>Ga0326597_10003159_pt1 | contig 23977 bp, 24 predicted proteins | sample RVTome_12_FD_203789 | JGI IMG/M metagenome (GOLD analysis project Ga0326597, IMG submission 203789) | Soil microbial communities from uranium-contaminated site in the Upper Colorado River Basin, Wyoming, United States - RVT100D185 | ecosystem: Environmental > Terrestrial > Soil > Contaminated >... | reverse complement strand
ATGCTTGTGAAGGATCGATTGCCATCATGAGAAAGCTCCTCGTCTTGCAGCATGTCGCCCATGAGATCCTCGGCACGCTCAATCCGCTGCTGAAGCGCAACGGCTTCCGCATCCGCTACGTGAACTTTGCCCGTCATCCGGACGCGCAACCCAGCTTGGACGGCTACCACGGCCTGGTCGTGCTGGGCGGGCCCATGAGCGTCAACGATACGCGGCAGCACCCGCACCTGATGACCGAGCTGCACCTGATCGAGGAAGCGATGCTGCGAAATCTTCCTGTGTTGGGGGTCTGTCTCGGCGCGCAACTGATCGCCAAGACGCTGGGCGCGGCCGTTTATCCGAACCAGGAAAAAGAAATCGGCTGGTACGACGTCACCCCGACGAAGGATGCTGAAGAGGACCCGTTACTGGCGGAGTTTCAGAGCACGGAAAAAATATTTCAGTGGCATGGCGAGACCTTTGACCTTCCCACTCGTACGACGCACTTGGCTTTCTCCCCGATCTGCGCCAACCAGGCGTTTCGCTACGGCGTCAACATCTACGGCTTCCAGTTTCACCTCGAAGTCGACGAGCCGATGATCGAAAGATGGCTGCGCGTGGCCGAAAATCGAAAGGAAATTGCCAGCCTCGGCGGTAGAATCGACCCAGGGGCGATCCGGCGCGTCACCCCCCTCCATCTGGCGCGCATGCAGCAACTAGGCAACCAGGTCTTCAGCGAGTTCATCCGCCTTTTCGGGTGACGAATCGTCGGCCGTCAATCGCTCGCCGCCGGCTAACAAGGCCCCGGCGACCTGAATATCCAGGTTAGCTACGGGGAGCGACTACGACGCTGATCAAAGGTTGGTTGTGACATCGCCAAAATTCCTCTTGAAGATTCCCCTTGGTAGCCCCACCCCATTTCGACTAATATTATCAGAGCGCCGATCCGGGACGTGGCGACTTCGACCCCGCCGGTTTTCCGAGCGCAAACCCGATCACGCGTAGATCTCGCACTGTAACTGGCTGGAAAAGCGCCGAAGAAAGTCAAGACGTAAAAATCTGACACCAGAGACTGACCCCAGAGAGCGAGCATTCTTTTTCTAGGCTAGGATACAAGACCCGCCTATGCCCGGGAACGATCAGATCACGCGGCAATGGCATCTATTGCGGCGATTGGAAGGCTCCACTGGCCTGACATTGCAGGAGCTTGTCGATAACGTTCCAGACGATTATCCAAAAGACGCCCGCACGGTGCGGCGCGATCTCGAAGCGTTAGAAGCCGCCGGTTATCCGCTAGTCACCGACCGGGTGAACGGCCAAACGGGCTGGCGGCTCATGGAAGGGTACAGGAATATCCCAGCGCTCGGCTTCTCCGCCACCGAGTTAATGGCCCTCACGTTCAGCCGGAAGCTTCTCAAGCCGTTGGACGGGACCGAAATTCAGACGTCGCTCAACTCCGCCTTTTAGAAATTTGGATACGGGATTACACGGTCCACGGCCTCGCTGCAGGTTCTTTTGCTGAATGACTAAGGAGTCGCGAAAAGCAGATAAAGTTCGGGCGTCTCGTGATGGACACGAGTATCACGAGGCGTGGACTGCCCGGAAAGCGATGCAGCTTCTACTGGTTCCGGTTCCGGGGGTTCCGGGGGTTCCGGGGTCAGGCATGGTTCCGCATGGTTCCGGGGCAGTTCCGGGGTCAGTTCCGGGGTTCCGGGGTCAGGCATGAGTCGTGCGGTTCCGGGGTCAGTTCCGGGGTCAGGCATGAGTCGTGCGTTATTCGGCAATAGTTTCAGGATTCGCAACCGTCGCAACCAAGCCGCCGACCGACGCCCAATTAACTTTAAGTTCTTTAACGGGGTGGGGGTCTTTTCAGGACTGGGGGAGATTTGGGCCGGTGCCTGACTCGCCTTAATTGCCTAACTTAACGCGGCGCAGGAATGTACTTGTTCCAGCCGTTCAAATCGTTCGAGATCGGTGGTCGTGATCCGAAGCCTGGCCTTTATTTCCTAACTCTTCTGCCTCAGCTCGAAATCAAAGCGAAGAACATGCTCGCCGATTCGATTGCCGATGAACCTGCTCGCTGCATGTTCACTCGCTTCGTTTCAGAAATTCCGGTTATGACTGGGGTCTGCCCCGATCGATGCTGATTGCGTAGTTGCGCAATTGCGCAACTACGCAACTATCTCCGGTCGGCGGAATACTGGCCGATTTTGCGCGTCGCGGAAGTGTTTGATAGTGTCACCCGCAACAAGGGCGCCACTAACGAAGAAAGCCAGCAAGAAGGAAGGGTAAATCAAAAGGGTGCTGGCGGGGCACTACGGCTTCACGGCGGAGGAGTTGGATTTCATCCTGAACTACGACATCAAATACCGCCTCGGCCGCGACACTGAAAGCGACGCGGAGGACTGAGCCATGCCCGCGAAGAAGAAAACCACCGTCACAAGACGCCGCTCCGCCAAGGGTAGCGGAGAAACTTTGGATTTCGTCGCGCTGGTGAAGGCGATCCAACGGGTCCATGAGGAAAGCGCCGCCGCCGTAAACCGTGTGGTCAACACCACGGTGACACTGCGCAACTGGATCATCGGTGCGTATATCGTTGAATACGAAATGCGCGGTGCTGACCGGGCGAAGTATGGAGAGAAGCTCCTGGACCGTCTGGCAGAACGCTTGACGGGGAATCATGTGCCGTCTTGCGAGCGGAGGCGGCTCTATGTTTACCGGCAATTCTTCCAAACCTACCCTCAAATTGTGGAGTCACTGTCTCCACTTTTTCCCGGCGCCTCCTGGATAGTGCAGTCAGCGACCGCACAATTGGGGGTCAGGGTTCCGGGGTCAGTTCCGGGGGTTCCGGGGTCAGGCATGAGTCGTGCGTTATTACAGGCGATAGCTTTCCTGATATTGTAACTGCAAACCCATTCTCCAGTGACGTTTCTGTGCTGCTCGCCAACGGCGACGGGACTTTCCAACCCCAGCGGAGGTTTGCTGCCAAGTTTGCCCTGTTTGCGACGGTGGCGGATCTCGACGGTGACGGCGCTCCCGATCTTGCCGTAGGAATCCCCGGCAAGGTTGTAATTCTCCGCCATCAGTAACCGGAAGGCTGAACGTTATTGGGCCAAGAATATTAATCGATCTCGGTGAGGCGCCACATTTTGGCTGCGCGCCCGGAGAGAAGGTTGCCTTCAAAAATCCAACTTGGTGCCCACTTGCTTTATTCGCCTAAGGATCCTCCGCGATGCGATACTCGCGAACTTTCGGGAAACCGAGCGCCAATACGGCGACGATCAAAAGGATAACCAGCCCTCCGCTCGTAGCCGCGATCTCGACGCTGAAAAGCGAGGCCAGAGCGCCGGCCTGGAATTGGCCGAGCTGCGGGCCGCTGTTGGTGAAGAGACTATGGATCGACGCCATCCGGCCGCGCAGCTCATCGGGCGTGCTCAACTGATTGATGGTCGCGCGCAAGATCGCGCTGATGGTATCGCCGACCCCGTAGCCGATGAGACACATGACGGAGAGCCAATAACTTTGGGACTGGGCAAAAAGCATGACGCAGGCGCCATAGACCGTGACTCCGCCGAGAATCCAGCGGCCGGCGCAGCTCGTTCGGCCGATCAAACTGAAACCTACGGCCCCGACCAACGCACCGACCGCCGACGCGGCGTAGAGGACGCCTAATCCCTCGGGCCCGACGAGGAGAATATCGCGGGCGAACACGGGGAGCAGCGCGCGCACCGTGCCGAAAATGTTGGCGCCGAAATCCATGATCAGCAGCGGGAAAATAACCGGGTGGCGCCATACGAAGCGCAGCCCCGCGCCGAGCGCGCTGACCGACACGGTGCGCCAGCCGCCGCGCTCGGGAAGGCGGGTACGAATCAGCGCCAGTGCGGCGAGCATGATAAGCCACGAGAACGCGTCCACCGCGTAGCACAGCGCCGGGCCCGCGAAAGCGAGCACCAGGCCGGCCACCGATGGGCCGGCGATCACGGCGATCTGTCGCTGTGAGCTGTGCATCGCGAGGGCGCGGGACAAATCCTCACGCAGCACAAGATTCGAGACGATGGCCTGGCGCGAAGGCGCTTCCAGCGAGCTGAACAGCGCGAGAAACATGGTCGCGACATAGAGCCGCAACGGCGTCGCGCTTCCCGCCAGCGTCAACAGCGCCAGCGCGCCGGAAACGCCGAACAGGCTCGCCTGCATGAGCATCATCAGCCGGCGCCGGTTCATGGCATCGGCCAACAGCCCGCCAAAGAGCAGGATCGCCATCTGCGGCACAGCGCGGGCGAGGCCGATGAGACCGATCTGCAGCGGCGAATCGGTGATCTCGTAGATCTGCCACGCCATCGCCACGGTAGTGAACTGGCTGCCGACGCTGGACAAAAGCAGGCCGGTCCAGAAAAGACGAAAATCACGGTGGCGCAGCGGCGATAAAAGGGCGGGGCGCCTTGAAGTCGGTGAAGTCATAACCCGGTTACCGCTGGTATTTCTTAAAATTCACCGCGGACGATTTGAACGAGTTGAACGACTGGAACCATTGGAACGATTGGAACAATCAGCGGTTCAAAGAATCGCATCGCCACACGCTCGCGTACAGCGCTCGCGGTTATTTCTGACATGTCGGGCAGTAAAACGCGCTCCTGTTGCCGATGGCCACGCGTTTGATGACATGCGAGCAAACCCGGCACTGCTCTCCGTGCCGGTCGTAAACCCGCAGATGGTTCTGAAACTCCCCGCGCTTGTCATCGGCGTCGCGGTAGTCCGAAAACGACGTGCCGCACCAGCGGATCGCGTCGCGGAGCAAATCGGGAATGGTTCGAGCGATCGCCTTAACCTGTTTTCGCGTCAAGCGGTTGGCCCGCTGGGTCGGCCTGATGCCGCTCAGCGCAAGAATCTCGTTGGCGTAAATGTTTCCGAGTCCCGCGATGATTTGTTGATCGAGCAAAAGATCGCGAATGCGCCGCTCCGACGCTCGGGTGAACCCAAACAAATATTTGGCCGTGAGAGCTGGATCGAAGGGATCTAAGCCGAGACGGCGCAACTGCGGCAGCCGGCGGAACTCGTCTTCCCGTGCAACTATAGATAACCCAAATCGGCGCGGATCGTGATAACGCAACTCGCCGCCGTCATCCAAATCGGCCACGATATGATCGTGCTTCCTGCGAGCGGTGCTTTTCTCGACGCAGATCAGCTTCCCGGACATGCCGAGATGGAAAACCCAGACAGCGTTTTCCGAAAGATGGAGCAAAACATACTTGGCCGTCCGGGTAATCGCTTCGATGCGTTTCCCCACCAGGCCCTTGAGCGCGCGCTCGTTCACCCGCACGCGCAGGCGCGGTTCGAGCACGGCGACCCGGACGACGCGACGGCCGATCAAGTGCGGGCGCAGGCTACGGCAAACGGTCTCGACTTCAGGCAGTTCGGGCATGAGTCCAGTTGTCAGTTACCAGCTACCAGTTGCCAGCAGGTTGTTTGCCCCGCGCGCGCGGGCAAGTTTGATGAATTCGTCGACGCTGAGCGTTTCGCCGCGTCGCCGGGGATCGATGTTTTCGCGCCGGAGAAAAGCCTCGGCTTCAGGCCGCGCGTCGCGGAATAATCCCGCCAAGGAGTTTCCTAGAGTCTTGCGCCTTTGCCCAAAGGCGGCTCGAACGAGCTTGCGGAGCGCGGGAAGCTCATCCCCGGCCGCCAACGGCTCGGGGAAAAGTTCAAGCCTGAAGATCGTCGAGCGCACCTTCGGGCGCGGGTAAAAGGCCTCCGGCGATACCGCAACCCTATCGACAATCCGCCCGTGCACCTGGCACCACACCGAGAGCGTCCCGTAGGATTTGCTGCCGGGCTGGGCGGCGATTCGTTCGGCGACTTCTTTTTGCACCATCAAGACTAGCGACGAGAAACGGTCGCGCCATTCGAACAGGCGAAAGAGCACGGGAGTCGAAATGCTGTAGGGCAGATTGCCGACGAGCTTGACTTTGTGCCGCGGCAACAACTCATCGAACGGCACCGTCAGAATATCCGCGTGCACGAGATGGAACGAGGAATGCTCCGACAACGAGCTTCGTTTCAACCAATCGACGAGCACACCGTCCACCTCGACGGCCCAGACATTGGCTCCGGACGCGATTAGCCGGCGCGTCAGAAAACCCAGGCCCGGACCGATCTCGAGCACGTCATCCCGGGGCGATAAATCAACCATGCGAACAATCGCATCGATCACGCGCTCGTGCACGAGGAAGTTCTGACCCCGGCTTATTCTCGGTCTGAATTCGAGATCCCGCAGCGCGGCGCGTAGTTCTTCGTAAAGGGTTGCCATTCCCCCTTGAACCTTTGAACCGAACGTTGAACTTTTAAACCGCTTCAGAGCGTCAGATCGGCGTCGGCATTGAGGCGGAAATCGTCCCGCCGTCCGCGCTTGAGCCAGTGGGTGCCCGCCAGCGCGATCATCGCCCCGTTGTCCGTACAAAATTTCGGCGCGGGAAAGAACACCTCGAGCCCCTCCGCGTCCGCTCTCTCCTTCATCAGCTCGCGCAGGCGGCTGTTGGCGGCCACGCCGCCGGATAACACGATGCGCCGAACGCCGCAGGCGGCGGCAGCCTTGACGGTGGGATCGACCAGCATATCGACCACCGCCTCCTGAAAGCTCGCGGCGATGTCGGCGCGGCGGCTCTCCCAACGCTCACGGCTTTGTGTCTGCAAGTAGTGCCACACCGCGGTCTTGATGCCGCTGAAGCTGAATTCATAAGGGCCGTTGCGAATCCGGGCGCGCGGAAAGCGGATCGCCTTGCGGTCGCCGCTTTTTGCGAGCTGATCGATGACCCTGCCGCCGGGATAACCAAGTCCCATCATCTTGGCGACCTTGTCATAGGCCTCGCCCGCCGCGTCGTCGCGGGTGCCGCCGAGATGGATATAACTCCCGACATCCTTCACGCAGTAAAGCAAAGTGTGACCGCCGGAGGCCAGCAGGGCGATATACGGGAACGCCACCGCCTGCTCCAGATGGATCGCCAGCAGGTGCGCTTCGAGGTGATTGACGCCGACGTAAGGAATCCCCGTTCGAAACGAAATCCCTTTGACCAGCGACAGTCCGACCAATAGCGAACCGACGAGACCCGGCCCGTAGGTCACGGCGATGCCGTCCAGATCCTGGAGCGCGATACCCGCCTTGTGCAACGCGCCGTCGACGATCGGCAGAATATTCTGGATATGCTGGCGCGACGCCAACTCCGGCACCACGCCGCCGTAAGGGCCGTGCACTTCATCCTGCGATGAAACGGTGTTGGCCAGGATCGTGCGGCCATCGCGCAGGACCGCGGCCGCGGTATCATCGCAGGAAGTTTCGACGCCGAGAACTAACATGGAATGAAGTGCTTAACGCGAGGCAGGCTGGTCTTCTCCCTGGAGGCGGGACATTGCTTCCACGGCGATGCGGTTGCCGGAGTTCAAGCGCAGCGCCTGAGCGTAACTCGCTTCCGCCTGTTGCATCATCCCCAGCGCGCGGTAATTCTCGCCGCGCAGCGCATGGACCTCGGCGAGCCAGAAAGGCTCCTTGTTCAGACGTGATTCTGCGACGTCGAGAAAATTAAGCGACGCTTTATAGCGCCCCAAACGGTATTGCGCCTTGGCGAGGTAGAAGTAACCGTACGCATTGGTCGAATCGATAACGATGGTTTTCTCCAAGCGGGTTAATGCCTTCTGCGGGTCGCCGGCGTCAAGGAACTTTCGCCCCTCTTCGGTGAGCCTGAGTGAGGCGGCGCGTTGGGGCGCCGTCGCGGGCGTAATCTTGGCGAGCAGCGAGCTATCGTCGGGGAGGGGCGCGGCCAAGGACTCGGAGGCGGCGCGCCCTTCGCCGGCACCGCCGTCCCGCGATGCCTCCTTCGCGCCCGGCCCAGAGGAGGGCTGCCGTGATTTTAAATCCTGTTCCCGGATTTTTGCTTCCTGAGGCAAGGGCTTTTTCGCAGCTTCCGGCGCAGGCGGAGCGGGCGGCTGAGGAGCGCGTGAAATTGCCGGCGCGGTACTGGAGGGAGGCGCCGGGGACCGGTACGGCGGCCGCGGCGCGCAGCTCGCTGCAACCAATAGGGCTGCGGCAATGACAATGATTTTGAGTGGTCGCCGGGCAAAAAAGTTCACGGCACAGAGTGGTTTCTTCAATTGAACCTCGGAACTTGCGCCGCCGGTCCGGGGTGCAACGGACAAGTGCCCGTCGGCTCATCGCCTTCGGGAAACGCCTCGCGCAGCACATAAGGGCAGTTAGGCGTCGCCAGTTGGCCGCTCAGCGGATCGATGTCGACGATTTTGATGCCGGGCGGCGCAACGAAGTCCGTGACCGGCGTACCGGCCGTGGCGCGCTTCATAAATTCGGTCCAGATCGGCAGCGCCGCCTGGGCCCCGGTCAAGCCAAGTTTGCTCTGGCCGTCGAACCCGACCCACACAACGGCCAGAAGATCCGGCGTGTAGCCGACGAACCAGGCGTCTTTGAAGTCGTTGGTGGTGCCGGTTTTGCCGGCCGCCGGCCGGGTGAAACCCCACTTGCGCGCGAACGCGCCGGTGCCGCGGTCGAGAACGCCTTTGAGCAAATAATTCATCATGAACGCCATCTGCGGCGACAATACTTTTTCCACGCGCACGTCGCGTTTTTCCAACACCCGCCCGTTGACATCCATCACCTGCTTGACGGCCAAGGGACGGGTGCGCACGCCGTTGTTCGCCAGCGTCGCGAACGCCACCGCCACCTCCAATGGGGTCACCTCCGCCGCGCCCAAAGAGAGAGACGGTACCGCCGGCAGCGGGCTTTGAATGCCCAAACGGTGCGCGAGATCGCTTATCCGCCGGATGCCGACGTCCCGCGCCAGGCGCGCTGTGGCGGAATTCATCGATTTCTCCAGCGCGCGCCGGAAGGTCACCGCGCCGAAGTACTCATCGTTGTAATTGCCCGGCTGCCATTCCTGCCCGTCATAGCTCCAGGTGAACGGAGAATCTTCGAGCATCGTCACCGGCGTAAACTTCTTGCCGCCTTCTGCGCTGGACATGAGCGCCGCGAGATAGACAAAGGGCTTGAAAACCGAACCCGGCTGGCGCTTCGATTGAGATACTCGATTGAATTGAGACTTCTGATAACTGCGCCCGCCCACCATCGCCTTGATTTCTCCCGTCTGCGGCCGGAGCACGATTATCGCGCCTTCCAGATGGTCGCCTTCCGCTTTGCGGCGCAGCCCCGCGTAGGTTTCTTCGAGCTTCTTGAGGCCTTCGGTGAGCGATCGCTCGGCGATCCGCTGCAAATGCAAATCCAAACTGGTGAAGATCCCCAGCCCCTCGTCGGTCAGCTCATCGTTGGAGTAAATTTCCGCCAGCTCGCGGCGCAGAAAGTCGACGTAAAAGGGGGCGTCGTTGGTGACCTTGACCAAGTCGCGGTGCGGCAAGGTCTCGCGCACCGCGCTTTCGTACTGCGGGCGAGAAATAACCCGGTCATCGAGCAGCTTGGCCAGCACCACGTTGCGCCGCTTGGTCGCTTCATCGACGCTGCGGAACGGAGAGAGCCGGTTCGGCGCGCGGATCAGTCCGGCGATCAGCGCCGTCTCCCCCACCGTGAGATCGGCCATGGGTTTGGAAAAATAGAACTGCGCGGCCTCCCAGACACCGAAGATGCCCTGGGAGCCCTTTTGCCCCAGGTAAATTTCGTTGAGGTAATTTTCCAGGATTTCATCCTTGGAGTATTTTCGTTCAGCGATCAGCGCCATGATCGCTTCTTTGGCCTTGCGGCTGAGGCTCCGTTCGTCGCTCAGGAAAAAATTCTTCATCAACTGCTGGGTCAGCGTGCTGCCGCCTTGCACGACGCCGCCGCTGCGCAGATTGACCCACACGGCCCGCAATAGCGCCACCGGATCGATTCCGTAATGATGATAGAAGCGTTCATCCTCTATGGCTAAGACTGCCTTGGTCAGTAGTGGCGGCACTTCGGATAATTTGACGACGCGGCGCTCCTGCCAAATGCGGTCGTACAGCCCGGTCACGAGTTCCGGTTCGAGCTCCAGGGAAAACATCTCTTCGCCGCTGACGCCGTTTTCAATTTTGCTGATCACCGCCCCTTGCAGCGAAATCCGCACGGGAAATCCCTTGAAGGGCTCGGTCGGATAGACAAAATCGCGCAGGTAGATCTCTAAAAGACCGGCCGGCTTTTGATAACGGTATTCTCCTTTGCTTTTGGGCATCGCCTGCGTGCGGTGATAGCCCAGGCGCCGGAGTTTTTCCCAGACATCGTCGAGCTGGAGATTGATACCGATGTAGAGGAGATAACTATCGGAGTAGATCTTGGACGGTAAAGGCCATTTCTTGCCTTCAAACTTAGCGGCAACCGTTTCTTCCAGACGCTTGAGATACCAACCCCCGAACACCAGACCGCTTGAAGTGATCAGAAGCAAAACGGTAAGCGAGATGCTAAAGAATCGGAGTTTGGGCCCTTTCAAAATGAATGCTCCAACGGGGATTTCATCTTCGCGCAGTTCTCCGGCAAAAGCAACGAAGGCCGGGTGCTGTCACCCGGCCCTCTTATTGATTTGATAGAACAACTTAAGCGAGCCGATCAATGCTGCGGCTTGAGCGCCAGAAAGAGCGTGCTGTCGCCCCGCCGTACCAGGAACAACACTCCCCTGCCCTTGCGAATCGCAGCAACGGCCTTTTTGTATTCATCGAGGTTGCGGACTAGCTTGCGGTCGACTTCCACGATGACGTCCCCACGGCGAATCCCGGCCTCGTCCGCGGCGCTGCCCGGCTCTATGGCAGTTACCACGACGCCTTCAGATTTGTCGAGACCGAGGCTCTCCGCCATCTGCGGCGTCAATCGCTGCACCGTGAGGCCCAGCTCTCCCTTCTCCGGCACCGAAGCCACGACCTCCGCATCCTTGAGCTCGCCCACGCTCACCGTCAGCGTGATTTCTTTTTTGTCGCGTAAGACCTTCATCCTCGCCCGCCTATCCACCGGCGTGCGCGCCACGATGATCGGCAGGTCGCTTGAGTCTTTCACTTCCTTACCGTCAAACTCGATGATGACATCGCCGACCTTGACCCCGGCCTTGTCCGCGGGTCCGTCCTTTGTAACGTTGGCAACCAATGCCCCATTGCCCTTGTCCATGCCGAGGCTCTCGGCGATTTCCGGCGTCACCTTCTGAATCAGCACGCCCAAAAAGCCCCGCGTGACCTTGCCTTTGCCGCGCAGTTGCGGCAGCACTTCCTTGACCAGATTGATGGGAATGGCGAAGCCAATGCCCATGTTGCCGCCGGTGCGGCTGAAAATGGCGGTGTTGATGCCGATCACCTCGCCGCGCAGGTTGATGAGCGGCCCGCCCGAATTACCCGGATTGATCGAGGCGTCGGTTTGAATGAAGTTATCATAGGGTCCTTGGCCGATGTGTCGCCCTTTGGCACTGACAATTCCCGACGTCACCGTGCTATCCAAGCCGAAAGGATTGCCGATGGCCACGACCCATTCGCCGACCTCGAGGCGATCCGAATCGCCAAAGGTTGCAGCCGGAAGGTTGGTTTTGGCGTTGATCTTGATCACCGCGATGTCGGTTTTCGGATCCCGGCCAATCACTTTGGCCTCATATTCTAGATCATCGGCACCTAATTTGACGACGATTTTTTGCGCGTTTTCGACGACATGGTTATTCGTCAAGATCGATCCGTCACCGTCGATAATAAAGCCGGAGCCCAAGCTGCGCTGACGCTGTGGACCGCGCGGCGCGGGGCCGCCGAAAAAGCGCCGCCAAAAATCATTGAACGGATCCTCATCGCCGAAGGGACTGCTGAACTCGTGGGGGCCGCGCCCTTCGCTCACCTGGGTGGTGGAGATATTGACCACGAGCGGCTTCAACTTTTTCGCCAAGACAACGAAGTCCGGCAACTGATTGGGCCGAGAGTCGGCGTTGCCGGCTTCCTCCATCAGGTTCACGGCGCGGCTCGGCGCGAGCCAATCCAAGCTGCCGCTGATGCCGAGCCCCACCACGAGGGAGACCAAGGCGACCAGCATGACTCCCTTGAAGCTGACGTGGCCGCTCCAGATGCGTTTCAAATTCATCAATCGCTCCTACTTTTCTTCACCGCTTCGACATACCTCATACGCAGGTCGAAAAGAATATCCTCCAATAACCGTTCTTCACTTGAGTTCAAATTTCCTTTGGTCTTTTCCTGCAACATGCCAAGGATATCGACCATTTGTTTGGCGGCGGCGATATCGGTCTCGACTTTCCCGCTCAAAGGGCTGGCGATCTCCCCCAATTGCATCAGGGCCTGGGTGCTGAGACCAATCACGAAGGTCGAAAAGTTTATTTCCGGCAAGAGATCCTGCCGAGATCGTTCCCCGCTCTGGGAATCCGAACCGCTCTCTTTCGTTTCGTCTGCCGTCCCAGCGGCGGCCGCGCCAGTGTTTTCACGCGCCTCGCCGGTATCCGGCGAAAAACGCCGGCGATCTTGCACGGTAAATCCTTTGCCTTCCCGTTTCTCTTCCTCTCCAGCCATATGGCCGCTCCCCATTAGAGAAAAAAAGCCTGGAAATGGTTCCCGCCGGCAAGCCAGGCGGGTTTCCAGGCGTCCATCGAACAACTCTACTTAATGAAGCAGGGCACCAGCGGTTGTATTACCTCTTCTGAGACGCTCTCCCTCCGTAACATCAAAGGTGAGAACTTACCTCAAACTCTAATCCCTGCTCCCAACCTTGTCAAGGTAGCGACTTCCGGCAGTTTCTCGATCTCTCGAATCACATCCGCTGGGTAGAGCACGGTCAAGCATTTGTGATGGGAACAACCTTTCATCACCGAAACCTCGCACGGAGAGCATTCGACATTTCGCGTTAAGACCGTGACCCTCTCCCCGATCGGCGCCCACTCATGAGCATCCGAGGGTCCGAACAGTGCAACGGCGCGCACGCCGACCGCGGCGGCAAGATGCGTGATGCCGCTGTCGTTGCCGAGATAGACGTCACTGCCTGCGAGCAAGGCCGCCACCTGAGCGAGATTTAAGTCGCGCGCGCTCTTGCAGCAATCCGAAAGGGTATCGAATCCTCCGCGCTCTTCTTCAACCGGTCCTGTGAGCACGACCGCCGCGCCTTGAGTCGCGCGCCGCCACCACTCCGCGACGGCGCGAAAAAAATGGATCGGCCAGTTCTTTTCCGCGGCGCCGCTGCCCGGTGCCAGGGTAAGAACCGCCTTACCTGCGAGTGAGTTCCGCTGCCAAAAACGATTGCGCCACTGAACGGCTTGCGGCCGCGGCGTGATGGCCGGCAGGGGCGAATTCCGGTTCGCCGTGTGGAGATCCACGGGCAAACCCGTGGCACGTTCCAATACGCCCGTGGGGCGGAATCCTGAGCAGAAGCCCCGGGCCAAGTCCGGGGCTCGAGTCGAAGGGTCGAGACAGGTCAGATAATAATCCCGTTGATGCATCTTTTGATCCCTGGGACGAAAATGAAAAATGCGCGCCCGGCCCCGAGAAACCGACTCCAATTGACGGACGAACTCGCCCGCCTGACTTCCCATCCACGAATAGACTGCCGCGTAGGACGCAAAGAAGTTGCGCACCCGCTCCTCGTCCTGAGCCCCCGCAACGAACAGCCGGCGAATCTCGTAGCGCTCGAGGGAGGCGACGTTCACCGCCAGCGGCGCCAAACCCGCAAATTCGCTGCGCGCCAGCAGATCGACGCAAGCGTCTTCGCCCAGGGCGCGCAACGCTGGCAGAAAACAGATGAAGTCACCGAGGGCGCCCGGAAAAATGACCAATACTCGTCTTTGTGGCGCGTCGGACATGACTTGCGTTATCCGTTTCGTTGACTTTGGCAGGTCAAAAATATAGCATGACGATAGAGTCAATTCGAATCTCACTCCCGGTTAATAGAAACGAGTAACCCCTTGGCAACCCTGAACGGTGCGCGATCCGTTTTGGACCTCATCGGTTCCACTCCCGTCGTCAAACTGAGAACTCTTCCCGGCAAAAACGACGCCGAGGTGTGGGCGAAAATGGAATCCTTCAATCCGGGGGGCTCGGTCAAAGACCGCATCTGCCTCAACATGATCGAAACCGCGGAGCACGAGGGCAAGCTCAAGCCCGGCGCGACGATCGTGGAACCCACCAGCGGCAACACCGGCATCGGCCTCGCCATGATCGCGGCGGTGAAGGGCTACCGGTTGATCCTGACCATGCCGGATACTATGAGCGAAGAACGGCGCAGTTTGCTGTCCGCCTATGGCGCCCATTTGATCCTCACGCCGGACACCAAGGGTATGGGCGGAGCGATCCATAAGGCCGAGGCGCTGCTGCAAGAGCATGGCGACTATTTCATGCCGCAGCAGTTCAATAACCCCGCCAACCCCGACATGCACCGCAAGACCACCGCTGTGGAGCTGCTGAAGCAATTCAAGCACATTGACGCCTTCGTCGCCGGCGTCGGTACCGGCGGCACGATTACCGGCGTCGGCGAAGTCCTAAAAGAAGAAATGAAAAATACCCACATCTGCGCTGTCGAGCCGGCGGCGTCGCCGGTGATCTCCGGGGGCGAGCCAGGTTATCACAAGATTCAAGGCATCGGCGCCGGCTTTATCCCGGCGGTGCTGAACCGGCAAATTTTAGATGAGATCATCACGGTGAGCGACGAAGACGCGACGCTTCACACCCGGCGCCTTGCCGCCGAGGAGGGTCTGCTGGTCGGCATCTCTTCGGGAGCCGCCTGCGCCGCCGCGTTGAAAGTGGCCAAAACCTTGGGCAGAGGCCACGTGGTCGTCACCATCTTTGCGGACAAAGGCGAACATTATCTAAGCACGGACCTGTTCAACGGCAAGCGATGGACCCAAAGCTCGACCGCCTAAACGGTCTCCTGCGGCAAACTAGTGGCGTGCTGGTCGCCTTTTCCGCCGGTGTCGATTCCACTTTTCTACTCAAGGTCGCGCACATGGTTCTGGGCGAGCGAGCCGTCGCCCTGACCGCATCCTCGCCGACCGCGCCGCCCGGGGAACTCGAAGCCGCAAAAGCCTTTGTGGTGAATCTGGGATGCCGCCACGTCATTGTGAATTCCCATGAGCTCGCTAATCCGTCTTTCCATCAGAATCCGGTCAATCGCTGTTTTTTCTGCAAAGATGAGCTCTACCGGATTTGCCGCGAGCAGGCCGACCGGTTAGGGATCGGCGCCATCGTGGACGGCACTAACCTGGATGATTTGAGAGATCACCGCCCCGGTCTCAAGGCAGCCAAGGAATGGGGCGTCCGGCATCCATTAGTCGAAGCGGAAATGACCAAGGACGACATCCGACGCCACAGCCGCGAGCTCGGTCTGCCGACCTGGGACAAACCGTCGAGCCCCTGTCTTTCCTCGCGCTTTCCCTACGGCACCGAAATCAATCTCGAACGGCTGAAGCAGATCGCCACCTGCGAGCTGTTCATGAAGGAGCTTCGCTTTCGGGAATTCCGCGTCCGCTACCACGGCGATCTGGCGCGGATCGAGGTCGCGCCAAATGAATTCGACCGGCTATTCGAAAGAGAAACACGAGAGGCCATCAGTCGGAAGTTTAAGGAGGTCGGTTTCAGCTACGTGAGCCTCGATTTGCAAGGCTACCGTACCGGCAGCCTGAACGAAGTCTTAAAGCCCAAAACGATCCAGCAGAGTTCTGAAAAACTAGCTTGAGAGACTGCGCAAAAAGATCTCAGATTCGAGATCCCGCTCTTCAACGACTTGAACGGTTTGAACTTTTTGAACGTTTGGAACTGTCTCTATTTGCCAAAGCGAGGCGGTAGAGCGCGGCGACGCAGATGATCGGAATCACGCCGGGATGCTAGGGAATCCTTCCCTCGCGGATCATAGCTTCGGCGAGCCAGAGATCCTCCGGCATAGTAATTTTCAAGTTCGTTTTCTCGCCATCGATCACCCACACCGGCATGCCCATTCGTTCGACCAGCATGGCGTCATCAGTCGCCGTGAATCCTTCGCGCACGGCCTTGTCATGGGCTTCCACGATCAATTTGCGGCGAAATGCCTGCGGCGTTTGAATTTCCCACAAAGCCTTACGGTCGGGCGTCGACAGGACCCGATGATCGTCTGAAACAATCTTGATAGTGTCTCGGGCCGGCAAACCGGCAACGACGGCGCCGTTGCGGTCGGCGGACTCGATGCAACGCTCGATCAGCGCTGGGGAAACGAAAGGCCGGGCCGCGTCGTGAATCACGACGATATCGGTGTCGCCATCGATTTTTTCAAGACCGGTTTTCACCGATTGCTGGCGGGTCGCTCCGCCGTTTTGCAGTACCCACGGCCGTTGGCCCAGCGCCGAATCACCCTGAAGCATTCCCTCGCAGCGGGACAATTCGCTCGCGGCAATGACCAGGACGACTTTTTCGATGTTTCGTGCACCGAAAACCCGATCTAAGGTACGCAAAAGCATCGCTCGCCCAACCAGTGGTAGATACGGCTTCGGGACGTTACCGCCGATTCTCAGACCCTCACCGGCGGCGACGATAACGGCAATCACTTTCATAGAAGCGAAAACAAAAGAGCCGAGAGACAACCCTCTCGGCTCTTTTCGATCGGACGCTGCGGGCCTGCGACTCAGTGAGTGAAGATATGGCGCAGCTCGTCCATGATTTTCTCTTCGGAATGGGAGCGCGCGATGGAAAGTTCTTTAACCAAGAGATTTCGCGCCGTGTCGAGCATCTTGCGCTCGCCGAAGGAAAGTTCTTTGTCCCCCTTCAATACAAAAAGATCTCGCAAGACTTTGGCGATTTCGAGGATCGAACCGGTCTTAATCTTTTCGGTATATTCGCGATAGCGCCGGTTCCAGGTTTGTTGGTCCGTTTCGATTTTTTTCTGCCGCAAGACTTTGTAGACCTTGGTAACCATCGCGCGGTCGATAATCTTGCGCAAACCGACCGACTCGACGTTATCGATTGGAATCATGATCTTCATATCCGTCTCGAGGATTCGGAGCATGTAGAATTTTCTTTCGGTCCCCGAAATGACATGACTTCGAATGGCCTCGATCTCCCCCACCCCATGGGCGGGATAGACGACTTTTTCGCCGACCTTAAACATAGCGACCTCCTAGTGAACCATAGGCTTCGCACAGATGTATTGACCTGACGTGATGCGAAACAGACAAGTGGCAACGAGCGGGAAACAAGAAAAGATTGCGACGCGCAATTGATAGGGAGACCACCCGACGCAGACGGTGACTTGGACGCCGACATCGATCAGTCATGCCACCTACTCTCATTGCGCCGTGATGATATAGCCATGAAAAAAAATTAGCGGCCAAAGCCTTTTGACCGCTATTTTGATCGTTCCTACACAACTATATATACAATAGAGGTGGAGACCCCGTCAAGAGAAGCGGGATTTGTGGAGCCCCACGGGCAAGCCGGTGGCAACTTCCGCTACGCCCGTCGGGCGGAATTCTGAGCGAGAGCCCTCGGCCAAGGCGGGTTCGAGTCAAAGGGTCGAAAGCAATCGTGGCGTCAATCGTTTACACGTCAAATATCCAAACCTCCCTGGGATCGGAGGATTCCTAATTCCCTTAGCTTTGTGCCGATGAGGCAAGTTCGAGTGCCATGGTGAGAGCATCCTCGCCATCGTCCGAGTAATAAGCCCTGCGAATTCCCGTGGCGACAAACCCTTCGGATTCATAGAGCTTTTGCGCGGCGAGGTTTGATTTTCTAACTTCCAGCGTCACCCGAACGGAGGATCGCCGCAGGGCTTCGAGTATGACATGCCGTATGAGGATTCGGCCAATTCCTCGGCGCCGGTACTCGCTACGAACCGCCAGGTTGTGAATATCCACTCCCTCGGGCAGGAGCCAGAAGAGGACATAACCGATAATTTTCCCGTCAATTTCCACCAGGATGGAGCGGGCGCACTCGACTTGGAACTCTTGGAGAAAGAAGCGTGAACTCCACGGATAAGCGAACGACGCCCGCTCGATCGCCATCACCTCGTCCAGATCGGCGAGGATCATAGGCCGAAACGAGGCTCCGTTCGCAAACGCAAAAAAACCACAGGAGTCATGCGCGCCCTGTGGCTCTATGGCAAATGGACGTTTCGCGTCTTTCGGTCTATCGATAACTTTCCACCCTGTCATTGCCCCCGTCCTTAAGGAGAAATACTTCCAGCAACTTGTTTTCGAAATGGTGCGCGAAGCCGACTACTTTATCGCGCAGGGGAATGACTGTGGTAAATTCCGGCGGGAAGGCTCCCACGCTCGATGATATCTTTCGCACTTGCTCGTCGGTGCATTTACCCTTTACGACGAATTGCCCATCGACCAACGCCAAATCGTAATCATAGTCCGGCATCTCGACCGGCAACTTGGTGCTGCCCGCCAAACCGATATCCGGCGTCCGGCGCGGAAATTCCATGCGCAGCAGGAACGCGCCCCCCCGATCCTCCAACGTGTAGACATTGCCATAACGCCGCTCGCGTTCCAGCTTTTCAACGAATCCCTTGGAGTAAAAGCCATCGACGGGAATCGGTGTTTCTCTAATGACGCCAGCGTGCCGCTCCAAAAACGGCTGCAATATCAAGCTCAGCGGAGCCCCATAGACCGAAGCCGGAAAGCGCATCTCGTCGGCCGGTTTGACCCCGAAAATCCCTTCGCGCAGGCGAAAAACCCCCTCCGCCGCGGCGAGCGAAATGCCGATGAGAACATAGAAGTTAATTTCTTGGCTAAAAATGATCGCCGGACCGTGCAAGAGAGCTGCAACCGCCATGCACACAAGAGGATAGAGCACCGCATTATGAACGATATTAAGTCCCGTACTGCCGGCCGCGGTAAAAAGCGGGGTTTGAACCGCATCTTCCAGTTTCTTTTTAGCACTGTGCGGCAAAGCCCCTAAAACCGGTTGCGCCAGGAGAACCATCGCCCTGCCAACGCCCTTTCTCAGGGAGCCGCCGCTCTGAAATCGCTCGGAAATCTCCCGAAAGCTCGCCGGCAATTCCTTTTCAAAAGTCTTCTTCGGCCGGGCTTCCTTCTTCGGTTGAGGCGCGGGTTTTGCGGCTGTCGGTTGAGCGCCAGCTTTGGCTGCAACAGCCGCGGGCTTGGGTGGTGCTGCGACGTTTGGCGCTGCAGGCGCCGGCATTGGCGAAGGAGCAGCTGTTTGTTCCGTAGGCGTCGGCGTCGCAATCGGTTGAGCGCTCGCCGGTTGGGGTGCGGCCTCGACTGGTGCGGGCGCCGCGGGCGGCTGAACAGGAGCTTTGGCTACCTCCGTGGCGGCTGCGGGCTCTGGCGGTGCCGCGACATTCGGCGTCGCGGGCGCGGCCACTGGCGTTGGTGGAGGAGAGGCCTTCTGTTCTGCAGCCGCGGGCTTAGCACTGGCCGGGGCGCTCGCTTGTTCGGGAGCGGTCGCCGCAGGTGCAGCGGCTTGCCCTTTGCGAAAGCGTGATTGGAAGTTTTCGCCGATGTTGGTTTCCGGGTGCAACGCCCGCGCCCGCGCGATCAGAACCTCTTCGGTTTCGATGTTGTTAGGATCGGGGACGCAGCAATCGACGGGGCAGACCGCCGCACAGGCTTCGTAATCGTGGAACCCCACACATTCCGTACACAAGAGAGGGTCGATGACATAGATCGGATCTCCCTGCCGAATGGCATTGTTCGGGCACTCAGGCTCGCACGCCCCGCAGTTGATGCAATCGCTGGTAATCGTCGTCGCCATGAAAAAAAAATCCTAGAAATCCTTAATTTTAATTACTTGTTTCGCCTAGGGTTGTCAATAATTTGAGTGTTCTTGAAAGTCCCGAATGGATCATGTTAGCTATCGTTTCGGGGCGGCGTACCCAAGTGGTTAAGGGAGAGGTCTGCAAAACCTCGATGCAGCGGTTCGAATCCGCTCGCCGCCTCCAAAATTTGTTTCAACCGCATTAAGCATACCCCAAGCCGCCGCGGGCGTTAAACGAATTACTACATCCTCCCTGTCTTCGGTGCGCTGGTCATAATCGGTTGCTTCCTTTACGTGCTTTGGGTGGTGGGGAAGTCTTTAAAGCAGTAGCTGATTAGCTGGCCCCTCAGTCCGCGACTGCAATCGTCTTGCCCCCTCCTCACGAAATCCAACAAACCTCCAACCAATCCGCGTTGAGTCAAAGTCCCAACAGTTTTTTAGTGACAATCACGGCTACGAGTAAGGCTACTATTCCAAAAACAATAACGGTTCCTAGATAAGCCCTCTCGCGCCCGACATATCGAAAACCCATCTCTCTCCGCGGTCCTTTGTAGCGAAACTCCGCATTCATCAGAACCTCCTGCGTGCAAGAACGCTTGGCCTTAAATTGTTTCCTCACGAACAAGATCCTTTCGACCAGTGACGCGGTAAAAATAGTCGAGTCATCGAAGTCTGACCCTGCCCTCTAATAGCAACACCCGGTTTGACGACAATCGTAAAAGCTCTGCAACTTCGTCGGTAGTCAAAAGCTCAATCACTAGAAAAGCTTACCGCGAGGAGCCTTCCGAAATCGAGAAAATGGGACTGGTTGATGGTGAAAAAAGACTAAACCAATGGCCCGTGGGTATTTGGTTTAGCTTCGGTCGTGTTTCTTACTCTTTGGGGACAAACGAAACTGATCTTTAAACAAAACTAGAGCCTCTTGCCAAGATGGGTTGGCGTGCTTGACGTTTTTAACCCTGACCAGTGCCGATTGCGCGTTCGTCTTCGGGATGTGTCCAACGCGCTTATGAAATTTTCTCTCATACGGCGCCCGTGTTTTTTGTAGGAGTTTAACCGCTTCTCCGTAATGCGGCTTGCCAGTGCTTTCCCGTAGGTATTCCGTAACGGCAAGGAGAAACAGCGTGCCCCACGGGTCCGCTTTGTTGCCCCGCCTGGGCGGTGTGGGATTGTTATACTCCATTATGAGCCGGATTATGGGAGCATCTACGCTTTTCGCCTTGAGACGTTCCGTCGATTCCAGCGTCTGAGCCTGCCTCGCCTTAGTCCTGTTATCGATGTTATTGGCTAAAAAATCCGCAACGGCGAAGCTGGTCTCTGAGATGATTCTTTTCACCTCTTGAGCCGATAGCAAGGTGACGGGTTCTTCTTTAGTGAGATACAGTTCGGTTATCCTTTTAACGGTAAAGCCAACAGCCAGAGTCCCGAACAGCCGAAACAAACCGACGAGGTAGTCGCCGTGGGTTCTGACGAATTTACCGATTAGCTGATAATTGCTATCCACTTTGGGTTTCGGTCGAAGTAACTGAAGATTATCTCCCATACCGAGCGTATCGCAGAGGAAATCGACGTAATCGAGATCAATTCCTAGCCCATAAAGTTTTCTGAACGTCGCATACAATGGGTTTGACGTATAAAAATACCGCTCGTTCCACCACGATTGAAATGTGCCTTGCATCCCGCCTCCTGACGGTTGCTCCTGCTTTAAAGAAAGGGGCCAGGTGGCGCAGGAGGGCAGCCACTTTTCGGTGATCGGCCTAGGCCCCGATAAGTTTCAGATTAAAACGGGCGGCAGAAAAAGCAAGGACAATGTTGCCTTGACGGCTTAGCCGTGAACGTGGGAATATTTGCAACCGTCAACTTGGCGTTTATCGCTAGTCCCTGCTTTGATGAGATAACATGAGCGATCAATCTAGACCGGGCCGAGAAGGATTTCCTTTTGGAATGTTCTTTTGGTTCATAGCCAGCATCGTTGGACTATGGTTTGTCGTACGGCATAGTCAAATTCCGGGAGAATTCTTTTCGTATTATGTGGTTTTTACAGCCTTGAACTTCCTTGCTTTTGAAGGCGGGTGGGTTTTCGGTGGAATGTTTCACAAATGGTGGGCGAGCTACATCTATGTCTTTACGGTCGCCGCGTTCGTGTCAATTGCCTTCTGGTGGGTGTGGTGGCATGAAAATATCATATTGCCAGCCTTTCTACCCTCCGGACAACAATCTCAAGAAAGCGACGTATTGAAGAGTGATGCAGGAACAATATCAAATCTCGCGCTAATCCTGTTTGTGGTATTGATAATTCCCGCTTGTTACGGCGCCTACTGTCGGCGACGAAGAGTCTGAACGTGAGTGCGCTATCTGAATTTCGCTTGACGGTTCACCCTAATGCAGGGAGAATCCGGTTTTAGATCGAGCTTATGGCAAGGGCAAAGTCATGACGCGATGGAAAGGAGTTCCTGTAGTCTTGTGCTTGGGATTGTTTGTGTTGTTCCACTCCTCGCGTGTAGGCAGTCAGTTCCAAGACCGAGAAAGGAAACTCGCGCGAGAGCTTAAAACGCCGCCAAAAGATGCATTAGAGGTTCAGCGGAAGTGGGACGAGATTAGAAAAAGCTTCAGTTTGGCATTGCTAGATTTGGACTCAGGGGAACCGGAAGAGAAAATTATAGCTAAGTTGGACATCCTTTTTCAAAAGGGCGCGACCGTAGATTCCTACGACGAACTGCTTGAGAGGGTAATAGGCAGTCCTCGTGGAACAAAACTGATCACAACGTATCTGCTTGATAAGGGCGCAGACCCAAATGGGGTTCGTGCTGACAGTAAGCCCGTCAAGATAGCAACCAAATACGGGAATCAGGATATCATCAAATTGCTTGGCGAATACGGAGCGAAACCCCTCGACTCAGCAGAGGCGGCCCAGTTGAGGTTAACGTTTGCTGCGAGCATCGGCGATGTTAAATCCATTAGGCGGGAGCTTTCAAAAGGAGCAGACATTAACTCCAGGGATTCCCTTGACCACACTACGGCCCTGATCCAGGCGGTTTTGTTTGGCCGTTTGGAGGCCGTAAAATTGTTGCTAAGTTTGCGAGGCGATCCAAGGCGGTCCGGCTACGTCTCCGGCATAGACCTGTTTGCCACTAATCCCTTCCAGTCTCGTCAGGGGAGTTTACCAATTGGTATGTGTACCCCTCTTCATGCTGCCGCTCTACATGGAGGGTTTCCCGAAATCATCAGGGTTTTGTTAAAAGCCGGAGCCCGCGTGTCATCAACAGACTGCTACAAGAATTTGATCCCGCTGCATCTTGCTGCGAAGTTTGAGAGTGCCACTGCCGCTACTGTCCTGCTGAAAGAAGGAGCCAAGGTAATGGCGAAAGACTCTGACGGCAAAACCCCATTAGACTACGCAGAGTCCGCTCCTGTCATCAAATTACTAAAGGCTTACGGAGCTAGAGAGGCATCATAGAATCAAGCGATAGCAGCACATGGTCGAGTCTATGGGCACGCCCCACAAGCTTGCCGGAGATAAGATCAAACACCATGACCACCCACCCAATACAACACCCGCCCAGCCCCTGAGACCGTCGCGACGACGCCCCCTTCTCGCCCGGCGCTCTCCAGACCTCTAGCCTCCCACTCTTTCCCCGTGCCCTTCGGGCGAATAAGGTTGCTAAGTTAGTACACTGGAGACGCTGAAGGGCGCGACGAGGGCTCTTTACCACGTCCACCCCCTACAGGAAACCCCACAACCCGCGTCGCTAGTGCTCCCGCCCCGTTCAGAGCGCTCGCTCAGGACCGCCACGCCGCCCCACCGCAATCAGCCGTGCGGGCGCGCGGGCCAAGTCCCTGGCGCTCGCTCGGAGGCCCGCTCCTCGGAGTCCTGTTTCGTATCCGTGACGATACTGCGCGCCCTCGGAACGCTCGCGCCGAATCCTGGTCAAGGGCGGTGAGCCGTCGCGCTTACGTTACTCTCCACTCTCCAGGCGCGGTGTCAGACTTGCCCAAATTGAGTAACTTTTGATCGAACGGAATATTACTTCGAACGTAAAACTTGAAGGGAGGATGGCGTCGTAAATCTGCTGTTTTTGATTCTTTCCGGGTCGTTTTTCCCGAGTGGAAAATTGCTTCTACCCTACCTGACCCGTACCGTCCAACAAACGATCCAATTCTCCGGTTGAATCGAGAAAACGGGCATCGTCGAATCCGCCGATTCCTTTGCCGTCGATGAATATTTGCGGCACGGTTCTACGGTGCGCCAGGCGTTCCATCTCGGCTCTTCGCTCGGGATCGTCGGTCACGTCGATCTCGTCGAAGCTCACGTTCTTGGAATGCAAGAGCGCCTTCG
>Ga0326597_10003158_pt1 | contig 23978 bp, 20 predicted proteins | sample RVTome_12_FD_203789 | JGI IMG/M metagenome (GOLD analysis project Ga0326597, IMG submission 203789) | Soil microbial communities from uranium-contaminated site in the Upper Colorado River Basin, Wyoming, United States - RVT100D185 | ecosystem: Environmental > Terrestrial > Soil > Contaminated >... | reverse complement strand
CCTACGCCGGTTACGCGAATATGATAGGTTTCTCCATGCATGGTGGCTTTAAAGTCCGTCGGCGCGTAAGCGGGCATACCGGAGGACTCCGCGGATACAATGGGTTTCAGTTCTTCGGGTTTGAGTACGCCGGCGGCGCGTTCCTCGAGAAATCGGCGCCCGATTTCCGGAAACATGGAATAGGTCAGCACGTCCTCCTCCGTTTTCGCCAGCTCGCCGATTTCTTCGCGCAGCCGGTGCATTTCAGACTTGAGTTTATCCGCCGGGCGGCAGGAAATGACCTCTTCGGCGCCGATGGCCATATTACGCACCGCATCGTTGATCCGGCCGGGTGATTTGCCATAACGGCCCTGCAGGTACAATTTCACTTCGTTGGTGATGCTCTTGTATCGTTTGCCGGTCAGCACGTTCAGCACCGCTTGCGTACCGACAATCTGCGAAGTAGGTGTCACCAGGGGCGGGAACCCCAGGTCCTCGCGTACACGCGGAATTTCCTCGAGCACCTCATTCATGCGGTTCAGCGCGCCTTGCTCTTTCAGCTGATTCGACATATTTGAAATCATCCCGCCCGGCACCTGGTTAACGATCACCCGTGTGTCGATTTCGGCGTATTCGCTTTCGAACTGATGGTATTTTTTCCGTACCTCGCGGAAATAAAAACCAATCTCCTGAAGCAGCCTGAGATCCAACCCCGAGTCATACGGTGTTTCGTGAAAAGCGGCCACCATGCTCTCTGTCGGCGGGTGGCTGGTTCCCCAGGAAAGCGGTGAAATCGCCGTGTCCACATGGCGAGCGCCGTTTTCCACTGCCAGGTACATGCAGATGTTCGACACACCCGAGGTGGTGTGCGAATGGAATGCAAGCGGGAGTTTCGTCGCCTTGGAAAGTGCCGAGAAAAGTTTCACCGTGCGCGGAGGCGTGAGCAGCCCCGCCATGTCCTTGATGACCATGGAGTGACAACCCATCTTTTCGAGTTCTTTGGCTTGTTCGACGAAATAATCGTTGGTGTGCACCGGGCTCGTGGTATAGCAGATGGCGCCTTGCGCGTGTTTCCCGGCCTTGAGCACGGCTTCGACCGATGATTCAAGATTGCGCAGATCGTTCAGGGCGTCGAAAATCCGAAATACGTCAACTCCCGCTTCGGCCGACTTGGCTACGAAGGCCTGCACGACATCATCGGAATAATGACGGTAGCCGAGCAGATTCTGGCCGCGCAACAACATTTGCAACGGCGTCCTGGGCAGCGCTTTTTTCAGTTTGTGCAGCCGCTCCCATGGATCTTCCTTGAGATATCGTAAACAGGCATCAAACGTGGCTCCACCCCAAGTCTCAAGCGACCAGAATCCGACGTTGTCCAGTTTGTCGCAGATCGGCAGCATGTCGTCGGTCCGCATGCGCGTGGCCAGCAACGATTGATGGGCGTCGCGTAACACGACTTCCGTTATTAGAATTTTTCTGCTTGTAGATGCCAACACCGTTTAATTTCCTAGAGCCCGTGATACGCCACGACGGCGGCGGCGATTGCTGCGGTCAGATCAGCCGGAGAACGTCGAATGGAGTAATTCAACAGTTCTTCATGCTGCTCGATAAAACCGGTATCAAATTTTCCCGATTGAAATTCTTTTGTGCGCAAGATTTCAAAATAGAACGGTTTGGTTGTTTTGACACCATAAAGACCCATGTCCTGAAGCGCCCGCTTGGCGCGGGCCAGTGCTTTGTCCCAGGTAAGCGCCCATACCGTAAGCTTGGCGCACATCGAATCGTAGTGCGGGGGGAATTCGTACCCCGTGTAGATGGCGGCGTCAGTGCGAACGCCGGGACCTCCGGGCGCATAATAGCGCGTGATGCGTCCGTGACTTGGCAGGAATCCGTTCTTCGGATCCTCCGCGTTAATGCGGAACTGAATCGCATAACCGCGAAAATGGATGTCATCCTGTTTGTAAGCTAACGGTTGTCCCTCGGCGATGCGAATTTGCTCCTGAACAATATCCACGCCGGTGATCTGTTCCGTCACGGTATGTTCGACCTGCAGGCGGGTGTTCATTTCCATGAAATAAAACTGTCCATCTTGATCGAGCAGAAATTCAACAGTGCCGGCGTTCTCGTAATTGACGCACCGGGCGGCCCGCACGCCCAGTTCGCACACCGTGGCACGCTGGGTATCCGTCAGCTGAGGGGAGGGCGCAATTTCAATCAGTTTCTGGTGACGGCGCTGGATCGAACAGTCGCGTTCATAGAGATGTATGACGTTGCCGAGCTTGTCGCCGAGTATCTGTACTTCGATATGTCGTGGATGGACGATCGCCTTTTCCAGGTATACGTCCGCGCTGCCAAAAGCCTTGGTGGCTTCGGATACAACCCGTTCATAGGCGCGTTTGAGATCATCTTCGTCGAGGCAACGGCGAATGCCGCGTCCGCCGCCACCGGAAGTGGCTTTGAGCATCACCGGGTATCCGATTTTGCTGGCCTGCGCGGCCGCTTCGGACACATTTTTTAGGTTTTTCTCGCTGCCGGGTATCACCGGAACACCGGCGGCCAACATGGATTCCCGCGCCGCGATTTTATCGCCCATGCGCCGGATGGCATCCATGGGGGGACCAATATAGGTAATGCCGCGGCGTGCGCAGATGTCGGTAAGCTGGGAGTTTTCCGAGAGGAAACCATAACCCGGATGCAGGGCGTCGCAGCCGGTGGCCACGGCCAGATTCACAATGCGGTGGGCGTTCAGGTAACCGCCAACGGGGTCCGGACCCACATTGTAGGCTTCGTCCGCTTTTTTGACATGCAGCGCATGGCGGTCGGCATCGGTGTAAATGGCCACCGACACGATGCCCATTTCGGCGCAGGCGCGTACGATTCGCACCGCTATTTCACCGCGGTTGGCAACCAGAATCTTTTTTATCAAGCTGAGGACTCCGCTGAACGGGCGCGATGACACCGGCCGGGTGCCGCTCCTTGGCTGGTACGGATCGTCCTGGACGAGTCAACACACACCCGAGGGTTCTGTATCGCAATGTGCTATTTTGACACAAGATTCGAGCAATTATATGATGCGCGGCCTGTAATCGCACGCCAAGCGTCTGTTGATAGATTTAACGTGACGCGTTGCCTCCCATCCGCGGGCGGGGGTCGCCGCGAGGACTGGGCGTAGTGAGGGTATCCATGTCGCCATCCTGGAAAGCGCTGCACGGCCATCTGCCCGTGTCCATCGATCCGATTCAGCTGGCTGAAAGAGGTGCGCGCCTGACCGGTACGCTCCCCGTGAAAAGCATGTCACGACTGGCATCCACCTGTCTTGACCGATCTGGAGACGTCCTCGTTGATCTGATTTTCGAGCGCGGCGAAGGCGAAGATGTGCTCATCATGCATGGGAATCTGCGTGCCATTCTTCAAGTCACGTGCCAGCGATGCCTGGAAGGTATGGCGCTTGAGCTTGAGGCGATGCCTTGGTTCATCCTAATCAGGCCGGGAGCGAGACGGGACAGCATTGAATCAGAGCCGGATATCCTGATCGTAGACAAGCCGTTGTCTCTGATTACGCTGGCTGAAGATGAGTTGTTATTGGCGCTGCCCATGGTGCCGATGCACGAGGTAAGTCAGTGTCCAGCCGGACGTTATATCGCGGCAGCCGAGGTTAATAAAATGCATTCGAGCAAAATGAGGAAGGAAAGCCAAAGCCCGTTTTCCATCTTAAGCAAATTGAGGAAATCGAGATAGCGTCCCATAACATCTTAAACTATATAGAGGAATAACCATGGCTGTACAGAAAAGCCGAGTATCACCATCCCGCCGCGGAATGCGTCGGTCACACGATGCCTTGAAAAAATCGACGCTCGCGGTTGACAAAACCAGTGGCGAAACACATCGCAGGCACCATGTCACTGCCGACGGTTATTATCGCGGCCGCAAGGTGTTGGAAAACAAACCGGAATAGTCCCAGCTTGGACCGAATCCGCCCAAGGGAATTGCGGCCTTGATTACAATTGCCCTTGATGCCATGGGGGGCGATCACGGGGTCAGTATTACTGTTCCCGCAGCGCTCCAGGCACTGGACCTCCAGCCAATCCTGAAATTGATTCTCGTAGGGCAACGCGAACTCATCGAGCAAGAATTGAAGTCGCAGCGCTCGGATATCGGCGAGCGTCTCTCGATACATCACGCCAGCGAATCCGTGAGCATGGATGAACCTCCGGCGCAGGTACTGCGCAATAAGAAAGATTCATCCATGCGCGTGGCCATTAACCTGGTGAAAGAAGGCGTGGCTCAAGCAGTCGTCTCCGCCGGCAACACCGGGGCGCTCATGGCGACCGCACGCTTCGTGCTGAAAACCCTGCCGGGCATTGATCGTCCCGCCATCATTACAACGCTTCCGACCATACACGGTCATGTACACGTGCTCGACCTCGGCGCCAACGTCGATTGCCGGCCGGAACAGTTGCTGCAGTTTGCCATCATGGGCTCAATCCTGGTCAGCGCCGTGGAAAATAAACCCCGTCCGAGAGTAGGACTTCTGAATATCGGCGAGGAGGATATCAAGGGTAACGAGACGGTAAAAAAGGCCAATGAACTGCTTAGGGCAAGCTCAATTAATTATTGCGGCTTTATTGAAGGCGATGAGATATATACTGGAGACATGGAAGTCATCGTATGTGATGGATTTGTCGGAAATGTGATGCTCAAGGCGAGCGAGGGACTGGCACGAATGATCACGCATTACATAAGGCAGGAATTCAGACGCAGCCTTCTTACCCGCCTGTCCGCGCTGATAGCGTTACCGGTGATGCGCGCCTTCAAGAAGCGCGTGGATCCGCGCCATTACAACGGCGCCACCCTGATCGGTTTGAACGGGACCGTGATCAAAAGTCATGGAGCCGCGGACGCCTTGGCATTCCGATACGCCATCCTCGAAGCATTGACCGAGGTGGAAAACAACGTTCCCGAACGCATCGGCCGTGAACTGATTTCCATGCAAGGTGTTGGGGGAATAGCGTGAGCCGCGCGCGAATCGTCGGAACGGGCAGCTATCTTCCTACGAAGATACTCACGAACCGCGATTTGGAAAAAATCGTCGATACAACGGATCAATGGATTTTCGATCGTACCGGCATTCGTGAGCGCCATATTGCATCGGAAGGGGAAACCAGCGCATCCATGGGCGAACAGGCATCGCGCCGGGCCATCGAGGCGGCCGGGATAAGCGCCAAGGATATCGATCTTATCATTGTGGCGACTACGACCGCCGATCAGGTGTTTCCCAGTACCGCCTGCCTGGTGCAGGACCGTCTCGGTATTCATGGCTGTCCGGCGTTTGATGTGCAGGCCGTTTGCACGGGATTCGTGTATGCGCTGGGCATCGCCGAGAAATTCATCCGCACCGGGTCGTCCCGATGCGCACTCGTGGTGGGTACCGAAACCTTGTCACGCATCATTGACTGGACCGATCGGGTCACCTGTGTGCTGTTCGGCGACGGCGCCGGTGCCGTCTTGCTCGCGGCATCCGAGAAACCCGGGATCATCTCAAGCCACCTGCACGCCGATGGAAAGTACAAAGACCTCCTCAGCGTTCCATCGGGTATTTCATCGGGATATGACCAGGTGATCAACGGCAAGGCCTACATGCAAATGGAAGGGAATGAGGTTTTCAAGGTGGCCGTGAAAACACTCGGACGCATTGTTGACGAAACGCTCGCCGTGAACCACATGAAAAAGACGGATATCCAGTGGCTGGTTCCGCATCAGGCCAATTATCGGATCATAGCGGCTACGGCGAAGAAACTCGGAATGTCCATGGATCGCGTGGTCATGACCGTTGACCGGCATGGCAATACCTCTGCCGCGTCGATCCCGCTCGCTTTCGATGAGGCCGTGCGTGATGGACGTATCAAGACTGGTGATACCGTGCTGATGGAGGCTTTCGGAGGCGGTTTTACCTGGGGATCTGTCTTGCTGAAATACTGATCTGAGAGCAATGGAAGCATTCAGGAGTATTCTTTCCACTTCTCCGGCCGACGAGTTTTTAATCACCGAAGAAAATTCTCATGACACTCGCATTTGTATTTCCCGGACAAGGTTCGCAGTCCGTCGGCATGATGCGCGATCTGGCTGCGAAGTTTCCTGTCGTCAGACAGACCTTTGACGAGGCTTCGCAAGCGCTTGGTTACGACCTGTGGCTGATAGTGGAGCAGGGGCCAGAGGAGCGATTGAATCAAACGGAAGTAACCCAACCCGCCATGTTGGCGGCAGGCGTAGCCAATTGGCGCGTCTGGTCCGGGCTCAAAGGACCGAAACCGCAAGTCATGGCCGGCCACAGCCTGGGTGAATATACCGCGCTGGTTTGTTCTGAAGCGCTCGATTTTCCAGAAGCCGTCAAGCTGGTCGCCGACCGAGGCCGCTACATGCAGGACGCGGTGCCTATCGGCCAAGGCAGTATCGCGGCGATCCTGGGGCTGGATAACGAAGCGGTACAAAAACTGTGTGACCAGGCCTCTCAAGGCGAAGTGCTCGATGCGGTCAATTTCAATTCACCGAACCAGATCGTCATCGCCGGTGCCGCGGGAGCCGTGGCTCGCGCCGTGGACCAATCCAAGGCCGCGGGCGCCAAGCGCGCCGTGGTGTTGCCGATGAGCGTCCCGGCCCACAGCCGGCTGATGATTCCGGCGGCGGAACGCATGGCGGAACGCCTGGAACACGTTGAAATTCGCCGTCCTGTGCTACCGGTCATCCATAATTCACATGTAAAGTCAGAGTCCGATCCGGCGGCGATTCGAAAAGAACTGGTTCGCCAGATAAAATCTCCGGTACGCTGGGTCGAAATTATTCGGAAAATGGAGGCCGACGGCGTAAACCGGCTGGTAGAATGCGGTCCGGGAAAAGTGCTTACCGGGCTGAACAAACGGATTGCGCGCTCGACAGAAACCCTGCCGGTATTCGACCCGACTTCTCATCAGGAGGCGTTGTCAATTTTGACGCAAGCCTCATAAGCGACTATGGAAGACGATATGCTTTTAAAGGGCCGAATTGCACTCGTGACGGGAGCCAGCCGTGGCATTGGACAGGCCATTGCTTTTGAACTGGGACGTCAGGGAGCGCAGGTTGTCGGGACATCCACTTCGCAGGCCGGCGCAGCCAAGATTACCGCTGCGCTGAAAGAAAATAATATTTCGGGGCAGGGAGAAATACTCGACGTAAACAGCGCGGAGTCCGTCACGGCCGCATTATCGTCCGTGGAAAAATCCATAGGCGCGCCGACCATTCTCGTGAATAATGCGGGTATCACCCGCGACAATCTGGTGCTTCGGATGACCGAAGACGAGTGGGACGATATTTTGAATACGAATCTTAAATCTGCGTATCGGATGACGAAGGCTTGTTTGCGCGCCATGACCAAGGCCCGATGGGGCCGGATCATCAATATCAGCTCGGTAGTGGGTGCGACCGGCAATGCCGGGCAGGCCAACTATGCGGCATCCAAAGCAGGTTTGATCGGATTTACCATGTCACTCGCCCGCGAGGTGGGATCGCGCAATATTACTGTCAATGCGGTGGCACCGGGCTTCATCGATACGGACATGACGCGTCAATTGACTGAAACCCAGAAGACGGCCTTGCTCAATCAAATACCGCTAGGCCGGTTAGGACTGGTTGAGGAGATCGCTCATGCCGTGGCGTTTCTTGCTTCTCCCCGGGCCGGCTACATTACCGGCGCGACCCTGCATATCAATGGTGGGATGTACATGAATTAGGCGGGGTATCCCGCTGAAAAACATCGTTTGCCGATTGGCTGGACGATTTCTGACAAATGGTGTTAACTATGCGCCCGCACGCGGGCAGTAACTCAATCTTTGGAGGGATAATCACCCATGAGCAGCGTAGAAGAGCGCGTCAAGAAAATCGTTGTGGAGCAGTTGGGCGTTAACGAAGGCGAAGTAAAGCCCGAAGCTTCCTTTGTGGATGATCTGGGCGCGGATTCCCTGGATACCGTTGAATTGGTAATGGCGCTGGAGGAGGAATTTGACTGTGAAATTCCCGACGAGCAGGCGGAGAAAATCACCACTGTCCAGCAGGCCATTGACTATATCAATACCCGTCTGAACTGATTACTCATCAAGTGAGAGGCCGTCATCCCGATGGATGACGGCCTCTCGGTTTTAAGCGCGGCAGGATGCCCGCTTCAGTGAGGGATTCGGCGTTGAGCAAGCGACGCGTTGTCATCACCGGCCTGGGAATTATTTCTCCGCTCGGCCACAATGTTGCCGATAACTGGCGCAACATACTCGCTGGCAAGAGCGGAATAACCCGTGTCACCTTCTTCGATACCACCGGTTTCCCCTCCACCATCGCCGGAGAAGTGAAGAACTTCGACCCCACCGCGCATGGCATCCCCCAGAAAGAGATGCGCCGCATGGACCGCTTTATTCAGCTTGGAATGGCCGCCGGTATCGAAGCCATCAAGGATTCCGGAATCCAGATAACCGAGGAAAATGCCGAGCGTATCGGCGTGCATATCGGTGCCGGCATCGGCGGTGTCGGCACGATCGAAGAAACCACCCGTACCTTTACTGAAAAAGGCCCACGCCGGGTATCGCCGTTTTATGTCCCCATGAGCATTATCAACATGATCTCAGGCGATTTGTCGGTGATGTATGGATTGAAGGGGCCCAATCTTGCGATGGTGACCGCCTGCAGCACGGCGACTCACGGTATCGGCGACGCCGGCCGGCTGATCGAATATGGTGACGCCGATGTCATGATTGCGGGCGGCGCCGAAGCCGCCATCACTCAAACCAGCCTCGCCGGATTCGGCAACGCCAAGGCGTTGTCGATGCGTAACGACAGCCCTGAAACCGCGAGCCGTCCGTGGGACATGGATCGAGACGGTTTTGTCCTGGGTGAAGGGGCCGGGATTGTTGTGCTCGAGGAATTCGAACATGCCCGCAAACGGGGCGCCAAAATTTATTGCGAACTCATCGGCTTCGGCATGAGCGGCGATGCTTATCACATGACAAGTCCGCCGGAAGGCGGAGAAGGTGCGGCGCGTTGCATGGCTAATGCCATGAGAAATGCCGGAGTCAATCCGGATCAGGTGCAGTACATTAATGCCCACGGGACGTCCACGCCATTGGGCGATCGTGCCGAGACGCTTGCCGCGAAGGCCGCGTTCGGGGCGCATGTGCGAAAACTTGTCATCAGTTCGACCAAATCTATGACGGGCCATTTGCTCGGTGCGGCCGGAGGTATTGAGGCAATCTACACAGCGCTCTCATTGCAGCACCAGATTGCGCCACCGACGATCAATCTCACAACCCCAGATCCGGAATGTGACCTCGATTACGCACCCAATGCGCCGCGAGAGATGAAAATTGACGTCGCCATTTCAAATTCCTTCGGATTTGGCGGCACCAATGGAACACTGGTGTTTCGCAAATTGGCGTGAATGCCCAACTTGCACATCGGTTAGATCGCTCCAAGCCGGGATATGTTTGTCGCCGCTTGGCTGCCGTTCACGATTTAACTGAAATTCACGCGCAAAATCCACGGCGATATCCGCATTTGTTGTCGAGCGTGTCGCGCGGGACGCCGCGGGCTCGCTATGACATTCTGTTTGCATTTCCGGGAGATTCCCTTTCTCTGGAAATTAATCATCAGCTATACCGTAATGGCCGACTATTTGGCCAAGGTGATTTTTTGCAGGCGTTTGACCGGGAATGGCAATCACTTTCACTGGCTCCAGAAATTTCAGGCACCGCTGACAGTGACGCGCCCCCGTTTTCCGGCGGGTGGTTTGTCTTTCTCGGATATGAACTCGTCGGCCAGATCGAGCCTTCGGTTACCAGCGTAAATTCCGATACGGGACTGCCGGTTGCATCCGTAACCCGGTTTCCGGCGGCGATCATCAACGATCACGCACGGCAGCAATTGCTGCTGGTTTGCGAGAACGATCGCGCGGGCGAGCTGTTGCTGCTGCTCGAAGCGGATGCGACCCGTCGGACGACATCCGGCACACCTGGCATTGTTGCAGCGGATTGCCATGAGGAGGATCCACGACGTTTTATCGAACATGTCCAGCGCGTGCAGGAATATATAAATGCCGGGGACGTATTTCAGGTAAACCTCTCTCGGCTGTGGCGTATCATGCTCAGCGATCCGGCACGATCCATCGACCTCTATCGCCGCTTGTGTGCGGCAAACCCGGCGCCTTTTGCCGGCATGATGTCCCTGGGCCATGATCGCTTTATTATCAGTTCCTCGCCGGAGCGGCTTATGGAAATCCGCGGCGGGGAGGTTAGCACTCGGCCCATCGCCGGGACGTATCCCCGAAGCAGGGATCCCTTGCAGGACAAAATCTTATCGGAGGAGCTGTTGCGCCATCCCAAAGAACGCGCAGAACACGTGATGCTGATTGACCTTGAACGCAATGATTTGGGTCGCGTGTGTTGCGTGGGCTCGATCCATGTCAAGGAATTTCTGCAGCTCGAATCCTATCGTCACGTGCACCATATTGTTTCAGAAGTCAGGGGCAAACTCCGTCAAGACATTACGCCGGCCCAGGCCATCCGCGCCTTGTTTCCCGGCGGAACCATCACCGGATGCCCGAAAGTACGCTGCATGCAGATTATCGCCGAACTTGAGAATGCGCCGCGTTCGGCTTATACCGGTTCGATCGGATACATCAACCGGGATGGCAGTCTTGATCTGAATATTCTGATTCGCACGATTATCCAGAATGGGCGGGAAGTCACACTCCGTGCCGGTGCCGGAATCGTCGCCGATTCCTCTCCCGAACGTGAGTTGGATGAGACGCGCGCCAAAGCCAAAGGCCTGCTTTCGGCTTTGGGCGTTACAGTATGAACCGATGACCGGGTGGCGACGCGAGGCGAAATGCCACACCCGGCATTCCCCGCCGGAAGCCGACAGCCATCACACCGGTTTTATTCCGGTTATTCGGAAGTGGTAGGCATGTCAGTCACGCTGATTGACGGGAAGCCAGGCGAGACAGTGTCGGTGCATGACCGGGGATTTCAGTACGGTGACGGGCTGTTCGAGACCATTGCGGTGAAAAACGCGTCGCCGCTTTTGTGGGACCGGCATATGCAGCGTCTGATGCGCGGTGCCGCGCGGCTCGGCATTAAATTGCCCGACGAGCAACTGATACGTGAAGAAGCCGAATCCGTTTGCCGCGGTACCGAGCGTGCCGTACTGAAGATTATTCTTACTCGAGGGGTTGCCGCACGCGGGTACGCTCCGATCAAAGACTCAGACGCGACTCGTATTGTCAGTTTGATGCCGTGGCCGGATTATCCTGAAACACATCGCTCGCATGGAATCACTTCGCAGTTCTGCCGTACCACCATTATGCGCCAACCTGCCATCGCGGGTATCAAGCATCTTAACCGGCTTGAGCAAGTCATGGCGCGCAGGGAACTGGCCGCGGACTGCGCAGAAGGGCTTATGCTTGATGAACAGGGGCATGTGATCGAGGGCACCATGACGAATATATTTATTGTCCGGCAGGATGCATTGTTCACCCCGGATCTGTCACACAGCGGTGTCGAAGGCGTCATGCGCAGCCTCGTGCTCGACCGCGTTTCCGGTTTGCCAATGGCCGCATCGGTGGCCGAGCTGACAAAAACGGATATTCAGGGGGCCGAAGAGATTTTTCTAACCAACAGCCTGATTGGCCTCTGGCCGGTTCGGAGCCTCGCGTCAAGGGAATATCCCGTCGGGAAACACACCAAGCGCATCCAAGAGGTTATACGCGATGCATGTTGCGTTGGCTAGGCTGACGTTGGCTCTTGTAGTCATGTGCCTGGTATCGGGCGCGTATCTTTTTTGGGCCTGGAACCATGCGCTCATGCCGGGCGATGAAATAATCGAGATAAAACCAAAAATGCCACTCAAGGCAATCGCGAGACAACTTTCTCAACGGAATATATTGCCCGAGAGCTATTCTTTCATCTTATTGGCCTATCTTTTCGGTCATGACCGCGCTCTGAAGGCCGGTGAATATCGTTTCCCTGACGGTATTAGCGCTAAAGAAATACTGGATCGTATGGTTGCCGGGCGAGTAATGGAATATCCGGTTGTGCTTTTGGAAGGGTATACATTCGGGCAATTCTTGCAGACACTGGCGGAGGCGCCCAAATTAACCCACGCATTGAGCGGTTTAGCCCCGGACATCGTCATGGATCGATTAGGACGGAAGGGCGAACATCCCGAAGGCCGGTTTTTTCCAGACACTTACTATTTTTCCGCAGGTCAAAGCGACCTCAAGATCCTGGCGATTGCCTATGAAAAGATGCAGAAATTATTGCAGCAAGAATGGGAACAACGTGACGCGGGCCTTCCGCTCAAGGATCCGTATTCAGCGCTGATATTGGCATCCATCGTTGAAAAAGAATCCGGCCGCGCCAATGAGCGCAGGATGATTGCAGGAGTTTTTATCAATCGGTTACGTCGCGGTATGCGTCTTCAATCCGATCCAAGCGTGATCTACGGCTTGGGCGCGCAGTTTGATGGAAATATACGTTTAAAAGACCTGAAACACGACACGCCATATAATACCTACACACGCGCCGGTCTTCCGCCAACGCCTGTGGCCATGCCCGGGAAAGGTTCACTTCTGGCCGTGCTTCATCCAGAGCAAACCAATGCCTTGTATTTTGTCGCCCGAGGAGATGGGACACATGAATTCTCTGCGGCACTGGAAGATCATAATAGGGCTGTGATCAAATATCAGCTGAAAGGCAAGCCACGAAATTGATGCGGGTTGGTGCACACGCGCCATAAACCCGTAGTTATCCGGCAATAACCGTCTGTCGATAAAATATCATGCGGCGAGGTTTATTTATTACATTGGAAGGAGTGGAAGGTGCCGGCAAAAGCGCCAATCTAGTCTTTGTCCGCAAGTGGCTGGAACATGCCGGCCACGAAGTAATAGTGACGCGCGAACCAGGTGGAACCGAATTAGGTGAACGCATCCGCGACATTCTTCTACATTACCCTGGTAATCACATTTCACCGGAAAGCGAAATGCTGCTGATGTTTGCCGCGCGCGCCGAACATCTTTCCAGGGTAATACGGCCCGGACTTGATGCAGGAAAGACCGTGCTGTGCGATCGATTTACCGACGCGACTTATGCCTATCAGGGAGGCGGGCGCGGCATCCCGCCTGGGCGCATCGAAGTCATCGAAAATTGGGTGCAAGGCCAACTGCGGCCCGATCTCACATTTTTACTGGATGTACCCGTCGACCTAGGAAGGAAGCGAGCAGGGGAACGCAGCGATCCAGACCGGTTCGAATGCGAAAAAGATGACTTTTTTGTCCGCGTGCGCCAGGCTTATCTTGATCGCGCTGCGCGGGATCCCGACCGTGTATGCGTGATCGACGCCAGCCGGAAACTGAAAGAGGTGGAAAATCAACTATCCAGCGCGCTTGAGGAGGTCGTGATTGGCCACAAGTGAAATCCCGCCAGCCGGTTTTCCCACCTCAACGGAAACCTATCCGTGGCATGATCGCCTGTGGTTGATGCTGGAACCCCAGATCGATCGTCTGCCGCATGCGCTGCTGCTGCATGGCCGGCCCGGTTTGGGGAAACAATCCTTTGCCCTCCGGTTGGCGCAACGCTTCGTGTGTACCGATGCTCAAGGAGGCGCTGCCTGTGGCGCATGCCGGGGATGTCAATGGTTTGCCGCCGGCACCCATCCCGATCTTGTCGTTATCAGTCAGAAGGATGAGGCGAAAAGCATCTCTATCGACCAAATCCGTGAACTCGGGGACTTTCTTTCGTTGAAACCCCATACGGCCAAACATAAGGTCGTCATTATTTCCCCGGCGGAGGCCATGAACCTCAATGCCGCGAATAGCCTGCTAAAGCTGCTTGAAGAACCCCCTTTGGGAAGCCAATTGTTACTGGTCACGAGTCATCCCGCCCGGCTGCCGGTTACCATACGCAGTCGCTGCAGCCAGTTGCTGTTTACTCCGCCAAAGCGTCAAACTGGATTGCACTGGCTGCAAGCGCGTCATGAAGCAGCGGTTCCACTTGATAACCTCCTCGAAATGGCAGGCGGATCGCCGCTTTTGGCAGAGTCCCTGGTTCGAGATGGTTTCGTCGAGCGCCGGGCCGCTCTGCTCCAGGACTTGGAAGCACTGTATTTCGGGCATGAGGACCCGGTTAGTTGTGCGGCACGCTGGAAGCGTTTAGGGATGAAACCCTGCTTGGACTGGCTATATGGATTCGTGGCTGATTTAATAAAAGTTGAAATGGGGGCTCCGGCGTCGTCATTGACAAACTCCGAGGCGGCGTCGAATACCACCCATCAGAAATATAAATATAAAATTAGTGTGTTATATAATTTAATTGATACTATACATGAATATCAGCGTCACCTCAACGGTCCGCTTGATGAATTGATAGTTCTGGAGGATGTATTGATCTGTTGGGCACGCATGCGCCGACTACAATGATATGAGTAGTTGTTTTTATGAACACAAAAACCTCTTCATCGATGCCCGCTGGCTTAGCCAAGCCTGTTAGACCCGGTTCCAACGTGGCACGACCGGGCGTACTGTCGCTCACGATAATAGACAAAAACGCGCTCTACGCAGCCTATATGCCGTTTGTGAAAGGAGGCGGGATTTTTGTACCCAGTAACCGGGCCTATAAGCTCGGTGAAGAAATATTCATGCTGCTGACGCTGATGGACAGCAAGGAAAAAATTCCGGTTGCCGGACATGTAATCTGGATAACGCCTCCCGGGGCCCAAGGCAGCCGAACCTCAGGCATTGGCATTCAGTTCAGCGAAAAGGATTCCGGTATCGCGCGCAACAAAATCGAAGGGATCCTCGCCGGCGCGCTGAATTCCGAGCGTCTCACGCATACCATGTAAAGTGACCCCGCTCGTCGATTCCCACTGCCATCTAAATTTCGAACCCCTCAATACCGGCCTGGATGACGTGCTTCAGCGTGCCCGCGACAACGGGGTAACGCATATGTTGTGCGTGTCGGTTAGCCTGGAAACTTTCCCGGAAATCAGCCAACTTTCACACCGTAATAAGAATATTTATGCCTCGGTCGGTGTCCATCCCAATGAAAAAAACGGACTTGAACCATCGGTTAAAGATCTTGTCGATCTGGCGAAAGACGAAAGAGTGGTGGCGATCGGTGAAACGGGGCTGGATTATTATCGCAATGACGGTGAAATGAGTTGGCAACAGGAAAGATTTCGCAATCACATCCGCGCGGCGAAACAGTCCGCGAAACCACTCATCATTCACTCACGCGAGGCGGCCGTGGATACCATACGTATCATGCAAGATGAAGGCGCCGCTGAGCCGGGCGGGGTGATGCACTGCTTTACTGAAAGCTGGGAAGTAGCACGCCAGGCTCTGGACCTGAACTTCTACATCTCGTTTTCCGGGATTGTCACCTTTCGGAATGCGGAAGCCTTGCGTGAAGTGGCCAGGCTGGTTCCCTCCGATCGACTGTTAATCGAGACAGATTCACCGTATCTCGCTCCCGTGCCGCATCGCGGTAAAACCAACGAGCCGGCCTATGTGCGCCATGTTGCAGAATGCTTGGCGAACATCCGCGATGTTCACGCCGAATCGATAGCTGAAGTTACAACACATAATTTTTTTACATTGTTCAAACTCGCCGCACACTGAGATAAACCGTGTGACAACCAGAGATAAATCATATCCGGAAATATCAGAAATTATTTGGGCTGAAGGAGAAGTAAAAGGACATCGCAACACGAATCGTCATTTGATCATTATCATACAATCGGTTACAGTTGTCCTCAGTTTATTCAAGCCATCGTCCACAGAAACCAATCCGCTAACCGCAGTTACTGCAGTGGGATCATCGTGGAGCAGGACGATAAAAATCTATCGAAAGCGCGACGTTACACGTTCCAAGACACGCAAAGATCAAATTGACATGTGTAAGTCGTCTTTCATTGCGAGGCTGAGAGGAATCATGGCGCATGATGCCAAATACGTGACCGATACAGAAGATTTCAATTGACGACAACACGAGCCAGTGCGAGTAAGCGCGTGCATCATGGTGTCAGCCTCCTGACTGACCATGATATCTACCTCTTCCGTCAGGGAAGGCACGTCCGCTTATATGAAAAACTTGGCGCGCACTTGCTTTCGGTCAAGGGCGGCCCCGGAGTGCAATTCGCGGTTTGGGCACCGAACGCGCGGAAAGTTTCCGTTGTCGGGGATTTCAACGACTGGCGGCCGGACATGCACCCGTTGCGAAAGCGCGAGGATGATTCAGGCATTTGGGAAGGGTTTATTCCAGGTGCTACCGCAGGAAATCATTATAAATATCATCTCACCTCGCACCATAATAATTACCGTGTCGAGAAATCCGATCCATTCGCCGTGCGTTCCGAGGTGCCTCCGCGCACGGCATCCATTGTTTGGGGTCTCGATTACGGCTGGGAAGACAGCCAATGGATGGAAAACCGCACGAAGTCGAACGCCTTGAACGCCCCGATGTCCACATACGAAGTGCACCTCGGCTCCTGGCGGCGTGTTCCTGAAGACGGCAACCGCTCGCTCAACTACCGCGAGCTCGCCAGTCAATTGGCGGATTACGTAAGAGACATGGATTTTACCCATGTAGAAATCATGCCGGTGACGGAGCATCCGTTTTACGGTTCCTGGGGATATCAAACCACGGGATATTTCACACCCACCGCGCGTTACGGCACACCGCAGGATTTCATGCATCTCGTGGATGCACTGCACCAGAACGAAGTAGGAGTGATACTCGACTGGGTGCCTTCACACTTTCCAACCGACGAGCATGGGCTCGTGTATTTCGACGGCACGTACCTGTTCGAACATGCCGATCCAAAGCTCGGTTATCATCCAGAATGGAATTCAAGCATTTTCAATTACGGAAGGCATGAGGTACGCTCGATCCTGATCTCCAGCGCGCTTTTCTGGCTCGACAAATATCATGCCGACGGCTTACGCGTCGATGCGGTGGCATCAATGCTCTACCTCGATTACGCACGCCAGGCCGGTGAATGGATACCGAATGAATATGGCGGCAGGGAAAATATCCATGCGGTCCAGTTTCTGCGCGATTTGAACGAGGCCATGTACCGCGATCACCCGGGTGCGCAAACCATTGCCGAAGAGTCCACCGCCTGGCCAATGGTATCGCGGCCGACTTACCTCGGCGGACTGGGTTTCGGCTTGAAATGGAACATGGGCTGGATGCACGACACGCTGAAATATTTCTCGCTCGATACCGTCTACCGCAAATATCATCATGATCAGCTTACCTTCAGCATCTGGTACGCATTTCAAGAGAACTTTGTTCTTCCGTTCTCCCACGATGAGGTGGTACACGGCAAGGGCTCCCTCCTTGGGAAAATGCCCGGCACCGACTGGCAAAAATTCGCCAATCTGCGCTTGTTGTTCGGGTACCAATATAGCCATCCTGGAAAGAAATTATTATTCATGGGCGGTGAATTCGGACAATGGCGCGAATGGAACCATGATCAAAGCCTTGACTGGCATTTGCTCGAAAACGCCCCGCATCAGGGGATACGGCGCTGGTTGCAGGATCTGAATCATTTTTACCGGAGTGAGCCTGCTTTCTACGCCCGGGACTTTGAGAATAATGGATTCGAATGGGGGGACCTGCATGATTGGGAACACAGTATCATCAGTTTCTTCCGCAATGGCGAGAAACCCGAGGACCAGGTTCTGGTTGTTTGCAACTTCACGCCGGTACCGCATGCCGACTATCGTGTCGGTGTTCCGCAAGGCGGGTACTGGCGCGAAGTATTGAACAGCGATGCCGCGATTTATGGCGGGAGCGGTCAAGGAAATGTCGGTGGAATGGTAGCAGCGCCGATTCCGGCGCATGGTCGTTACTATTCCCTCTCATTGACGTTACCACCGCTAGGGGTGCTCTATTTCAAAGCTCCGGGTGCGCCGGATCACGTTTAATATCATCATTTCATAACATGGCGAAGACACGACCATCAGAATCGAAGATTTCCGTCGAAGGACGCGCTCGTGTTGTTATTGAAGGAGTAGCTCCTGAGATCGACAATGGACGGTTCCCGATAAAACGCGTTGTCGGAGAATCGGTTGTTGTCGAAGCCGATGTCTTTGTGGACGGACATGAGGAGATCACTCCCGTTTTGCTTCACCGCCGCGAATTGAACAAGGAATGGACTGAAGTATCGATGGCAGCCTTGGGGAATGACCGCTGGCGGGCCGCATTCCGCGTGACGGAAATGGGACGATACCGTTATACCATCATGGCTTGGGTAAACCATTTTCAGTCCTGGCAGCACGATTTAACGCACCGGCCCGATACCGATCCGGATCTGACGATGGTATACAAGCGCGGGGCCGAACTGATCAAGAACACCTCCGTGAATGTCACGGGCCATGAGGCCGAGAAGTTGAATTCGGCCGCCCGGACTTTAGGCGGCAGCGCCTCGTTGGATGATAAACGGCGAGTGGCGCTGGATGACGAAATTACTGACCTGATGGAGCGTTACACCAGCCGGCAACAGGCGACGCGATACGACAAGGAACTGACGCTCGTGGTGGACCGGGAGCGTGCGCGATTCAGTTCCTGGTACGAATTTTTCCCGCGTTCCTGCGATGGGAATCAACACGCCCGTTTCCAGGACTGCGAGGCAAGACTGCGCTATGCCGCATCCATGGGATTTGACGTGGTTTATTTGCCTCCGATTCATCCCATCGGACGGGCATACCGCAAGGGAGCGAACAATACTTTGACCGCCGGCCCCGAGGATGTGGGCAGCCCGTGGGCCATTGGCGCGAAAGAGGGCGGGCATAAATCGCTACACCCGGCGCTGGGCACGCTCGACGACTTTCGCCGGTTTGTGGGCAGAGCGAAGGAGCAAGGACTCGAGGTCGCGCTGGATATCGCATATCAGTGTTCGCCGGAGCATCCCTATGCCAAGGAGCATCCTGAATGGTTCCGCCGCCGCCCGGACGGGAGCGTGCAATACGCCGAGAATCCGCCGAAGAAATACCATGACATCTATCCTTTCGATTTCGAAACCGAGTCATGGGAAAGCCTGTGGCACGAACTGAAGGGCATAATCGAATTCTGGATCGAGCAGGGAATCAGGATTTTCCGCGTTGATAATCCGCATACCAAGCCTTTTGCTTTTTGGGAATGGCTGATCAACGATATCAAACGCCGATATCCCGATGTTCTGTTTCTGGCGGAGGCCTTCACGCGGCCCAAGGTGATGCACCGTCTGGCCAAACTCGGTTTTACGTTCTCCTACACCTATTTTACCTGGCGCAACACCAAGCATGAGCTGACCGAGCATTTTACCGAGTTGACGAAGTCCGAAAGCCGGGAATATTTCCGGCCGCATGTATGGCCCAACACCCCTGACATTCTCAATGAATACCTCCAGTTCGGAGGGCGCCCGGCCTTTCTGGTGCGGCACACGCTGGCGGCGACGTTGGCGGCGGGCTACGGAATCTATGGGCCGGCATTTGAGCTCGCCGAAAACCGCGCCATCAGGCCCGGAAGCGAGGAGTACCTGGATTCCGAGAAATATCAGTTGCGGCAGTGGGACACAAACCGGCCAGACAGTCTGAAAGATCACATCGCACGCGTAAATCGCATCCGTCGGGAGAATCCCGCATTGCAGGGTGACTGGAGCCTGCGGTTTCATGATATCGATAATGAAAAGCTGATCTGCTACAGCAAGACAACCGATGACCTGGGCGATATCATCCTTGTGGTCGTCAACTTGGATCCGCATCACCGCCAGTCCGGATGGGTTGATCTACCACTCGAGATGCTGGGCGTCCATGCCGAGCAACCGTATCAGATGCACGACCTGCTGAGCGACGCCCGCTACATCTGGAACGGCACGCGCAATTATGTCGAGCTCGACCCGCAGTTGGCGCCGGCGCATATTTTCCGTCTCAGACGGCGTGTCCGATCTGAGCAGGATTTTGACTACTACCTTTAACCGCTCCGGATGAGCAGCGATCCGCGCACAACCCCCCTAGACGTTGATCCGCTCTGGTACAAGGACGCCGTCATTTATGAATTGCACGTCAAAGCCTTTTTTGACAGCAATAACGACGGTATCGGCGATTTTCCCGGATTGACCGCCAAACTCGATTACCTGCAGGCGCTCGGGGTAAACACGCTTTGGATACTGCCTTTTTATCCGTCACCCATGCGCGACGACGGTTACGATATTTCGGATTACCGGAATATCTTTCCGGAGTATGGATCGCGCAAGGACTTCACGACGTTTGTACGTGCCGCCCACGACCGCGGGTTACGAGTCATTACCGAGCTGGTTATCAATCACACCTCCGACCAGCATGCATGGTTCCAGGCAGCCCGGCGCGCTCCGCCTGGTTCTCCAAAGCGTGATTTCTATGTCTGGAGCGATACCGCCAAGAAGTTTGAACAGACCCGAATTATCTTTACCGATACCGAGAAATCGAACTGGGCCTGGGACGACGAGGCCAAGGCGTATTACTGGCACCGGTTCTTTTCGCACCAGCCGGATCTTAATCACAATAATCCGCAGGTCGTAAAAGCGGTAACGCGTGTCATGAAATTCTGGCTCGATCAGGGCGTGGACGGTCTGCGGCTCGATGCGATTCCCTATCTGTGCGTGCGTGAAGGCACCAATAACGAAAATCTGCCCGAGACACACGCCGTGATCAAACAGATGCGTGCGGTTATCGATGCCCATTACCAAAACCGCATGTTTCTGGCGGAAGCCAATCTGTGGCCCGAAGACGTGCGCGATTATTTCGGCGTCGGCGATGAGTGCCACATGGCTTACCATTTTCCGCTCATGCCGCGCATGTATATGGCCATTGCACAGGAGGATCGGCATCCGATCGTGGAAATCATGCAACAGACCCCCGAAATTCCGGAGATTTGCCAATGGGCGATCTTCCTGCGAAACCACGACGAACTGACGCTGGAAATGGTCACGAACAGGGAACGCGACTACATGTATCAAATGTATGCCGCCGACCCGCGAGCGCGACTCAATCTGGGCATTCGCCGGCGGCTCGCGCCGCTCATGGACAACGATATGGACAAGATCCGGCTGATGAACAGTCTGCTGCTTTCGATGCCGGGATCGCCGATCATCTATTACGGCGACGAGATCGGCATGGGCGACAATATTTACTTGGGTGACCGTAATGGCGTGCGTACGCCGATGCAGTGGTCGCCGGATCGCAATGCCGGATTTTCCCGCGCCGATCCCCAGCGGTTGTTTATGCCGCCGATCATGGACCCGGTATACGGCTTCGAGGCCGTGAACGTGGAAGCGCAATCGCGCGATCCGTCGTCCTTGCTGAACTGGATGAAACGGCTGCTCGCCGTACGAAAAAGCAGCAAGGCCTTCGGACGCGGGACATTGCATTTTCTCAAACCCGGAAACCGCAAAATGCTGGCGTATATTCGTGATTATGCCGATGAGACCATCCTGTGCGTGGCCAATTTGTCGCGCTCGGCACAGCCGGTGGAACTGGATCTTTCCCGGTACAAGGGTTGTGTCCCCGTGGAGCTCATGGGTCGAACTGCCTTTCCGCCCGTTGGCGAGCTTCCCTATCTGCTCACGCTGCACGGACATGGTTTTTACTGGTTCCGCCTGGCCAAGGGGGAGGAAGTGCCGTCATGGCACGAAGAGCGCCTCCCGCGCGAAGAACCGCCCTTATTGGTGCTATTCGATGGCTGGCACAGTTTCTTCCGCGACCGGGTCGTGCCATGGCGCATCGCCATGGCGGAGAGAGTCCGGAAGCAGTTTGAAGAAGAGGCGCTGCCCCGGTTTATATCTTCCCAGCGCTGGTTCGGATCCAAGGGGGAAGCGGTGTCACGCGTGGCACTCCATGATCACGCCGAGTGGATTGACGATCACGCGAACTGGTACCCGGCGTTGTTTCAGGCAGCCAGCGTAAAGAGCGGATCTACTACCTACTTCATTCCACTGTCACTGGTTTGGGAAAGCGACTCCGAGGAACGCCAACGCGGCCTGCTGCCGGCATGCGTAACTCGAGTCCGCCAACAGGCGCGCATGGGGATGCTCGGGGATGCATTTGCCGACGAGGCTTTTTGCCGCGCCCTGGTTCTGGCAATCGCATCGTCGCGTGAATTCGATTGCACATCCGGAAAGATTCATTGTGTGCCGACCAGTGCTTTTGACGCTTTGGCGGGAAAGCCCGTCTCGTCGCTTACCGTGCATCAACCGAATGCACAGGCAAGCAACACGACGGTGGCCATCGGAGATCGGTTGTTTCTGAAGGGTTATCGGCGTCTCCAGGAAGGCGAGAATCCGGAAGTTGAAATCGGCCGTTTTCTGACGGAAGTGGCGCATTTTCCGAATATCGTGCCGCTGGCGGGCACGGTCGAATACAAACGCAATGACGGAATGGTAATGACATTGGCGATATTGCAGGCTTATGTCGAAAACCAGGGGGACGGTTGGAGTTACACGCAAAATTACCTTGAACGTTATCTGGAACAAAATCATGCCGCCACGGGCTCCCGCGCTGATCCAGCCGAGACTCATGGGGCTTATCTTGCCTTGATCAAGATTCTCGGTCAGCGTACGGCGGAATTGCACAAGGCCTTGGCGACGACCACCGGGGATGCGGCTTTCGACCCCGAACCCATCCAATCTCACGACACTGATGCCTGGTTACGTCAGGTTCAGGAAGAAGCGGATTCCACCTTTGAACAATTGCGGAATCGGCTTGGCGAATTGCCCGATCCGATACGAACTGACGCGGAGACTTTGCTCTCGCAGAACAAGGAAGTGCGCCAGCATCTGGAAGAACATACACCGCCGCGGATAGAGGCCATGAAAATCCGCATTCATGGAGATTATCACCTAGGCCAAGTTCTCCTCAGTCAGAATGATTTTGTTATCATTGATTTTGAAGGCGAACCGGCCCGTCCGTTGACAGAGCGTCGCAACAAACACTCTCCACTCAAGGATGTGGCAGGCATGCTGCGATCGTTCAATTACGCAGCGTATTCGGCTTTATTTCAATTAGCCTCGGATCGCCCTGAAGGTTCCGAGGCGATCGAGCGATTGGCGTTGGATTGGGAGTCGGAAACGGCGCGTGTTTTTCTCGAGTCATATGAGCAAAACGTTCGTGGTTCAGGGCTATACTCCGACTGGCAGGAGGCGCGCCGTCTACTCGGCCTTTTTGTTCTGGAAAAGGCGTTTTATGAGCTCCGCTACGAGCTGGGCAATCGCCCGCAATGGATTCGTATTCCCTTGCGCGGCATCATGGAGCTTATAATGAAAAGCCCAGCAGTATGATAAGAAGTCTTCCACAGTGATGGTTACACGAGATCCGGTTGTCCTCGTGTAATCTGAATCTTTTTCAAGAGTCGATGGGAAAAAGGAGGGTGTTATGGAGCAGGTAAGTCTGGCATTGGAACCGGTCCGGGCGTTTCTCACGCAATTGGGGCATTTTTTGCCGAAGCTGATTTTGGCAATCATCGTTCTGGTTGCAGGCTGGCTGTTTGCAAAATTTCTCAAGTTGATCGTGGTAAAAGGGTTGCAAGCCATTAACTTCCATGTGCTCACCGAAAAGGCCGGGATAGACGGCTTTCTGCAGCAAGGCGGTGTCAAAACCGGAATGGCGGGAATTCTGGGTGCGCTCATCTACTGGCTTGTCATTTTGATTACTCTGGTTATCGCGTTCAACAGCCTGGGGCTTACTTACGTCACCGATCTGGTGAGCCGCGTTATTCTGTTTATTCCCAAGGTCATCGTGGCGGTGGTGGTACTGGCGATCGGTATGTATTTCGCGCGATTCATAGCCCAGACGGTATCGGCCTATTGCAAGAACGTCGGGCTCGAGGATGCGGATCTGCTTGGGAAAATCGCCCAGTATGCCATCATGGTGTTTGTCGTGCTGATCGCGCTCGATCAGGTAAACGTGGTCACCG
>Ga0326597_10003157_pt1 | contig 23978 bp, 15 predicted proteins | sample RVTome_12_FD_203789 | JGI IMG/M metagenome (GOLD analysis project Ga0326597, IMG submission 203789) | Soil microbial communities from uranium-contaminated site in the Upper Colorado River Basin, Wyoming, United States - RVT100D185 | ecosystem: Environmental > Terrestrial > Soil > Contaminated >... | reverse complement strand
CTTGCAGGCAGCCAATCTGCCGCGGAGCCTGGCTGAGCGCCCTTGTCTCGGCGTGCCCCTCGATTCGACCACTGAGACCCCATGAACGGCATAGAATAGGCGCGTCGAGCGCGGACGTCAAGCGAGCGAGCGTTGCTCCCGGCCCTGGCTCGGGTCGTCTTGGATTTGACTTTCGCAGCCCTCTTGGTCCGCGCCCCGCCGGGCCTGGGCTGCCTGATATTCAGATAAAACGTAATTGCTTTCATAGGTCCAATTTAGGCATTGCCTCCCGTTTCGCGTCGAAAACCGACTTGCCCGCCCCAGGGGCCCATGCTACCGTCTCGCCGTCTCGGAGTGGATAACCGCGTTCCGCTGAACCCGGTCGATCCCCAGCCAGGATGGTGTTGGGGATAACTCGCGGCCTCGCCACGCCCTTGCTCGTTCAAGACATTGTCGTTCTGTGGCTTACGGCTGTTCACACCTGTGGATAACCCGGTATAGCCTTGTCTCTTCAACCCCTCTGACGCCCCCCACCCCAGAATCTGGGTCCTGTAGACGGGGCGGAGCCTTCCCAGGGAGCGACTGTGGCCCTCCAAGAGCATGCCGTACAGTGCTGGGATCGCGTTCTCGAGAATCTACGCCAACATGTCAATGAGCAGACTTTTGAGACTTGGTTCGAACAGACCGAGTTCGTCTCTCTCGACGACGACGCCTTGCATCTGCAGGGCCCCAACCAGTTCTTCGTGGATTGGCTCACCGAGCATCATCTCGAGTTGATCGAGCGCGTGACGCAACATGTGTTGGGCCGCGCGGTTCGTGTCCGTGTCCGGGTGAACCCCAAACCCGCCGCGGTCAACGCGATCGACTCCCGCGCCCTCGACAGGGTGGCCCTCCCGCTGCGCGACAACGAGCGCCCGCTCCGCGCGCCCAGCGATGCCGGACTCAATCCACGATACACCTTTGAGAATTTTGTCGTCGGCGAGAACAATCTCCTCGCTCATGCAGCCAGCCAGGCGGTGGGGGAGAACCCCGCGATGGCCTACAACCCTCTCTTCCTCTACGGAGGAGCGGGGCTAGGCAAGACCCACCTCATGCAGGCGATCGGCCAATTCGTTCTCGAGAATGATCCTCGTGCCGTCGTGCACTACGTTTCCGCCGAAAATTTCATGAACGAACTCATCCAGGCCATCCGCACCGGTAGGACCTACGAGTTCAAGAATCGCTATCGCAACGTCGACCTTCTCCTGATCGACGACATTCAATTCCTCGCGGGCAAAGAGAGCACGCAACAGGAATTCTTTCACACCTTCAACGCGCTCTACGACGCGAACAAGCAGATCGTCGTCACGAGCGATCGTCCGCCGAAGGAAATCCCCACATTGGAGGAGCGGCTGCGCAGCCGCTTCGAGTGGGGTCTCATCACCGACGTGCAGGCGCCCAAGTTCGAGACGCGCATGGCGATCTTGAAGAAGAAGGTTGAAAAGGAAGCGACCGCGATCCCTGAGGATGTACTCGTCCTGGTCGCAGAGAGCATCCAGAGCAACATCCGTGAGCTGGAAGGGGCTCTGATTCGCCTCTTGGCGTTCAGTAGCCTCACGGGCAGCCAGATTACGCTTCCCATGGCGCAGGATGTTCTCTCGGAGATTCTTCAGCGACGCAAAGCGAAGCGCGAAGTCAGCATGAGTGACATCATCAAGGCCGTATCACAACGCTACGGAATTTCCATCGACGTGCTGCGCTCGAAGTTGCGGAGTAAGCCGGTTGCGTATGCGCGCCAGGTGGCGATGTATCTCTGTCGCGAGAATACCAAGGGGTCGTTGAATGCGATCGGTCGCAAGTTCGGCGGCCGCGATCACACGACGGTCTACCATGCATGGCAGAAGGTCGCCGCACTCGAGGCGACCAACCCTGAAGTTCGGGGAGAGTTACGTGACGTGCTGAGTGCCGCTCAAGAGATCAGTGCTTAGCTGATTCTGTTTCGGTGGGTCCGTCTTCCACCGCGAAGAGCGTGCGTCCGCAAGGGCGCGCGCTCTTTTTTTGTTGGTATCCAAGGGCTGATTTCGTTGCATAACTCTAGACGACCGTGGGGACAGAGGGCTCCCTCTCTGTGGACAAACCATGGTTGTTATCCCCGCTCATACTCCACCGCGACGCGACGCAATCAGTCTGTGGTGGCGCGGGGATAACACGCCCTGTTCTCCCCGGTTCCATCCACAGGCGACTCGAGACACAACACGGTGGATTCAAAGTTCTTGGAAGATGCGGCAGGGCTTTGTACCCTCTGTCCACAGCTCTACTGTCTCTACTGATTTCTCTATTCTCTAAACCTCCAGGAGAAGAAGAGCCGCGCCACGAGTGGGCTTGTGGCTCTTCTGGGCGTGCGTTAGGATAGGGCCACCCAGATTCAAAGGGGTCCCGTCGCCCCTTCCCGGCTTCTCGACGACTCTCCCCTGAGCGCCCTCGAGCCAAGCCCGCCCCACAGACTCAGCGAAAGGCCCCGCGGTGAAAATCCAGCTGCAGCAGGCAGATCTCTCTCGGGCACTGAACGCCGTGGCGAATGTGGTCAGCACGAAGACCACGCTCCCGATTCTGTCGACGATTCTCTTCGACGTCCAAAAGGACGGCATGACCCTGGCCGCGACCGATCTCGACGTGTCCGTGGTAACCCGAATCCGTGAGGTCCAGGCGGACAAGCCCGGCAAGGCTGCCATCCCTGCCGCGAAGTTCGTTCCCTTCGTCCGCACTCTGAGTCCGGATCCGCTGACCATGGAAATGGTGGCACAAAAGGTGAAACTCCGGAGTGGCAAGGCACGGTTGGAGGAGCCCTCGATGGCCGTCGAGGAATTTCCAAATCTGCCGAAGATTGACGACAAGATGCACTTCAGCCTGCCGGGGAATGTGCTCGTCGACATGATCCGCTCGTCGCTCTACGCCATCTCCCGCGACGAGACGCGTCCCGCGCTGCAGGGTGTGCTCTGGGAGCTCGGCCCCAACGGAATCAGCATGGTCGCCACGGACGGCCATCGCCTGGCGCGCATTCGACGCAAGGTGAACCTCGGCATCAAGGAAGCGCGACAGCTCATCGCGAGTTCGGCCGGCCTGACCCAGGTGCTCCGTCTCGCCGACGGCGTGGAAACGGTGCAAATCTATGTGGGAGAGCACCAACTCAGCTTCGAAATGGGAGATACGACGGTCCACACCAAGTTGGTCGAGGGCATTTTTCCCAACTATGAACAGGTTATCCCCAAGTCCAACCAGCAGCGGGTGGTCTGTGATCGCGCCACCCTCGCCGAACGCGTAAAGCGAGTGAAAATCTCCGCCGATCGCGTGACGAACCAGATCCGTTTTGAACTCGAGGCCAATCGGATGACTCTGTCGGCGGCCGGCACCGAAGGCAGCCAGGCGGAAGACGAGATCGAGGTCGAATTCAAGGGCGACCCCGTGGTCATCGGCTTCAACCACAACTATGTGGAAGATGTTCTGCGGCATCTACCCGGCGAGAACGTCACGATCGCGCTCGACCGGCCGGATTCGGCCACGATCTTCGTGCCCGGAGACAGTCCGGATATCGATGTTCTAGAAAGTGATGACCTCTGCCTCTTGATGCCGCTCCGCCTCAACGACTAGGCGGATTCGGCGGGAGATCCCGTGAGGCTCACTCGGGTTAAACTCCTGAATTTCCGCAACTTAGAGAAAATCGAGCTGGACGTTTCGCCCCAGATCAATATCTTTTTGGGACGGAATGGGCAGGGAAAAACCAACCTCCTCGAGGCAATGGCTTTTCTCTCCCTCGGCCGCTCGCCGCGAGGTCATCGCAGCCGAGAGCTCATCCGTTTCGGAGCTGAACACTTTCACATTCGGTTGGAGGGGGAGGACGGGAGCGGGGAGCCGTTTCAACTCGAAGCAGCGGTCGATCGTGGAGGAAACAAGCGCATCAAGGTCGATGGACAGGTCGTCGCGAAGCAGGCCGAGTTGTTCGGCCAACTCTCGCTCGTCCAGTTCCATCCAGATGACGCGGAGCTCGCCAGAGGAGCTCCTGAGCTCCGACGACGCTTCCTCGACTACACCTTGAGTGTTGGTTCCGCCGAACTTCTCCGTCATCTCATCGCCTACCGAAGGGCTATCGCACAGAAGAACCGACTCTTGAAGCAGTCGGTCTGGTCGGCCGCGAGGGATGGGGATTCACGCGGCGCGGAGCTTGCCGCCTGGAATGCCGAGCTCGTCGAGCACGGCGTTCCCGTCTTGCGCGCGCGCGCGACCGTGCTCGAGCCGCTGGAACAGCTGACCCGCGAAGCATACGCGGACTTGGCGGGGACAACCGTGGAGCTCCGCCTCCAGATCCAGTCGAGCCTGGCGCGACGTCAAGAGACGCGGGAGGATTTTGGAGACGACGAAGGGGACTGGAAGCAGCGCTTCGGCGACGCACTCGAACGTTCGCAATCGCAGGAGATCCGCATGCGGCAGAGCATGGTGGGCCCACATCGGGACGATCTCCTCCTGAGCCTGAACGGAAGATCCGTGCGCCGCTACGGAAGCCAGGGGGAGCAACGCAGCGCCGCCATCGCGTTGAAGCTCGCCCAGGCCAAGCTGATTCATCAGCGCAGCGGCGATCACCCCATCGTCTTCCTGGACGACATCTTCAGCGAGCTGGATCGGCAGCGCAGCGAGGCCTTGCAGGAGCATCTCCATCGCGAGCATCAGCTCTTCATCGCGACGGCGCGCTACGACGACGTTCGAGGCATGGCCGCCTGGCCCGAGGTCGCGGCCTGGTTGCTCGAAGACGGACGGCCCAGCGCTCTCTCGAGCCTGGACCGAGCCGAGGAGGCACTTGCCGTTGAGTAAGCCCAAAGCGCTCGCGGATCTGCTGCAGGAGTACCTTCCCAGCTCGCCGCTGGCGAGGGGACTCCACACCCAAGAAGTCCTGGGTTCCTGGCCTGGGATCGTCGGCGAGGAGATCGCCAAGCATAGCGAAGCCGTGGGAATCGAGAATGGAATCTTGATCGTGCGGGTCGAGAGCAGTGTCTGGGCCCAGGAGCTGAACCTCCTGCGCCCTCAAATCGTCCGGCGCCTCCAGGAGCGACTGGGCGAGGAGTTGAGAGACATTCGGTTTCACTCGCGCACGCGAGCGTAACGGGAGGAGACCCGCCATCAGCGGAATGGAAGATATGGCCAAAGACTCGACGCAGCGCGAATACAACGCGCAGGGCATTCAGGTACTCAAGGGTCTCGAGGCCGTCCGCAAGCGGCCGGCGATGTACATCGGCGGCACCGGCGAGCGCGGTCTGCATCATCTCGTCTACGAAGTGGTGGACAACTCCATCGACGAGGCCTTGGCGGGGCACTGTGACGAGATCACGGTCTGGGTGCTCGAGGGAAACAAAGTCCGCGTGCGGGACAACGGCCGCGGCATTCCCGTAGACATGCACAAGACCGAGAAGAAGTCGGCCCTCGAGGTCGTCATGACGTCGCTCCACGCCGGCGGGAAGTTCGACAAGGACAGCTACAAGGTCTCCGGCGGGCTCCACGGCGTCGGCGTCTCCGTCGTGAACGCTCTGAGCCGCGACCTCGCCGTCGAGGTCTACCGCGACAGCAAGATCTACGGGCAGAAATACCAACGCGGCATCGCCACCGGCCCCATGGAGATCCTCGGCGATCACACGGGCTCCGACACCGGGACCATGGTCGAGTTCCTCCCCGACGACGAGATCTTCGACGACATCGTCTACAGCTTCGACACTCTCAGCCACCGGCTGCGCGAGCTGGCCTTCCTCAACGCCGGCGTCCAGATTCACCTCATCGACGAACGCGGCGCCAAGGTCCGGAAGCAGACCTTCGTCTACCAGGGTGGGATCAGCGAATTCGTCCAGTGGATGAACGAGAACAAAGAGGTCATCTACCCGAAGCCGATCTATTTCCAGGCGAATCGTGACGGCGTCGAGTGCGAGATCTCGATCCAGCACAACACGACCTATCGGGACAACATCGGGACCTACTGCAACAACATCAACACCATCGAGGGCGGCAGCCATCTCTCGGGCTTCAAGTCGGCCCTCACGCGCACCATCAACAACTACGCCCAGAAGACCAGCACGGCGAAGAAGGACAAGGTCACGCTGACGGGTGAGGACGTGCGCGAAGGCCTCACGGCAGTCATCAGCGTGAAGGTCGCCGAGCCACAGTTCGAGGGCCAGACCAAGACGAAGCTGGGCAATAGCGAGGTCCGGGGCATCGTCGAGAACATGGTCAATCAGGGCCTCGCGGACTTCCTCGAGCTCAACCCCCCGATCGCCCGCAAGATCATCGAAAAGACGATCGGCGCGGCGCGCAGCCGCGAGGCCGCGCGCAAGGCCAAGGATCTGGCGCGGCGCAAGAACGCCCTCGAGAGCTCCGCGCTGCCGGGCAAGTTAGCGGACTGCGCGAACACCGATCCCGCGCTCTGCGAAGTCTATCTCGTCGAGGGCGACTCGGCCGGTGGCACGGCCAAACAGGGACGCAACCGTGAGTTCCAGGCGATCCTCCCGCTCAAGGGCAAGATTCTCAACGTAGAAAAGGCTCGTCTCGACAAAGCTCTGAACAACGAAGAGGTCAAGACGATCATCACGGCCCTCGGCACAGGCGTCGGCGAAGACGATTTCAACCTCTCCAAGCTCCGCTATCACAAGGTCATCATCATGACCGATGCCGATGTCGACGGAAGCCACATCCGCACCCTGCTGTTAACGCTCTTCTATCGCTACATGCCCGAGCTCATCCGAAAGGGCCACGTATACATCGCCCAACCGCCGCTGTACCGCATGCAGAAGAACAAGGTCATCCGCTATGCACAGGTCGAGGCAGAGAAGGACCGGATCCTGGAGGAAATGGGTGGCAGCAAGGGTGTCTATCTCCAGCGCTACAAGGGTCTCGGTGAGATGAACGCCGAGCAGCTATGGGAGACCACGATGGACCCCGAGACCCGGACCATGTGGCGCGTGCGGCTGGATGACGTGGCCGAGGCCGACCATGTCTTCACGATGCTCATGGGCGATCTGGTCGAGCCGCGGCGCGACTTCATCACACAACACGCGGCCCAGGTGAATCTCAAAGATCTCGATATCTAGCCGGCGAGGTAATTTCCTGTGACTGAGAATAATCCGCGCGTTCAGAACGTCGAAATCGAGACCCAGATGAAGCAAAGCTATCTGGAGTACTCAATGTCGGTCATCGTCAGCCGAGCCTTGCCCGACGTGCGTGATGGCCTCAAGCCCGTGCATCGACGCGTGCTCACGGCCATGAACGACCTAAATCTGGCGCCCAACCGGCCCTATCGAAAGAGCGCCAAGATCACCGGTGACACCACCGGTAACTACCACCCGCACGGCACGCAGGCCGTGTACGACACGCTCGTCCGCATGGCCCAGGACTTCTCGTTGCGCTATCCGTTGGTCGACGGCCAGGGGAATTTTGGCAGCGTCGACGGCGATCCGCCCGCGGCGGAGCGATACACCGAGGTACGACTCACGCCCATCGCCATGGAAATGTTACGCGACATCGAGAAGGAAACCGTCGACTACGTTCCCAACTACGATGGCTCACGGGAAATGCCCAGCGTCATGCCCGCGGCGATTCCCAATCTCCTCATCAACGGCACGACGGGCATCGCGGTCGGCATGGCGACGAACTGCCCTCCACACAATCTAGGTGAGATCGTCGACGGCTTGGTCGCGTTGCTGGACCGCCCCGAGATGGAAGCGCGCGACATGCTGAACTATGTCCAGGGCCCAGACTTCCCGACCGGCGCGATCATCTACGGCCGCCGCGGGATCCAGGAGTACATCATCGGCGGCCGCGGCAAGATCATCCAGCGGGCACGCGCGGTATTCGACGAGCTACCCAACGGACGCGACGGGATCATCGTCACCGAGATTCCCTATTATGTGAACAAGGCCGAGTTGATCACGAAGATCGCCCATCTCGTGCGCGACCAGACCATCAGCGGCATCGCCGATCTGGCCGACCAGAGCGACCGCGAGGGCATGCGCATCGTGATCACGCTCAAGAAGGACGCACCGGGTCAGGTCGTACTGAACCAGCTCTACAAGCACACCGCCATGCAGACGACCTTTGGCGTCAACAATCTCGCGCTCATCGGCAGCCAGCCCAAGACGCTCAGCCTCAAAGAATCGATGCAGCACTATCTGGACTTCCGCGAGGAAGTCCTGGTGCGGCGCACGAAATACGATCTACGCAAGGCAGAGGAGCGCGCCCATATTCTCGAGGGCTACCGCATCGCGCTCGACAATATCGATGAAGTCGTGACACTGATTCGTGCGAGCGCGGATGCGCCGGCGGCGCGCGATGGCCTCATGAAGCGCTTCGGTCTGACGGAGATTCAGGCGCAGGCCATCCTCGACATGCGGCTGCAACGCCTGACCGGGCTCGAACGCGACAAGATCGAGAAGGAATACGAAGAGCTCATCCAGGACATCGAACGTTTCCGCAGCATCCTCGCCAGCCGCGTGATGCAGCTCGCGATCATCCGGGATGAGCTGTTGGAGATCCGTGAGAAGTACGCAGACGAGCGACGCACCGAGATTCTCGATGACGAGGCGAGCGACATCGATTTCGAAGATCTCATCGCCGAAGAGGACATGGTGGTGAGCATGAGCCACGAGCAGTACGTGAAGCGGCTGCCCGTGTCCTCCTATCGCCAGCAGGGCCGAGGCGGCCGGGGGATCGCCGGCGCCAAGGTGAAGGACGAGGATTGGATCGAACAGTTGTTCGTCGCGAGCACCCACGACAATGTCCTCTTCTTCACGAATACGGGCCGCGTCTTCTGGAAGATGGTCTATCAGATCCCCGAGGCCGGGCGCACGGCCCGGGGCAAGGCCATCGTCAATGTCCTGCCCATGGCCCCCAGCGAGACCATCACGGCGTTCGTGCGCATCGAGGGCGTTTTCGACGCCAGTCGCCAGCTCATGTTCGCGACCCGCAAGGGAACCGTGAAACGTACCGGTCTAGACCAGTTCCTCAACATCCGTGCGAACGGAATCAAGGCCATCGAGCTGCTCGACGACGATCAGCTCATCGGCGTCCGTCTCGTGGACGACAGCAAAGACTTCATTCTTGCCTTGCGCTCGGGCAAGGCGATTCGCTTCAATATCGGTGATGTCCGCCCCATGGGCCGGACGGCGCGCGGCGTGCGCGGCATCGAGTTGAGTGGACCCGAGGACGCCGTCGTCGGACTCATGAGCGTGGAGAGCGTGGACACCGACTCGACGGTGCTCAGCGTGACCGAGAATGGCTACGGTAAACGCAGCCCCATCGAGGACTATCGACGCCAGGGTCGCGGGGGCAAGGGCATCATCACGATGAAGACGACGGCTCGCAATGGCTCCGTCGTCGCCATCCATCGCGTGAGTGACGCCGACGAGCTCATGGTGATGACGAAACGGGGGGTCGTCATCCGCATGGCGGTCGGCAACATCAGCACCATGGGACGCAACACCCAGGGTGTGAAGCTCATCAATCTGGATGAAGGAGATGGTGTGGCCAGTGTCGCACCGATCGCCACCGCTTCCGATGTGGAGAGCGACGATTCAGACTCGAACGAGTCCTAGGCTCACGAGCCAGAACGCGCGACGCGCCTGGCTGCTCCACGCGGCCGTGGCGATCGTCCTGTGCGTTCTATCCGCGGCCGCGACCGCACCCGCTGCGGCCGAGCCCCTGACCCATCAACTCGCTGCCGGCGCCGAAGTCGTCATTGGGCCCAACGGCGTCGCCCAGCTGCGCTGGGACGGGCGAATCGTCCTCGGAATCGAGGGGTACACGGCAGAGCCAAGCGGCCGTGGCCGCGTCTCGCTGAGTGAACTCGCCGAGCGTGAAGGTGGCGCGCTCATCATCCAACAGCGCCGCTGGCCGTACTTCCACCTGGATGGAATCGTCTTTTGGGAGCTTCGGCTTCCCGACCATGGCAAATGGTCAGCGCCGGGTGGCGTCGCCCTGCGCAGTGAGATTCCATCCGAGACGATCTACCGTCGACTTCGCGTCCACCGCAGCGTCGGCGTGGCGAGGGAATACGAACTCGAGCTGCCTCTGTTTCGTCTGAAGCGCGAAGGCGACCATCCGCTGTTCGTGACGGTCCTGCGCAGCGATGGACGTCCCTGGCGTCCTCTCGGCGACGGGATTCGCTGGGCGTTGGGAGAATCCGAGACCTACCGTATCTCCCTCGCGTTGGTCATCGCCGAGAGCGAGGACATCCTGTGGCATGACGCCGGGCAGGCGTTGTTCACGGGGGAACTGGGCGTCGGGCACCCGCTGACCGAATGGGTCGCACCTCCTCTCTGCGCGCGCTGCGCCCATCCCGTCCTCGACGCCGCGAGCATCGTCCTGCGCCCCATGGGCTCGGGCCAGGAACTGGAGCTGGGCTACGGCCCGACCAACGAGCACGGCATGCCCAGCCACCGGACACTCCACGTCGGCGGACTTCCACTGGCGGATCGACTGATCGACGGGCGGGTGGGCGCGGCGTTCTATCTTCTCGAACAAGACGACGAGCGTTCGGCGCGGATCCTCGCCGAATTGCAGAAGAGTTCTCCGCAGATTTCACTCTTGAGCAGCAGCGGCCAACCGCTGACGGTCGATCGCTGGACGGTTTCCTGGCCCGAAGTGCAGCCGGCAAACCGCGAACGCCCGCACTCCAGCGATCTGCCCAACCAACTCTCGCCCGAGCTGCTGCAGGCGTGGCCCAATCCGTTCGCGGCGAGCGAGGGCACGACCATCCACTATGTGCTGCCCACGACACTCGGACAGGCGTTCGAGCTCGACGACGACCAGCGGCGGCGCCTCGAGATGAGCGATCCGCCGCCCTTCGGCCTGAACCCAGGCGTCGGCATCCGCGTCTACAACGTTCAGGGTCAGCTCGTCCGTGATCTCCTGGACGGGGCGGGGTCGGCGGGAGAATACGAGATCTACTGGGATGGACGCGATGCGGCGCAGCGTAGCGTGGCGGCGGGCGCGTATTTCTTGCGGATGGAACTGGGCGACTACAGCGTCACGCGGCGGGCGATTCTTCTGAAGCAGTAGACAGGCCCGCTCCCAGCGCCAGCGCGTGGCCCAAGATGTAGAACAGAGCGAACTCGACCTCGTCGTCCGCCTGATAGAACTGAAACACGCCGGCGACCAGGATCGCCACCCAACAGGCCTTCGCGGCGCGCAGCCAGACGACATCGCGCTCGAGCCCGACGCCGAGGCGCCGATAGATGGTCGCCATCATGAAGGCGAAGGCGCAGAGCGTGAAGAGGCCGCCGTTGAGGGCGAGCATCAGATAGTCGCTGTGCGCGTGGGACGTGCTGTCGTAGAAGCCCGTGATTCGGAAATCGCGCAGGATCAGCGCGAAGTTGCCCGGACCGTAGCCGACGAGCGGCCGTGCCAGGAAGGCATCGATCGAAGAACGCCAGAGATTGAGACGCGTGGGTTCCTGGGTCACGTCCAACAGCGACAAGCTTCGCTCACGGACATCGGGCAGCAGCATCGCGACGGCGAGCACCGCCACGAAGCCGAGGAACTTCCAACGCCGTCGTCCGAACGGGCTGAAGAGTGCGAGATAGCACCCTCCCGCCAGAAAACCCAGCTGCGAACTGCGAGAAAAGGTCCACACCAGAGCGACGACGAAGATCAACGACAGCGAGAGCCAGAGAGGGAGGCTTGCGAAGCGATGCCAGACGCAGGAGAGAGCGAGCAGGCTCATCAGCATGACATGGCCGCCGTAGCTGAGATGATGCCCGAAGAAGCCCACGCTCTGATACAGCTCTCCGTAGTGACCGACGAAACCACCGCGCCAGACGTCGCGGCCGTGAAAGTGCTGGCTGATGGCGAAAAGAGCCACGAGCGCCGCCAGATAGAGCATCCAGAGCAGGTTGCGGCGCAGCCACTGCGGTTTCGAACCGATGAGAATCAGCGGCACGAACAGGAGAAGGCGCGTCCACAGCTCATCGACGATCTTCTTCCAGTGGGCTTGCTCGGAAAGAGCCGTCGAGAGCAGGTAGCTGGCGATCCAGAGGGCCAGGCCAAGAGCGATCCAACGCAGCGGAAAGAGGCTGGCCCAGGCGTTGCGGTCTGTCACGAGCACGACGACCGCACAAAGAGCGGCGAGCCCAAGCCCAAGCGAACTGAAAGCCAGCGACGCCGGCAGACAGAGGCCGAGAAAGATCAACGCGCCGGCGCCCGTCAGGCGGGCCGCGTTGGCGACTCTATTCATCTGTTCCCATGCGGATCGTGTGCGTCGTGCCGTGGCCGAGCTCGAGTTCCTGATCGCCGAAGAAACTCTGGATGCGGAGAAGACTACTCTGCTCGCCGGTCCTGCCCAATCCAAAATGGAGCCGCGGGTCATTGCAGCCCAGATAGCCCGACCCTCGTCGGAACAGCCGCTGGACGATGCGGGTCTCGTCGAGTTGGACGCTGGCGCGTGCCCCGGCCAGGCTCGCCTCGGTCATTCCCACCTCACGCTCGAACTCGATGCGAAGCCAGCTGCCCGTGCCGCGACTCTCATTGTGCAAGAGACGCATGGGCCCGCCGAGATTCCAGACGAGAACGTCGAGGAGTCCATCGTCGTCGATGTCGATGATTGCGCTGCCGCGGCCTGAGTGTGCCTCCACCTCGTCCCACCCCTCGTCGAGCGCCTGGAAATTTCCGGCGCCATCGTTGACGAAGAGATCATCGGGCTGGCGCCAGCGGGTGCCGTCTCCGATCTCGTCGGCGTTGGAATAGAGGTGGCCGTTGACCACGTGGAGATCGAGATCCCCGTCGTTGTCGAAGTCGGCCAGCTGCGCGCCCCAGCTGAGACGCCGCAGGCTCGTCCGCGCGAGGGCATGCTTGCGCGACCGCTCTTCGTACCAACCCTCACTCTGCCAGATGTAGAGAGCGTGGCTCTGGCCATCGAAGTTGGTGACGATGAGATCGTCGTGGCCATCGCCGTCGACGTCGCCACAGCTGACGCCCATCCCGGCCTCAGGCCTGCCGTGGGCTGAGAGAGCGCAGCCCAGTCGAAGCGCGAGTTCCACCCAATGCGTGGGCGGTGACGCTGTCTCGACGTCGATCGTTTCGTTGCGGAACAGAAAGTTGTCGCTCGCGTCGTTGGCGACGTAGATCTCCGGCCGGTGGTCGTCGTCGATGTCCAGGATCGTGACGCCCATGCCTCGTCCGGGCGCGAAGGGCCGTTGCGGCGCCGGGCTGACGGAGACCAACTCTCCATTGGGACCACCTTGATAGAAGCGATCCTCCTGCGGACGATAGGCCTCCGGTCCGCAGATGACGGGGAGTCCCTTCCATTGACAGGCGCCGCCGCTGGTGGGGACGATGTCGGGCCATACGACATAGCGGGCCAAATAGACGTCGCCCCAACCGTCACCATTGAAATCGGCGACGGCCATGCCCATGCCCATGCCCTCGTCCGTGAAACTCGTCTGTACTTCGAATCGCTCGCCGTCGACGTTCATGAAATAGCGATCGGTTCCGAAGTTGGACAGCAAGAGCTCGGGATAGTGATCTCCGTTGAGATCACAGAAGATGGCCCCGGCTCCCCGGCCCGCATCGTCCACCCCGTAGCGTGCGGCGCTCTCCTCGAAGTGGTCGCCGCGATTGAGGAAGAGTAGGTTGGGCTCTCCTCCCTGGACGAAGTAAAAATCCATTCGACCATCGCCGTCGACATCGCCGACCGCGATTCCAGAGCCGTTGACATAGCTAAGGTCGGGAAAACTGTCATTACCTGTACGGCCGATGATACCACCGACTCCCCACTCGTCGCTTCGGTCGACGAAACGGATCTCGGCCGCGGCCTGCGCGGCGCCACCGAAGAGCAAGAGGAGGAGAGTCCAGCGACTAACCATCGGTGGGCTTGGTGACCAGGCGCAGGTAGGCCTGCATGTGCTCATCGCGCTTCGCTTCGCTTCCCTGGACATGATACAGGTTCGCGAGATTTCGATGCGCGGCCGCGTTGTTGGGGTTCAACCCGACGGTCTCCAAGAACGCGCTCTCGGCTTCGACGTAGCGCCCGAGACGCGCGAGAATTGCCCCGATGTCGTTTCCCAGCTCGGCATCGCCGGGCAGCATGGCGCGAGCCCGCTCGAAATAGCTGAGAGCCTCGTCCAACCGCCCAGACTTACTGTGCCTCAGCCCTTCCGTACGCAGTGCCATGGCGTCGCGCCAATGGCTGTACTCGCGATATTCCTCGAGCAGACTGTCTACCTTCGCGTGGTTTCCTTGCCGCCGCAGCACGGTCGACCAATGCAATTGCGATTCCTCATAGGGATACCGAGCCGAAGAGAGGCGACGGAAGAGGATTCCGGCCTTCTCCAGATCGCCGACCGCGAGTTGCGCCTGCGCGAGCAGATAGACCGGCTCCTCGGCCGCCGGCGTCGCGTGCACGAGATTCTCGAGAATTGGAATCGCCTCGCCGGGGCGGTCGGCGCGCAGGAGCGCTTCCCCCTCGAGCAGCGAGCGCGACGGACTCGGCGGCGTCTGCAAGATTTCGACATAGGCCTCGTCGGCGCGACCCTGTGCGAGCAATGCTTGGGCGAGGATCGTCCTGGCCTGCGCCGCGAAGCGGTCGCGCTCGCAGAGGGCGCGGGCGATGTGCTCGGCGTCCGAGTTGCGCGACTCGAGAGCGGCGATCGTGGCGAGTTTGATTTGCGCGCCGTCGAATTCCGGCGCGTCTTCGGGAATCGTCTCGTAGAGCTCGCGAGCGAGTGGAATGTCTCCCTGCTGCTCCGCCATGCTGGCCGCGACGAGCCCGAGTGCGGGAATTCTACGCCACTCTGCCTCGTGGAGCCGCAGCAGCGAATCGGCTTCGGCCATTCTGCGCAGCCGCAGCAGCGCCTGACCTACGGCGGGAAGCCAAGAGGGCGCCCGGGCGCCATCGGCCGCTTCGCGCGCGTCGCGCAGCTGTTCCAGCGCGGCCTCGTGTTGTCCATCCCGTAGAAGAACCATCGCCATCTGGACGTGGGAATCTTCGGCCGCTTCTCGGCGATGGCCGCTCTCGTCTCCCCCCGCGCAGGCTAAGAGGAGCGCCGCACAGACATATATATAGTTTCGCATCACAGGAGGTCGCTTGACGGGGGCATGGCTCCCAGGGAAAGTAGCATGCAGAGATGCAGACGCGCCACACGCTCCCCCTTCACAGCCTCCGCTGGCTGTATGACCGCAGCCGGCAGGACGCGGCACGCCGGCACGGCTGCGTCCTGCTCGACATTCGCCCGCCCGAGCAGACGCAGATCGATCATCTTCCCGGGGCGGCTCAGATTTCGACCGAGGGTCGCAGTTTCGACCGCGAGGCGCTTCCGAGCCATCTCCTGCCGCCGCCGGGCGGCGACATCACGATCTTCGCGGAAGATCCCGAGCGCGCCCACAGGGCCGCGGGGCACCTCGTCGAGCGTGGTTGGAACGCGTCGGCCATCGAGGCGGTTCCCTCACCCGAGTACTTTCTCCCTGGCCCATCGACCGCTGCATTATGGGCGCCCGATGCCTTCGTCGCGGCGCAGCTCGATCGACTTCCCCCCGTTGACGCCGGTCCCATCGTCGATTTGGGGGCGGGCAGCGGCCGCGACGGCGTCTTCCTCGCCCAACAGGGATACGATCTTCTTCTGGTCGATCGCCTGCCCGACGCGCTGCAGCTCGCCGCCGACCGAGCAAGCCGCCACGGGGCCATCTGCCGCCACGAAGTCGCCGATCTTCGCAGACCCGAGGACTTTTCCGCCACGGGCTTTGCGGCGGCCCTCGCCATCCGCTGCCTCCCGCGAGCGACCCTCGCGCGCCTGCACGAACGGATGCTGCCCGGCGGAATTCTGCTGTTGAATGCCCACGGGCCGCGCTTGAAACCATCGAACTCAGGTCCTTCCCCCGCCAAACGCGTGAGCATCGACGCGCTGGGTGATTTGATCAGCACGGAGCGCTGGGAGATGTTGGTCGGCCCCCAGGAGAGAGAGGCGGACGGCGACAATTGGGTCCAGCTCGTCGCGCGCCGCCGCCTTCACCGATGATCGGCTGCGGTTTCGCCCTGGCCGGAATTCTCCTCGCCGTCGCTCCCGCGGACAGCCTCGAAGACGCCAAGCAGCTGAACGCTCCGTTGGTCCAGGCCCTTCGCGAACGCCGCCACGAAGATGCCGAGCGGATCGCCCGCCGACAGCTCGACCTTCGACGCCGCTTTGGCGCTTCACGCGACATCGACCTGGCCACCAGCCTGACCTATCTCTCCCTCGCGGCACGCAATCTGGGCGACATTCCCGTCGCCGAGTCGACGGCGCGCGAGACGCTGGAGATCATGTTCGAACTCCACGGTCGCGAGAGCAGCAATACGGCGACGGCACTCAACAACTTGGCCGGCGCCCTGCGACTCAAGGGAGATCTCGTCGCGGCCGAGGCCCTCTATCGAGAATCACTCCAACTCCAGACGCAGGAGTTGGGTGAGGACGCGCCGAGGCTTTCCGGCGCCCACAACAATCTGGGTGCGCTCTTAGGCCAACTCGGGGACAGCGTGGGCAGCGAGGAGCATCTGCGCCGGGCCGCGATGCTGGCGCGCGAGCACTACGGAGCCGAGCATCGCAATGTCGCCCTGGCGCTGGTGAATCTGGCCAACGCGTTGCGGGGGCAGGAGCGATACGCCGCCGCCCTCGCGGAGCTCGACCGAGCGGATACGATCTACGACGCCATGGCCGACAGTGTCGGCCGCGCGGACGCGGGCCGGACGCGGGTGCGCATTCTCCTCGATCAGGGCGAGCCGCGACGGGCGATTCAGCGGGCGGAGGCATTGATCGATGAGCACCGCGCCGCCTCGAACAGAAACTGGCTGGCGATGGCGCGCACCGAAGCCCTGCTCGGCCGAGCCATCCTTGCCGACGACCGCACGGCGGAGGCGTTGCCCATTCTTCAGCGCGCGCGAAATGCGCTCGAGCAACGCCTCGGGCCCTCGCATCCAGAAACCGTGAATGCGTCCATCGAGTTCGGCCGGGCATTGCTCGCCGCGAACGATGCGAGCGCGCTGCGCGTTCTGGAAGCCGCGGCTGAATCGTACGAGTCGGCGCGCGGGCGTCTCGCCGTCTCGCAGAGCAGAGCCACGGTCGATCTCGTCTCTCCCTATGAACTCGTCGCGCGAGCGCGCCTGAATGCGGGCGACGAGAGCAGCGCGTGGCAAGCGGCCGAACGCCATCAGGCGCGCGTCCTGGAAGAACTCCTCGACCTGGCGGCTTCGAGCCTGCCGTCGGAGATTACGCGGCGTCGCGCCGCGCTCCTCGAGCAACTCGGAGAACTCGAAGAGGAGTTGCTACGCTTCGACGAATCCAAGCTCTTCGACCAGAAACTCCGCGCGGCACGCTACCAGGAGTTGTTGCGCGCCCAGGCCGAGTGGAGCCGCCTACAGGAGCAGATCCTCGCACTGCGGCCTCCGCGTCCCGACGAGCCGACACTCGAGGCTGTGGTCGCCGCGTTGCCCGAGCGCGGGGCTCTCATTGGCTGGATCCCGGGCGCGGCCTATTGCATCCGCGCCGACGCCGGCCTGCGCTGGATCGCCACGGCCCCGCGTCCTGACGAGACCGAAAGTGAACTCCTGCGGCGCGCGCTCCGCGCCCCCACGAATGCGCCGGCATTCGCGACGCCGACCGTCGATACGGCGATGCAGGGCAGCATGCGAGCCCTCTACGACTCTTCGATCGCCCCACTCGAACGACTCTTGGACGATCTCGACGTGCTCTTCCTGATTCCCGGCCGCGAACTCCGGGGAATCCCGCCGGATGTCCTCCGCGATGCGCGCGGCCGATACCTCGGCGATCGTTTTCAGCTGCATCTCCTGCCGTCGGCAGGACTCCTGGCGAGGCTGGCTCCCACGGAGCGGGCGATCGAATCGGCGCTCTTCGTCGGCGACCCACCATTTGCGGGAAGTCCATCGCAACGATTCGGGACCCTCGTGCCGCTTGCGAACAGCGCGTCGGAGGTTCAGCGATGCGCGGCGCGCTTCGCGGTGTCACGACGCTTGCTCGGCGCGGACGCCAACGAGGGAGCCATCCGCGAACTGGTGGCGAGTGGCGAGCTGCAGAGCTTCGATGTCATCCACATCGCCACCCACGCGCTCGCGGACGCGCAGCAGCCGGGCCGCTCGACCCTGGTGCTTTCGCAGGAGGCTCTCGGAGATCCCATGCAGGCGATTCTAAGAGGAGAAGCCGTCCTCGATGGAGCTATCTCGGCGACGGAGATTGCACGTAACTGGAAACTCGACGCTCAGTTGGTGACGCTGAGCGCGTGCGAAAGCGCTCTCGGCCGCCATGCACCGGGCGAGGGCTACCTCGGCTTTGCACATAGTCTGTTCGAGGCGGGTGCCCGACGGTTGCTGCTGAGTCTGTGGCCGGTCGACGATGAGGCGACGGTGCTCCTGATGGAGCGCTTCTACGCAAATTGGATCGTTGAGAGGATGCCACCGGCCCGCGCGTTGCAGGAAACGAAGTCGTGGTTGCGAACTCTGGACGGCGGACGTTTCGCGCATCCCTATTTCTGGGCGGCCTTCGTCCTCTTGGGCGCCTAGACCTACTCAATCAAGACGATTTTGCGCGTCCAGGAGTCCGTTGCGGTCGCGATCTGAATCAGGTAGACGCCGCTCGCGACGCGGCGACCCGCGCGATCCGTACCATCCCAACTAAGCCGTCCGACTCCCACAGCGGCGATGCCATCGAGGAGAGTATCGACATGGCGGCCGCGCAGATCGAAGACCTTGGCGCTCAGTCGTTGCGACCGGGGGTTCTCGTAGTCGATGACGACGGCGGGATTGAACGGATTCGGCCACGGCTTGCCGAGGGTGAATTCACCGCGGACCGCAGGCGCGTTGACGACGCCCACCTGATCGACGGGGAAGCCGGCGGCGGTGAGAAGTTCTCCCAACAGATAGCTGCGGGCAGCGAGGGCGCCAGGTGTGGGCGCGCGTGGGTCTTCGATGCGGCTGAGCGCGTAGGGAAAGGTCACGTCCAGCCGGCGGTAGCTCACCAGATTGATCGTCGCGTTGCGGTCGTGCCAGATGCTGGCCGCCAGGCCGAAGATGGGACTGCCGCCGCTGTCGGCGAAATGATGTCCGATGACCGCGCCACTGCCGCTCGCCGGAGCGATGTTGTCGAAGCGACGAATCGGTGAGCAACCGGCGTTGGCGACGAAGCCGGTGGCGAAGCTGGCGGTGAGCGAGGGGATGATGGACGGGGCGATGAGCCCGGTGTCGTCCGAGACATCGTCGTCCACGACGCTGAGCCCCAACACGTTCTGGTTGTGAAGCGTGGCGATCACGCCTTGCTGCCGCATGGCCGAGCCGATGTTGTCGGCAAAGTAGAAGGCGTGACGGTCGGCCTCCTGGAGGCGCCAGGCCTCGAGGAGGCCGATGTCGCCACTTCGATCGTTCGGAGCGCTGCCGGTGCCGTCGCTCAACAGTGGCGCCGGGGCGGCTCCGCCGAGGTAGATCAGGATGTCGTAGGCCGCGAGATGTTCCGCGCTGCCGGCTCGCCCGCCGAGTCCGTTCCCCACGGCCGAGCTCGGAGCGGTCGTGCGGAAAATGTCGTAGTCGCGTCCTTCGAGGAGGCCGTTCTCGAAGAGTGCGCGCCCCACGATGATGGGTTCGTCGGGATCGCCGGAGTCATCCCACACGAGAATGCGCGGAATGATGACGTTGGTCGGGCTCTTGGGCGAAGGCCCATCCCAGATCCCCGGCAGGTTTCCAGGAGTCGGCTCCTGAGGTTCGGGCAGGGGTGGCTCGCTCTGCGGTTCACGCTTTCCCGAACCACACAACTCGGATTCGACAATGATGTTGGAATCGGGGGGGGTGGTCAGCCAGTTGGTGTTGCCGTTCGTGTCCTCGGCCTTCACGCCCCAGACCAGGAGATCACCCGGGAAAAACATGGCAGGTTCCGTCGGCTCGAAGATCGGCCCGCCCCGCGCCGGGCCGTCGGGCATGTCGAACGCCCAGAGATCGGGCGCGACCGTGCCGTTCGACCGCACGGCCGGATAGCCGTTGATGGTGCCGGACCAGAAGTTGGGCCCATGTTGGATCGAACCCGATGGCAGGGTGCGCACGGGGTCGAAGAGCGCATTGGTGCGGAGCAGCCATGAAAGTTGCGGCGTTCCGCTCAGCGAGGCCCCCGGGATGGTCGAGACGACCCGAACCACCATGGAGTCGCCATAGACGGGTCCAACGCTGCCGATGCCCAGATCGGAAGCCGCGTCCATGCGGATGGCGCTGTTGGCGAGATTCGACGCGTTGTAGCCCGTGGCCGAATGCGGAAAACTATCCTGGAAGAGATCGACGTCGCGGGCCGAGAGCAGCGGTCCGCTGACATTGTGCCGCCATACGCTGATGTCGTCGAAGAAGGGAGATGCCGTGGCGTCCATGCCGGGCAGTCCGAAGAGATCGGCCAGATCGATGACGCCGAGCGAGACCTGAAGCTCGGTGGCCGAGGGTTCGAGCAGATCCGCGATCTGTACTTCGCGCCGCTGGTAGGATGGAGTCTCGCTGAAGTAGAGGAACTTGCGATCTTTCCATGTCGACCAACCTCCGGCTGGCGTAAAGCTGCGCACGGCCCAGAAGTGGAAGATGCCGTTCTGCAGCGGCAGATGCTCCCACACCGAATAGCGCAGGACGCAGCCACCCTCGAGCAGGTCCTCGCCGGTGGTGAAGGGGTTGTCCCAGAGAATGACCGGAGACCAGACTTCGTTGTGCAGCGCGGCGCTGCCGGCGCTGGCGCCGCCGGAGAAGTTCACGACCCATCCGCCCGGGGCTCCGTAGTTCCAATTGGGAGAAATCTCACCGCCGGTCGACTGCCCCGGCAGATTGTTGGGATCTGTTCCGTCGTCGATGAAGGTCAATTGCGGCGTGTTGTTCGAGAGGCAGGGATCGATCTCCGTGAGATCGTCGAAGAGCTTGGCGAAGTCGCCGACGGGCGCGGGCACCGTGCCGTCGGTCATGTCGTGGGAAGTCCAGCTCTGCCAGTCGGGCAGTCCCAGCGCATCCTGGAACTTGCCCAGCAGAGAACCAGGCCCCCCGTAGATGGCGCAACTGTCGGGTCCGGCCTTGGAGGAAGAAGCGACGGATGAGCTTTGCAGCAGATTTGTCGAGAGGGGGGCGGGCGTATGTCCCTTGAAACGCAGGGACGGCGACGCTGCCTGGCTCGCAGGGGCGACCAGAACGAAGTGGACCGCGAGTGCGGCACAGATGCGGAACTGTGATGCGCGCAAGCTGGTACTCCTCGTCGTTCAAACGGAGGGAACGACCGCATTCGCTCAGGGAGGACCGAATGCAAGCCGACGGTGATTATCCTCCATCTGGGGCCCTCGAGGCCAGTCGGCCACATCCCGCCCCCCACATCTCAGGAGATGCCGCGGCGCCCCGCGCCGCTGCGAGAATTCTTCGGGAGGCGGAGGAAACCCAATAAGTGCCCCTTATGCAGCCGGTTAGCCGTCTGGGAGATTTCTTGCAGCGGCTCCGGCGTCGGCGGCATCTCCCCGATGAGACGACGAAACGCACGCGCTAGACCGGCCCGGACCGGCCCTCTATGCTGGGTGCATGGAGTCCCAAGGGCAAGAGAGCAGCCGTTTCGACGCCGCGAGGCGAGGGGAACGGTGGGCCGAGGAGGAAATCCACGCGCTCATCGAAGGATTCGCCCGCCACGCCTGCTCGCGCTCGGGGCCGCGCCTCGCCGCCGATCTGGCGTGGGAGGACGTGGCGCAGGAGGCGAGCGTCAATTTTTTCAGCGTCGGACTGTCCCAATACGGTGGACAGGGCAGCGAGGAGTCCTACTTGTACACGCTCGTGAAAACCACACTTTTGCAGCGCGTGCGCGGCGCCGACCGGCGCAAGAAGCGTGAAGAGCTCAGCGTGTCTTTCCAGCGTGTCGCGCTGCCTGCGAGTTTCGATCGGCTGGAAGTGGATTCCATTCTCGCGCTTCTCGACGAGATATGCCGCGAGCTGCTGCGCCAGAGCTTCTTGAGCGACACTCCCTACCCGCAGCTCGCAGCAAGGATGGGACTGGCGGAGAGTTCGGTTCGCGCCAAGGTCAGCCGCTGCCTGAGGAGGGCCCGTGAACTCGCCGCGTGACGAACATGTCGTCGATCTGGTGGCCGACTTCGTCTGGGGCCGCCTCGACGAGACGACCCTCGCGCGTGTCCGCTGGCATCTCGAGACCTGCTCCGACTGCGCCAGCGATTACGCCGCCGCCGTCGTCTTGCGGCAGGCCGGAGAGGCGAAGCTGCATCTCGACGCAGAACGTTTGAGCAAACTCAGTGAAACTGCCGCGCGGATCAGCCCCGAACAACGCGCGCACCTGGAGGCGTGCGATCCCTGTGCGCACGAACTCGATATGCTGCGTGGACTCGGCAATGCGCCGTCGATCTCGGGGCTCGAACGGGAGTTGGCCCCTTATCCGAAGAAGCGACAGCCGCGGCGCGCAACGCCGCTGGCGCCGCGTTCTCGCCGCATGGGATGGAGCGTCGCCGTACTTGCCGCCGCCGCCGCACTCGTTCTATTCATCATCCCAGGCCGAGAAAGCGTCGACCTAGGTGCGCTGGCAGTCCTCGAGCCAATGCCGGTGCGCGTGACGCGCAGCTCGGCCGAGCCGGCAAGCTTCGACGAAGCACGTCTGCAGGCCCTCGCGGCCTATGGCGCGGCTGACTATGTCCAAGCGCTCGAGAATCTGGATCTGGCGCTCGAACGCCGCGCCGGTGACGCGGAAATGTTTCTCTATCGGGCCTCGGCTCTGGCGTTAACGGACCGACTGGACGACTCGCGCGAGGGTTTCATCGACCTGCTCGCGGGCGGCGACGCCGTCGATCCAGCGATGCGCGACGAAGCGCGCTGGCAGCTGGTGCAAGTGGAACTGTTGCGCGGTGATCGGGCAGGGGTGGAAGAAGTGCTAGACGAACTGTTGGCTCAAAGTGGGCATCGCGAGGCGGATGCACGAAGCTTGCGCGCGAAGCTGGACGCGCCCGAGAACTGAGAACTCGAGCGTTTCGACTTCTCTGACGGATTTCAACTCCTGAGATTCTCCGCCTGGGCGCTGCGGGGGGAGTTCTTTCCGACCGACTCTTCAAGCTTGCCGTCGTGCGGCCAGTCAGCCGGGGACAAGGTCGGCTGGGCAGCTGGGTTACGGATTCGTGATCCTACGCTGTCAATGTCACGCCAAACCGATGACAACGGATGGATGACCAGCCCACGGAAAGTGCAACACCAATCTGATCGGCATTGAGAATTGCCAGGCATTGCCTGTAGAATCACGCCCTCGGTGCGAGCAGGTCCAGGGAAGGGCCCATCGCGAGGAAACACGGTCCCAAACGTTCTTCAGGCAAAGCTCCAGTCATCGGGAGTTTCGACTCCGGACGCCACAGGAGGAGAGAGGCTGTAGTAGAACCAGTCAAGTGAACGAGAACTGCGAATCGCGAGGAGCCAGCATGAACTCGATCCGTCGAAGCATCGCGCCCTTTGGGCGTCAGCGCAGCCTGATGACCTGCCTGTTCCTCTTCTTGGCCCTTGGCCTCGGCGCCCTGCCGGCCGTAGCAAGTACGCCCATCGTCTACGGTGACAATCTTCAGTCTTCGATCTCGGTCGTCGGTGAGATCGACGAATACACATTCGATGGTACGGCCGGCGACATCATTACGATTCGCATGCAGGATAGTAGCTCCGGCTTTCAGCCGTCGATCGAAGTGCTCGACCCGAGCGCCGCAACAGTGGCGTCCAGCACGGGGACTGGCTCGGGCTGGGCGACCGTAGACTCGCTGACGCTCGCTCTGAATGGGACTTATACGATTCGAGCGAGTGACAGTGGCGGAAATGCGACCGCCAACTATGGCCTCGATCTACAGCGCCAGTTTCAACCTGGCCAAGCGACGCCAATTGCGTACGGAGACAACCCTCAGGATGTGATCGATGCCTTTGCCGACAGCGATGCCTTTGTTTTTGCAGGCACAGCCGGCGACATCATCACGATCCGCATGCAGGACAAAACCGCATT
>Ga0326597_10003156_pt1 | contig 23983 bp, 21 predicted proteins | sample RVTome_12_FD_203789 | JGI IMG/M metagenome (GOLD analysis project Ga0326597, IMG submission 203789) | Soil microbial communities from uranium-contaminated site in the Upper Colorado River Basin, Wyoming, United States - RVT100D185 | ecosystem: Environmental > Terrestrial > Soil > Contaminated >... | reverse complement strand
TGAACGATAGCCTCGTCAATGTAGTCATATGACGAACATGGAAATTGTTTGTCATTGGCTTGGTAGCCAATGTTAGCGGTATACCCGCCCGGAACAATTAACAATCTCTCCCAGCCGGGACGATAGTGTCCCACGATATTGGCTTTTTCAAAGTCAAGATCAAAGCCGGAGAGGATGGTTTTGGGGAAGTATTTTTTGCAAATCGCTCGTTGATGCTTGACTATCAATCTTATCATAAGCTCCACTTCGCCATCAAACATCTCGGCTATTTCTTTCAGGGTTGGGCCTTGGCCTGTAATTATCTGGTCTGTCATAGCTCTGCTCCTTGAATAGGTTTCGGTAATATGTAATTTAGAAAGTTCAACAGGGATACTATACTATATGATGAAATATATTGCAAGGTGTCAGCGGTACATTCTACTCCGAAGTGAAATATCAAAGTAAATTAAAAAAGCATGTGTTTTCAAGTAAAATAGTTATTGAACCATCAACTAACTTACTAAACAACATGCTCTACAAGCATTTTACCCCAGAACAGAAAAATCAAGAGACATAATTATTTAAAACACTGCATAAAAAAACAATGTAAATGTTAAAGCCCTCTGGTTTTAACATGTCGGGCTTTAACATTATCCTCTTTTCATAAACACTTCCAAAAAAAACCAAACACTCCCACGCTCCAGAGCGTGGGAGCGTTTTGTAATGTTCAATACTCGATGTTCAACACCGAGTGTTGAACATAAAGAGACCCCCCCGGCACACAGCACAAACACAGTTCCACGGTAGGGACCGTGGAACTGAAGGAAAGTGGAACTGAAGGGAAAATAGTTGCTTTGATAATTTTGATAATGAATAAATGAACGATTGATTAAACGATCGATTAGTAAGTAATGAGTTAGGTTGAACCTAACTCATAATATGCTTACAGTTTGTATTGAAGCGGTTTGTATTGAAGCGAGGCTTCAATACAGCTAATCATAAAAAGAAAAAATCAGACAACGCAATAATATGGCGATCGCCATATTATTGCGTTGTTTTTTTTAGAGCTAAGTCTGAGTTAGTCTGAGTTAGTCTGAGTTAGTCTGAGTTAGATTGAGTTAGGTTGAACATAACTCATTACTAACTCATAATATACTTACGCTTTGCCCTAAAAAACCAAAAAAGAGTAAGTGTAAACAACGCTGTTAATTCTTACAATCCTGGTAAGCACAAGCCCGGGAGTTGGTTGGGTAAACAACGCTGTTAATTCTTACAATCCTGGTAAGCACAAGCCCGGGAGTTAGTTGGGTAAACAAAAAGGGTTCTAGACTGCTCTAGAACCCCTGACTTCAAGAACTCCCTGACTTCAAGAACTCCCTGACTTCAAGAATTCCCTGACTTCAAGAATTCCTTGAACGCATAAACAATTACCAGAACCGGCACAGGTGGGACGAGAAACACTCGGTTCGTTCGGATCTTCCCGAATAAAGTCCGGATGAACGCCGGAACCTTTACAGTGGGGGCACCTCCCCAAAGGTACTCCGTTTTTGCCGCAGGCCGGGCATCTTTGATAAGGTTTGCCATTCACGACTCTCTCCTTTCTTTAAGGGAACAGGACTCAAGCTAGATCCCTTTAAAATGAACAAATAAAATAGCCCTTCGACCGAAGGGCTAGCGCAATTTCTACCACTAAACTAGCCCTTCAGACGAAAGATAAAAAAGAAAAATCTTTTTTGGCTAGTTTGCTTCATACTCTAAATATATTTTATTCCTCCCTCTCTGTCAAGACCAAAGTTACTTCCTCCTCTTCCCAGGTATTTTTTTTGAGAACTTTTAAGGTAATCTCGTCTTCGGGACTGTAGTTAAGTAAAATTTTAATCAAAGAATTGGTGGCTGTAATTCTTTCTCCGTTCAAAGAGAGAATAAGATCACCGGACGAAATGTTTGTTTCGGCGGCCGGAGAGCCGGGAGTGATAGCCGGTTGACCCTGATTGCCTTCAACAATTAAGATACCGTAGTCTGCGGGCAATTCCTCGGATTCCTGAACCTGCTTGTTGACGGCAATATATCTAATTCCGATAAAGGGATAAGAAATCTTGCCGATTTTTTGAATTTGAGCAATATCTCTTTTGACATAATTGGCCGGTATGGAAAAACCGATGCTCTGAGCATCATTGGCAATAGCCGCATTGATGCCAACTACCCGACCATTTAAATCCAATAACGGTCCTCCGGAATTCCCTTTGTTAATAGCGGCGTCAGTCTGAATGACATCGTTTAAAGTTTCGACAAAACTATCCCCGCCGGAAGCCGTTATTCTTCTGCCCAAACCCGAAATAACGCCGACAGAAACCGTGTTTTTAAACTCTCCCAAGGCATTACCGATAGCAACGGTTGTCTGACCAATCTTTAAATTATCAGAATCTCCAAGCTCTAAAATTGGAAAATCTTTGTAATCAACTTGCCCGGTATCATCAACCCGGCTGTCTTGATCAATGATCATAATAGCCAGATCTTGGGCCGGGTCTTTGGCTAAAACCCGGGCGGCATATTTTTCTCCGTCATTGGTGAAGATGGTATAATTGGCCTCGTCATCAATAACTACATGCTTGTTGGTTACGACCAGACCTTCGGAAGAAACAATAAATCCGGTCCCTCCTCCCACTTCTCTTCTCTCGGTACCGTTCTGCCTCAATTGCGGATCAAGGCCGAAAGGACCGATATCAAAATATTGTTCGTAGATCGGGACATCTTTGGTAATAACTATGCTGACCACGGCCGGTGAAGCATTCTCGACAACATTAATAATCCTCTCTTCCTGGCTTAAACCCGAAAGATATTGAGTCCCACCGGTAATGGTTGGCGAAACATAAAGAAAAGCCGAAGAAATGGCTCCGGCAATAAATCCGGATATAACGGAAAGCAAAACAACAAGGGGCAGAATAGAACCCTCTTTTTTATTAAACTTAAACTCTGGCAAGTGGTATAAGCTCATATCTTGATTATATATTATTTCTTTTTCTTTTCCAAATGATCAAAGTTATACTTAAAGATATTTCTCTTGGGCGGTCCGAAAAAGATCATATACCCTTCGCATAAAAGAAACTTCGAATAAGTCTTTAGCCAGCCGTCGTTTTTAAACCGGCGGTCTGAAACATAAATCTTACTCGATTTAAAAATCCCGTATTTGCCCATCTTTTTAGCTCGCCTGGCCAGGTCATGATCTTCGGCCAAAGTGGCCTCTTCGTCAAAGCCGCCAATTTTATCAAAGACTGATCGCTCAATCATTATCCCCATAGCCGCATGAGCCAGTATTTTCTCCAGAAGAAATATAGGAATATTATACAAAAACATGAAAGCGATTCGAGAAGCTGAAATTTTTTTATCGGAAAATGGAATTAAAAAGAAAGTCGCCACTTTCAGCTTTCTTCTTTTAAATTCAGCCATGACTTTTGAAAGTGAGTTTTGAGGCAAGGCCCCGTCAGCGTCCAAAAACAGCAGAACTTCTCCCTTGGCAACCCGGGCTCCCCTGTTGCGACCAACCGCCGGACGACCTCCCGGAATAACTTTACAGCCATACTTATCGGCTATCTTTCTGGTTCCATCAACCGAATTGCTGTCGGCCACAATAATCTCGTAATCGGCAAAGTCTTGCTCTTTGATTGATTGAAGCAACCGCTTCAGATTCTCCTCCTCGTTTAAGGTTGGAATGATTATAGAAATCATTTTATTAAACTTTTCGCCTCTTCCCATATTTCCGGTTTGTTTTGGGTTTTTTTCAGCCAATACCACCATTCAGCTCCCCAGAAATAGAATTGATCGAAGCCGGTTTTTCTGGCGTAATTGACATTTTTTCTGAACTGCTCCGGATTCATTGTTTTTTCCTGCTCTGCCAATTCGGTATCGTAAATCAGGTTCCGACTCCACGGTTCGGCCTGAAGCTCCACCGAAACGACCGGCTTGTCGAAAAACAAATTAATCAGCAGAGTTTTGCGGTAATAGAAAACCGGAGGCAAGGGAAAGGTAGTATAGGTGTTGAAAATATTGGACCAGACTTTTCGATACATGGTTGTACCCACAATATCGCCATGCCTGGCCGCCTTAAACCACATTGGTATTTCCCCGCTCTCGGTAATCATGATCTCCCGATCATCCAAAGAACGGACCAGAGCGATCTCTTTTTCTAAAAACTCTTCATCCTGCCAGGGACACTCGCCAAAAGCAAAGAAGGGCTCATTTTCAATAATCCAGGTTTTAATTATGTCCCTGTCCCTGTATCTGCTAACAACCTTTTCGATGTATTTTAGAACCGCTTTTTGCTGATTCTCTTTGCTCAAATCTTTGGCCCACTGCGGGATATGACACTCGGGCCAGCCGATACTTTTAAGGCCGACAACCGGAAGAACTTCGGCTCCTCTTTTTTCGGCCTCATTGATTAAAAAGTCAAGGTTGGAAAAATCATAATTGCCCTGATCGTATTCAATGTAGTCCCAATAAGTTCCAAGTTTAATTTTTGAAGCTCCCAGATCGTCTAAAATGGCCAGGTAGGTTTCCTGCCAGTCAAGCCCCAAAGAACTGGCGTGTTTTTGGGAGAAATTAACTCCCCAAGAAATATCTTCGGCCGGCTTTGTCCAACCGACAAAAAAATAAGAAAAAGCCAGCAGAAACGAGACCGACAAAGCTATTAGGATAATCTTTATTCTCTTCATGCTAAATTGCAATAATGGCCAGACCCGAAATTATTAAAACAATAGCGACGATTTTTTGAATAATATCTTCTTTGGTGTTTTTCTCTTTCAAAATTCTGAACAAAAAGAGACTGAAAATAAATAAAAAGACATACTGAGCCCCGGCCAAAGAATTAACTACCGGAACAAAAGCCAGAGGGGCCAAAGCAATGGAGAAATTCTGCATTACATAGCCCCCGGCGCCGAAAACCTGGCTGACCAAAAAGATCAGGCCAGTCTTTTTATCAAAAGCGTCTTTTTTAGCAAAGACATTCTTTCTAACCGTTGGGAAAGCAATCATCAACAGGGCAAAAATCATTGCCCCGACCTTAATCAGAATCAAGCTGGTCCAAAAAGGAACCAGATCAAACAAATATCTGGTGCTAACAAAAACCAGGGCAAAAAACACAGAAGCCGGAATCAGCACTTTTAAGCTCTCCAGATGAATCTTCTTCTTTCGATTGTAAGTTATCAGGACACTACCGACAGTCAAAATAGTCAGAGCCAGAATGTTGATTGGTTTTAAGACATTCTCTCCGCCGGAAAGGATATAGACCAGTAAAAAAGAAAAGAGGGGTAAAAGGCCGCCGATAGCCGGAACCACCCGGGAAACCTCATAATGCTCCAGGCCATAATAAAGAGAAAAAATAGCAAAAAGATACATCAGACCGATAAAGAAAGCCAGAACTATTTCATAGACCCCGGGGAGAAAAAATCCGACAAATGGGGCCAGAATCAGGATCAAACCGCCCAAAATACCTACCGAAAAAGTGTATTTTGAAGGATTCGGCGGTCCGGCCAAAACATATTTATCTCCAACCGAAGCAATAGCGAAAAGAAGGTAAGCAATAATGGCGGCAACTAGCCAGGACATTGTTTAAAATACTATTTTTTTAATACTGTAGACTGACATTTTTTCGACTTCAATAAACCCGGCCATGGCCGCTTCGGCAAACCGGCCGCTTTCCAGATAATCATAAATCCACTGATGGGCGTAGCGGGGATCAATTTGAGGAACACCGGCTCCCATTCCCAAGAGCCAGTTTTTGTTGTAGTCCTCCTGAGAGCCGATTGTCGGAGCCATCAGAATCGGTATTCCAAGACCAGAATAAAACGACAGTTCACTGGGTTTGGTCCACAAAATATCGGTCTTTCTTAATTGACGGGAAAATGACTTAAAGTATTTTTCCATGTCATCGTCAAAAACAATTTCAATATTCCGGCCGATATATTTTGAAAGTTTCAATTCTTTCAAGCTGTCTTTGAAATAATCTCTGACTTCCGGCCTGATTCCGGCCGACAGAAGAATCTTCATCTCTCCTTTCTTAATTCTGCCGATTAAACTTTTAATATATTCGGTCGCCATCTCTTTTTGAGCTCCGGCTCCGCCGATAGCAAACATCACAGTCAGAGGATGATCTTTCTTTTTGTGCGGAATGTTAATTTTGCTGTCGATAAAAATCTTGTACTTATCGTGAAACTTCATTTTGGGATCAAGATTGGCGATTCTGGCCCCCAGATCTTTTTTCAAAACCTCCTGTTTTTCGGTTCCAATATTTTCAGTTGGCAAGGGAAAACCGGTCAGAAAGATTTTTTCCGGCCTGACCCCGTAAAGCTTTAAACGGTTAGCTACCCAGAGATTTGGAGCGAAATAGTTAATTCGGCTTTTTTTAGGATCTAGTGGCGCCCAGGCCCTGGCGCAATCGGCATCTGATACGGCGCAATAAATCTCTCCCGAATAATTAAACTCTTCGGCCATAAAAGCCGGAACAAAGAAGCTGGTAATGAAAGGAAGCGGATTTTTCTCCAGTCGGGAGATCAAGTCCTTGCCCCAGCCCTTCTTCCTGATCATCGAATACATCTTCTTTAAAGTCAGATTCGGTTTCGACAGGTCCCGTCGAGGATAGAAAGCCGGTATTTCCTGAAAACGGTTAAAGAGATAAAAGGCAAAATCCCCGATCAGAGGAATCCTTTTAAAACGGGAGATGAACTCATAGAAGCTTCGGGATGATTCCCAAATCTTTTTGTCCTCTTCGGGAATTCCGTCATAATCATTGGCGTTGATAACCTTGCCGCCGGGAGCCATATCTCGCAAAGGGTAAGCGGTTCTCTGATGACCGTATCCCATATTCACCGCAACAATGTGAGCTTTTTTTTCTTCTCTCATATTATTTCATTATACCAGAGGGGTTTTAATTTCACAAAACCTCTCTGCTCTTTCGCCGGTCAAAAACCAGAACAAAAAGAAAGAGATAAAACAACAATAGCCAGTACCAATGAAAATCAGAAACGGTGACACTGGCCCCGTCAAAAGATAAGACTTCGACAACAACCGAGATATACTTTAGCATCAGCCAAACCGGCGCCAATATTATCTTTACCAGAACAGGAATAATCAAACCGGCCAAAACAAAAGCCAGACCGAACACCATGACGGGATAAAGAATCGGTATTACCAGTAAATTGGTTAAAACCCCAATCCAGGAAACATTGCCAAAATTGTATATTAGAACCGGCAGAGTAAAAACATAGGCCGAAAATGTGGCTGCTAAAATATTTCTGGGGTTGTTATTTTTAACAAATCCAAAAACACCGTCAAAAAACGAGGAAAGACAAATGATGCCGAGACTGGCCAGAAAAGACAATTGAAAACCGACATCGTAAAACAACAGCAAGGGATTGAAGACGAGCATCAGCAAAAAAGCGATAATAATTGATCTGATGCCGGCTCCGGCTCGACCCAATTTACCGGCCAGCAAAAACAGGCCGCCCATAATCCCGGCTCTGACCGCCGAAGCCGAGAAACCAATCATGGCGATAAACAAAAATATCAACAGAACGGCCAGATAAAAAGCCCGGTTTCTGGTCAGGCCGACAGATAAAAGGAAGGATATGATAATCGAAGACAGGATCAGAATATGCAGGCCGGAAATAGCGACAATATGACGAACCCCGGCAATACTCAAGTCGTCCTTTAGCTCATCGGACATTCTCCCCTTGTCCCCCAAAATCATTGCTGTCAACAGCGAGCTCTGAGGCGGCGAAAGATTGGTATCAATCACCTCCCTGGCTCTGTCCTTTAAATTAAAAACGGACCCGTAAAGACTGTTTTGACCAGAGATTAAATCAATTTCAGGATTGGAGGAAACAGAAATAATCCCGTCTTTCAACAAATACTCCCGGTAATTAAAATCAGCAAAAACAACAGGGGTCTCCAAAACCCCTTTCAATCTAATCAGATCACCGTAACTGTAATTTGGATCTTCTCGGACGGTGGCCAAAACTCTCCCTTTTTCGGTCTCAATCGTCAGCTTAACCGTATTTTCTCTGTAGTCCGGCTCTCTGATGATTTTGCCTGCCAGCTCAACCACCTCGCCCGACTCGTTATACCTCTTCAACTCACTACTGTCCAGGGTTGCAGAAACCGCAAAATAGCGATAGACAATAATAATCGCTAAAAGAAAACAGATAATTAAAAAGATGCGTTTGGCTCCGGTCATGAAGCCAAACTAGCAAATTTTATCTGACTTCGCAAACGGCAGTCAATATTTATATCTTAAACTTATAGATCCAGTTGTGGGGACCGACGGTCAAAAATATAACTTTATCTTTTTCTTCAAACTTGAAAAATATTCTATACTTTTTATCAACCCTAAAACTCCATATTTGTTTCCTTTTCGGTTCCAGTTTTTCTGTATGAAGGGAAGGATGAAAATAATTATGACGAAATAATTTTTCCTGTTTCTCGGCTTTTTTCTGAATAAAAACCGGCAATTCTTTGTACCGGTTTTTAAACTCATCGGTTAGGAAAATATCGGCCATAAAAATTACTTTTTTCTCATTTTTGAAAGAGAATTCACTTTTTCAATTCTTCCTTTTCTGTAATCATTCTCCGCCCTGTCTAAGCTTTTCAAAAAGTCGGCACTAAAAAATCCTAAGCTGGAAGCCAGCTTTTCAAATTTATCAGCATCAAGCTCAACTAAAAACTTGCCGTCTCTGTTCTTGTTTGGTTTTATGATAACATTTAACGAAGCCATAGTATCTTCATAGTAGCAGAATTCACCTCACTTCGCAAACGGCAAAGTACGGAGAAACCAGATTTTTAATCCGATTCAGATATTCCGGCGAATCCGGTTTTTTCTTTAAGTATTCCGGATCAATGGTTTTAATGGCTTTATACTGCTGAAGATAATACTTCCCTTTTTCTTTGTCTCCAACCCACTCGGCCATGGCTAAAAAGTCCCTTTCGTCTAATACCCCCGGCGCGACAGTTGTCCTAAACTCATGATCAAGACCGCTCTCCTTTAAAATCGTAACGCTTTCGGCAATATCGGCGGTTTTGGTCTCGTCAAAAAATACTTCCCGATACCGTTCCATCGGAAACTTAATATCCATAGCCACATAGTCAATCAGTTTATTGTCGATCAATCTCTTTAAAACCAGAGGGTTTGAACCATTGGTGTCGAGTTTAACTAAAAATCCTAAATCTTTGATCTTTTTCAGCAATTCCGGCAGTTCTCTGTTTATTGTCGGCTCTCCCCCGCAAATCACCACTCCGTCAAGCAATCCCTGTCTGCTTTTCAAGAATTTTAAAACTTCGCTTTCGGCAATCACGGGTTGCATTTTTATTAAACTGGGTAAAACCAGCTCCGAAGAATAACACCAGGGACAGCGGAAATTACAGCCGGCCAAAAAGATAATCGCTGCCACCTTCTTCGGATAATCCAGCAAAGTGGTTTTTTGAAGGCCGGCAATAATCATACTTTAGTATAGACCTCTTTTGGTTTCTCGATTATGCATCTTGAACATTTCTGGTGCTCTCCGGTCTGATAACCATGGACCGGACAGACCGAAAAGGTCGGGGTCAGGGTAATGTACGGTAGATGATACTTGGAAAAAATCTTTTTGACCAGCACTTTGGCCGAATCACCGTCATCTAATTTCTCTCCCAAGAAGATATGAAGAACAGTATTGTGAATAAACACAAGCGAGTTTTTGCCGGCCAGATAGTTATGATTATTTTTAGTAGTCAGATCATAAAACTGATTATCTTTAACATCCGTTTTTGAAACTTTTTCCACCCTGACTACCGGTAATCTTCTTTTTTTCCTATTTGATAATACCTTATTAATTTTCTTTACATTAACCGTATTTGACAGATTGTCCTTAATTCTGGTCAGCTCATGGCCGGGTATCCTCAACCTCCATAGATCAGATTCATTCTTTCTTTTTGTCGGCTTTTTAATTTTACCGATCAAGAGTCCGGCTCTGGTCATAATTTCTAAAATATCGTCAGCTAAATTATCAGAAACCGTGTAGTACTCAAAATCTCCCTGTCTGTCTATGTGGCCGTCACTATCCATGAGTCCGGACAAAAGAGCGAAAACATTGCTCCTGGAAAGATTGTTTTTAACCGGCTCAGGCACAGAAACATTGTATGTTTTTTGACCCGATTGAAAACCGCTTTTTACAAAGAAATCGATAACGCTTTGCCTAGAAGTACCAACCTCTTTAAGCGTCTTACTTCTTTTATCGTTGCTAATAACATTTGCCCCGCTATCAAAATAGTCGTACAGAATATTTACTATTTTATCTAATGGTTCCTGATGTTCTGAGAAAAAACGCAGTTTGTGTTTTTTAAGATTATTGCCTCCCCCGTTGTCTTTAAACGAAGAAATACAACCGTCTCCGATATAGAAACCGATTAGCCACATTAGGTTTTCATCTATTTCTGTTTTTTTATCCTCATATACATTTTCCGAGTTTTGTAAAATATAATCCCCCTCTTTTATTTCGTCCGCCCTCTTCTCTATAACTTTATACTTAGAATATTGTTCGTACTTTTCTTTGCAATTGCCACTGTTTCTAATATGGTTTGCAAATCCTTTAATATTTTTAATTTTTGCTCTGCAGATTGGGCAAATATTTTTGGGGACACTTCGGTCAAGAACAAAAAACGGGTGCCAGTCAGAAGTTGTAATATCCAGCCCTCTCTCGGCCTTAATATTAATTTTGTTATGTTTCTTGACATCAATTTTTATGGCATCTGTAATTTCATCCCATTCGGATTTGTTTTTCTTTTGATTGTAACTTAAAGCTTTAATCGGTTTGAGCTTGGGGAATTCCTTGACGATCTTTTCTATTTCTATTAAGCCCTTGTCAGTCAAAACCTTATTTCCTTTTTCTATGCAGCCACCGGTATATTTTGTTTGTAATTGATCCTGAAGTTCCAGGGCCTCAAAAACATCATCGGTATAATTAACCGGCAGTTGGGAAGAATTGGTGTAATACGGTTTGTCATTGGCGCCGGCCACAATAATATCGGGGTAAAGTTTTTTATCGGCTTTGGCTTGCTTGAACGACGCCCCTTCGGCCGGCGAAGCTTCCAAATTGTATAAATTGCCGGTATCCTCCTGATACTTAACTAGCTTTTCTCTCATAAAATCCAAAATCTCCCCGGCAAACTTTCTGCCCCGATCCGAAGCAATGTCTTCGCCAATAAAGTTTAAAAGCGATTCGTTCATGCCCAGCAGACCGATAGTTGAAAAGTGATTGCCCAAATGAGAGCCCCTGACTTGACCGATACCGTCCAGATAATAACGGGTATAAGGATACAGGCCTTTCTCCATAAAGTTATTCAAGGTCTTTCTCTTAATCTCCAGACTCTCTTTGGCCAGCTCCATCATTCTTTCCAAACGGTCAAAATATTCTTTTCTGGTTTTGGCTAAATAGCCGATCCGAGGCAAGTTGATCGTCACCACGCCGATAGAATTACCACACCAACTAACTTTACCATTTCTCCTAACAAACACTGAATGGTTCTTGACTTCGCAACAGTAAACTTTGCCCACATAATGGATTTGTTTAATTGATTCATCTCTCAATCTATACCGTTTTGCAATTTGAACGCCAATGTTATAAATTGTGCTGGATTTTATTTTTCTTCCTTTAAAAAATGCTTCCTTTTTCTTTTGGGGGGTAGAAGTGCCAAGAAAGCCAATCTTCATTATTATCTCCTGCAGATCGTCCGCCAGCCTTTTTGAGGTTGTCCAATAGTTAATTTGGCCATTTGTTTTTCTTACATGTCCATCGCCTTTCACCATCCAATCAAATAATATCTTTATTTGTCTCTTGCTAAGTTTTTTTATGTCTTGGGGTATAAACTTGTTGTATTTGTTGCCAAATTGTCGCAAATAGCTCCATAGTTGTTTATTACAAATCACAAGATTGTTTTTCTCTTCAGAATAATTAAATGGGAGTCCATTTAAGACTTTTTTGATTTCTTCTCTGGTTTCATTTTTGACTTGAGTAATTACCGTCCTGTATCCGTGAGATGAAGCAATTTTTTCATTATCGGTACACCCCTCTGCTAGCCAAAAACCAAAAAACGCCAACCAGTCGTCCATTTTAATTTTAATTGGTTCTACTTTATACCGAAAATTTTCGTGCAAACCATATCGAGGGTTTTTAAAGATTTTATGAATCGTTCCTAAACTAACATTATAATCATTAGCTATTTTAAAATAAGTATCACCACCCTCTACTCTTTCTTTAATAACCGCCATTTCTTCCACTGAAAACCTGGAAACAGGACCAGTCCCTTTAAACAAATATACCGATGGTAAAATAAAGAAACTCTGATTCACGCCATACCATTTTCCCTGCTTTGGTATATTATGATTATTTATATTAAAATCCTGGGCTTCCACAAATTCTCGAGCATAGTCTTTACGACGATTATCAACAACCATCCTGTGATTGGGAGTTACCATTAAATCAAGTGACTTGGTTTTGAAATGATACATCTGACCACTATAATCATATTTAAATAACTTACCCGGTTTATTCACCTCAATTCTGTTATTATCAGAAAGAGTAAATAGATCGTCCTCCAAATTTAATTTATCGAACAATTTCCATCCGTTAATGGTAAGTATTTCTGTTTTATCGTCGTAGCATCCGGTGAGAGGAGCCGAGCCGAACAGCCCCCCGCCTCTTTTATGCAGTTCCTTGTTATCTAAACGAAGGCGACAACACATGCTTCTGACATCGGCCGGGTCCATATCCGATTGAATGAAGTTAGAAAAATAGTTGATGCCGTATTTGGCGCTGGCTTCCCACATACCGTCGAGGTTGGGATTATCCCAATCAAAATCTTTGGTGATCGAAACGGTCGGAATCGGGAAGGTGAACGGCCGGCCCCGGGAATCTCCCTCCATCATACATTCATAAAAAGCCCTGACCAGCATATCCATTTCCGACTGAAACTCAGCGTAAGTTTCTTTCCGGGATTTACCGCCGATTACAACCGGTAACTTGGCCAAAGCCGCCGAAGGATTGATGTCTAGGGAAACATTAATAAAAGGGGTTTGAAAACCGACTCTGGTCGGCACCATGCAGTTGTACAAAAACTCCTGCATTGCCTGTTTGACCGCCGGATAATCAAGATTGTCATACCTGATAAAAGGAGCCAGCAAGGTATCGAAGTTTGAGACGGCTTGAGCTCCGGAGCTTTCTCCCTGCAAAGTATAGAGAAAATTAACTAACTGACCCAGAGCGGTTCTAAGATGTTTGGGCGGTTTGCATTCAAGTTTTCCGGGAACGCCCCGAAAGCCCTTTCTTAAAAGATCATACAAATCCCAACCACAGCAGTAAGTATTGATGCCGTCTAAGTCGTGAATATGCATGGCTTCTGAATTAGCGGCTTCTCTGATTTCTTTGGGATAGATTTTGTTCAGCCAGTACTTCTTTGAAACATCGGCGATAATATATTGATTTAATCCCTGCAGAGAAAAAGTCATATTGGCGTTCTCGTAAACTTTCCAGTCCAGCTCGCTGATATACCTGTCCACTTTTTCAGTTGACTCATCAACAATTTCTTTTGCCTCCCTGATTCTCCTCCTTTGTTCGCGGTAAAGAATGTACGCTTTGGCGGTTTCAACCAAGTTTTCTAAAATTAGAACTTCTTCCACAATGTCCTGGATTTGCTCAACTTTGGGAATCTCATCATCCTTAAATCTGATATTTAAGATATCAAAAACCCGATCGGAAACTTTTTTGGAAATTACTCCGTCTCCCTGACCGGTTGAAGTAATGGCTTTATAGACGGCATCAGCAATCTTGCTTTTATTAAAGTCGACAACTTTGCCGTCCCTTTTTTGGACTTTGGCAATCATAGGAATAAATAAGAATGATTACTTCATTCTATAGCCAAGTGGCGTAATCGGTCAAACTGTGGATAAAAAAGCTCCGCCATAAAGCTTGCGGGGCCATGATGCCATATTAAATCGAAAATGGTCACGATCACCGATTTAAATTATCAATCGCGGCCAGCAGATCATTTTTGACCTCCCTGCTCGCGTCAGAAATGGGCTTGCCAAGGTAATTAGCCTTGCAATTTTCAATATCGAACCGTAATCTGATCAGATATTTACGAACCATACATTTCTCTATGTCCGATTGAAACTTCATGCCCAGCTTGAGTTGATCAATCAGGCAGAACATTCCTTGATTATGCCAAATACCCCGATCATTTAGCCATAAAACCTGGGATGCAAACTTGCAAACAGTATCAAGTAAAACTAATGACAGAATGTTTTGGGCAAGATACTTAAGAGCATAGGATTCCAGGTCGATTGTTCGGCAAAAAACTTTCAAAGAGAAAACATCTTTACCAGAAATAACCGACCATCTGTTGATCTGATTGCGTTCTATCTTAAACTCTCCACCAAGACCCCGCAAAGTCATCTCTTCATATCCTTTCTTCTTAACACTAAGGCAGTGGCGCCCACAGTGATGATCGCCGAAATAGATGCTTATACTTTCGGCTGGATCAACCCGGTTCATAGAATCAAGAATTGATTCATCTGTCATTCTGCTCATACGGATCATAATTGCCTCCTAGATTCAAAACGAAAAGAACTACATTTACAGTCAGTAGCCACATATTACTATAAAATAAATCACCTGTCAACTAGAAGCGAGGCTTCAATACAAAGGCCTCGATTGTCCGAAATGTGCGTTAATTGACTATGAATTGACAGATTTGAAAAAATATTTAGAATTATACTATTGTGACGAACTCCTGCGGACAGGAGTCAATCCGAATTTTTAGAATAAAAAAAGAATGTAAGAAAAAGATAAAATAGAGAGTTTGGAAAAATGAGAAAAGTAAATTATTTAAGTTTATTTTTCTGATCTTTTTAAAATAAGTTTAAAAGTGCTTGAATAAATTATTGTTTTATTTAAGCTGAATCTAATTCGGATTCAAATGCAACACTAACTAAGACACGATTATGAAAGGAGAATCATGTTAGGATACTTGCAATGGCAACAGAAAGCGTTGGAAGAGATAACAAGAGCAGAAATAGAAGCAGAAGCTCCAAAGCAAAAAATCGGGGAAGAAGAGCAAGTGATCGATGTCGTCACGGATCTGGAAGTCAAAAAAATATATGTGCTTGCTTCAAAGGAAATAAAGAATAGCAATCACATATTGGAGAGATTTAGAGCAGAGGATTGCGATAAGAAAGATCACGATGCGACAACTTGCTCTTGTTGTATTTCTTTCCGACACGCTATGATGTCCAGAGAAAAGTCTAGACCACTTATTAGTCTTTTCTGGGTATGCCTCAAGGACACATTAAGTCCAAAAGACCTGACCACACTTTACAATGATGAATACAATGGCCTGGGCATCAGAAAGGATTGGAAGGTCGTGATCTTCAAAAAGAAACAAGAAGAATCGAGGATAATAATCGGCTTTATGGAGATATAAGAGGACTTTTAATTTCCTCAATTCTGTGCAAAACATAGCTGGCTATCGCGGTAGTCAGCTTTTTTATTTAGAAGCCGGTGGCGATGACGGTTACTTTTATCTCCCCTTTAGCCAGCTTTTCGTCCTGAATAGCGCCAAAGATAACCCGGGCGTCAGAGGACACCTCTTCGGTAATCACCTTGGCCGCTTCATCAATTTCGGTCAAAGAAATATCTTTGCCGCCACTGACATTAAATAAAATCCCTTTAGCTCCCTTACAGGAAAGGCCGAGCAATGGAGAATTTAAGGCCTTCCTGGCCGCTTCCCTAGCTCTTTCGGGGCCCTTGGCGGTGCCGATACCAAAGAGAGCAGTGCCGGAATCCTTCATAATGGCTTTGACATCGGCAAAATCAATATTGATAATACCGGGCAGAACAATTAGATCGGAAATGCCCTGAACGGCCTGTCTTAAAATCTCATCGCAATACCAGAAAGCATTGCTGACGGTCGTCTTTGGCTCCAGAGCCGAGAGTAGTTTATCATTGGAAATGGAGATGAGAGTATCAACTTTTTCTTTTAATCTTTTTAGCCCCTTTTCGGCAATATCGGCCCGGTTCAATCCTTCAAAAGAAAAAGGCGTAGTTACCACCGCCACAGTCAAAGCTCCTATTTTTCTGGCTACTTCGGCGGCCACCACCGATCCGCCGGTACCGCAACCGCCGCCCAAACCGCAGGTTATAAAGACCATGTCGGCGCCGGTTAAAGCTTCCTCTATTTCTTCTCTTTGTTCTTCCGCCGACCTTCTCCCAATTTCCGGATCCATGCCGGTTCCCAGTCCCCTGGTTAAATCTTTGCCAATTCTGATTTTTTTATGACAGCTAGTCCGGGCCAAATCCTGAGCATCGGCATTGGCGGCAATCAGTTCCACTCCCCGAATGTTATGTTTGCTCATCCGAGAAACCGCATGACTACCAGAACCGCCTATTCCAATAACCTTAATTTTTGTGTCCGCATTGATAATCATGTATTCAGTTATTTCCTCCTTTAAGGGCTTACCCTTAGGGAACAAGTGATCTGAAAAGTCCGGTAACCTTGCCCCAGAATCCTCCTCGTCTGGAAACCGGTCCGGAAACATCTCTTTCGATATCGAAACCCTCCAGAACCAGCCCGCATAAAGTAGCTAAACTCGGCTCGGCTGAAAAACCCATGGCGTCTTTTGGTTTGCCGACACGGCAGGGTAATTTCAACTGTTTTTTGGCTAAATCCTTGATTCCGGGGAGCTTGCTCCCGCCTCCGGTTATTACTACCCCACCCGGCAAATCTTTTTGCTTGTCGATATTTTTTAACTCTTTGTCAATTAGAGAGAATATCTCTGAAACTCTGGCATTGATAATATCCGACAGCATTTTCGGAGAAAATTCCAAAGGTCCGTCGGCGCTTTCAATCTTTATTTTCTTTTCTGCTTTCTTTTTCTTCGTCTCCTCCTTGCACATTCCGTATTCTAGCTTTATTTTCTCCGCAGTGTCAATGTCTGTCTTAAAGCAAATGGCAATATCATTGGTAATGTGTCCGGAGCCGACCGGAAAGACCGTTGAATGAATCAAATTACCTTCATCGTAAACCGCCATACTGGTTGTACCGGAGCCGATATCCAAAATACAAACCCCCAGCTCTTTCTCTCTCTGACTCAAAACCGAACGGGCGCTGGCCAAAGAATCAGGAATTAACTCATTAATTTCAATCCCTGAAGAAAGAATGGCCTGACTGGAGTTTTTAATATATGGGGCAAAGCCGCAAAGAAGCAGAGTTTCTGCTTCCAGCCGGACTCCTTCCATGCCGACAGCGTCCTTGATCCCCGACTCTCCGTCAACAATAAACTCTCTGGCAAAGACATTGATAACATCTTTATTGTTGGAAGATAGAGGAAAAGTTTTAGCGGCCGCTAAAACCCTTTCTATATCCTCCCTTGAAATCTTGCGATCGGCTCGGGAGACTGAAACCAACCCCTTGCTTGGAATGGACTGAACATGACTGCCGCCGATATTGGCATAGACATTTTCTATGGCTTGACCGGAGTCCTCTTCGGCCTTTGAGATCAGACCGGAAATGATCTGAGAAACTGCTCCCGGATCAGTTACCACCCCTTTTCTAATACCTAAGGATTCGGCCTGATGCTGAGAAATAATCTCAAAGCTGTCACTCTCTTTCTTGGGAGTGATTGAAATTAACTTTATATACCCTGACCCTATATCGATCGCCGTTATAATATGCTGTTTTGCCATCTAATGTATTTATTTTCCTTATTCTTCATCTTTATCGCTTCTTTTTTGGATTTTTCGTGGTCATAGCCCAAAAGATGCAGAATGCCATGAACCAAAACCCTGGCTAATTCATATTTAAAATTTGACTTCTCTTTAAATAAACCGATATTCTTTTTCACTTCTTCGAGACAAATAACTATCTCGCCGATATCGGCGGCAAAGGCAAGAACATCCGTAGATTTATTAATGCCCCGACACCGGAGATTGATATCCCTCATTCTGGCTCTTCCCACTATCGCAATAGACAAATCACCTTTCAATCTACCATTTTCCTCCTTTAAGACTTTTTTTGCAAGTACTTTTAAAAATTCTTCGTCAACTTCGGTTCTGGTCAGATTATTTACTTCAATCATTGTAGCATTTCTTTAACAAGCTGAGTAGTTTTAGCCCCGTCAGCCCTTCCTCTCACCTTGGGCATTAAAGAACCCATAACCTTGCCCAAATCACTCATATCGGAAGCCCCAACTTCATCAATGGCGCTTTTAACAATACTTCTGAGCTCAGAATCAGATAATTGAGAAGGCAGGTATTTTAAAAGAACTTCCATCTCTTTTTTCTCCTTGTCTACCAGATCCTGGCGTCCTCCTTTAGAAAAATCAGAGATTGAATCTCTTCTCTTCTTAACCTCGGAAGATACTGTTTCAATAATCTCTTGATCAGTCAGCTTTTCCGATTTTTCATACTCCTTTTTCTTGTCCTTGTTTAAAATGACAGCTAAAAGACCCCGCAAAGTCAGACAAGCGGTTTCCTCCCGATTCTTAATTGCCTCTTTTAAATCACTGTTGATTTTATCTCTTACGCCTGGCATTGGTTGGAAGTTTTCCTAATTTTTCCAGAGCTTCATACTCCTTCTTTAATTGCTCCCTTCTCAAAGCCGATCTCTTTTTCATCTGATGGCTTTTGGGCCTGATTCGGAATCTGTTTTTCCTGGCTCGCAACAAAATCCCACTTTGCTTCATTCGTCTGGCAAAGCGTCTGACCAAGTTCTGAGAAGTCTCCCTGCCTTCTTTTTTAATTTCAAGCGGCATATACTTAATTGGCTAATAAATGCATGTGGATATGATCAATGATCTGACCGCCGACTCGACCAACATTAACAATTAACTTGTAGCCGACGATATTCTCTTTTTCGGCAATCCTTTTTGCCATTATGAACAGTTCTCCCATTAATTTAACATCTTTATCCTCCAGCTTGTCAACTGACTCGATGTGTTTCTTTGGAATTATTAAATAATGAGTCCTGGCTTTCGGCTTAATATCTTTGACCACTATCAATTCATCAGTTTCATATAAGAAGTTTTCTTTATTCAGTTGGCAAAAAATACACTCTATCATTTCTTCAGTTTTTTACGAACATCAGAAACCGCCTTATCGGTTTTGACAATACTCTGCTTGCCGCTTTCCATGTCCCTGATAATAACAACATCATCCAAAGCTTCTTTTTGGCCTAAAATCAAAGCATACTTAGCCTCCAGCTTGTTAGCCCGGTTAAGCTGAACTTTTAAGGAATCTCGGCCAAATGATTCAGAGATTCCGATCTTGGCTTTTCTAAACTCTTCTAATAACTTTAAACTCTTTCTTTTAGCCAAGCTTCCCAATTGAGCCAGAAATACATCGACTTCCTTGGGCTTAGCCGGTTCAATATTTTGGCTTTTCATCAAGGATATAATTCTCTCTATTCCAAAACCGACGCCGCAGGCAAAAGTATCCCGACCGCCAAGCATTTTGACCAGTCGATCATAACGGCCGCCGGCGGCCAAAGATAGAGATTTCTCCTCGCTTTTGTTCGAATTAATCTCAAAAACAGTTTTGGTGTAATAATCTAAGCCCCTGACCAGATACGGATTAAGATTATAGGGCACTTCAATCTCGTCCAGAAACTCCAGAACTTCTTTAAAGTGGGAATGGCAACCGTCGCAGAGATGATCAATAATTTGCGGCGCCTCTGTTTTAATCGGCTGACATTTTTCGTCTTTACAATCAAGAACTCTTAAAACATTTTCTTTAGCTCTCTTCTTACAGGTCGCGCAGAGAGAAGACTCCCGACTTTTTAGGTAGTTTGATAACAGTTTTTTGTAATAAGGACGACAATTACTGTCGCCAATACTGTTGATTTCAACCGTAATATCTTTCAACTTTAACTCTTTTAAGATGTTGTAGCTGATTTGGATTATTTGAGCGTCAATGACCGGGCTGGCTTCACCAAACACTTCGAAACCAAATTGCGTGAACTGCCGATACCTTCCTTCCTGAGGCCTTTCGTGACGCCAGCAAAAACCGGAGTACCAAAGCTTTAAAGGTTGAGGCAGAGCGTACATGCCATGTTCAATATACGCCCTGACTACCGGAGCGGTCCATTCCGGCCTTAAACTGACCATATCCCCTCCTTTAGTCTTAAAACTGTACATTTCTTTGTCAACGATGTCGGTTGAACTGCCGATGCCTTTGTCGAATAACTCGGTATACTCTATCGCCGGAGTATCAATTTTGCCAAAACCATAAAAACCGGCAATATTGCTCACCACCTCATAGATCCGGGCATAATAGTTTTGATCGATGGGCAGAATGTCATGCATTCCGGAAACGCTTTGAAGCTTTGATTTCTTTGCCATTGATTTTAATAACTTGGTTGCTTAATAATTGAAGCGGATTCCAAAGGCCAGGCCCTAAAAAAAACTTTTCCGGTAATATATTTTTTGAGAAGCGGACCAAACCGGCGGGAATCAAAAGAATAAGGACGATTGTCTCCCAGAACAAAATACTGATCATCGCCCAGAGCAACCTCTAGGCTTCCGGAAGTGGAAATGTCTTCTGGCAGATACTCTTCGTCAAGATTCATAATCCGATCACCTGAAACTATTGTTACCTCTCCCTCGCTGACTCTGACCGTTTCCCCGGGCAGACCGACAATTCTCTTAATAAATCGGTTGACCGGATCTTCGGGGTATTTAAAGACAATAACATCACCTCTCTGGGGGGCAGAAAAGCGGTAGCTGATCTCATCGATGATTAAATAATCACCGTCATCAAAATTAGGATTCATTGACTCTCCGTTGACAAAGAACGGCTGGAAAAGAAAAAACCGGATGGGAACAACAATCACGGCCGCAATAACCACAATCTTGACCACTTCAACAATAAAAGACCGGAAAGTGTTTTCGCTCTTCGGTCCGCTTTTTATCTCCTCGTTAGTTTTTGACTCTTCAGATTCCATAGAATTTACTGTATTCTATCAAAATTCCGTATTTAAAGCAAGAAAAGGGGCGTACTTAAAAGAGCTTGTCTTTGATACACCTCCTTTCCGCGGCTATTAAAGGGAACAAAAACCGCACTAAGAGTAGTATATCATAAAAAGAGCCCTCGACACAACAAGCGACGAGGGCGGACAAGGATGGATCTGGACGGATCATGCAAATCAACCCTTGCTTTTATCTGGCCGTTCCAATTCTAACATAATAGCTAAATTATGTCAATACCTTTTAGTTCTGGCTAGAAATGGTACAATGGCCTAATGATCATTATTGTCGGTTTAGGAAATCCGGAAGAAAGATACGGCAGGACTCCTCACAACATCGGTTTTGAGGCGCTTGACTTAATTGCCAAGAGCGAAGGTCTAAGATTTAAGGAAGAAGACAAGCTCAAGTCCCTGATAGCCAAAAACAGGAAATTGATTTTGATCAAGCCAAATACATATATGAACAGATCCGGTGAAGCGGTCAGGGCGGTATCTTCATATTACAAAACCAAAGATATCTTGGTTATTCATGACGATATCGATCTTTTGATCGGCCAAGTTAAGATATCCGAAAACCGGGGTTCGGCCGGACACAAAGGAGTCGAATCAATTATGACGGCTCTCAAAACCAAAAACTTTAAGAGAATTAGAATTGGCGTATCAAAGCCAAAAAAGGCCACTGACGCCAGCCGGTATGTTTTAAAAAAACTAAGCCTCAAGGATCACCGGGTCATCATGGATCAGATAGCCGCTATTCTTGACAGAGAATACGGAATCAGGATATAAGAATTTTTATGAACTTAGTTATCGTCGAGAGTCCGACAAAAAGCAGGACCATTGAAAAATTCCTAGGCAAGGACTACAAAGTCTTGTCTTCTTTTGGTCATATAAGGGATCTGCCGGTCTCTACTTTTGGCATAGATATAGAAGATGACTTTACTCCCAAATATCTGATTCCCAAAAAGGCCAAGAGCGTTATCAAGGAACTAAAAGAAACGGCCAAGAAAGCCGATCAGATAATCCTCGCCACCGATGAAGATCGGGAAGGAGAAGCCATTGCCTGGCATCTCAAAGAGGCCCTGGCGTTAAAAGATCCCAAAAGAATAGTTTTTCACGAGATCACCAAGTCGGCTATTGAAGAAGCTATTAAGAATCCTCGAAGAATAAACCAGGATTTAGTTGATGCTCAACAGGCCCGTAGAATCTTGGACCGAATTGTTGGCTACAAACTCTCCCCATTCCTGTGGAAGAAGGTATCCCGAGGACTGTCCGCCGGCCGGGTTCAGTCGGTAGCGGTTAAGTTTATTGTTGACCGGGAAAAAGAAATTGAGGCCTTCCGTCCTCAAGAGTACTGGAGCATTGAGGCCTTGCTCAAAAAAGATCGGGAATTTGGCGCGAAGTTATTTAAAATCAAAAATAAAACCATTGATAAATTAGAGGTCAAGAGCGAGAAAGAAGCCAAGGAAATTACCGCTGGTCTGAAAGGCGCGGAGTATATTGTAGACCGCATTGAAAAGAAAGAAACAAAAAAATATCCCTTTCCCCCTTTCACTACCAGCACCCTGCAACAGGACTGTTCCAAAAGATTTCGTTTCACCGCTAAAATGACGATGCGAATAGCCCAACAGCTCTACGAACACGGACATATCACCTACCACCGCACCGATTCCTTGAATCTTTCCAACCTCTCCCTGTCAGAAGCCAAGACCTTTATTGCCAAAGAATACGGAAGCAATTATCACTCTCCTGCCAAATACAAATCAAAAGGCAAAGCCCAGGAAGCCCACGAAGCCATCAGGCCAACCTATCCGAAAAACACTCCGGACGCCCTAAACCTTGATGACCGTCAAAAGAAAGTTTACGATCTGATCTGGCGCCGCTTTATGGGCAGCCAAATGAGCCCGGCCCTGACTGATTCCACCAGAGTCGAGATTAAAGCTGACAAATACTGCTTTAAAGCCAATGGTCAAATTTTAAAGTTTGACGGCTTCTTAAAGATTTACCCGGTTAAGTTTGAAGAAAATGAACTGCCAAAATTAAATCAGGGCGATGTTCTGGATTTAAAGAAACTGGAAGCCCTCAAACACTCCACCGAACCGCCGGCCCGCTATACCGAAGCCGGTCTAATTAAAATCCTGGAAGAAAATGGGATTGGCCGTCCCTCAACCTATGCTCCGGTTATCTCTACCATTCAAGATCGCAACTATGTAGAAAAAAATGAGCAAAAAAGATTCGTTCCGACCGAAATTGGCCGGATTGTCAACGACCTGCTGGTCAATCATTTCTCAAATATTGTCGATGTCAAGTTTACCAGCAATATGGAAGATCAGCTGGACCAAATTGCCGAAGGGAAAAAAGAGTGGAAGCAAGTATCAAAAGACTTCTATGAGCCCTTTGACAAAAACCTTCAAGAGAAGTATAAAGAAGTGGATCAAAAAGAAAAGATGATCGAAAAAACAGATAAAATCTGTCCAAAATGTGAATCGGAGATGATCATTAGAATGGGACGGTTTGGAAAGTTCTATGCCTGCTCGGCTTTCCCGAAATGCCGTCATACCGAACCCTTAGAGGATAAAACCCTGGATGTTAAATGTCCAAATTGTAAAGACGGACAATTAACCGAGAAAAGAACCAGAAAAAAGAAGATTTTTTACGGTTGCAACAAGTATCCTGACTGTGACTTTGCCCTCTGGGACAAGCCGACCGGAGACAAATGCGAGAAATGCGGCAGTTTAATGATTGAGACCAACCGAAAACAAATCAAGTGTAGCAATAAAGAATGTAAATAAGGCCCTTAGGCCCAGGTGGCGGAATTGGCATACGCGCAGCACTCAAAATGCTGTCCCGCTTGCGGGATGTGGGTTCAACTCCCACCCTGGGCACCAAAATGGAACTTAGCGGTTGAGAACCAACCAAGGAGTGGGCGTGCCGTAGGCACGCCCACGCTGTTTCGCCCGTTTTCGCCAAT
>Ga0326597_10003155_pt1 | contig 23985 bp, 22 predicted proteins | sample RVTome_12_FD_203789 | JGI IMG/M metagenome (GOLD analysis project Ga0326597, IMG submission 203789) | Soil microbial communities from uranium-contaminated site in the Upper Colorado River Basin, Wyoming, United States - RVT100D185 | ecosystem: Environmental > Terrestrial > Soil > Contaminated >... | reverse complement strand
TCCGAGAAACATCGCACGTACCAAGGTCGCTATGAGGTTCTCCCCACGCGTGTGGGGATGGTCCGGGGCGAGCTTCAACGCCGCAATTAGAGTGTTCGTTCTCCCCACGCGTGTGGGGATGGTCCGTCTTTGTTTGATGGTGATCGTTTTAAGGCTTTGTTCTCCCCACGCGTGTGGGGATGGTCCGTAATTGGTCCCATCACCGTGCATCCTGAATTTGTTCTCCCCACGCGTGTGGGGATGGTCCGACGTCGTCGAGGTAAACCTCCGCGTTGAATCCGTTCTCCCCACGCGTGTGGGGATGGTCCGAGGTTGACCGAGGTCTCCGAGAAAACGTGGGTGTTCTCCCCACGCGTGTGGGGATGGTCCGCGCCTGGACGCGGAGGCGCGAACACTGCTTGAGTTCTCCCCACGCGTGTGGGGATGGTCCGCGTATCTTAGGGGACGTTGCGGCTTTTGTGGCCTTTCTGTTTTGCGTTCGACCCTTTTCGAGCCGGGTCGATCCAAATCATTTGTTAATCATTAGACTCGGCAGGGCAGGGGTCAGAGGGGCTCTACTATAGGATTTTGCAGGTGACAGGACGAGAGGGGATATAGTATAGGGGTCCGGACGGAGGTGTGGCTCGTGGGGTCAGTGGCCTGTGTATTTAGGCTCACTCAGGCCTCAATTGCCGCCTCCGTCACCTGCATCATCCGAGGGGTCGACCGGGATGGTGCCATATTCTCACCGAATACGTGGCTCTGTAAGTAGACGAGACCTGAGGATGGTGAATCCATCTTGTGCTACAGAAGGGGGGCTACGTGTCAGAGCAAATTCCTTTAGAGATTCGTGTCAGTGTGGACGTAGGGTCCCATAGCCACAACGTGGCTATAGGGTTATCAAAACAGGGTCAGATCTTTATCTTTGATAATTCCATTAATCCGCTCCATTCCAGCCGCTGATTCCGAGGCAAACGGCCGCCCATTTCGCGCAATTCGATGCTAAAGGGGACAGGCTGGTTTATGAGGGGCACATAGGCTAGATTCGACCCTGGGCGGTGCGCGGAGCATGCCGGGAAAAAATCTATACCTGCATTTCACGGCGGTCGAGATCCCCGTTGATCTGGATCCTCTGTATGTGATTGTCAACCGCAGGGGGGCTGAAACGCATGGCTGATTATTCCAAAAGTACGTTGGACGAATTGATCGAGGTGATTACGACCCGGCCGGTCGGGATGCCGGTGCGCGCGATGGAGCAAGTCCTGGCGCAAAGAGAGAGCGCAATCCCCGCTATCAAGGCCGCGCTGGAGCGCTGGCGCGGGGACGAAGGGCGGGATCTTCTGTGGCTTATCGTGCTGTTAGGGGAGACCGAAAGTCCGGATGCGGTGCCGGTGTTGATCGATCAGGTGAAGCGAACGGATGAGGAGGAGCCGGCGCGCGCGGCTTGCGAGGGGCTGGCCAAAATCGGCGCGGCTTCGATCCCCCGCCTGCTCCAGATGGCAGAGTCTCCCGAATCCCTCATGCGGATTTACGCCTATGCCGCTCTGGGCTGGAGCGCCGACGAGCGGGCGTATTCGACATTGCTCGATGCTCTTCCCCGTGACCGTGAATTGGGCCACGTGCTCGCGCAGGCTCTTTGCGACCAGGGAAAGCGGGAAGCGATCCCGCCTCTTTATGAGGCTTATCGGACATGCGCGCCGTGGCAGCGGATCGAATTCGAGGACGCTATTCGCGAGCTTCATTTCGGGCCTCCCGTGCCTTTTTTGTGGAAGAAAAACTGGCGGGCGCGCTACCGGCGCGACCCTACGCTGGGCACCTTCGATCTTGGCTGGCTGGGCGTCAGCGTCCTGGTGTGGCGCCACGTGGAGGATGTCGGCAAACGCGTGGCGCCTCCATTGAAGTCGCTGGAAGAGATTCTTAAGGAGGGTGCGATTCCCGAAACGTCAGCCGAGACCTGCGAGAAATGCGGCGCTCCCGTCGAGCGGCCCACCGGGCTTCCGGTTTGCCCGGAAAACGCCGTGTTGGCCGCGTTACATCAGGCGATATTTTTACTCGATGTCAGGGAAGAAGGAACAGACGACTTGTTCGATCTGGCCGACGATTTGGACGAAATGCTGTGGGAACACTTTGAAGCGAAGCCCTCGCTCGGGGATAACCGGCTGAAACGCTGGCGCGAGAAAGGAGAAGGTCTCGAGATTCACAGGCAGACGTGCCATTGGCTGGTGGATCAGGGCATCGAGGATATCGGAGGGGGCAGAGCGTTGCTGCTGGCTAAGGCAGCCGAGCTCGCCGAACGCTTGGGCGATCCGCAGGGGCTGCTGTCGCCACCGGTCCGGAGCCGGAGGCAGCCGCCGAAAGCCGGGCGAAACGATCCCTGTCCCTGCGGCTCCGGGTTGAAGTACAAGCGGTGCTGCCTGGGCAAGGAGAGGCGGCGGGAATAACGGCGCATCGCGCCGATGGGAACCGTGGGGAGGCGGGTCTCGGGAGCGCGTTTTGACGTCTGATTATTGATTTCTCGCTCCAGCGCTTCCGCTGTCATATCGAGCCCAAGGGCGAATTGCAGATGTGCGCCTACAACAAGGGCTCGACCCCGAGGCCTCGACCTGAGGCTCAGCCGAATCGCTCACCCCGAAGAGGGATGTGATACGGAGCGGGTTTGGGAACTACTTCGTCAGCCAGCGGATTTTGATGATATTTTGGACGGTGCGGAACTCGGGATCCCCGGTCAGGACAGCGGCCTTAAATCGCAGCGCGGTTGCAGCGCAGAAGGCGTCAGCGTAGGAGAGCGTATGCTCGCTTTTCATTTCGGCGGCTTCTTTGACGAGAGGCTGATCGACCGGATAGAGTTCGATGGGAAGCTGTTCGAGAAGGCGCAAGGCTTCCTTTGTCCTTGCTTCCCCGACACGCCGCTTTACGATGTAGTAGAATTCGCCCCAGTTGATCCAGTTAAGGATGGCTTTGTCGTTGGCTTTTTCCTGCTCGTAAAGGGCGGTTTGGACCCTCTGCCAGCCGGCTTCTCGATGAAACAGGGAGACCAGGGCAAAGCTATCGACGACGAGTTTTTCGCTCACGGCGGGCCTCGTCTTGATGTTCGCGGCGGAGATCGGCAGTCAAGGAAAACTTCCCCTTTAAAAATCCGGTCGCGGCTTGGATTGGATCCGGAGGGACGGGCGTGACTACCAGACGACCCTCTTCCTCAGCCATATGGACTTTGCCTCCGGGTTTCAGGCCGAGCTTCCGTCGGAGTTGCTTGGGGACCAAAATTTGACCCTTTTGGGAAAGGTGGGCTACAGGCATGATTTGTTCCTCCGTTACAAAATACGTTTAACAAATCCTAAAAACGTATGCAAACCCCATAAGCCCGATTTTACTCTTCAAGGCTTCCGCTTTCACCTGGAGCCCCCGGGCGCGTCGCAGATGCCCGCGTACAGCAAGGGCGGCTGCCGGTTTTCGAAACGGGACGGTATCTCATCGCGTTTGACGGCGCGGCGCTATTGCTCTTGGAGCGTTGGGGGCAGGAGAAAGGGAAGTAGGATTAAAGTGGATATGCTAAGGGGCGAATATCTCGGCGAGGACCGCAAGCGCTCTTTGGGCAGTTGCGTCGTCAATGCTGCCCAGTCGCCTGACCAGCCGGCTTTTATCGACGGTGCGGATTTGGTCCAGGACGATTTGGCCTGTTTTTCTACGGAATCTGACGGGCACGCGAGTAGGGTAGGAGCGGCTCCCGGTCGTCATGGGAGCGACAATAACCGTGGCGATATGGCGGTTCATTTCCTCGGGAGAAATGATCAAACAAGGCCGGGTTTTTCGGATCTCGCTGCCTTCCGTAGGATCGAGACGGATGAGGAAGACGTCAAAGCGGGAGACTACCACTCCCACTCGGTCCTGTCCCAATCGGAAGGAGTCGTAGCCTCCCGATCCAGGAGGACATCGTCACCCCGTTGGGCCATCTCGCGGAACGCCTCATCCCAACCGCTGCGCGGTTTTTTCGCGGGACGGATAACGAGGCGGTCTTTCTCGACTTCGAGCTCTACGGCCTCTCCCAGGCGGCACTGCTTTAGGAGTGTCTTTGGTATGCGGATGCCCCTGGAATTGCCGATCCGGACAATGTTGGTTTTCATTGGGTCAGTCCCTGAAGAAAGCTGTAATTACCAAGTAATTACGCCCTGGCGATGCAGATGTCAAGCTTGCAGATCTGGAGCAGCGCCCTCGGCAGGCGTAGGAGAGGGAAATCGATGAGACTATTCCGTCGCCGCCAGGGTAAGCCTGCGGCTGCCGGTGTTCGAATCCGGCAGGTACGGGCTAATCTTGGTTTTTGGGAGAGGGCGGCTTTACAGAGTAACTTTAGCGCGCATGTAAGTGGCCTCCGAGAAAAGCGCAACGGCAGGACTCTCGAAAGGCAATACTTTTTATATGTTCCAGGGATCTTTCCTATGAGGAGGAAACTGGGAGTCAAGGAGCCAGAGGTCAGAGGAGGGAATTGAGTGGGATATTGGGCGGCGCACCCTGGGGGTGATCTTATTTCCTGCCTGTGGCCTTGGGCATGGGGTCGTAACCCAGGTTGGGGGAGAGCCATCGCTCCACTTCGGCAACGGTCATCCCTTTGCGCGCGGCGTAAGATTCCACCTGGTCCCGGTCAATGGGCCCCACGGCAAAGTAGCGGGACTCTTTATGGGAAAAGTAGAGGCCGCACACCGAGGCGTGGGGCAGCATGGCGAAGTTTTCCGTGAGCGTGATTCCCGTAGCCTCTTCCGCTCCAAGTAGATCGAAGAGAATGGATTTTTCGGTGTGGTCCGGGCAGGCGGGGTAACCGGGCGCCGGCCGGATCCCCCGGTAAAGCTCGGCAATGAGCTCCTCCTGGGTGAGGTTTTCGTCCTTTCCGTAGCCCCATTGGCGCCGGACGATTTTGTGAAGGTATTCCGTGAAGGCCTCGGCCAAGCGGTCGGTCAGGGCTTTTGCCATGATGGAGTTGTACTGATCGTGGTCTTTTTCGAAGCGCTCTACGAGCCTTTCCGTTCCGAGCCCGGCGGTCACGGCGAATGCCCCGATGTAATCCAACCGGCCCGAGTGGCGGGGGGCGACAAAGTCGGCCAGGGAGAGCTGCGAAGCGCTTCGCTGGCTCTCCCTTTGCTGCCGCAGGGTATGGAAGCGCAGGAGCTCCCTGGACCGGTCCGGGTCGGCGTAGAGCACGATGTCGTCATCCTCGCTGTTGGCGGGGTAGAAGCCGTAGACACCGCGGGCGGTGATGAGCTTTCCGTCCACGATCTCCCGCAAGAGCTCCCGGGCGTTGGTGAACAGGTCCCTGGCGGCCTCACCCCTGGCCGGGTCGTCGAGCAGTCCCGGAAACCGTCCTCGTATTTCCCATGCGTGGAAAAACGGCGACCAGTCGATGTAGGGGACGAGTTCAGCAAGGGGTAAATCCGAAAGGACGCGACGGCCGGTGAATTCGGGAACGGCGATGTCGGTTTCGTCCCATGGAATATGTTTTTTCCGGCGCTGCGCCTCTTCGTACGTCAGCAGGGGGGCCGCCTGTTTCTTTTCGAACTGTTCCAGGATTTTCCGCTGCTCCTCCCGATTTTCCGCATCCAGGGCCTTGCGTCCCCGGGGGCTCATGAGGCTGCCCATGACGGGCACGGCGCGGGAGGCGTCGATGACGTGGATGACCTCGTGGCGGTAGGCCGGGGCGATCTTTACGGCGGTGTGCCGTTTGCTCGTCGTAGCGCCGCCGATGAGCAGGGGGACCTCCATCTGCCGGCGCTCCATTTCCCTTGCCACGTGAACCATTTCATCCAGCGACGGCGTGATAAGGCCGCTCAATCCGACCACGTCCGCCTTTTCCTCCAGCGCCGTTTGGATGATCCTTTCCGAAGAAACCATGACCCCGAGATCGATGACTTCGTAGTTGTTGCATCCGAGCACCACTCCGACAATGTTCTTGCCGATGTCGTGCACGTCGCCCTTGACGGTGGCCATCACCACCTTTCTTTTCTCCCGGTTGGTCTCGCTGGATAGCTTTTCGGCTTCGATGAGGGGGGTCAGGAAGGCCACAGCCTTTTTCATGACGCGCGCGCTTTTCACCACCTGCGGGAGAAACATTTTCCCTTCCCCGAAAAGGTCCCCCACAACGTTCATCCCGTCCATGAGCGGGCCCTCGATGATCTGCAACGGGCGCTGGTACTTCGTGAGGGCCTCCCGGAGGTCCGGTTCGATGAAATTCGTGTCCCCCTTGATAACGGCGTGGGAGAGTCGGTGGTCCACGTCTTCCTGCTCCCTGTTGGATGCCTGGACGCTCTCCCGCTTGACGCCTTTGACCCTCCCGGCGAACTCTAAAAGCCGCTCGGTGGCGTCGGGGCGGCGATTGAAAATAACGTCTTCGACGACCTTGAGCAGATCCGGCGCTATGTCCTCGTACACGACGAGTTGGCCGGCGTTCACGATGCCCATGTCCATGCCCGCCTGGATGGCGTGAAAGAGGAAGGCGGAGTGCATAGCCTCGCGGATAGCGTCGTTGCCGCGAAATGAGAAGGAAATATTGCTCACGCCCCCGGAGACATGACAGCGAGGAAAGAGTTCCTTGACGCGCCGCGCGGCCTCGATGAAGTTGACCGCGTAGTCGTTGTGTTCCTCGATTCCCGTTGCCACCACCAGGATATTCGTATCGAAGATGATATCGCTGTCATCGAAGCCTATCTCCCGGGTGAGGATGCCGTGGGTCCGCCGGACCACTTTGAGCCGATCTTCGACAGTGGTGGCCTGTCTTTCTTCGTCGAAGGCCATGACCACCACCGCAGCTCCGTAGCGTTTGACCAGACTTGCGCGCCGCTTGAACTCCTCCTCTCCCTCCTTGAGGGAAATGGAATTGACGACGGATTTGCCCTGGACGCATTTCAGCCCCGCTTCGATGACCTCGAAGTTGGAGCTGTCGATCATGATGGGCACCCGCGCAATCTCGGGCTCGGCGGCGATGTAGTTGAGAAATAACCGCATGGCGTTCACCGAGTCGAGCATCCCCTCGTCCATGTTCAGGTCGATGATGTTGGCGCCGTCCTGGATCTGTTCCCGAGCGATGGACAGCGCCTCTTCGTACCTTTCCTCCCGTATAAGCCTGGCGAATTTCCGCGAGCCCGCAACGTTGGTGCGCTCCCCGATCATGATGAAATTGGATTCCGGACGGATGATCAGCTCTTCCAGGCCGCTCAGGTGAGTGAAACGGTCGGGCTGGGAGGGGACCCGGGGACGATGATTCGCGACGGCTTCCGCAATGGCGGCGATGTGTTCGGGCTTGGTCCCGCAGCAGCCGCCCAGAAGGTTGACCCATCCCTCTCGGGACCAGCCCGCCAGGGCCCCGGCCAGTTCATGGGGCTCCATGTCATAGCCCCCGAACTCGTTGGGCAATCCGGCGTTGGGATACGCAAAGACGGGAAGCGGGGATAAGCGCGCCAGCTCCTCCACATAAGGGGCCATTTGCTCGGGTCCAAAGGCGCAGTTCATCCCCACCGCCGCCAGCTCCGCGTGGGAGATCGAAGTTAGAAAGGCTTCGAGCGTTTGGCCGGACAGGGTGCGGCCGCTTCTGTCCGTTATCGTCACGGAAGCAAAGATCGGGACCCGGACCTCCCGCTCCATCAGCAAATTGCCTATGGCGAAGAGGCAGGCCTTCAAGTTCAACGTATCGAAAGTCGTCTCCGGCAGGAGGATGTCCACGCCGCCGTCAAGCAACCCTCGGGCCTGGTCATAATAGGCGCGAACGAGTTCGTCGAAGGTCACCGCCCGGTAGGCGGGGTTGTTCACGTCAGGCGAGAGAGATGCGGTCTTGTTGGTGGGGCCCATGGAGCCTGCAACAAAACGGTGTTTTTCAGGTAATTTGTGGAGCGCCCAATTCACGGCGCGACGGGCGACCTTTGCCGCGGCCAGGTTCATGTCGTAGGCCGTCCCCTCGAGCCCGTAGTCCGCCAGGGATATGGCATTGGCATTGAAGGTATTGGTCCCGATGATATCGGCGCCGGCCTCCAGATAGGCCTGATGGATCTTCTCGATGGCCACGGGCTGTGTGATGGAGAGGAGGTCGTTGCACCCTTTGAGCGGGCGGTGGTGGCCGGCGAAAGCCCTTCCACGGAATCCCTCTTCGTCCAGGCCAAGAGCCTGGATCATGGTTCCCATGGCACCGTCGAACAGAAGGATTCTGTTGGCGAGGAGTTCTTGGATCTGATTTATGGAGTCCGACATGACTGCTCAGCTGGATGGCGATTTTCCCAATTCTAGCATAATCTCAGAAGATCACTAGCGGGAGTCCGGAGGCTGGAGGATAAGTTAAATTTCCGACAATGCCCTTGATTTTCTATGGCATGGGGATATAGCCTCCAGGCAGATGGATCCTCCGGATCCATCCAGTTTGTTCTTGGGAGGTGAGACCATGGCAGGTTCAAATACGGATTGCATTGACCGCTTTATCAAGGAAGCCCGGCAGGTATTCGCCCGCAGCAGTGACCCGAGAGAGCAAGCGGGGGCGATTGCCAAGCATATGGAGGCGCTGTTGGTTGCACCGGACCTTGAAGACGGCATCCGGCGCCGGGCCAACGGCCGCACGGGGCGTATCGACCTGCATGTCGACGGCGAACAGGGTCATCCGGGACCGGGCTTTTGCCTGATGACCTCAATACCTGATCCTCGGGGTGGGGGCTCGCGCGAACGTTACCCCCATGATCACGGCGCCTCATGGGTGGTCTACGGCGTATACAAGGGCGCCACCCGGCAGTTGAAGTTTCGCTGGGCCTGTCCCGAGGGAGGAGACCGCAAGAGGCCGAAATTGGAGGAGTACGATCGCTTCACCCAGAAGGCGGGGGAGGCGGCATTTTTTCTACCAGGTGAGATCCACATGACAGGCTCGGCCGGCAACGAGGGGAGCAAAATTATCCGCCTCGAAGCCCAGAAGCTGGACCACGTGCAACGCCACTTTTACGGGCAGAAAGGCGAAACCGTCACACTGGTCATGCGTTGAGCCGCCTGCGAGGCTTCACGGGTTCCATGCAAGAGACGCCGGGTGGCGTCGTACCGGGGTATCGGGAGGAGCGATCCGTCCCGACGCCATGAGCGAAGATTCGCAATGGCGAAAGATCGACCGGATGATGGAAGCGGCGGCCAAGGTCTGGAATTGAAGAGGACCTATTGAATCTCGCGGATATCTCCGATGGGAACGCGCACGCCGATGGATCCGGAACGAAAGTACTGTTGGAGGTCCATCACCTGGTCCTTGATATCTACGACTCTGCCCTCGCGTTTCAAGCCGTCCTTGGTTAAGATGGTGACCCATCGGCCCTTGTAGGTGTTCAGGATCTCCGCCTTAATGGGCTTGGGTTTCGTCGCCGTCGATGCAGCGCCCACCCCCGACCCTTGAGAAGACTTCCCGGCGTTTGCGCTTTTGCTCTCAAGCAGCTGTCTCGACTCTTGCAGGAGCTCCATCAGTTCTTCCAAATCCGTAGTCCTGGCGGCGGCTCCCTGCGTTTCTGGCGCGGTTTCCGAGCTGGACTGCAGGAACGGTGGAAGAGGAATCCGGCCGGTGGTGTAGTAGCCATGCGCCATGTACCCCCCGCCGGCAAGAACCGTCAGGAACGCGAGTCTCTTCAGCCAACGTTTGGCAAACGAGTCGCCATAGATCTCAAATCGTTCAGGGATCGGACGCGCCGGCGGCGGCTTTACCGCGGCGCTCTGCGCGCCCCGGGCTTCTTCCGGGTGGCTCGCGGGGGTTTGCCGCGTCTCGGTATCATTCTCTCGAGTCTCTTTGTAGGAAAGGGCCTCCTCGAAGTTGGTGTCAACCGCGGTTTCCCGTTCCGCTGATTTGCTTTGGATCAGGTCGTTTTCCGACCTTTTTCCCCCTGTTTCTTTAAATTTGAATTCCATGGCGTTGATTCAGATGAGACCTTCAACCCCGTACCCGACCGGCAAGCGGGCCCCGGAACGATAATCTATTTAAAAATCTGCTCTCGAAGTGGGCAGAAATCATGCCAAAGATTACGTAACTCATCATAGGGGGCAAAGTGCCTGTTTTTGAAGGGATTAAGTATTTCAAACCGGTAATCCATGACTCCAGTATGAGGAATATCCAGCAATATCATTGGCTTATCTGAGCAAGATTGACCACCCTTGTGACAAAAAATGTCCAACCCCCGGACGCTTCTGGGCACGCCGGCCGGTTTTTGTTTACCTGGGATTTTTTGCAAAAGTCACAGATTATTCAGGCTGAGTGGTCAAAGAGGAAAACCAGGGCCCGGCGCTTTTGTCGCGGCAATGGGCCTGTCCCTTGTCCGGCCGTTGGGCCCTCCTGCGAACGCTGGAAAAGGGAAGGCCTGCGTCTTGAATTGGCAGTGGAATTTCAGTATCTCTATCGGACAATCATCCCGGGTAACGGAACATGGGCAAGAGAATCGCACTGAAAGATCGCGACGGTTTTGAGTTCGGCGGGTACCTGGCGGAACCGGAGGGCGCGCGCAAGGCGGGCTTGGTGGTTTGCCAGGAGATATTCGGTGTCAATGATTACATCGAGAGCGTTTGCGATTTTTATGCCGGGGCCGGATACGTTACCGTTGCCCCTGCGCTTTTTGATCGCGTGGAGCGGGACGTCGACATCAAATACTCCATGGCAGGCAGGGACCGGGGCATCGCCATCGCGGGCAAGGTGGGCTGGGATACGGCCCTCAATGATCTGGATGTGGCGGGGGGGGTGCTGCGTTCGGCGGGAGCCAAAAAGGTCGGGGTGATCGGTTTCTGCTGGGGCGGATCCGTCGCCTGGCTTTACGCCTGCCGCCGGCGGGTGGATTGCGCCGTCGCCTATTACCCCGGGGAAATTGATCACTTTCCCAACGAACACGCGCAGAGTCCCACTATTATTCACATCGGAGAAGACGACGCGGTGATCCCCCGGGAAAAACTTGTGGCTATTCAAGCGGCCCAGGCGGACACGCCTCTCTATACCTATCCCGGGGCCCCTCACGGGTTCGACAATGAAACACGGCCAAAATACAATGCCGATACGGCAAGGCTGGCTCGTGAACGGACTCTTCAGTTCCTGGCAAAAAATCTGAGTTAAGCGAGAAAGCCGGTGCATCCGGCCTGAGTCAAAGGCCGGGGCGCTCGTGATGCGTATAAGGATACGACACAGCAGGTTGGATGGAATATGAGGGCGTCCTTGCGCCCGCAAACGAGCCCGTTCTTGCTTTAGTTGCGGAGGACGACCCCTGGTATGAGGATTCCGCCTGGACCAGCGGAGATTGCAGTGAGTATCTGGATCCGGCCAACGGGAGCAAGTCCATCGTGTTCAGGGACGGGCAGCTAAGTCATCGGCACGCGTTGCTCGAAAACAAGCAGGTTCAGAAGATAGTGCTGCAGTTCTTGAACGAGCACAAGCGCTAGCAGGCCGGCCGGCATATTTGAAATATTCCCTTGAACTCGTGATTAGGGAGTCGGGCATACGACTCGCGCCAAGGCGCAAAGGACGCCAAGTTCGGACAAAGCAGCAAAATCTTTCTCTTTGCGCGCCTGGCGTCTTGGCGCAAAGAAGTTTATTGTAGTCGTTCCTCTGAACGGTCTCCAGGTAAGAATCTAAAATCGGTTGGATTTGATGAATTCGGCGCTGCGGTAGGCCAGGGCGGCTACGGTTGGAGTTGCGGCGTAACCTGTCATGGTGGGAAACACCGATGAGCCCACGACGAAGAGATTCTCCACATCGTGGGTTTTGCAGTAACCATTGACCACGGACCGCTTCGGGTCGTCCCCCATGCGGGTTCCGCCTGCCCATCGGCTGGGCCGGTTGCTGGGCTTGCTCCAGATCTGAGTCGCGCCCGCCTCTTTCATGATTCCTTCGCTCTTCTCCGCTACAAAGCGCCACATGCGCCGCTCGTTTTCGTGGAAGCTGAACGTGACCCGCGGCAGGGGAATTCCCCATGCGTCCTTTTGGGAGGGGCCCAGGTCGACAGAGTTGTCGCGATGGGGGAGGGTTTCCGGGTGCATGCCGATGTCGAAGCAGCGGGTGTAGTAGCGGGCGAGGGCATCTTTGTAGCGTTCTCCCCATCGCGGCCAGCCTGGGGGAATGACGTCGTAGCGTTCGATGGGCGTGCCGCCGCCGCTGGTCCCTATAGTTGCGCCGCGAATAAAACCGAGGCGGGTGTGATCAAAGGCATTGCCGTTAAAGTCGTCCATGCGCATGCCGCCGTTGGGTCCGATAAACCCGTTGACGATCGTGTCATCGAAGAGGCCCGTTGTGCGCACGTCGCCGTGGGCCATGATGCAGCGCCCTACAAGGCCGCTCGAGTTGGCAAGGCCTTTCCCGCCGCCGCCTGAGAGCAGGAGCAGCCGCACGTTTTCGTAGAGAAAACCGGCGATGATCACGACGGAGGCGCGCTGCTCAACGACGCGGCCCTCGGGGTCGAAGTAGGAGACCCCGGTAGCCCACCCGTGGGGGCCGGTATTGACGCGAAAGACCTTGCTGCGCGCGCGCAGGTCCAGGTTGCCGGTTTCCAGCGCCGCCGGGATTACGGTGAAGGTCGAGGAGGTCTTGGCCTGCACGTGGCAGCCGTAGTTGTTGCACTGGCCGCAGTAGACGCACCCCCGCCTTCCGGGAATGCGCTGGTCGAACGGCGGGGGGGGCTTGTAGGCCTCGGAGAGAATTCCCTGGGGCGTTTCGTACGCATGATAGCCCAGGCGCCGGCAGGCTTTGTCAAATAGCATCGTCCGCGCGCTGTGGCGGAGCGGGGGCAGGGGATAGCCGCGCCGGCGGGGTCCTTCAAAGGGATTGGCGCCCTCCCTGCCGGAAACGCCCATTTCCCATTCGAACCGCTCGTAGTAGGGTTCCAGATCGTCGTAGCCAATGGGCCAGTCGGTGATGTCGTATCCTCCGAGTTCTGCGCCCGCCGCCTCGGCGACGCCGCCCAGCACCTCGTTGCTGTACACTTTGAAATCCCCCGGCATGAAACGGGTAGCACTGCCGGTCCAAATCATGAGACCGCCACCGACACTGTTGCTCGGGGTGGTGGTGTAGTGAAGCTTTGTTCTGTCCCGGCGCGAGGACCGCATCAGGATGGGCTCGTGTTTGACACGTTCCTCGAGCTCACGCCGGGCAATGGCCCTCATGGAGTCCTTCGTCGCATAGTCCTCGAATGCCAATAGCGGGCCCCGCTCAAGGCCCACGACTTTCAGTCCCGCCGAGGCGAGTTCCTTGGCCATAATGCCTCCCACGGCGCCCATCCCCACGATGCAAACGTCAACGGGACTTGGCATGCCATTCTTCCTCATCGGCGTACGGCCGATCCAGGGCGACGGGCTCGATCTTCACCGGCTTGTTGATATGCGGATCGGCGTACCCGAATTGATGGCCCGGAAACCCTACCAGTTTCCAGCCGAGCAGGTCGCGGTTGCCCCCGTATGCCGGCTCGCCCAGCACGCCTTCCATGGTATGGTCACGCAGCGTCTCGAAGAATACGGCCCCCTGCTTGAATTCCGGCACGCGCCCGGCCTCGAAGTCCGCAAGCACCGCATCCTGGTCCTCATGGGTAATACTCAGGAATCCTAAACCGAACCGACGCTTTGCGTGGCGGTTGAGGGCGCGGCACCCATCCCTATAACGTGAATCGAGTTCCGGATAAACCTCCGTCAAAAGACGCACGATGTAGTTGAGGACTCCCGCCTCCGTGGCGCCGGGCGTCGTCGTGGTGGGAAAAATGCGGGCAGCGGCGGCTTCCACAATGGCGGTATGGCGGGGAAGCAACCCGCCGGGCTTTTGGGTTTTGCTCTGCATCCTGCAGGTGGAAAGATCCCGCGCATACGACCGACGCCGCGCCGGATCTCCCGGGCTCCCTCCCGCTAAAGGCGTTTTTATCGGAGACTATTCGAGAACGAGTCCCGATGTCAACCGCCTTGGCCGTTGAGACGGGGGAATCTTCAGATGGGCGGGAGAGACGCAAATGCAGCTCGGACCGGGAGGCGTATGAAGGTTCCCGGGGGGTGGACTAGTTTGCGGAGCCGTCCCGCTTGAGGAAGGAATGAATGGCGTCGGCGCGGGCCTGATAGGTTGCGGCCTCGGCATCACGGTTCATTTTGAAAAGCAGGGCCGCGTAGTTTTCCAGGCAAGTGGCCAGGTGGGGATGATTGGGAACGAGTATCTGCTCCCAGATCGCCAGGGCCCGTTGATAGAGGGTTTCCGCTTCGCTGTATCGCCCCTCGGCCAAGTAGACATTGGCAAGATTGTTGAAGCTTTGGGCGACGTCGGGATGCTTTTTGCCCAGGACGCTTTCCCGAATGCCCAGTGATCTTTGATGAAGGAATTCCGCCCGGGAGTAAAGGCCCTGCGCGAAATAGACGTTCGCGAGGTTGTTTAGACTTTCGGCAACGTCGGGATGATTCCTCCCCAGGGTCTTTTCCCGGATGGCAAGGGCACGAAGATGGAGCCGCCCAGCCTCTGCGTATTGTTTCTGCCCTTGATAGAGGGCCGCGAGGTTGTTCAAAGTACTGGCTACGTAGGGATGGTATTTCCCCAGTGCCCGCTCGTCCATTTTGAGTACACGCTCGTAAAGGGGTTTTGCTTTGGAGAATAGGCCCTGAGCATAGTACAGGTTCGCCAGATTGTTGAGTATGGCGCTCACCTTGGGATGCCACGGTCCGAGGGCTCGTTCCGCGATGCGAAGGGCGCGGTTGTAAAGGGACTCGGCTGTCGCGTACTGGGCCTGCTTCTTGTAGAGGACGGCCAGGCTGTTGAGGCTTTCCGCAACGGCGGGGTTCTCCGGTCCCAATGCTTTCTCCCTGATAAGGGCGGCCTCCTTGAGCAGGTGCTCGGCGAGGCGATAACGCCCCTGGGTCTGATAGAGCCTTGCCAGGTTGTTAAGATCCCGCACCAGGCTCGGATGGTAGGGACCTAAAACCTTTTCGTTTATGCGCAGCGCTCTCTGGAAGAGAGGCTCCGCTTCGTCGAGGGTGCCATTTTCGAGATGCCGGAGCCCCTCTGCTTCGAGTCTCTCCGATCGGAAGTTGTCCCGGGGCCAATGCTCCATGGCCAGCGGCACAGCGAGGGAGGCCGCGGCTTCGAATGGGGCCCAGGAAAAAAATATCCATCCAATCAATACTAACCGGCCAACATACATGATGTTTTTTGCGGCTCCCCAAGGGAGGTCGGAGGAATAATCCATGCCGGAGATTTGAGCAAAAGGAATGCCAGGTCCTGTTTATGGCAATGCCCCGAAACCTGGCAGAAAAAATCCGGGATTTTTTTAATTCGATGGGCTCATTTGGCCAATCGAGTACCGAAATGTCCTGACCGCGGCCCCTTTGAGCGGCCCTCGATGAAGAGCGCCCTGGTATTTTTAACCGGAAAGTATCGGCGGTGGGGCGCAGGGATATGGCTAAGGCTCTATGAAAATTGAGTGAAGTTACTATTCACCCTGGGGCCATAGGAGGACTTAAATCTACGATGAATGGACGGTGTCCGCAAGACCGTAGGCCTCCGGAGCAGGCGCACAGCGATTGGTTGCATCGGTGCTGGAAACCGGATAGCTTGGCTCGAAGTGGTGAAAAAGAATGATTCACTTCCTTCATCGATTGTTGTCCCCGCCTGCGTTGGTGCTCGGCGGAGCGTTGTCGCTGGTGCCATGTGGTTGCGCGGGACTGGTCAGGCCGGCGTCTACGCGATTTACCGAACAGTTGTCGTTGGCCATCCTGGACCAGGACGACCCGCAGACCGTCAAGGACGGAGCGCCTGCCTTTCTCATCCTCATAGACGGCCTGATCCGCGACGACCCCGAGAATGCATCCCTTCTCTTGAGCGGAGCGAAACTCTATGCGAGCTACGCCGGGGCCTTCGTGAGTGACACCGAGAGGGCCCGGCGCTTGGCCGATCGGGCACACGAATATGGAGAGCGGGCATTGTGCCTGCGGCGAGTCGACTTCTGCGCCGCCATGGGCCGTCCCTACGACGTCTTTGCGATCGCGTTGAAGGGCCTGGAGCGATCGGACGTTGCGGCGCTTTATGTATGGGCTATGAGCTTGGCGGTAAAAATTCAGGCAAGCAGTCAGGACTGGAATGCCGTAGCCGATCTCCCCAAAGTCGAGGCGGCCATGGAAAGGGTGGTGGAACTGGACGACGAGTTTGAGGGCGGCCGGGCCCATGTCTACCTGGGAATCCTCGATACGCTGCGCCCCGCGGCCCTGGGCGGCAAACCCGCCCAGGGGCGGGCTCATTTCGAACGGGCCATTCAGATTTCCACCGGACGGGACCTCATGGCCAAAGTGATGTTGGCCAAATACTATGCCCGCCTCGTGTTTGACCGCGACCTGCACGACCGAGTTCTTGAAAGCGTCCTTGCCGCCCGGACCGACGAGCCGGGCTACACGCTCTCTAATGCCCTGGCAAAGGAAGAGGCGCGCCGTCTGCTGGAGACAGCTGCCGACTATTTTTAGGTGGGGAACATGAAACATCGGAAGCACGCGGTCCTCCTGATCATGCTCGTTCTCGTGTTCGGGGCCCCTTGCGGCTGGGCACAGGTGCTCAAAGTCGCCACCCTGGCGCCCGATGGCACGGCGTGGATGAAGGAAATGCGCCACAGTGCGCAAGTGATTGGGGATCGCACCGGGGGACGGGTGCATTTCAAGTTCTATCCCGGCGGCGTTATGGGCAGCGACAGAAACGTTTTACGAAAAATCCAGGTCGGACAGCTTCAGGGCGGCGCCATCTCGGCCGCAGCACTGGCCGTCATCGACCCTGACAGCCAGCTATACGGCCTGCCGCTGTTATTTAGAAGTTATGACGAGGTCGATTATGTTCGCTCCCGAATGGACGGGCTAATGATGGCGGGCCTTGAAGGGCATGGTTTTGTCGGCTTCGGAATCGTGGAGAACGGATTCGCCTATCTCATGTCCAATCGCCCCATAAGGCGGGTAGAAGACCTTCAAGGACTGAAAGTCTGGATCCCGGAAGGCGATCTTATCAGTGAGACCTTCTTCGAAGCGGCTGGACGCTCCCCCATACCGCTCGCCGTATCGGATGTGCTCACGGGGCTCCAGACGGGCTTGATTGAGACGGTTGGCACTCCGGCTATCGGCGCCATAGCGCTCCAGTGGCACACAGCGGTTAAGTATGTTACGGATGTCGCGCTCATGTATACCTATGGGATGCTGGTTTTGGACACGCGTGCCGTTAAGCAGATTGCACTAGGAGACTTGACCATTCTCCAGGAGGTGCTCGGCCAGAGCGTAGCTGATCTGAACAAGAAAAACCGCGATGACAACGGACGCGCCAAGCAAGCATTAAAGAATCAAGGTATCACCTTTATTCAACCCTTACCTGAGGAATTAGAAAAATTGCGCTCCATTGCACAGGAAGCCAACCGGCGTCTGGCACAGAAGGGAATCTACAATCCGGAAATTCTGGAAAAGCTGCAGGGTTCCCTCAAGACCTTCCGGGAAAAGCGTTAGACGGAACCCATGGGAGAACAGGTGAGGAAACACGACGCATCCGCCGGGGTGGGCCGCTCTTTACTCAATCTGATCACGCTCATCGAGGACGCGCTTCTCGTAGCCATCCTCGGGGCCATGGTTTGCATCGCCGCGGCCCAGATTCTTCTTCGTAATCTGTTCGATATGGGGCTGGCTTGGGGGGATCCGTCCCTTCGAGTTCTTGTCCTATGGGTGGGCTTGATGGGGGCGATAACGGCCAGCCGGGACAACAAACACATCAACATCGACGTGCTATTGAGGTTTTTCGGGCGGCGGGCCAGGGCGTTTTTCGGAGCGGTTGTGGGGGCCTTCACGCTGCTGGTGTGCGGCATAGTCGCGTTTTATGCTGCCCGCTTCGTTTTCCTGGACTTTAAAATTGGCATTACGGCTTTTGCCGGCATTCCCGTTTGGATTCTCGATCTCATCCTTCCGGCGGGTTTCGGACTGATTGCCCTGCGCTACCTTCTTTTCACTGCCACAAAAATCAAAGAATGCTACGCGGGGGAGGACAGGAGCTGATTCTCGCCGCCTGTACGGTCGTGTTTGTCCTGGCCCTGCTGGGCGCTCCCCTTTTTGCGGTGATTGCTGCGGCGGCCCTGCTGGGGTTTTACTCGTCCGGCATCGATCTGTCTGTGGTGGTTATAGAATTCAACCGGCTCTCGGAAATGCCCGTGTTATTGGCGATTCCGCTTTTTACCTTCGCCGGATACCTCTTGGGTGAAAGCCGCGCGCCGCAGCGCCTTGTGCGTTTAACGACTTCCCTGTTGGGGTGGCTGCCGGGAGGATTGGCGATTGTAGCCCTCGCCGCGTGTGCGGCATTTACCGCCTTTACGGGGGCCTCCGGGGTCACCATCGTTGCGTTGGGAGCGTTGCTTTACCCCGCGCTCCAACAAGCCGGATATTCAAGTAATTTTACTTTGGGGCTGGTGACCACCTCCGGAAGTTTGGGACTGCTCTTTGCCCCTTCGTTGCCGTTGATCCTCTACGGCATTGTCGTGCAACAACTCGGACTGACCCAAAAGGTGACCATCGAAGCGCTTTTCATGGCGGGGCTCCTGCCGGGGCTGCTCATGCTGATTTTGCTTTCCGGATGGAGTGTCTGGAAGGCCCGCGCAATTCGTATCCCATTTTCGCAAATGTCATGGCGGGAGGCAGGTGCCGCCATGGGTGAGTGTAAATGGGAGATACCGTTGCCTTTTATTGTTCTGGGGGGTATCTACAGCGGTTTTTTTGCGGTCTCCGAGGCGGCCGCGATAACCGCCGTTTATGTGCTGATTGTAGAGGTGCTGATCCACCGGGAAGTGAAGCTTCGCGACCTGCCGGGAGTGATGCGCAATTCCATGGTTCTTGTGGGGGGCATCCTGCTGATTCTGGGCATGTCGCTGGCCTCAACAAACTACCTTGTCGATGCCCAGGTGCCGGCCAGGTTATTTGATCTTATCAGAGAGCACATATCAAGCCCGCTTACTTTCCTGGTTTCACTAAACTGTTTCCTGCTGGTCCTCGGCGCCATGCTGGATATCTTCTCGGCGTTGGTGATCGTTGTCCCGTTGATCCTGCCGGTCGCCATCAGTTACGGCATCGACCCGGTTCACCTGGGAATAGTGTTTCTTGCCAACATGCAGATCGGCTATTTTACTCCCCCGGTGGGCATGAACCTGTTTATAGCCAGCTACAGGTTTGAAAAGCCCGTTGTGGCACTGTGCCGCGCGACGTTACCCTTCTTCGCAATCCTTCTGGTGGCCGTGGCCATCATCACCTACTGGCCGTCGTTGACGCTGTACCTGGTCCGATGAACGCAACCTCTCCTCTACTGCGCGGCGGATGGCCGTTACCGCCAAGACGTTTGGGTTTCACGGTGCGTGCTTGCCCTTGTCCGAATCGTGCAGGTAGCGGTAAATTTCATCCCTGTTCTCCCGAGTCATCTTGCCGAGAAGGGTTTTGAGGGCGTCCACCAGTTTGCCCGTTCCCAGTCGCTGTTTTTTCTCCAGTAAAGCGACGACGTCGACGCTCACGGATTCGAGGGTGATGGTGGCCGTGGCCAGATTATGGCGGTCCATCTTCCATTCCAGTTTCGTGACGCCTTCCACCGCCTGGCCCGTCGCCTCATCTACGATCTGCGTATTGCGGGGATGTCCGTCACTGACGATTTTAAGCCGCATGGAACGCTCCTTTCTTCTGAAGCGAGTTGTCCCCCCTGGAGCGGGGGGGGCAAAAGCCCCGGGACATGGACAAGGTCAACATCACGGCGGGACTGGCGGCAGGTAAACGGTGTATCGACCCATGGGGATCTTTTAATTGGAGTTTTTCTTTGCATCCCTCTCGCCGGATTCGAAAAACCCCCAGATTAGGTTCTTATGAATCCAACCCTGGTCTCCGTCGCTAGCCCGCACCTTCACCCAGCTCCCTTTTTTGGCCAGGAGCTGAAAAGCGACGCCTATGTCCGCAGTAAATACAATCGGGTGTTTGGTACCGGGGCCTTGCCGCACATTGGCCCTGCGGATCTTCACGATGGCTGCGGGCTTACGGTCGGTCAAGGGGCCGTAGATCCAATCCTCAAATCCCTCGAAATCCCGCACCCTGAGCCAGCGCCCCTTGCGTCCGAGGACGCGGTAGGGGTAGTTTTTTGGAACCTGCCATACCTTTTCGTATCTCGTGCCTGGCCCAGACCTTAGATTGGCCTTGTTGACTTTGACGCGTACCATCTCCGTGGCCCAGGTCGGACCCGGAGCAAACATCGCACAAAACAAAAAACCCATCAGGGTAAGAAAACTCAGAAATCGGGAGGTGCGGTGATGGCCGGAATCGTGAACGGCCGGGGAAAAATCATCATCAACGTTATTCCGAGTCATAGGCGCCCTCCTTTCCATGCTGCACGAGGCGGTTTGTCAGGATTGGTTCTACTCCTCGAATCCACGGAACTCGATTATCCGCTCCCGGTAAGGAGCCGTTTCCAGATTTCTATTCCGATATCACGGGTCTATGTGCTCACGTGATACAGCCTGGAGGGAACTTCCTAAAAAAGTAACCTCCTTCCCAAATCAGGCTGGAACGACTGCACTAAGATGCCGCGGAAAAATGCCCGTTACGAAACTTGCGGAGGATGAGTGGATAGAGAGCCTCGGGCAAAACGACCAACCAACTTCCGAGATTTGCACATCATACGCTGACCTTAAAACCGACGCTATCGCTTGTCAAGCATAAAACCCCGGCCGAGGAACAAGCCGAAGCATCGCCGTCTGGCCGCTTCGGAGATTCACGGAACTCGCTTGACACAGGGGACAGGTGGGTTATAGTGGGAAAAGTAGGAGTCCACAGTGGTCAACCCTCGTAAAAAATCTTGTCATTTTACACCGCTTCGCTGCGTCCGTTTTTCTCATCCGCCTCAATCCGTCGGTACCGGTAATTAACAGACATGGGTGCCATGGGAGGTCGGCCCACGGGAGTGGGGCGAACGCTCCGAGTTGTTTTTTGCAAGTCGTTTCCCGGGGCGACCCGGTCGTCGTGAGCGGCAAGGATGTAACGGATATCAATTATTGCTGCCAAAAAGACATGGAGACGTGACATGCTCTTAAGAAACCACCCGAAAATCCAATGGCCCCCCGAGTGGTCGGGATCGAAGGCGCAGGCACCGCTGAGCGAAAAGGGCCAGTTGAGGCAGGTCGATCTGTTTGAAAAGGACCGGGAAGGCCCCACGCGCCTCTTGCTGGCCGTTGAGCTCCAGGGTCGGTCCCATTTCGCCGAGGTAGGCTGCGACAACGGGGATTTTATTCACCGCCTGTATGAGAAAATCAAACCCATGTGCGGCCGCACGGTAAAAGAGATAGGAAATATTATAGTCGAGGACTGAAAGTTCTTACCGGTGGGCGTAGAGCTGGATGTCCCCGTTTTTGTCGAAGGCCATCACGTTGTAAGGCTGGGGCGGGGAACCTTCCATGCCTGGTGATCCGATGGGCATTCCGGCTACCCCGAGTCCCTGTAGCGATGGTTTATCCGCCAGTACCTTTTTAATCAAATCGGCGGGAACGTGCCCCTCGATCACGTAGCCTTGGACCACGGCAGTGTGGCAGGAATCCAGTGACCTGGGCACTCGGAATTCTCGCTTGACCCCTTGGAGCCGGGACCCGCCGACGTCCTTTCTCGCTACGCGGAAGCCATTTTTTTCCAGGTGACCCACCCAGTTTTTGCAACAACCTCAGGTGGGGACCTTATATACCGTAACGATGGGGTCGGCGGGAGCCGCCTTCGAGTAGAGCAAGGCCCCGGCGGTCACGGCGGCGACCACGAGGGCAAGAAGCACGGATGATTGCAGTAACCTTTTCTTCATGGTTCCAAGGTATAATTTTAGGCCGGAAAACGAAGAGTTGCAACGATGACCCTTCCTCTGCACCGTTGCCCGTGGCGCTTCAGCTCACGCTCGTCCTCTAGAATTTTTCCATCCACGGCCGCAACTCGATATACGAGGCCCAGGCGCTGCGGTGCTGGCGGTGCAGGTTGAGGTAAGTCTCAGCAATGGCGTCGGGGTGGAGCATCCCGTCGGGCCCCAAGGCCTTGATGCGCTCGGGGTCCCGATTCGGGTTATAGATGCCTCCGTCAATGACGATCTGCGCCACGTGGATGTTCTGGGGCTGTAGCTCGCGCGCCATGCTCTGTGCAAGCCCGCTCAGGCCGAATTTGCCCATGGCGTAGCAGGCCGAGTTGGCAAACCCTTTGATGCCCGCAGAGGCTCCCGTAAAGAGAATAGTGCCCCTGCCTGCGGGGATCATAAGCTTCGCCGCTGCGCGCCCCACGAGAAATCCCCCGTAACATGTGACGAGAATGGCCCGTTGAACTTCCTCGGGATCGAGCTCCGTAATCGGTCCGCGTACCCGGCGGCTCGCGTTGTAGACCACGAGGTGGGGAATTCCCAACTCCCGAGCAACCGAACCGAATAAACCTTCCACCGCGCTGGGAACGACGGCATCGCAGGAATAGGCCCGGCCGCGGATCTCCTTGACCAGCGGCTCCAGCTTGTCGACGTTGCGGGCGGCCACCGCGACCTCCATCTTTTCATTGCTGAACATACGGGCCAACGAGGCGCTGAGTCCCGGACCCGCGCCTACAATAAGAGCGATTTCGCGGTTTGCCATCTGCAGTCTCCCGTGCCGACGCTTTCCCCGCGCCGCTCTATCTTATATTCCAGAAACAATTCCGAGTCCAGCCGCCGGCAGGCGCCGGGCGCCTCCCGGGTTGCCGGTGAAAGGGGACCATGCCCCAGGCTGGCGGCGCAGGGAAAAGCAGCGCGGCTATCCCCTGGTTCCGAGGGCTTTGTCGAGGTTGTAGGCGGCGCTGATCAGGGCCAGGTGGGTAAAAGCCTGGGGGAAATTCCCCAGCGCCTCGCCGCTGTGGCCGGTTTCTTCCGCGTACAGGCCCAGGTGATTGGCGTATCCGAGCATCTGTTCGAACATGAGACGCGCCTCGTCCACCCGCCCCGCCCGGGTGAGGGCCTCTACGAGCCAGAAGGTGCAGATGTTGAAGGTGCCTTCTTCTCCCGGCAGGCCGTCCGCCGTCTCGTTTACGTTATAGCGGTAAACGAGGCTGTTCGATAGGAGCCCCCCTTTCTCCGGCGGGCGGATGGTGGCCTCCAGGGTGCTGAGCATCCGGGGGTCCGTAGGGGAAAGAAAAAATACCAGGGGCATGATCAGATTCGCCGCATCAAGGGAATTGCTGCCAAAATGCTGCACGAAGGCACGCCGTTGGCGGTTCCATCCCTTCTCCATGATCTCCTCATAGATCTCGTCTCGGGTTTTAAGCCATCGTTCCCTGGGAGCGGGAAAAGAGCGTTTGTCCGCCAGGCGAATGCCGCGGTCCAAGGCCACCCAGCACATCAGTTTGGAGTAGGTGAAATGCTGGCGTCCCCCGCGCACCTCCCAGATGCCCTCATCCTTGTCCTGCCAGTTTTCGCAAACCCAGTCGACCAGCTTCCTGAGATGGGTCCAGAGGTCGTAGGAAATGGGAGTCCCGTACTTGTTGTAGAGGTAAACGGAGTCCATCAGCTCGCCGTAAATATCCAGCTGCAATTGGTGTGCGGCGTCGTTCCCGATGCGCACGGGTCGCGAGCCCCTATAGCCTTCGAGATGGCTCAGGACCTGCTCGCGTTCCATATGGCGCCCGTCGATCCCGTACATGATCTGAAGGGTGCCCACCGAGTTCAACTCCCCGCACCGGGCTTCGAGCCAATGCATGAACTGCGCGGCGCCGTCGGTGAAGCCCACGCGCATCAGCGCGTAGAGGGTGAAGGCGGCGTCCCGTATCCATGTGTAGCGATAATCCCAGTTGCGCTGCCCTCCTATTTCTTCGGGAATACCGCAGGTGGGGGCCGCCACAATGGCGCCCGTGGGCTCGTAGGTCATCAGCTTCAAGGCCAAAGCGGAACGGTGCACGATCTCGCGCCACCGGCCGCGGTAGGTGCATTGAGACAGCCACCGGCGCCAGTATTCCACCGTCTGCTTGAACAGGTCGAAGCCCTGGGACTCGGACACGCCCTGTCCGCAGCCG
>Ga0326597_10003154_pt1 | contig 23986 bp, 15 predicted proteins | sample RVTome_12_FD_203789 | JGI IMG/M metagenome (GOLD analysis project Ga0326597, IMG submission 203789) | Soil microbial communities from uranium-contaminated site in the Upper Colorado River Basin, Wyoming, United States - RVT100D185 | ecosystem: Environmental > Terrestrial > Soil > Contaminated >... | reverse complement strand
CGGAGCATTGTCACTCGAGCGCACCGACGGAATTGACTCCGGTGCAATCTACTGGTACGAGTTGAACTCCAGGTTCAATAGACCTCAGCTGCTGACCGGTGTTCCGGTTGGCGTATACGTCGCGCATGCCCGGTTCGATCCCATGTGCCACTGGCCGGACTCGGAAAAAGGGAGTGGACAGCTCATATCTGTTGCTGAGAGCGATACACGGCTGGATATCGACCTGACGACAACGTCTGCTTTACAGCTAACACTGATAGATCAGCACGGTGTCAGGGTCGATTATGATGGGGCGATTTGCATTATGATCACTGACGTAGCCGCCAGCCGACGAGTTGCCTTCGGGCTTGGGAAGCCGCCGTTTGTTGCGCCCGTGTTCAAGGAGGGGACGTACGACATAAAGGTGCGCCTGGATGCAGAGTCAAGATTCGGAGGGCGATATCATTGGCTTCCAGGTTCTACGCGGGTTGTTGTGAATGCGGGGCTGCTCACTGCTGCGTCGATCGTTCTACCGAGTCCGCGTTGAGGGGCGCGAGAGCCGCTTACCGGTTCCTCTGAGTCCGGGCTCGACATGGTGTACTGACGAGCTGCGAGGATCCGCCGACCCGCCTGCTCGAGAACCTGCGCGGACTGCGCTTTCGGGACGCGACAGCCGACGCCAGACTCGACTTCCGTCGCTTCGCCTACGTGCCGTTGCCGATCATCGGCTACGCGAGTCGAGGACCGATACCCCGGACCCCGGACTCGAGATTGACGCGCGCGTTCCAGCGACCTACCGTTCTTCCATCGATGATCTCAAAACGGAGGAACCGCCATGCGCCGTCCTATCGTTCTCGTGGCACTGCTGGCCGTCCTGGCGGCCGGTGCTGCGCTGCCTGAAGAGCCGCCCGCTTCCGATCCGGTGCAGGCGCGCCTGACGCGGCTCGAGCGCAAGCTCGAGAGCCAGGCCTTCGCCCTGGAGGCCGTCGGGAAGAAGGTCGACGACCTGCTCTGGTTCCAGCGGCTGGGCGACGCCTGCGGCATCGACAAGGTGTTCATTCCCACCGTGCCGAATCCGCACGAGACGCCGGAGTACGGCATCGCCAGCGAGCGGCACCCGTTCAAGATGTACGCCTACCTGTTCACGCCCAAGCAGCTCGACCGGAACAAGCAGCATCCGCTGCTGATCTTCCCGCACGGCGGCGTGCACGGCGACTTCAACACGTACTACACGCACATCGTCCTCGAGTTGATGGAACAGGGATACATCGTCGTCGCGCCCGAATACCGCGGCTCCACCGGCTATGGCAAGAGCTACCAGGAGGCGATCGATTACGGCGGCCTCGAGGTGCAGGATGCGGTCGCCGCGCGTGACTGGGCGATCGAGATGTGGCCCATCATCGACCCTTCGCGCGTCGGCATCATGGGCTGGAGCCACGGCGGACTCATCTCGCTCATGGCGGTCTTCGACCACCCCGACAAGTTCCAGGTGGCCTACGCCGGAGTGCCGGTCTCCGACCTCGTCGCGCGCATGGGCTACCAGACGCAAGGGTACCGCGACCTGTACTCGGCGGACCACCACATCGGCAAGACCGCCAACCAGGACGTCGAGGAGTATCGCCGCCGCTCGCCGGTCTGGAACGCGGCGAAGCTGCAGACGCCGCTCCTGATCCACACGAACACCAATGATCGCGACGTGCACGTACTCGAAGTCGAGCACCTGATCCAGGCCCTGAAGGCCGAGGGGAAGGAGTTCGAATACAAGATCTACGACGACGCCCCCGGCGGCCACAGCTTCAATCGAATGGACACCGCGCTGGCCCACGAATCGCGGCGGGAGATCTATGCATTTCTCGCGCGTTACCTGAAGGACTGAGCGCGGGGTACTGAATCGCTCTCTGTTGTGCATTTGCATGTTGTTATATTGATTGCTTCAGCGCCTATGTTATGATGGCGATCGCTAAGGTCGTTCAAGCCCAAGAGGCACCAGGCCTAACAGGCCCAGCAGGGAGGAGCATCAATGCATACGCACGCAGACGCAGTTTCTGAACTCACCATTCACCTCGTCGAGGGATTGCCGCTCAAGGAGTTGGAGCAGCGGTTGTTCCACGTTTTCCGCGGCGGCGACCTCTTTCACCGAATGCGGGCGTTCTACCTGGTCGAACTCGACGAGCGGCGACTCTATCAGAAGGCCGTGTGCTCCAGTGCGGTGCAATACGCCGAGCGCAAGGTCGGAGTGCAGAGGCGGACCGCGCGGGAGTTATTGGCGGTCGGCCGGGAATTGCTCGAATTGCCATTGGTGGATCAGGCCTTCCGGGACGGGGAGGTCAATTGGTCGAAGACCCGACTGCTGACCCGGATCTGTGTCCCGGAAACACAAACGGCCTGGCTGGAGAAGGCCCGGGAACTCGGGGCGACGGAATTTGCCCAGGAAGTCGCGCTTTCGGAGAAGGGGAGGCTGCCGCGGCAGGACGGGAGGGGCCTGCCGAGGGTCAAGTTCAAGATCCAGGCGCGGGTCAGCGCCGAGGTCCATGAGCTGTGGGAGACGTCCTTCCAGAAGTTCGCCGACGAATCGGGGCAGGGGGCGAGTGAAGAGGACGTCCTCCGCAGATTATGTGAGCTGTATCTCTCGACCCCACGGTGTCAGGAGGGTGCTTCGCCGAGTGGGCGCAGGACGAGCAGCGAGTCGCTCTACCACCTGGTGGTCGACGTACACGCTTCGGGAGAGGCGACCTTGCGAACGGAAGACGGCCCGGTGCCGCTCGAGAAGAGCGTGGTCGAGCGCATGGCCTGCGACTGCGCGGTGCATGATGGTCCGATTCAGGGGCAGGATCCGGCGGCGAAGGCCACGCAGGGAACGCGCACCCGGATCCTGAGGCGGGATGGATACCGGTGCAGGAGCTGTGAGAGCCAGTACGGACTCCAGGTGCACCACATCGAATGGTATTCACTCGGCGGGCCGACGGTCGGGGAGAACTTGGTCGTTTTGTGCAGCCGCTGCCATGCACTTGTCCACGAGGGATTGCTCGTCGTCAGCGGCAAGGCGCCGGGAGAGGTGATTTTCCAGGACGCGCGTGGGCGGCGGTTGGATCAGGGAGAGGTGGCGGGATCGAGCCGCATCCGAATGGGTTCACTTCCCGAAGACGGCGCAGCTGCGCCGCTGCGTGAGTACGTCGACTTCGAGGATCTCCCAGAAGAGATGGATCACGAGACGTGGCAGAGGTACGCGCATCTCATTCGGCAGGACCCCAGGACCGGGAAGTTCCGGTTCACGCCGGGGTACGTCGAGCGAGCGCAAGTGACCGGTGAAGGGCCTCGCCCTTGAGACGAAGGGAAGGACTGATGCGAGGCGGCGCAGCTGCGCCGTCTTCCCGCCAGCCGCCCAAGGCCTTCCCGACGACATGCGCTATGGACGTGAGCGCGTGAATGGATTATCTTTTTGCGCAGGCGCGAATCATGCGCGCGGATTGTCAATGGATCTGGGACTCTAGATGAAATCGGACGGCGGCGGCGAAAAAGCGCTCGACGTCATCGCGTGCGCTCCTGAGAGCGTGGCGATCGGCATGGGAAGAGCAGGTGCTCGGGCGTGGATGCGTCTCGCGCCGTGGGCCCTGACGGCGGTCTTCCTGTCGTTGATGCTCCTTCCCCGGGTGCGGGAGAATACGAGGCTCGCCTGGACGTTCCTGGGTGTCGGCGCGTCGCTCCTCGGCTGGCTCTCGCTCTTGTGGTTTCTCCGCGGACGGCGCGCGCTCGCGGTGGAGTTCGTCCGGCCATCCAAGGCACATTACGTCCAGGCCTGCCTCCAACTCTCCATCTACGTCTACTGGGCCGCGTACTGGCCGAGGGTGTACCAGGCGGTGCCATTGATCGCCGCCCAGCTCGTGTTCTTCTACGTCCTGGACGCTTTGTTGACCTGGTCGCGCCGCCGCGCCTGGCGGCCCGGCTTCGGGCCGCTGCCGATCATCTTCAGCACGAACCTGTTCATGTGGTTCCGCGACGACTGGTTCATGTTCCAGTTCGTCATGCTGATCGTCATCGCCCTGGGTAAGGAGTTCATCCAATGGAACCGGGGAGGAAGGCGGAGGCACATCTTCAATCCCGCGGCCTTCGGATTGGCGGTGACCTCGATCGTCCTGATCACAACGGGAACGACCAGCGCCACCTGGGGGCTGGAGGTCGCGGCCACGGTCGGGCGCCCGCCGCACATCTACCTCCTCATCTTTCTGCTGGGGATCGTCGTCCAGTACCTGTTCTCGGTGACGCTGGTGACGCTCTCGGCCGCCGCCGTGCTGGTCTTCTTGAACGTCGTCTACACGCAGGTGACCGGCCTCTATCAGTTCACCGACGCCAACATCCCGATCGCGGTGTTCCTGGGCTTCCACCTGCTCGTGACCGATCCCGCCACGTCGCCGCGCACGAACTCCGGCCGCATTCTCTTTGGCGGCCTGTATGGAGCGTCCGTCTTCCTGCTCTACTCGATTCTCCTGAACGCCCATGTGCCCGAGTTCTACGACAAGCTGCTCCCGGTTCCGCTGCTCAACCTGAGCGTGCCCTGGATCGAGGCCGTGGCGGGCGTGGGCCTCCTCGCGAGGTTCGACCGGTGGCAGACCCGATTCCGTCCCGGGCGGGTGAACCTGGTCTACATGGGCGGCTGGGCGGCCCTCTTCGCGATGATGCTGGCGACCGGCTTCGTGGCCGCGCCGCATCCGGGAAGGAAGGTCGAGTTCTGGATGCAGGCCTACCGCGATGGCAAACCCGAAACGGGGCGCAAGCTGTTCAAGGTGATCGGTTCCGCGGCGGACGCCGGCAATGCCTTCGCCTGCAACAAGCTGGGAGAGATCTACATGGAGGGCGAACTGGCCCCATACGACGAGGCGGCGGCCGCACATTATTTCGCCCGTGCCTGCGAGCTGGAAGAAGACGAGGGCTGCCGCAACGTCGCTCGGCTGGCTCTCTTCGTCGGACGGGGCAAATCCCGGCGGATCGTGGAGCAGTCGTTCACGCATCTCGAGGAACTCAGTCGGACCAAGGAGGATGCCGCCAGCGCCTACCTGCTCGGATTCGCGTACGAGACCGGGCGCGTGCGGCCGAAAAACCTCGACCGCGCATTCCGGCTGTATGAGCTGGGCGCGACGCGGGGCAATCCGAACGCCTTCATGGGCCTGGTGCGAGTCGCGATCAGCGAGGACCGCGTCTGGGAACTTCCGGCCGGCAGCGTGGAGGACCTGGAGCGGGGAAGCGCGGGCGGCGACGCCGAGTGCTGTCTCTATCTTGCCTATGTCCTGCGGGCCGAACGGGGCGCGCCGGAGATCGAAGCTCGGGCAGACGCCCTCATTGCGCAGGCCTGCTCCCTGGGTTCCGATCACGCCTGCGCGGTGGCAGGTGAACCCGATCGCTGGCGGAAACCTCCACCGCCGGAGCCACCGGCCATGCTCGTTCCGCCGCCCTTCGCCGGAGTTGGCGTTCACACGTCCGTCGTGCGCTGACTCCGCCGGCCATCGCCGCGGTCAGTTCACCGATCTCCACGTGTTGCCGTCGTTGCCCGGGATGCCGATCGCCAGCGGAGCGCCCAGGTCGTCGGCCACCGTGAAGGCGGCGTCGCCCGCGGGCATCGCCGCGGTTCCGGAGTAGCTCGTGACCAGGCCGCGGGTCTGCAGGATGTCGCCCGCCTGGTTGATCATCAGACTCCGCGTGCCGGTCGATTGCGCGCTGGAGGGCCAGGCGTAACAGGCCCAGAGGGTCTCGGCCAACTGATCGTCCAGCCCGCCCGGAGTGCCTCCGGCGGCCGCTTCCAGGACCGGCGCGCCATTGGCCCCCGGCAGGTACATGGCGAACAAGTACCCGCTCTTCTGGACGATGCTCCCGTTCACGATCCCGAGCGCTCCCGACAGGACACTCGGGTTGAGCGGCGTCACGGCACCGCGCGGTGGGATCGAGCCCGCCAGCTCGGCGAAATACCCGTGCTCACCCATGCCGTTCCCGTTCAGGTCGGCGGACGCCTGGATCTTGAATTGTGCCTGCGCCGAGAACACCGTGCGCAGCGTCGCCAGGGCCGCCGTTTCGTTGGTGTTGACCCGGGCCGCAACGAGGTTGGGGACCGCGATCGAGGCGATGATGGCGACCACCAGGACCACGACGAGCAGTTCGATCAGTGTAAAGCCCTTTTGGCTATTCATTTCAGTCGATCCTCGAGGGTTGGGCCCGGCCTGCTTCCTGTTGCTGGAGGGTGCCACGAAACCGGGCAAAGTCAAATGACCCGGCGGCAGAAACTCCGAGGAAGCAGGCCGGCTTCAAGCCCTCAAGGAGTGACCCCCTTCACGCCGTTGCTGGCGCTGAAGCCGGCCGGCCCGGCCGGATCGGTGATCCAGGCCTGCAGGTGGATGGCGCGGCCAGACGGCGCCGAGGCCGGCCAGGTGCCGTTCAGCTCCACGCGGCCGAGCGGTCCAGTCGGCAGGTAGGGCACGAACAGGTCCGGAGAGGGAACCAGGATTCCGCCCCGCGTGGGCAGATTGACGGCGCTGGCCCCGACCACCAACAAAGCGGTCGAGTTCGGGTTCGCGTTCTCGAGCGTCACGCTGACCGGCGTGCCGGGCAACAGGCTGCCGGTTCCATACAACACCGGCGCGCCGGTCGAACCGAGCAGCGCGTTGCCCAGGTCGGACCAGGGCGTGTCGAAGTCGAAGCGGGCGAGGCCGTAGGACGGAATGTCGCCGGCGAAGAAGAACGCTCCCGAGACGTACAGGCGCTTGCGCGCCTCGTCGGCGAACAGCTTCAAGCCCCCGCCCGTCAGGCCGGTTCCCAGCGCCTGCCAGTCCTGACCGTCGAAGCGCGCCACCACGTCTCGGGTGTCGGTGTAGCCGGAGAACAGGTCTCCGGTTGCGAACAGTTCGCCGTCCAGCACGGCCACGTCGCCCACGAACGTGCCGCTGAGCGGCGCGCCGAACGTATGCCAGGTCTGTCCATCCCAACGCGCCAGGTTCTTCGCGGCGACGCCGCCCGCCTGGGTGAACTGACCGCCCACGATGAGCTCGCCGCCGAAGCTCAAGAGCGTGCGGCCGGTGCCGTTCAGCCCGGTGCCAAGCGGCGTCATGGTCTGCCCGTCCCAGGCCACGATGTTGTTGCCGGGCGCGCTGGTGTAGTAACCGGCCAAGTACAGAGTGTCGTCATGGACATGCAGGTCATAGGTCTGCCCGTAGATTCCGCTGCCGAACGACTCCCACGCGGTCCCGTTCCAGCGGCGCGGTGAGCCCAGGTCGCCGGCATACAGCTGTCCGCGATACACGGCCAGGCTCCCGCCGCCGCCGGACATGTTGGTCCAGGTCGAGCCGTCGAAACGCGCGGTGTAGAGGTTCGGCTGGCCGTTGATGTTGCGGAAGTCGCCGGAGATCACCAGGTCGTTCTCGAACACGATCGCGCCGAAGACGTTGCCGTCGATCAGCGCCACCGGCTGCCAGTCGCCGTTCTCGAAGATGGCCAGATGGCTTACGTAGTTGCCGCCGGCCTCCTGGAAGGCTCCCACGATCACCTGCTTGCCGCGCCAGAACAGCATTTCCGCGAACCCGCCGCTCGAGAGCCCGCGGCCGATCTGCTGCCACTCGGTGCCGGTGAACGCGGCGATGCTGTGGCTCACCACCGGCTCGCCGAGGCCGAAGCTGGTCCCGGCGACACTGAACTCGCCGCCGACCACCAGCCGGTTGTCCGCAATGGTCATCGCGATGGCGGTGGTGGCGAGGTCGCTGCCCTCGACCCCGCCGACCCCGTTCCACTGGGTGCCATCCCAGCGGGCGACCCGGCTGGCCCGAATCCACTCCGGCGTGGCCGGATCGTCATCGACGAACCCGAAGTTGCCGCCCACGAAGAGACTGCCCTGGAACACCTGGAGACTGTAGACCGTGCTGCTGAGGGGGTAGTCGACGATGCCGCCTCCGAGCGTTCCCCAGTTGGTGCCGTCGAACGTCGCGATCTTCTTGACCAGCGTTGTGCCGCCGACCTGCGAGAACCTGCCGCCGACCACCAGTTGACCCTGGTATTCCGCCAGCGCGAACACGCTGTCACTGGCGCCGCCGCCCACGTCGTACCACTGGGTTCCGTCCCAGCGCGCGAGGCAGGAGCAGGCGATGGAACCCGCGACCGTGAACTCGCCGCCCACGTAGAGCGAGGCATCGCTGCCGACGTGCAGCGTCAGCCCCTTGGGCCCGGCGATTCCGTTCAGGCTGCCCCCGACCGAGTGCCACTGGAACCCATCCCAGCGGGCGATGCCGATGACCGGCTGCCCTCCGGCGTGGTCGAACCAGCCGGCGGCGTACAGATCGCCCTGGTAGATCTCCAGGTCGAAGATGAGCGCGTCTGCGTAGGTGCGGGTCAGACCTCCGCCCAGCGGATGCCAGCTGGTCCCGTCGAAACGGGCGATCCCCTCGGCCGGAACCCCGCCCGCGTGATCGAACGCGCCGGCGACGATGAGGTCGCCCTGGTATTCGATCAACGCGCGGACTTCCGCTTCATACCCGCTCACGCCGCCACCGACGTCCTGCCATTCTTCGCCGTCCCAGAGCGCGACGTGCTGGAGCCTCTGTCCGTCGGTGTCGAAGAAGGTTCCGCCGGCCACGAGCCGGCCTTGCCACGTTCCGACGCCGAAGACCCGCCCATAGAGGCCGGGATAGTCGTACTCGTCGGACCAGGCTCCGGTCGAGGCGGCCCCGGCCGGCAGCGAGAGCCCGGACCACAGAAGGGCGGGAAGACAAAGCAAGGCGAGTCGGCGATAGATGCAATGCATGGGATGGATCCTCATGGAGTTGATGTTCTTGGTCGACTCCGACATGCGCCGACCGAGCTCTGAAACCGTCAGGAAATCCTGGCTGATCTTCCCCACCGCTGGTGAAACTTCTGCGCTGTCCGCCTGGATCGAGTCTTTCGGACTCGCGTGGAATGCTGGATCCAGAAGTGCGTTGCACGGTGCGGCGTTTGCTTGATCGCGGATCGACGCGGGGCGTCGGGCGAGCGCACTCGCTCGAGCGGCCCGCGACTGGAGGTGATCATGGTTCAGGAGAATCGTCGCGACCGCTCCGAGCGCCGGTCCGAGCCCTCGCTCCGGGCCGCTCATCACACCGAAGTCCACGGACTCGATCTCTCCTGGAAGGTCGCCCTGGCGGCCACGGCCTGCGCCCTGCTCTGCTTGTCGTGGAGCTTTACCACGGCCTACCGCTCGACGCAGCGGCAACTGGACCGGGCCTTCGATCAATTCGGCGCGCATCTGGTGCAGTTGCTCGCGGCGCCCGACGTCGCCGTCTGGACGGTGCTCGACGACTCGGTCGACGGAGTCGCGCGGCGCATCACGGAACTCACCAGCGACTACGCCGAATACCTGCGCGTGAAGTTCGGGATCACCGTCGACGAGCCGAAAGAAGGCCCCGATCGCAAACACCTCTCCGAGCGCTTCCGGCTCGAGCAGCAAAACGCCATCGAGGGTTTCCGCAAGCTCAAGGAGAGCCAGGGGAATCCGCTGGCGGCGCTGCTGCGCGTCCGGACCGAATCCGGCCCGGTCCCCACCCGAATCGTCGACGCCTGCATCTTGAAGGAGGGCACCCGCACCGTGCTGGCGCGGGCGTCGAGCGGCGAGGCCACCTTCATGGGGATCGAGGGGGCGCGCGCCTACCAGATTCAAAGCGATTCCGGTCTGGTGCCGACGGAGACCCGCATCGCCGACGGCCTGATCGAGGGCCTCGGCAACGTGCGCTCATTCTCTCATCCGATTCGCGATGAAGCCGACCAGATCACGCACCGGGCCTTCGTGCTGCTCTCGAGCGGCGTCAACGAAGCCGCGCTCGATCGTCTGTTCCGAAAGGCGGTCCTGCTGACGCTGTTCCTGGCCGGGCTGACGGGAGCGATCATCTTCGCCCTGATGCGGCGGTTCACGGCCCCGCTGCGGGAACTGGTCGAGGATACCGACCGGATCGCCGCCGGTGAACTAGATCATCCCGTTCGCGCGCATGCCTCGCGTGCAATGGACGAGGTCGGGATCCTGGCGAGAAGCGTGGGATCGCTGGCGCGCCGCTTTTCGGTCACGCTCCACGCGCACGACCAGGAACTCGCGGACGACGTGCATCGCAAGGTGGTTCCCGAGGCCATTCCCTACGTGCACGGCTTCGATCTGAACGTGATCCACAAACTCCCCGTCGAACTCGGCGGTTCCTACCATGACTTCCTGGATCTGCCGGAGCACAAGATCGGAGTCCTGATCGTCCAGAGTTCCGGACGGGGAATCACCGCGGACATGAACGCCGCCATCGCGGGTGCCCTGATCCGGGCGGAGGCCTTGAAGCAGACCGATCCGGCCAGGATCCTGATGAACGCCGACGATCCGCTCCGTCGCAGCATTCACGCCGACATGCACATCTCGGCCACGCTGGCGGTGATCAGTCCGAAGAGCGACGAGGTCGTGATCAGCGGGGCGGGCGACCTGCCGCTCTGCCTCTACCGCGCCGTGCCGGGAGCCGTGTCACGGACCGCGTTCGGAAGCAACCCTCTCGGCCTCGGAACCCATCCGGCCGATGGCGCGACGTATTCCTCGAAGACGCTCAGACTCGAGCCGGACGATCATCTGATCCTGACCAACGGCGGCGTCCTGCGACTCGAGAACCTGCACGGCGTCGCCTTCGGAGCGGAGCGCTTCGACGAGGTCCTGCTCCAGGCGGGCCGGCAAAAGCAGAACCCCTTCGACGAGGAGCTGCGGCAGGGCATCAGCATCTTCCTGGGCCGCGCCCCGGTGAACACCGACGTGGTGATCATCGACCTGTTGCGCCAGGGCGCGAAGGTCTCGTCGAGCTGACAGCAATCGTCAGCCGGCGCCCGCTCTGCCGAGGATTCCCTCGAGTCGATGGGTGACCATCGTGCGCCGGTAGCGCGCGGGGATCCTGGCGATCCACCGGCGACACTCGCGCAGACTGAAGCGTGGCGGAAGCTCGAGCTCCGGGAGGCTTCCGAACAGACGGCTGCGGGCGGGCGAGAGGTACAGGACGTCGAGCAGCGCCTTCTCCGGGGTGGCCAGCTTGACCTGCGTGGTTCCGTCCTGCCGATAACCGCCGAAGAACTCCGGGGCCATCCGATGGATCGAGAAGGTCCCCAGCGTCGTCGAGACACGGCGCGTCGCAGCGAGCGACACGGCGTAGATGACCTGCGGGACCTGGCTGATCAGGCCATGCAGAAAGAGCGCGGATTGAAGCGAGACGTAGGCCGGAAGTGGAGCCGTCAGATATTCCGGCAAGGCGAGCGGATCGAGCTCGAGATCCATCGACCACAGTCCGTGCCGGATCGGAAGCACGAGTCCCTGAGCGGCCAGACGGCCGAGGGTTCGACTGGCCGCCGAGCGGGTCGCTCCCAGCCGATCGGCGGCATCCTCGGTCGTGAGCACCGGCTTCCCGAACCGGCGCAGATCGGCGAATGCATCGACGGTCCTCATTCCTGGAGTTCCAGCAGGCGCGCGACGACGAACTCCTGGATCCGGTTCCAGGCTTCGGGCGTGCCGTAGAGGTCTTGATACTCCGGCGCCAGAAAGGGAACGACCTGAGCCTTGAAGTTCTGAAACGGCATCTCGATCACTCGCTCCAGCGCCGTGTCCAATGCCTTGTGGATTCGGCTGGGCAGCGGCCTCGGATCGGCTCGAGTCGTCCTGAAGAGATGCTCGATGTCCCAGACGTCTCGGGCCTGGGCTTCGCGTCGCCCCGCCAGGGCTCCGATCTTCTGGCGGATTGCTGAAGGCGCCGTGTAATGATTGACGGTTGGCGCGGGGATGCCATACGGTCGGACGACCTGCGGCGAGACGGGTTCGAGGACGAATTCGTCCTCCGAGCCGCGCCGGCTGAACTCGATCTTCGTGTGCAATGGTGCGCCGCGACCTGCGCCGCCGAGCTGGAGCTTCCAGCGCTGGGTCGTCTCGGTCTGTTTGGGTTTGCTGCTCCTCACGACTTCAAGGCCCAAGGTGGTCAGCAGGCCGCAAAGAGCGGGCGCAACCAGCACCTTGTCGACCGTCTCCTGCAACTCGAAGCTCTCGCAGCCTCGGGTGTCGAGGTCCAGATCCTCCGAATAGCGGATGCTGCCGAACCAGGCGCGCAGGTTGACGCCGCCCTTGACGACGAAACGGGTGCGTGCGAGCTTCGACTCGAGGACCCGCAAGAACACGAGATGGAAGGCCTCGACGGCCTGCAAGGGGGATCGCATCCCGAAAATAGACAGCTCTACGGATTTCCTTGCAAGGAAATAATCACGAATATCAATTGGCGGGGCTAGCGACGCGGCGGCTTTGCAGCGCCCGCAACGGATGCTCCTGGGGGGTCGGATCGGAAAGCCTCGGGTCGGGGGGATAGTTCCGCATCCGGCCAAAAGGCAGCGGGCCGACCGTGTCGGGGAAGGCGGTGTAGAGGTCCATGTCCTTGCAGTAGCCGACTGACCGCAACACCAGCGTGCGGGCTCGACCCGCCTCGAGCGGCGGCAGGTCGCGGGCGTCGAACTCGAGCTGGATCTCCTCGCCCCGGCCCATGATCACGAACTGGTCATCGGCCTCCTCCAGCAGGGAGCGCACGTCGCCGAAGCGGGTGTAGTCGCCGCTCATGAGCTTGAACGCCACTCCGTGATCCAACCGCTCGTAGTCGTAGAGCACAGGCTCCCGGCCGTCGGGCGAATACTCCCGGGGATAGCCGAACGAGCGCAGGTCGGCGACCGACGCCCGCAGCGTGTGCCGCGCCAGTCCGGGAGACTCGACCTGCTCGGCCAGGAAGACCTGGTCGACGAAGACCTCCATGTTGGTCCGGATGCGCAGGCGCCCGTCGGTTCGAAGCGGCAGATCGGTCACGTCGACCGTCATCATGCGCGGCAGTCCGGCGGGGAAGCCGGCCTCCGAGAGCGCCACCTTCCAGCCGGCCCTTCCGTCAGGCACTTCGATCCACGGCGAGCGCAGGCTCAGGCCGGCCTGATAGGCCGCATAGTTGACGTGCGAGTAGGTGTACTCGACCCAGCCGTACAGGTAGAGCCAGAGCCGGCCGTCCAATGACCGGAGCTGGTCACCGAAGTCGAGCTCGACGAAGTGGTCCTCGGCATACCCGACCAGCGTGGGATGCTGGGGCGGCTCCCGATAGACGCGATCGACCGCGAGCAGCTCATCCCGCACCGGATGACCTTGCTCATCGATCGCCGTGATCGGAAAGATCTTCCGTCCCGAGAGCAGCGGCTCGCCGGTCGGAAACGGCGCGCTGCCCGTGAAGCGCTCGTCCGGATACAGCTCCAGGCCGGCCGGATGGTCGTAGACCTCGAGCGCGAGCTGGTCGATGTAGGCGACTTCTTCCAGTGGTTCGACCACGCGCAGCAGATAGCGGCCGCCGGAGAGCGCCACCAGCTCGGGAGGAATCCGCACCGACTCGGTCGGATCGGGCGGAGCATACTCGCCCGGCGCGACGAAGAAACCGACGCCGCCCACGCCCAGGAAGTCGGTCACGAACCGGAAGCGCTCGCCGTCGAAGCAAAACAGCACCGGACAGGAGGAGGGCTTGCGCGAAATCTTCTGGATGCGCCAGGTCTGGCCGGCGGCCACTTCCAGCTCGCTCTGCAAGGTCCCGTCGGGCCAGGCCAGACGCACGTAGTCGCCCTTGGTGGCGGACCCCAGTCCGAAGTGGGCCTCGAGCGGCGGGCTCGAGAGAAACCCGGACGAGGTCGTCAACCCATCGATCTGGGAGCGCGCGCCGGTCTTCAATTCCACCTGCAGCCCGGCCGCGTTCGGCGAGAGCTGAATGCCCTCGCGCTCTGACGGCTGGATCGGGACGACCTTCAACCAGCGGGCGCCTTCTGCCGGCTCGGTGACGAATACCGACGGCGCGAGGCCGGCCCGCGTGACCACGAGCTCGAGGCAGCCATTGTCGTTCAGGTCGGCGGCTACCGCGCCGCGCGAGCTGCTGTCGGTCTGTTCGGGTCCGAACCAGACCGGCGCGGCGAACGATCCGTCCCCCTCATTCATCAGGATCGCGTGGCGCAGGGCGCCGGACGCACCGGCATCCAGAAGCACGAGGTCGGCGTCGCCGTCCAGGTCCAGGTCGCCGGAGAGGCCGCCGATTGCAGATCCGAGCGGTGAGGCCCGTTGCGTGAACGCCTCATCGGCGGCGAACACGCCGCGATCGATCTGGCGGAACAGCCGGGGCGGCGCCGCGCCGCGGAGCAGCAGCAGATCCTGGAAGCCGTTTCGATCGAAATCCTCGAGCAGGGCGCCGGTGCCCGGCCCGTCGTCCCCTTCATCCAGGAGCAATGAGAACTCCGCGCCCGCCGGCCGGTACTGGCCCACCCGGTCGTTCAGATACAGCGCGTTCGCACTGCCCTGGTTCACCACGTAGAGATCCAGATCCAGGTCGCCGTCCACGTCGAAGGGAAGCACGCCCAGCGAGGCGGCCCGGCCGCCATCGATCCCGGCCTGCGCGGCCAGCTCCGAGAAGCTGCCGTCGCCGTTGTTCCGGAACAGTGCGTTCTGGGCGCCCGCGGTCGCCGCGGCCGGAAGCGGCCAATCGCAGAAGTTGGCCACGTAGAGGTCGAGGTCGCCGTCGTGATCGGTGTCGGCCCAGGCGGCTCCCACGCTGAGGCGCGCCTCGCCGGCGGTCCCCGACTCCGCGGTTCGATCCTCGAACGTCCGTCCGTCCTGGTTGATATACAGTCGGTTCGGCCCGGCGCAGGTCAAGTAGAGATCGAGGTCGCCGTCTCCGTCCGCGTCGCCCGCGAAGACCCCCACCACGTCTCGAGCCGCGATCCCGTGCTCGACGATCCGCGCGAACCGATCGCCCTCCCACAGGTAGAGTTCCACGCCTTCGGCCGAGCCGCTCCGGCAGAGATCGAGCCGGCCATCGCCGTTCAGGTCGGCCACCGCCAGGCCCGGATGGAAGGCGCCCGCGCCGGCGCTCCGGAGCCGCTCGAGGTCGCCGCCCGGCCAGCCGGCGGCTCCGCTCGCGGCGGCGCCGAGCCCGAACGCCTCGGCTCGATCGGCATACTCCGGCGCGCGCGTCCCGGCCGGACGATCCTCCGGGAAGTCGAGCGTCCGGATCACGCTGGCGAAACGTCCCATCTCGCCATACTTCATGCCGGACAGCAGCCCGGCCTTCGCGTCTTTCAGCGCCTGGAAGCGCTGGACCAGCTCCGCGGCGCGCTCCCGCTCGCCGGCCTTGCGCAGCAGGGTCTGCAGGCGGTAGACCGCCGACTCATGGTGCGGCACCAGCGCCAGGGTTTGCTCCAGGTGCCTGCGGGCCCGATCGGCATCCCCGTCGCCCAGCACGATGGCCAGCTGATAGTGGGTGTCGGCGTCCTCGGGATGGAGTTCCAGCACCTGCTCGAACCGAGCGATGGCGTCGTCGACCCGGTTCAGGTCGCGGTACAGGATGCCGAGCGAGTAGTGCGCATGCGCGTCGTCGGGCTCCTGCTCCGCCACCCATTTCAGTTCGGCCTCGGCCTGCGCATGCTGCTCGTCCGCCGCGGCGTTCAGCAGGGCGATTCCGAGGTTGATACGTCCGGTGATCCAGCCGGGCGCCAGTCGCTTCACCTCCTGGAACTCCTTGACCGCCTCAGCCGGTTCGTAGCGCTCCATCAGCGCCACGCCGCGATTGAAATGCTGCAGAATGCGTTCGGCGTTCTCGCCGGGAAGCGTCCGGGTCGCCGTGACCTGCGCTTCGTCATCCGACTCACCGCCGGAGCAGCCGGTGAGGGTCAACGTCGCCAGCAGAATGAAACCAGGGAAACCGGGCCGCAGTCTCATGGCCACCTCCAAGAACCTCACGATGGACCGCCGGGCGGATAGATGCTCGAGCGGTAGACGGGATACGCCTCGGTGCGGAGATGAGCGAGCATGGCGTGCCCGCTGCGCGAGGCGCGCTCGTGGCGCAGCGCAGAGAGGTCGATCGGCGCGACGACGATCTTGGTTCCGGGACCGGGATCGGCCTGGGCCAGGACGCGGCCGTCGAAGTCGACGATCATGCTGCCGCCGGGCCACGAGAACGGCGGATAGCGCTCCTGGCTCGCGGCCTGATTGGAGGCCACCACGTAGCAGAGGTTCTCCAGCGCACGACAACGGTTGACCACGGTCCACCAGTCCATCGGCGGAGTGGCGCCCCAGGGATCCATGTAGGCCGACACCCGAAGCAACACTTCGGCGCCGTTCTTGGCGAGCTGGCGCAGCGCCTCGGGGAACAGCCAGTCGTAGCAGATCGCCGCGCCCAGATTGCCGATCGGCGTCTTCGCCACGGGGAACAGTTCCTCCTGATACCCTTCCAGGTCATGAGGGCTCGAATGCACCTCGAACGGCAGCCAGGGATTCACCTTGCGGTAGCGGAACAGCAGGCCCTCCGGACCGATCAGGCAGGTGGTGTTGAAGACCTTGCCGGGCCAGGCCGGATCCTCCTCCAGGAACGTGCCGGTCTGGATGTAGACCCCGAGTTCGGCGGCCTTCTGCGCGTAGCGCTCGGTGTGTTCGTTGGGCACCTCCACGGTCAAGTGCCGCAGCAGAAGGGCGGCCTCGGGGTAGATCGGCGCGGCGTGCGCGAACTCGGGAAACACCAGCAGCTTGACCGGCAGGAACGGTGCGTAGCCCGCCACGGCCTGGTCGATGAGCGCCAGCATGCGCGAGACCTTGTCGGCGATCTGGCCGCGGCGTTCCGGGTTCTGCAGGTCGACCTGGATCGCGGCGGCGCTGTAGCGGATGATGCTCATCTGGTTCCTTTCACTGGCGGACCTCGCGCGGGCAGGGACGGGTCAGGAACCGGATTCCGCCAGTTGTTTGAGCTTCTCATAACTCTTCTGGGACTGGTCGGCGAGCATTCCCTTGCTGAGCCGCAGCACCGATCGCCACAGCAGAGTGCGGCCGTTCACGGTCGTGGTCGCCGTGAGAAGGGTCTGGCCGGGCGGAAGCGGTTCGAACCGGATCTCGACGTTCCCCGCGAACGGATCGGTCTCGATGTCGAAGGCGTAGAATTCGTCGGGCTTCACCGCGGTGACCTGCTCGATGACCTCGACCTGCTCGCCATCCTGCAAGAACACGAGCTTCCAGCGGCTGCCGACTTGAAGCGGCTGCCCGCCCAGATTCTCGACCCGCTCGAGACCTTCGAGCCAGTCCCCCATCCGATCCTGGTCCGTGAAGACCTTCCAGACCTGCTCGGGCGGGCGGTCGATGGTGACCGAGTTCTCGTAGGCGAATTCGGGCGAGAAGAGGCCCACGGCGAGAAACGCGAGGATCAAGATCAGCAGGATCCCGGCGGCGATCTTCAGTATCTTCATGACGATTCCACGGTCCAGATGGGGATCCGGGAACCTTACTGGGTTTCCGCGCCGCCGTCACGTTCCAGCTACTCGCTCCCCCGAAACCTCCGGAGCGTCCGGAGGTTTCGGGGGCGGGCGGGTCGCAGCGTCAGGGAGTCGTCCCGGCGAGTCCGTTCGACGCCGAAGCTCCGAACGGGGCGGCGGGATCGACCACCCAGTACTGGAAGTAGATCGACGTGCCGGAAGGCGCCGCCGGCCAGTTCGTCCCGATCACGAGCTCGCCGGCGCCGTTGACCGGCAATCGGGAGAACAGGTAGTCGGTAGCGGGCACGAGCGTGCCGCCCTTGAACGGCGCGTTCAATTCGGAGAGCCCGAGGAACAACCAGGCCTGGGAGCCGGGCAAGGCATCTTGGAGCGTCAGGCTCGCGGGCGTGCCCGGCTGCAGGGATCCGGTTCCGGTCAGCCTTGGAACAACGCCGCCGGTTCCCGCCAGTCCATGACCGAGGTTCATCCACGGACCGTTCGGCTCGAGGATGAAGGCACGATTCGGTCCCCAGCCGGGACCGTGGTGGCCGAAACCGGCGATCACGCCGGTTTCGCTGATGTCCCGGCACTTGGTCAGCAGGTAGTCGCCGGCGAGATCGTCATGCAGCGTGTTCAGGTCCCGCATGCCGTCCGCGGCCGTCCAGATGAAGGCGCGCGGGTCGTCGTTGCCGTCGAGCGCACCGCCGACCACCCGCTGCTGATTGTCGAGGGCGGTCGGAGTCACGTACAATGGATCGCCGCCGTTCAGGCCGGGGAGCAGGGTGAAACCGTTGACCGGGTCCCACAAGAAGGGATTGTAGTCCGGCCCGGTGTATCCGTGACCCAACACGACGCCGTTGTCGTTGATGTCGACCACCGTGCTGTGGCGAAAGCCGGCCGCATCGAGGGGCAGCATGCCGGCCAAGTCGATCCATGCGCCGGTCTGGAGATCGATCACGAAGGCGAGGTCGAATCCGGAGCGGATTCGCCGGTGACCGACGGCGACGCCATGGATGTTGACCGCGACCAGCTCCTTGGCGTCCGGCACGGCGAACGTGCGGGAGCCGTTCACCGGGTCCCACACGATCGGGATGCGATCCATCCCGATGCCGGTGGAGGGCGGCCCTTTGTTCGTGAGACCGACGACCGTCCGCGAGTCGTTCGAGTCGAAGGCGGCGACCAGCGGATACGCGGGGTCGGGCGTGGGGATCTCGACCGCCGTGGTCGCGCCGGCCAGCAGCGCATACGAGTCGGAGAAGCGGTCGCCCAGATCGTTGGTGAGGTAGTAGACCGGCGCCGGTATGAGCTGGAATCCGGCGGCGACCGTCCAGGTGTACTGGTGGGTGGCGCCCTGGTAGGTCGTCCGGCCCAGCACGATGCCGCCGCGCGAAACGTCCGTGGCGCCGGTTTCGGTATAGGTCGAACCCCCGTCGGGCTCGACCGTGGTCAATCGGAACTCCTGTCCCGTGGCGCGAAGCGCGGGCAGGAACAACAGGGCGGCCGCGAGAGCGACCCTCCGGATCACCGGATGGGGCACTCGCCAATTGGCTCCGGATATGAACAGTCTCATTGGGTGTTTCCTTGTCGAAGTTCGTGTGTTGAGCGAATCCCGGGCGCCGTACCGGCGCCCTGCGACTCATGCGCCGTCGCCCGGCCGATCCGGTCAGCAAACGGCGGGAAATCCGTGCAGCAAGGGAGCAACATGCCGGCCGGTGTGGACGGGAATTCTCGCCGGCCGTCCGATTCCACGCTTCATCGGCCGGCGCCTTCGGACGAAGAGACCGGCTCCACCCGGCCGTTCACTCGCGAGGCTCCATGGGCATCTTCGATCCCGTCGAAAACACCATCAACTTGAAGCTCGTCTACTATGGGCCGGCATTCGGGGGGAAGACGACCAACCTGTTGCGGGTGCGGTCGTTGCTCGATCCGAACGGGGAGCAATCGGTTCTCTCGATCAATACCGATGAAGACACGACGCTGTTCTTCGACTACCTGCCGCTCCAGTTTCGCATCCTCGACCAGTATCGGGTGCGGGTGCAGGGATACACGGTTCCGGGCCAGGTGCAGTTCAACACCACGAGGAGGTTGGTGCTGAAGGGCGCCGACGGCGTGATCTTCGTGGCCGACTCGGCCCGCGCGCGACTCCAGGAGAACGTCGATTCGCTGCTCGACCTCTATACCAACCTGAGCCGGCTCGGCATGAGCGCGGAGACCCTGCCGGTGCTGCTCCAGTACAACAAACAGGACCTGGCGGAGTGCCTGTCCCCGCCCGAGCTGGACAACTACCTGAACCACCTCGGCCATCCCTCCCTGCCCGCGACGGCGCTGGAAGGCGATCAGGTGCAGGAGACGTTCGCCAAGGCGCTTCAGATGATCATCACCCGCACTCATGCCGAGTACCAGTTCGCGCGCCGGGGGCTGTCGCTCGAGGCGACCCTGGAAAGCCTCACGCGGGCCCTGCGGCCGGCCTATCCGGTCAGCGAACTCACCGGCGCCTGGCAACCGGGCACCCGCACCCTGGTCCACGTGGACCGCCGCGTCGGCCAGTCGCTCAAGCACGAGGTCCGCCCCGAGCAGCTGCTCGAAGGCGCGGTGGCCACCAACCTCGAACTGTCGAACCTCCTCGCCGAACGCACCGCCGAACGCGACCAGCTCCGGCGCGAGCTTCGAGCGTTGCGCGAGCAGACGGAGACGACGGAACAGGTCGACGGGAAAGCGAACCGGCAGGGATGAAGGACGGGCCGGCTCAATTCCCCGAAACGGCGCAGCTGCGCCGCCTCGAGAATCTGTCGACCTGGAGGATCGTCCAGTGGACATGGATCAGGAGACCTTGGACGTTTCGGCACCACCGCTCGGTTGTTGCGCATGATTGGACCGGGCGCCGCCAGGCGGTGCAGCTGCGCCGCTTTCCCGCCCGCTGAAGACCAACTCGAGTCGCCCCCTTTTCCCGAGCCCGCCGCCAGCTCCTGGCTCCGGGGCCGCCGACTGCGGTATTTTGAAAGGATGATGAGCGGTCGAGGCACGCCCCTGCGCAAGGTGATCCACGTGGACATGGACGCTTTCTATGCGGCGGTGGAGCAGCGGGATCGGCCCGAGCTTCGGGGGCAGCCGGTGATCGTGGGCGGGTCGCCCGAAAGCCGGGGCGTGGTGTGCACCGCCTCATACGAGGCCCGCAAGTTTGGCGTACGTTCCGCCATGCCCTGTTCGCGCGCCAAGCGACTCTGTCCGCGGGGCATCTTCCTGCGCCCGCGCTTCGAGGTGTATCAGGCCGTCTCCGACGTCGTGCGCGAGATCCTTCACGACTTCACCGACCTGGTGGAGCCGGTCAGCCTGGACGAAGCCTATCTGGACGTCACCACGAACAAGCAAGAGGAACGCTCGGCCACGCGGATCGCGGAGACGATCAGGCGCCGGATCTTTCGCGAAACCGAGCTGACCGCCTCGGCCGGCGTGGGCCCGAACAAGTTCATCGCCAAGGTCGCCTCCGACATGAACAAGCCGGACGGCCTCACGGTCGTGCCGCCGGAGCGGGTCAGCCGGTTCCTTGCCCGCCTGCCCGTGCGGAAGATCCCCGGCATCGGCCAGGTCACCGGCCGGCGTTGCCAGGAACTGGGCATCCGGGTCTGCTCCGACTTCCTGGCGTTCGACGAAGCCGAACTCGTGCGCCGCTTCGGCCAGAGTGGCCGCCACTTCCTGCGCCTGGCCCGAGGACTCGATCCGCGCCCGGTCGTGGCTGACAGTGAACGCAAGTCGGTCAGCATCGAGGACACCTTCGCCGAGGACCTGACCGGCCTGGAGCAGGCCCGAAGCGCCCTGGAACGACTCGCGCGCGGGCTCGCGGAACGCCTCCAGCAGCACGGGCTGCGCGGCCGCACGGTCGTGTTGAAAGTCAAGTACGGAGATTTCCAGCAGATCACGCGGCAGCGCTCGCTCGGCATCGCCGTCTGGAACCGGCGCTCGCTGCTCTCGATCGCGGAGGATCTGATCCCCGAAACCGAGCTGGGCCGGCGGCCGGTGCGCTTGCTCGGCCTGGGCGTGTCGCATCTCGAGGACGAGCAGACGGCGCGGCAGAAGCTGTTCTCGTTCGCCGAGGATTGAGCGGGCCGCCGCCGGGTGCGTTTCAGCGCGTTTCGAGACGGCCGCCCCTTGGAACCGCCCCCGGGCACCGAGTCGTTTATGATCTTCGACTTGGTCCAACGTGCTAGTCTTCATGGGTCGAGTTCGAAGCCGCCGAAGGCCGCCTCAAAGCATGCCAGATCCATCCGACGCATCCACGGAGCTGAGTCTCTTCGACCACTTGCGGCGGCAGGCCGGTGGATTCGACGCGACGCTCTACCGGAGCCTTCTGGGCGCCGCCAACGAGTTCAAGGACGGCGACGCGGTGCAGGGTCTGGCGGCCGAGGACGCCCCGTCGAGGGAACAGGCGCGCCGGCTGCTCGCGCACACCCGCATCGGCGAGCTGTGCGCGCATCCGGTATTCGAGGATGAGCTGTTCGAGTACATCGAGAGCGCCGTGGACCCCGAACTCCTGGCCTCGCTTGCGGACTGGACGCTGGCCGATCTGAAGCGATTCCTGCTCGAGGAGGACGAGGACGAGATCCGTCGGATCGGCCCCGGGCTGCCGTCCGACGTGATCGGCTGCGTGGTCAAGCTCTGTTCCAACGCCGAACTGGTCCAGGTCGGACAGAAGCTGTTCCATCCGCTGCCCGGATCGAAAATCGGATCGAAGGGCTACCTCGGCGCGCGCCTGCAGCCGAACTCCCCCACCGACCACCCCGACGACATCCGCTGGCAGGTCTTCGACGGCTTCGCCTACGCGGTCGGCGACGTGCTGCTGGGCACCAACCCGGTGTCGAGCGACGTCGAGTCGGTGGCCGCCATCGAGCGGGCGCTGATGGAGATCGTCGCGACCTTCGGCCTGGAAGCGGTCCTGCCCCATTGCGTGCTCGCGCACATCGATGTCGTCGCCGAGGTCGAGCGGCGACATCCCGGAACCACCGGCCTCTGGTTCCAGAGCCTGGGCGGCGTGGAGGACGCCAACCGCACGTTCGACATCGACGTCGCCAAGATGGTTCGCCATGCCGGAAGCAGGACCGGCCCGTTCGCTCTCTACTTCGAGACCGGCCAGGGCGCCGACGCGACGAACGGTCACGGCCACGGCTTCGACATGGTCCTCCATGAGGCGCGCAAGTACGGCTTCGCCCGGGCGCTGCGCAAGGAGGTGGGCCGAGCCCTGAGGCGCGCGGGCCGCCCCGGCGCATCGGAGGAACCCTGGCTGATCGTGAACGACGTGGCCGGGTTCATCGGACCGGAGATCTTCCGCACGCGGGAGCAGCTGGTCCGCTGCTGCCTCGAGGACACGGTCATGGGCAAGCTGCACGGCCATGCGATCGGCCTCGACGTCTGCTCCACCTTGCATATGGAGATCGATCTCGACGACCTGGATTGGTGCCTCGAGCGGATCCTCCCGGCGAATCCGGCCTATCTGATGGCGTTGCCGACGAAGATCGATCCGATGCTGGGTTATCTGACGACCGGGTTCCAGGACCACGTCCGCCTCCGCGAGCGTTTTGGCTACCGCGTCGAGGACCGCCTGTGGCGGTTCTTCCAGGAGCTTGGAGTGCTGGACGCGGCCGGCCGGCCCACCGAGCATTTCGGCCAGCCGACCTGGGTCTACCTGCAGTATCGCCGGCGGCAGGGCGATGAACGTTCGGACTCGCAGATCCTGGCCGAGGGCCGGGAGCGGCTGGCCGAGGTGCGAAACCGCGGAGTGTTCATCGCCGAGGGGCACGGCGCGAAGCCCCATGACCTGGAACCCGCGCTCGATCGCCGGATCCGGAACCTCTACGAGGACTCGAAGCGCTGTTTGATGGCGCGGCTGCCCGCGGACTTCGCGAACCGCGTCGCGCCTTCGATCGCGGTCGCCACCTCGTGCGAAGACCGGCGCGACTACATCCTGCATCCGCCGTCCGGCGAACGCTTCGGACCCGCCGCGCGCGCCCGGCTCCTGCAATTGCGCGAGAGCCACGCCGGCCGTTTCGACGTGCAGGTGGTGCTGTCGGACGGGTTGAATCCCCTCGCGATCAGCGACCCGGATCACGTGGGACCGTACCTGGAGGAGCTGCGCCGGCTGCTCGCCGAGGCCGGCTACCGGGTCGCGCCGGAGCACGTGCTCATCGAACACGGCCGCGTTCGCGCCGGATATCGCCTCGGAGAGATCCTCTTCGCCGAACTTCCCGAGCCGACGTCGAAGCGGGCCGTGCTGCACTTGATCGGCGAGCGGCCGGGCACCGGCCACCATGCGTTCTCGGTCTACATCGCCGCGCCGCCGGCCAGCACCTGGGCGCTTCCAGGCCGCACCGATCACAACCTCGCCCGGGTCGTATCGGGTATCGCCGAAACCGCGCTGCGCCCATCGCGGGCCGCGCGCGATACGCTCGCCATCCTCCAGGAACTGGCGCCGCTTCAAGGCGGCGGCGAACGGGAACCCGACTCATGATCCAGAGCTTGCTTCTGCCGTTGATCCTGTGCGCTCCCCAGATCGACGAAGCGCAGCCCGCGGCCGCCCGACCGCCGACACGCCTCGATCTCCGCGTCGATCCGCTGGTCGACCTCTACCAGCAGGTGCGGGCCTGGGCCGCGAGCCGCGAACCGGAGGGCATCCCGCCGGCCGTGCTCGCTTCCCCCGACTTCAAGGAGGCGGTCGAGGCGGCCC
>Ga0326597_10003153_pt1 | contig 23987 bp, 18 predicted proteins | sample RVTome_12_FD_203789 | JGI IMG/M metagenome (GOLD analysis project Ga0326597, IMG submission 203789) | Soil microbial communities from uranium-contaminated site in the Upper Colorado River Basin, Wyoming, United States - RVT100D185 | ecosystem: Environmental > Terrestrial > Soil > Contaminated >... | reverse complement strand
TATCGATCGTGGAATGGCCGGCCGCGACCTCTCCCGGGGACGCCACGCGCTGGACGCCGAGCAGGAAGAGCAGCACCCACGCGGCCAGGGCGCCGCCGGCCCCGATGAGCGACCATTTCACCAGCCGGCCGCCCGAGGTCGGGATGAGGTAACGCGACGAGCGAGCCGGCGTGCCGGGCAGCAGCTGGCGCGGCATCAGAAGTACCAGACCGACGCGACGTGCGCGACGACGGCCGCCAGGAGGAGCATCGCGGGCGGCACGTGAACGAGCGGCCAGATGCGCAGGAGCCGCTGGAGCGTGTAGTGCGCCTCGAGCTCCATCTTTTCCGAGACGAGCGTCTTGAGGTCGGCCAGTCGATCCCGGTCGGCTTCACCGACGAAGGACTGGATGTGCTCGAACGCGGCGAGCCGCCGGGCCCGTCCGCTGTGCATCTCGAACACATAGGACCAGGACGGCGAGAGCCCGGCGAGCGCCGGCTGGACCTGCGCGTCGTAGAAGCGCTGCAGCACGTCGGACGCCCCCTCCATCGTGCGGGTGGCCTCGCCGCGGAGCCGGTCGGCCAGCTCCGGCACGCGGTCGTAGATCGCTTCCACCGTCAGCTCCCGCGCGAGGAGCGCCGGAATCCATTTCTGCAGAGCGACCCCGAGCAGGCCCGAAATCGTCGTCCACAGCGTCAGCGCGAGCAGCCAGAACCCGAAGCGGCCGCCCGGCCATCGAAAGCCCATGTGCACGAGCACGAAGAGCGCCGCCAGCGTGCTGCCGTACACGTGCGCCTGCATCCAGTCCTGAGCCGTCTTGAACGGCCGCGCGCCCCAGCGGCGGCGCAGCGGGTACAGCGCGGCCATCAGCATCAAGAGCGCCGCGGCCGCGCCGAAGGTCAGGCCCCAGGCGTCGCCCGGCGACCATCCGCGCCACCACGCCGCTGCGCCCGCGAAGGCCAGGCTGGCGGCCGCGACGATCGCGGTCCCGGCGAACCACCGAAGGCGCTTCGGTTGGAGCCAGGGCGGCAGGATCATGACACGCGCCTCACGCCGTCCTCACGCCGACAGGATCTCGGTGACGCGCGCCATATCCTTGAACGAGATCCTGACGGCCGATCCGTGCGGGCACATCTGCACGCAGGCCGGACCGGCCGCGCGCCCCACGCACAGATCGCACTTGGTGGCGAGGTCGATGTTCTTTTTCAGCGTCGGGCTGCTGAAGGGCACCTCCACGATGTTGCCCCAGGGACAGCGCTTCACGCAGTTGCGGCATCCGATGCACGTCTGCGGATCGATCGTCACCTCGAGGGTGCCCATCGCGCGCGTGATGGCGCCGGTCGGACAGCCAACCAGACACACCGGGTCGCTGCACTGGTAGCAGGCCACCGGCACCGACCACTGCTGATACCGCGTCCCCTCGCGAATGAAGCGCGGCGTGCCGCCGTGCGTGTCGGCGCAGGCCCGGACGCAGTCGTCGCAGCGCGTGCAGGTATTCAGGTCGATGAGCAGGACGCTCTCGCCGTGAATGAGCCCCGTATCCATCGCCATCTGCAGGTACTGCGACGCGAGGGGGTTGCGGGACGCGACGCCGCGCTCCTTCAGCCGCTGCACCGCCGTGTCCCACAGCCGCTGTTGGACCGGCGGATGGTCGCGCACGACGGCCTGGAACTCGGCGCGCGGGATCTTGACGATCTCCACGTACTCGAGCGCCTGCAGCGAGAACGGCCAGGGCTCGTCCATCAGCAGCGCGATCTCGCCGGCGTACTCCCCCTTGCGCAGGTAGGTGATCGCCAGATCGGTGGAGCCGGCGCGGATCATGACCTTCACGTTGCCGCCGCGCACCAGATAGAACGCGTCGGCGGCGGCCCCCTGCTCGGCGATCAGGGCGCCCGGCTCGAACGACACGATGTCGGCCGTCTGGCGCAGCCGCTCGATGGCGCGATCGCCGAGGCCGCCGAAGAGCTCGACCTGCCGCAGGTGCGATCCCAGCGTGCGGGCGCGGTACCGCTCGTCGACCTGCTTCTTGAACGCCGCGACCTCCTTCTGCTTGAAGAGCATCCGCAGCGCGGGAGTGCGGATCGCGAGGCACACCACATCGCTCTTCGCGACGACGTCGCTCGACAGCGGGTACCGGGCGAGGGCGTTCAGCTCGCCGAACAGCTCGCCGGGCTCGAGCAGCACGCGCTTGTGAAGCGACACGTCCACCGGCATGTCCGACACGATGATGGTGCCGTCGGCGCCGACGCTCGCCCGTTGCGCGAACGCGGCCAGACGCGCCCGCGTATCGGTCCCCGCCGGGTCGGCGGCCGCCGGCGCCGGCGATCCGGCGGCGGCGGCGGCAAAGCGGACCTCGACGATCCCCTCTTTCAGGTAGAACGCGGCGTCGCTGTATTCGCCGGCGCGCAGCAGCAGCTCGCCGGCCGCGTAGGCGCGCTCGACGAGATTCGGCTGCAGCTTGCGGAGCACGGTGTCCGACAGCGGCTGCAGGAACGGGTACGCGCGCAGCCGCCGCAGCGCTTCCTGGAGCTCGGGGTTGACAGGCTCGGCGGCCTCGCCGTGCGCGTGGGGGTCCATCGGGGTCACGGGCCAGGGTGCTCCTTCAGGGGCGCGGCGGAGCGGCCGGGTCAGCGGGCGCGCTGCCGAGCGCCTCGAGCGCGAGCGCGATCGCTTCGCGCTGAAGCTGAAGCAGTTCCGCGTCGGGACCCGCGTACGGCGCCAGCACCGGGGCGGGCGTGCTCCAGCGCACCGGCGCCGCCTCGCCCCGCTGCAGCAGTTCCGTGAGCACCGCAATCAGCCGTCCCTGCAGCAGCGCCACGGCCGCAGGCAGCGACGCCGGAAGACCGCTGGCCGCGAGCGACCGGGCGGGCGGCGCCGCCGGGACAGCCGAAGCGGCCGGCGGAGGCGGCACGGCGCCTGGCGGCAGTGAAACGGCCGGCGGCACGGCGGCCACCGGCGGAGCGGCGGGCGGCATCGCCGGCGGCGGTGGAACCGGCGCCGGCACAGGCGGCGCCGGCGGCGGCGGCGCGACAGCGACCGGCGCGGGAGACGGCGCGGCCGGCGCAATCGCCACCGGCGCGGGAGCGACCGGCGCGGCAGCCGGCGCCGCCGCGCCGCCGCCACGCTTCGCAATGAGCGCCTGCACCTGGCCGCGGCCAATCGTCGTCAGATCGGCGGCGCTGTACTTCTTCTTGAAGTGGAGGCTGACCGGCACGTACTTCTTGCCCAGATCGAAATCGTTGCCGTCCGGGTGGCCGGCCGCGATCAGCGCCGGATTGTCCATGACATGACAGCCGGTGCACTGCTGCGCCCATGCCTGGAGATTTCCGATGAGCGGCGTCATCCCCACCTTCAGCGACTGCTCGTAGGCCCCTTTCGTCTGGTGCACCTTGACGTAGCCGCTCGATGGGCCGTGGCAGCTTTCACACGAGACGCCAGCGTTGGCGTCGCCGGCGAAGACGGTCGCGTGACATTTCACGCACGCCCCGTCGAGCTGATACTTGTCCTTCAGCCCGATGGCCTTGGCGTACTCGTTCGACTTCGGCGTCTCGAGCTGCTTCAACGAATTGATGTGCCCGGCGTTGGCCCCCTTCTCGGGGAACAGCTTCCGGACTTCCGGAATCTCGAGCTTCTCGTACCACTGCCGCTCGGTCTGATGATCGTGGCAGTTGACGCACTCGTTCGGTCCGAGGGTCTGATACCGCTGCTGGGCCTCGACGGGGCGAACGACCAGCGTCGCCGAGATCGCTGCGGCGAGCGCGAGCGGAAGCGGTCGCATGGAACGGAAGGCGTGTCTCATGGGATGATGAGGCGCCGCAGGGCGGCGATGAGCGATTGAATCTGGTAGCGGCCAAGAGTCGCGGGAAGGCCGAGACCTGAAAAACGCCCTGCGAATCCCGAATATACAGAAGAGCTTAGGTTCGGTCAAGAAACGACGCTGAGCGAGTGATACGTGCTGCGCCGGTTCGTTCACCTGCGAGGCGATGGCTCGATGGCGAGAGCTCCGCGCCGGCAGCAGGGGGCGAAATCCTCCCGGTCCGATCGCGCCGGGAGGGCCGCGTCCTGGTGACCGAGGGGCCTGGCCTGAAAGAAGAGCTCTCGCTGAGCGCCGACGGTCAGATGCTCACCGTGCCCATCGCGACGAGGACGCCGGCGGGTGAGCAGACGAGCACGCTGGTGTACCGGAGGACCGAGAGCGCGGACCCATGCCGGACCTGGCCGACGCCTTGTGTCCAGTGAGCGTCACACCAGCGGCGCGCGGAAACCGAAGATCAGGTAAGCGTAGGCGGGCACCGGACGGCCCTCCCGAAGCGCCGCCCTGAATCGCCACCCACGGGCGGTGCTCAGCGCCGCCTCTTCGAAGCCGGCGCCCCCGCCGACGAGCCTCGCCTGCCCGACCGAGCCGTCGGGCCCGACGAGCAGCTCGACGAGAACCACTCCATCTGAAATGACCCCTGGCGGATGGGGCGGCTGAACCTGCGCAACGGGAAACGGGATGGCGTCGGACGGCGGGGCCTGTTCCTGGGCCGGCGAGCCGGCGGCAGGACCGCCGAACAGCTGGGGGGGCCGGAAGACCGCCGCCACGAGGGCGCGTGATTCGACCGGACGGTCGCCGTCCATCGCAGGGCTGAACCGCCAGCCGGCCACGGACGCTGCGACATGGTCCGCGAACGACGGCGAAGCGCGAAGCGGAGTGGCTCGAACGACGGCGCCCGACGCACTGATCTCGACGTCGAGCAGCGCCTCGGTCCAGCCGACGACGTTCGGCGGCAGCAGCGGCAGCGGCGCGCTCGCCACCTGAGCCGGCTTGAACCCGGGAGCTTGGATCAGCAGCGCGGCAACGAGCACGATTCCTGTGCGCATGTCGACTGCGTCACCCCCTTTTCGAACGCGATCGCCGACGCTCCCGTTCTTCTCCTCGATCCTAAGCGTTATCCCCTGTCCCTGTCGTTGTTGTCGCTGTCCCGATCCCTATCCCTTTCTCTATCCCGATCCCGGTCCTTGTCCCGGTCCTCATCGCGGTCCTTGTCCCGGTCCTCATCCCTATCATCATCCCTACCCTGATCGTGCGGCACGAGGACCACCGCCGACCCGGTGGCCGTGTTCCCAGCCGTGTCAACCACGGTAATGACGATGGTGTACGTGCGGCCATTTCTGTCGTTGCCCCGGCGCGAGTCGGTCAGCGTCAGCGTGACCGAGTAGCTCCCATCTGGAGCCACGGTGACCGCGCCGCTGGGCTGCGTCTGGCCGTACTCGTCAATCACCGAGTAGGCGGCGCTGCTGATGCCCACGGCCGCGCCGCCCAGCGTGACGGTGCCCGATACCGTCACCGCGACCGGCCTGTTGTTCGGTGGCCACAGTCGCGACGGTTTGGCGCGCGCGGTGATCACGGGCGCCGCGACGGCCCTCGAGAACGACAAGGCACTGCTGTCCCCCAGCACCGGCGCATCGAAGCTCCATTGCAGCTGCTGGCCGTTGTCGAGCCCGCCCGCGTTCCTGATCCCGATCGTCGCCTGCGCGCCCTGGCTGGCGGGATTCCCCTGACCCAGATTGGCGGTCCTGTATTGGAACAAAATCCCGTTGGTGCCCTCGGAGAGCACGACCTGGAACGTGCCGGGATTCTGCGATCCCTGCGGGTACGCGTTGTTCCACTGGAGGACGAAGCGCCGGCTGCCGACCGCGCCCATCGTCTGATACAGGACCGATCCCGCGCCGGGCGCCTGAAACGTCAGATCCGACCAGAGCGGAAACAGCCCCGGCAGGTCGAACGGCAGCCTGGTGCCCGTCAAATCGAGGTGCACGAAATCGTTGAGCGATGCGCACAGCGCCGGCTCATTGAGGAAGTACACCGCGCCGTTCGAGCTGACGCACACCGCCGCGTACACCTCGCCGTAGAAGTTGAACGGAAACCCCAGCGTGAGCAGCGCCGTTTCATCGTCGACCCCGGCCAGGACGCTGGCGCCGCCGGTCCCGGCGATGTCGACGAAGCTGTACACCACTTGGTCGGTGGCGGTGTAGCCTCCTGCGTCGGGCCCCTTCCCGGCCGCCCAGCCCGACGGCGGCGACACGACGAGCATCGCGGCGAGCGCGGTCAATCGAACCGTCGTGAGCGTACGAGACACAGTACTCATTGTCGTCACCATGACGTCTGCTTGACGGTGAAGATCTGCCCGCCAAAAATGATGTGCGCGAACCGCACGCCGAACGTCAGCGTGGAGAACGGCGTCACCGTGTACGGCTGCGTGAAGATGTTGGCGAGAGGGCCGGTCAGCACACCCAGCGTGACAATGGTGGGCTGCGTCGTGCCGTTCACCGGCGTGCAGACGGCGGGGTCGAGCGACGGCGATCCGAGCACGCTCGCGGAGCCGCCCAGATGGTTGAAGACCATGCCGTACCTGTCGAGGCTGAAGGCGCATGCCGTCCCGCCCTGGATGATCGCGAACGTCCGGTTGCCGACCTGGATCGTTCCCGTGCGCACGAGCGACGAGGGATTCGGCGCCACCGCGTACGTCACGGTGCCCGACGTGCCCGCGAAGGTGGAGCTCGCCGTGATCCATCCGGCGAAGCTGGCCACCGCCGGCGTGCAGCCCGTCGTCGTCGTGGAGAAGCCGAACGATCCGCCGTCGCCTGCGGAGGACGCCGATGCCCCGCTCGAGCCCAGCGAGTACGAGCAGGCGGCGCCCGGCTGGGTCACGGTGTAGGCGAGCCCGGCAATCGTCAACGTGCCCGCGCGCGGCGTCGTGTTGGTGTTCGGCGCCGCCGAGAAATTCACGTTGGTGCTGCCGCCGGTGCCCGCGGAGGTGATCGTGAGCCAGGCCGGGTCGTTGCTGACCGCCGTCCAGCCGCACGCCGAGGGCGAAATCACGCCGACCGTGCCCGAGCCGCCCGCCGGCGGCACCGCGCCGTTGGACGACTGCAGCGCGTAGGTGCACATCAACCCAATCTGGGTGATGCCGACGGTCTGGCCGGCCACCGTCAGCGACGTCGAGCGCGGCGCGAGGCTCGTCGCGTTCGAACCGACCTCGACGAACACCGTCCCGTTGCCTATCCCCGCCTGCGGCGACACCGGTGCCCAGAACGCCGGGCTCGATGCCTCCCACGAACAGTTCGATCCGTTCGTGGTGATGATGATGGCGCCGGTCGCCGGCCCCGAGCCGAACGGCGTGCCGAGGCCTGAGGTGTCGATCGTCGCGCTGCACGCGAGGCCCGCCTGCGAGATCTGGAACGGCCGCCCGCCAATCGTGATGGTGCTCGTGCGCGCCAGCGTCGTCGAGTTGGGCGCGACCGAGTACTCGAGCATTCCCGGCCCGGTGCCCGATTCGCCGCTGGTGATGGCAATCCAGCTCGGTCCCGGCACCGTGCTGTAGCCGCAGCCCGCGGCCGTCGTAATCGCCACCGAACCGGAGCCGCCCGCCGACCCGAACGAGGAGTCGGTCGGATTCAGACTCACCGTGCAGTCGATGCCGGACTGGTTCACGGTCAGCGTCAGGCCGGCAATCGTCGCCGTGAGCACGCGCGAACCGGGCAACGGATTGGGCGGCACCGTGATGTTGATGGTCGCGCTGCCCGCTCCGCTTGCGGGCGACGCGTCGAGCCCTGAAGCCCCCCACGCGCAGGAACTGTCCGACGCCGACAGCCCGATCGACGCGTTGCCGCCGGCGGCGGTCGCCGAGAGCGTGGACGGCAGGAGCGCGAACGAGCAGGCGGATCCGAACTGCGTCAACGAGTAGACCGCGCCGTTGACGGAGATGGAGCCCGGACGAGCGGCGGCGCCACCGTTCGGCGCCGCGCTGAAGCTCACGGCGCCGTTGCCGGTGCCGCCCGCGCCCGCCGTGATGGTGATCCACGGATCGGCCGTCGTCGCCGTCCACGCGCAGTGGTTCGGCGTGGACACGCTGAAGCTGCCCGCGCCGCCGGCGGCGGACATCGAGCCGCCGGTCGGGTTCACCGAGTAGGTGCAGGGCGCCGCCGGGTTCACCGTGAGCACCACCGGCACGGCGTCGTACACGTTGGTCGCGCCCGGCGCGCGCGCGCCGAGCACGCCGGCATAGGTGCCGACCGCCGCCGAATCGAGTGCGACCGGATCCAACCCGAGCGTCGTCGTCGCCGGCGTCGTGCCGGCCGTCAGCGAGAGCGTCGCGCCCGGAATGCCGGTCAGCGCCAGCGTGAACGGCAGTGCCGCGTTGTTGGTGGCGGTCACGTCGACCCCCATCGGCGGGGGTGCCCCGCCGAGCTGGGCATACGTGAACGTCAGCGGCGCGCGCGAGAGCCGGATCGCCGGCGCCTCGCCCGCCGGGTTGTCGACCGCCAGCCGATAGAGCTTGCCCAGGCTACGGCCGATGTTGTCGGTGACCTTCATCCAGACCAGGAAATTGCCGGGGGCGGTCGGCGTGCCGGACAGCCACCCGCTCGGCGTGAACGTGAGACCCGGCGGCAGATCGCTGTTCGGCGGGACCTCGAATTCATACGGCGCGCTGCCGCCCGCCGCGGTGAACTGCACGTTGACGGGCGAGCCGGTCTCGAACGCGGCGAGCGAATCGGGGGAGATCCTCAGTTCGGACACGAAACGCTGATACGTGAGCGTGAGCATCTGGCCGACGGCATCGGTGGCGACGAGGGAGAACTCATGCTCGCCTGCGGTCGTCGGGATGCCGCCGAGGAAGGCCGACACGCCGTTGCCGCCGGGCAGGAGCGTCATGCCGGACGGCAGCATCGATCCGGTCTCGAGGCTGAAGCTGTACGGAGGGACGCCGCCGCGCACCGTCGGATCGAGCGCGTTCGAGTACGGCGCGCCGACCGACGCATCCCAGAGGGACCCGCCCAGGCAGCAGCTGGGCAGCAGCGGCGGCGCTTCGCCGGTGGGCATGACGAACAGCGACGGCCCAAGCGTGAACGTCAGCGTGTCTCCACTGCTGTCGGTGACGCGGACCCCGATCGGGAACACGCCGGTGACCAGCGGAATGCCCGCCACCTCGCCGGCGGCGCTCATCGACAGGCCCGGAGGCAGCGGCACGAACGGCGACAGGGCGAACGTGTACGGGGGCGCGCCTCCCGCCACCCTGATCGTCTCGCTGAACGGAAGCCCGACCTCGGCGCGCCAGAGCCCTTGTCCCAAGGGCGACGGCGCCACAACCTGCATCGAGCTCACGTTGTAGGTGAACTGGCGGTCGGCGAAGTTGGACGCGTTCGATGGGTCGGTCGCGCGCAGTGTGAAGACGTAGGTATCCGGCGTGTTCACCCGTCCCACCAGCACCGTGCCGCCCGGATCGAATTCGGGATCGTTGGCGATAAGGGCCATCCCCGGCGGCAAGGTACCGCTCACGGTGGTCCACATGAAGTTTGACCCCGCGCCGGTCGCCAGGAAGAGGGTCCGATCGGCACCTACCCACTGGTCGGCGGGGTTCGTGTTGATCACGCGCAAGCCGGACAGGCTGCCCACCTGGTACGAGATATTGCGGGAGAACGTGTTCCCTACGGCATCCTGCACCGTGAGCCGGAACTGATAGCCGCCGGTGCTCTGGGCCACACCAGACCAGAGCCCCGAACTCGGCAGCGTCATGCCCGGCGGCAGCATGTCCTGCGACGGGCTCAACGGCGCGATCGAGAAGGTATACGGCGGCGTGCCGCCGAACCCCGTGAACTGCTGGGCGAACGCCTGGCCCGCCACCGGCGTGCGCGTGCCGATCGGGATCCCGATCACCGACACGTGGAGCCTGAACGTCCGGCGAACGGTCTTGCCGCTCATATCGGAGCCGACGAGATCGAACGTGTAGTCGCCCGGCACGTGGACCGCCCCGACGATCGACGCGGTGCCTGGAGCGGCCGACGACGGCAAGTCGGCGCCACCGGCGATCTGGAGTCCGGACGGCAGGGTCGATCCGGGCGCGACGGCCCAGGAGTACGGCGGGGTGCCGCCCGACAACTGTGACAGGTTGTGGTTGACCGACTGCCCGACAACGACGTCCGGAAGCTGACCGGCCTGCAGCGGGAAGTTCAGCAGGCTCGGCGTCGAGCTGCGGACGAAGATCGTGAAGCGCTTCGAGACCGACGCAGTCGCGGTCGTGGCGGTCACCGAGAAGTTCAGGACGCTCCCCGCCCCTTGAGGCGTTCCCGAGATCACCCCGTCCGACGACAGGGAGAGGCCGCCCGGCAGCCCGCCCGGCGTCCACATCACCGGCGCACCGCCCGTGCCCGTCACCGAGAGCGTTTCCTCATAGAAGACGCCCGCGCTCGCTTCAGGAAGAATCGACGGATTGGTGATGGCGAGCGGAGACACGCGAATGAACGCGCTCACGGTCAGCGTGTTGCCGAGCGCGTCGGTGGCCAGGATCTGAGCGCTCTGGCCGGACGAAGGCGACGTTGGAATGCCGCTGATCACGCCGTCGGCGGACAGGCTCAACCCGGGCGGCAGCGGGACCGAAGTCGGGCTCAGGCTGAACGTCACGGGTCCATTCGTCGCCGCCACGTGCAGCTTCTGCGAGTACGACGCCCCAACCGATCCGTCCGCAAACGCCGTCGACACGGCCGTGATGGGCACCGCGGTTCCGCTGAACGTGCGGACGGCGACGTTCGCCGGCATCGCGCTGTCCTCCGCGCGAAGGGTGAAGCTGAAGGGGCCGGCCGCAAGCGGCGTCATGCTGACGACCGGCGTCGCGCCGGGATTCGTCAAGGAGTTGCCGCTGAGCAGGACGAAGCCGGGCGGCAGTGGCGACTCCGGCGTGATGGTCACGGCGCCGACGCCGTTCGACGTACTGAGCGTCAGCGTGGACGATCCGCCGACCGACAGCACGCCCAGATTCGCCTGCGCGTTGAACGAGAAGTTCGTGACGGTCGGCCCGGCGATATTGATGTTGACGTTGCGCGAGATGAACGCGCCGCCGTCGTCGACGCGGATCGGCACGTTGAAGAATCCGGTGTTGGTCGGGATGCCGCTCACCACGCCGAACGCGTCCAGCGTCAGGCCGGGCGGCATGCCGAAGGGCGCGCTCCACACGTAGCTGCTCGTGCCTCCGTAGACGAGGAGCGGCTGCACGTAGGGCGTGGCCTGTTGATAGGCCAGCGTCGTCCCTGGAAGCGGCAGGTTCGTGAACTCGAACGCGTGGGTTTCAACGTTCCAGGTGACGGTCCGCGTCGCGGTGGCGCCGAGGCTGTCGGTGGCCTGCAGCGTGAAGGTGTGAAGGCCGGCCGACATCGCCCGGCCGGCGATGTGCATGACGGCCGGCGACTGGAAGCTGCCGACATCCGCACCGAGCTGGAGCGAGAGGCCGGCGGGCAGCGCCCCGCCGATGACGGCCAGCGAGTAGGGCGGCGTTCCGCCCTGCGTCGAGAGCAGCGTCGCGAAGCCGCCGCCCAGCCTGCTGCTCATCGTCGTCGACACGTTGGACAGCGACAGCGCCGACGGCGGATTGCCGAGCACCCGCAGCGAGAACACCTTGCTGACCGTGGCGCCCGCGCCGGTTGCCGACACAGTGAGGGTGGTGTTCTGGCCCTGCAGCGGCGTGCCCGAAAGCATGCCACTGGCGAACGTCAACCCGTTCGGCAGGCCGCCCGACAGCGACCACACGCACGGGGGGCCGCATCCGGGGGCCGTGAACGTCACGTTGTACGGGGTACCGGCGGTTCCGACGGGCAGCAGGCCGGCGTTGGTGATGGCGAACGGATCGACCGTGAGGTTGTGGAAGCTCCAGATCGCATTCGGCGCGGGAAGATCCAGATCCGTGAGGCGCACCGTGAAGCCGAAGGAGCCGGAGGCCGCCGGCGTGCCGAAGATCTCCCCCGTCACGGCGTTCAGGGCCAGGCCCGACGGCAGAACAGAGAACGAATCCACCTGCCACTGGTAATTGCCGCTGCCACCGAACGGCACGAGCGTGAAGGAGTACGGCTCGCCCAACGTCGCTTTCGGAATGGAGCTCTGCGACAGCACGTTGATCGGCAGCACCGTGACGGTGAACGGCACGTCGACCTGATTGCCGGCCGAGTCTTCGACATGAATCGAGGTCGTGAACGTCCCGGGCGTGGCAAGCACGCCGAGGAGCATGGCGCTCGAGGTCGCGTACGTCGGCAGCGGCGGACCGTTCTGCAGGCGGACTCCCGGAATGGCGGGCGCGCCTGAAGAGATGGAATAGGTATAGCCGCCGGAACCGCCCGTCGCATTCAACGAATGCGTGATCGAGGACCCGAGGGTGAATGGCGAGAACTGCGGCAGGAAGAGATCGATCGGCGGGAAATCGCCCGCCTCGAAGATCGAGACCTCGAAGTACCCGCGCTGGCTGTTCGCCGCGCTGTCGGTGACGATCACGTTGAAGTTGAAACGCCCGACGGCGGTCGGCGTGCCGCTCAGGAGCCCGCCGGACGACAGCGTCAGCCCCGGTGGGAGCGTGGGCTGGAAGGGCTCGAGCGCCCACGTGTACGAGCCGGTGCCGCCATCCACCTCCAACTGCACGCCGCCGCCGGCCGGATATGGATAAGGCTCGCCGACGTGGCCGAACGGCAGCCGGTACGACGTGTTCACGAAGAGCGGCGTCACCACGATGCGGAACTGACGCCGCGCGAAATTGACCGCCGGGTACTCCGCGTCGACGACCTGCAGGAGGAACGTGTACGTGCCGGGAGTCGTCGGGGTGCCCTGGAGCAGCCCCGTCGAGCTCAAGGAAACGCCCGGCGGCAAGCTGCCGCCGATGAGCGACCACTCTTGCGTGGGCACGCAACAGGCCAACAGCTGCTGCGAGTAGAAGAAGCCGTCTCTGATGAACCCCAGGTCCTCGTACGTCTGGATTTGCAGCGTCGTATCCGGGCCTCTCACGAAGACGCCGAGAAACATCCGGATCGTGTTTCCGACGGTGTCCTGCAGATCGACACGGCGGCTGAACCAGCCGGTCTCCACGGGCGTGCCGCTGAGCACCAGGGTGCCGCTGTCCAGCGACATCCCGACCGGCCACCGTCCATCGAGCTCGGTGGCCGTATAGAAGGGCTGGCCGCCGATCACGCGCAGCTGGCTTGCGTACGCAACGTCGAGCTGGGCTTCGCCAAAGAAGGTGGACACCCATAGCGGCGACACGTGAATCTCGAGTCGATTCGTGGCGATCTTGCCGTCGCTGTCGGTGACGGTGACGAACGATTCGAACGTGCCGAGTGCGGTGGGCACGCCCCAGATCTCGCCTTCGCTCTCGTTGACCCAGCTGCTCGTGGCGCCCTCGCCGAACCGGATGCCCATCCCGGCCGGCAGCCCCGTCGCGCTCCAAGTCAAAGGCGGCACTCCCCCGTTGTTCGCCGACACCGTGACCGAGCAGGGCGCGCCGAACGTGCAATCGACCCTCCCACCACCGGTCCACACGCTCATCAACGACGGCTGCGACCCGACGACGAACAGCGAAATCTGACGAAACGCCGAGACGCCGTTCGTATCGGTTGCCGTGATCTGGATCGAGTAGCGTCCAGGATAGGTCGCGACGCCGGTGAAGTCGCCGTTGGCTGAATCGAAGCTCAGACCATCCGGCACCCAGCTCGCGGTGTACGTGAACGTGCCTGTTCCACCCGTTGCTTCGATATCGCCGAAGAACGCCTCGCCCTGAGCGGCAACAAGGAGTCCAGGAGCAATCCGGATCGTGTTGACGGCGAGCGAGCGGTAGAAGATCACGGTGTGAACGCCATCCGAGACCGTGATCGGGATGTTGTAGTAGCCGGCGGCCGTCGGCAGGCCGGACAGGACGCCGCCCGAGAGCGTCATGCCGGGCGGCACGCCGTAGAAGTTCCCGGGGGCGGCGGGCGGCGCCGAGAAGGTGACCGGCCCTGCGGCGTTGAGCGCGGTCAGCGCGTAAGGCGTGTACGCGTGGCCAAGGAACGCGTCAGGGAAATTCCAGTGGTCCGCGAGCGCGAGGCCCGTGATGGTGACCGTAAAATCACGGAAGTCGACCGTGACGCCGTCGGTGACCTGCAGGCGGAACGAATAGAAGCCTGGCACCGTGGCGACGCCGGAAATCGAAATGTCGGCCCACGTCATCCACGGCGGCAGGTCCGCGCGAAGCGCCAACCCCGTCGGCAGGGCGCCTGATGTGATGCTCCAGTCGAGCGGACCCGCTTCGTTGGACGCTGTGAAGGCAAGCCCGTCGAGGACGCCGATGGAGTGCGTCCCCAGGTCTGCGCCGCCGCCCCAGTCGATGTGAACCTGCGCCAGTGCCGACGGCGCGGTGGAGAGCGTAATCGCCGCGACGATCACGGCGTGGGTGAATATCTTCTTCATGGCCACCATCCGGTTACGGAAGGCTACTGGGGGAAATACCGGCTGGAAGGGTATGGTCGAGGTGGCTTCTCGTCAAGAACCATTGTCGAGACGGAAATACTTATGACTTCATTACGAGATGCCGAGGTCCCAAAATGACTACCTACGTGGCTCTCTTCCGAAGCATCAACGTCGGCGGGCGAAACCAGGTCGCGATGGCCGATCTGCGCATCCTCTTCACGCAACTCGGCCTCGTCGACGCGCGGTCTCTGCTCCAGAGCGGCAATCTTGTTTTTCGCAGTCAACCGGCGCGAACCGGCGCGTACTTCGAACGCCTGATCGCGTCGGAGGCCAGGACGCGGCTCGATCTCGACACGGACATCTTCATCCGCACGGCCACGGAGTGGCGACAAATCGTCGCGCGCAATCCGTTCCGCGCCGAAGCCGCGCGCGATCCGGGTCATCTCGTCGTGATGTGTCTGAAGGATGCGCCGGACGTGAAGGCCGTCGAGGCGCTGCGGGCCGCCATCACCGGCCCGGAGAGGGTTCGAGCGGAAGGGCGGGAAGCCTACGTCGTGTACCCGGCCGGCATCGGCCGCTCGCGCCTGACGCACGGCCTCATCGAAACCAAGCTCGGCACGCGCGGCACCGGTCGCAACTGGAACACCGTCTCGAAGCTCGACGCGCTGGTCGCGGCCGGCGCCTGACGCGGCACCTGCACCGCCCACGACCGGTGATTCAGTTCCTCAGAACATCCCCAACTGCAGCCTGGCCGCTTCTGACATCCGGCTCCGATCCCAGGGCGGCTCCCAGACGACGTCGACCTTCACGTCGGTCACGCCGGGAATCTGCGCGATCTTGTTCTTCACCTCGACCGGCAGCGACTGGGCGGCGGGGCAGGCGGGCGCCGTCAGCGTCATACGGATGCCGACCGCGCTCGACTCGTCGACCAGGATGTCGTACACGAGGCCGAGCTCGTAGATGTTGACGGGGATCTCGGGGTCGAACACCGTCGCGAGCGCGTCGATGATGCGCGGCTCGAGCGCGGCCGTCCGCGCCGGATCGCGCGTCATCTCCGCGGTCTGGGCGGCGCTCGCCCGCTCGAGGGCGTTGCGGTCGGAAGATTGATTCTGGACCATGGGGAGCTGCTTCATGAGCGTGCTATTCCGTGGAGACCACCTGATCGCCGGCCGCGACGGCGGCGCGAAGCGCGTACCACCCCAGCGTCGCGCACTTGACGCGCACGGGAAACTGGCGGACGCCGGTCAGCGCCGAGAGCTTGCCGAGATCCTCGACCGGGGCGCCGGGCGGCGCGGTCACCGCGCGATGAAACCGCTCGAACAGCGCCTCCGCCTCGGCAACCGTCTTCCCTTTCACGCTGTCGGTCATCAACGACGCCGACGCCTTCGAGATGGCGCAGCCCGAGCCCTGAAAGGTAGCCTCCTCGATGACGCCGTCGTCCACGCGCAGGTACACGGTCAGCCGATCGCCGCAGAGCGGGTTGTAGCCTTCCGCCTGGCGGCCGCCGGCGAGCGCCCGGAAGTTCCGGGGACGCTTGTTGTGGTCCAGGATCACTTCCTGGTAGAGCTCTTGGAGATCGGACATCAGGTGTTGAACACCTTCCGCACCTGCGCGAGCGCGCCGACCAGCGCGTCTATCTCGTCGCGCGTGTTGTAGAGCGCCAGCGAGGCGCGCGCGGTCGCCGATACCCCAAGCCGGCTCATCAGCGGCTGGCAGCAGTGGTGGCCGGCGCGGATGGCCACCCCCTCGCGATCGAGAATCGTCCCGACGTCGTGCGGGTGCACCCCTTCGACCAGGAACGAGAGAATCCCCGCCTTCTCGGGTGCGGTGCCCAGCAGGCGGACGCCGGGAATCGCCGAGAGGGCGGCGGTCCCGTACCGCAGCAGCTCGTGCTCGTAGGCCGCGATCCGGTCGAGGCGGATCGCGTTCAGGTAGCCGATCGCGGCGCCGAGGGCGACGGCCCCCGCGATGTCAGGCGTCCCCGCCTCGAACTTGTACGGCAGCGTGTTGTACTCCGTCCGCTCGAAGGTCACCGATCGGATCATGTCGCCGCCGCTCTGATACGGCGGCATCGCCTCGAGCAGCGACGACGTGCCGTAGAGCACGCCGATGCCGGTCGGGCCGAGCATCTTGTGGCCGGAGCAGGCGTAGAAATCGCACCCGAGCGCCTGCACGTCCACCTTCATGTGGGCGACCGCCTGCGCGCCGTCGACGAGCACGGGGATCCCGCGGCGGTGCGCGAGGCGGACGATCTCTTCGACCGGGTTGATCGTGCCGAGCGCGTTCGACACGTGCACCACGGAGACGATCCGCGTCCGGTCGCTCAGGAGCGCCGCGTAGGCGTCGAGGTCCAGCTCGCCGGCGTCGCTGATGGGAATGACGCGGAGCCGCGCCCCCTTTTCCTCGCAGAGGATCTGCCACGGCACGATGTTGGAGTGGTGCTCCATGGTCGAGATGACGATCTCGTCGCCGGCGCCGACATGGGAGCGGCCGTAGGCCTGGGCCACCAGATTGACGGCCTCCGTCGTGCCCCGGACGAACACGATCTCCTGCGCCCGGGCCGCGTTGAGGAAGCGCTGGACGTCGGCGCGCGCCCCCTCGAAGGCCTCGGTCGCCCGCTCGCTCAGCGCGTGGACGCCGCGGTGAACGTTCGCGTTCTCCTCGACGTAGTAGCGCGTCAGCCGATCGATCACCGCCTGCGGCTTCTGGGTCGTCGCGGCGCTGTCGAGGTACACAAGCGGCTTGCCGTGGATCCGCTGCCGCAGGATTGGGAAGTCCTGACGGATCGCCGCCACGTCGAAGGCCGCCCCGCGCTGCGCCGAAACCGCGGTTCCGCTGCTCATTGGTCGAACCCTCGAGACGTGGCCATCGCGTGCGGCAGCCACTGCAACAGCGTCGCCTCGACGCGAGTCCGGAGCGCCTCGAGCGGCATCCGGTTCAGCACGTCGGCGGCAAACGCCTGAATCAGCAGGGTCCGGGCATCCTCGAAGCTCAGGCCGCGCGACCGCAGGTAGAAGATCGCTTCGTCATCCATCTGTCCGACCGCCGCGCCATGCGTGCACTTCACGTCGTTGGCGAAGATCTCCAGCTGCGGCGTGGTGTTGATCTGCGCGTCCTCCGACAGAAGCAGCGCCCGGTTGGTCTGCTTGGCGTCGGTCTTCTGCGCGTCGGGACGCACGACGATCCGGCCGTTGAAGACCGCCCTGGCGCGATCCGCGAGGATCCCCTTGTAGAGCTCGCGGCTGGTGCCGTGCGGCTTCGCGTGGTCGATGGTCGTGTGATTGTCGACGAGCCGCCGGGCGTCGCCCAGATACAGCCCGTTCAACGTGCAGTCGGCGCCTTCGCCGTCGAGGACGACGACGACGTCGTTGCGGACGAGGGAGCCGCCGGCGCTCGCCGAATGCGACTGGAACCTCGCGTTCCTCCTCAGGATCACCTGCATCGCGCCGACGTGATTTCCCAGCAGGCTCTCGCCCTGAAGCTTGTAGTGGTCCACGCTCGCGTTGTCGCCGACGACAATCTCGGTGACCGCATTGGTGAGATAGCCGTCGCCCGCCGGGCCGACGTAGCTTTCGACGATCGACGCCCGGCCGCTCTCGCCCACGACCGCCAGCAGGCGCGGATGCGCCATCGTCGGCCGGCCGCCCTCGGCCGTCGACACGAACAGCGCGTGGACGGGAGCGTCGAGCGCGACCGCCGCCGGCACCTGGACGAACGCTCCGTCGGTGAACATCGCGGTGTTGAGCGCCGCGAACGGCTGGCGATCGAACGCGGCGACCCGCGTGAGGTAGGGCTCGAGCTCGCCCGCGCCGTCCGCCACCGCCGACGCGAGGCTCCCGATCCGGACGCCCGGCGGAAGAGCGCGAAGGCGAGACAGATCGGGCGCGTACCGGCCGTTCACGAACACGAGCTCGGCGGCCGCGACGTCGCCCAGCCGGAACGGCGCGAGGTCCAGGCGCGCCAGGGCCGTCCGGCCGTCGGCCGCCGGCGCGAACCTGGTCTCCGCGATCGGCGCGACGCTCGTGAAGCGCCACTCCTCGTTGTCGGTGGTCGGAAATCCGAGCGACTGGAAGCGCGCGCCCGCCTGCCCGCGCACGCGCGCCAGCCACGCCGGCCCGGCGCCCGCCGACGCCTCGTCGGCGCGCTCGAGCTCGGCCACGTAGGCCGCCCACGGCTCTGCAACGCGGGTCATCGCTCGCTACGCCTTTCCCGCCGCCGCTCCCGCAGCCTCGAGCCAGCCGTAGCCCTTCTCCTCCAGCTCGAGCGCCAGCTCCTTGCCGCCAGAGCGCACGATGCGGCCGTCGGTGAGCACGTGCACGTAGTCGGGCACGATGTAGTCCAGCAGCCGCTGATAGTGGGTGACGACCAGGATCGCCCGCTCCGGCGTGCGCATGGCCGTCACGCCGGCGGCGACGACCTTCAGCGCGTCGATGTCGAGGCCCGAGTCGGTCTCGTCGAGAATCGCCAGGCGCGGCTCGAGCACCGCCATCTGGAAGATCTCGTTCCGCTTCTTCTCGCCCCCCGAAAACCCCTCGTTCACCGGGCGGTTCAGCAGCGCCCGGTCGATGTCGAGCATCTCCATGCGTCTCCGCACCAGCGTCATGAACTCCATCGCGTCGAGCTCTTCCTCGCCGCGGTGCTTGCGCAGCGCGTTGAGCGCGGCCTTGAGGAAGTAGGCGTTGTTCACGCCCGGAATCTCGACCGGGTACTGGAAGGCCATGAACACTCCCTCGCGCGCACGCGACTCCGGGTCCATGGCCAGCAGGTCTCCTCCGTCGTAGAGGACCTGGCCCTTCGTGACTTCGTACTCGGGGTGGCCCGCGAGCACGCGGGCCAGGGTGCTCTTGCCGGAGCCGTTCGGCCCCATGATCGCGTGGACCTCTCCGGCGCCAATCGACAGGTCGACCCCGCGCAGAATCTCCCTGTTCCCGGCTCGGGCGTGCAGGTTCGAGATAACGAGCATCTTCTTCGCCACTAGCCCACGCTCCCTTCGAGCGTCACGCCCAGCAGCTTCTGCGCCTCCACCGCGAACTCCATCGGCAGCTGGCGGAACACGTCCCTGCAGAAGCCGCTGACGATCAAGTTGACGGCGTCCTCGGAGGAGAGGCCGCGCTGGCGGCAATAGAAGATCTGGTCTTCACCGATTCTCGACGTCGAGGCCTCGTGCTCGACCCTGGCCGTCGTGTTCTTGATCTCGAGATAGGGAAATGTGTGCGCGCCGCAGCGATCCCCGATCAGCAGCGAGTCGCACTGGGAGTAGTTGCGCGCCCCGCTGGCCCGCTTCGCGATCTTGACCAGCCCGCGGTACGTGTTCTGGCCGTGACCGGCCGAGATGCCCTTCGACACGATGGTGCTCTTCGTGTTCCGGCCGAGGTGGATCATCTTCGTGCCGGTGTCCGCCTGCTGGTGGTTGTTGGTCGTGGCCACCGAGTAGAACTCGCCCACCGAGTTGTCGCCCTGCAGGATGCAGCCGGGGTACTTCCAGGTGATCGCCGACCCGGTCTCCACCTGCGTCCAGGTGATCTTGGAGTTCACGCCGAGGCACTTGCCCCGCTTCGTGACGAAGTTGTAGATCCCGCCCTTGCCGTCCTTGTCTCCGGGATACCAGTTCTGCACCGTCGAGTACTTGATCGTCGCGTCGTCGAGCGCGACCAGTTCGACCACGGCCGCGTGCAGCTGGTGCTCGTCGCGCATCGGCGCCGTGCACCCCTCGAGGTAGCTGACGTACGCCCCTTCCTCGGCGACGATGAGCGTCCGCTCGAACTGGCCGGTCTCTTTTGCGTTGATCCGGAAATAGGTGGACAGCTCCATCGGACAGCGCACGCCCTTGGGGATGTAAGCGAACGAGCCGTCGCTGAAGACCGCGGAGTTGAGGGTCGCGAAGAAGTTGTCGGAGTAGGGCACCACCGTGCCGAGATACTTGCGCACCAGCTCCGGATGGGTCCGCACGGCCTCCGAGAAGGAACAGAAGATGATGCCGAGCTTTCCGAGCGTCTCCTTGAACGTCGTAGCCACCGATACGCTGTCGAACACCGCGTCCACCGCGACGCCCGAGAGCAGCTTCTGCTCGTGGAGCGGAATGCCGAGCTTCTCGAACGTCCGGCGGACCTCCGGATCGACCTCGTCGAGGCCCTGGAGCGCCGGCTTCTTCTTCGGCGCGGAGTAATAAATGATGTTCTGGTAGTCGATGGGCCCGTATTTGACGTTCGACCAGGTCGGCTCCTTCATCGCCAGCCAGGCGCGGTACGCCCGCAGCCGCCACTCGAGCAGCCACTCGGGCTCCTCCTTCTTGGCCGAGATCAGGCGCACGGTCTCTTCGCCGAGGCCACGAGGGGCGGCGTCCTGCTCGAGCTCGGTGACGAAGCCGTACTTGTACTCGCGGCGCGCGAGCTCTTCGATCGTTCGTGCCGAGGTGCTCACTGCTGGTGGTCTCGCTGCTCTATGCTGAACGAAACGCCGCACCCGCAGGTGCCTGTCGCGTTCGGGTTGTTGAAGATGAACCCCTTGCTGAGCAGCGCCGTGTCGTAGTCGAGCACGGTGCCGTCGAGCAGCCGCAGGCTCCTGGGATCGACGAACACCTTCGCGCCTTCCGGCCCTTCGAACACGATGTCGGTGGCCTTGGGAGCCTGCTCCCAGCCGAACACGTACTCGAACCCGGAGCAGCCGCCGGCCTTGACGCCGACACGGAGCCCCTCTTCGCCCAAGGCGCGCCTCGTCAGCATTTTCCGGATCTGCTTCGCCGCGTTCTCGGTGATGTCGATCATCGATCAGCGTCCTCCCACCCGGGTCGCCACCGAAATCGCCGTCGTCGGCCGCTCCATGTAGACGGCGTGAATATCCGACCAATTTGGTCCTATATTAGTCCCCCGGGGTGCCAGGCGTCAAGGCGCCCGGGGCCTACCACCTCAATCTATGACTGGTCTTGATTGCGCGTGGGCGGGTGTCTTGAGCGGCCTTCATCCCCGCAGCGTCAGAACCGGACACGTCGCCCGCCGGACGACCTGGTTGGTCGTCGACCCGAAGAGGCTCAGGTCCAGCTGATTGCGGCCGTGCACGCCGATGACGATGAGATCGACGCTCTCTTCGGCGGCCACGCGCAGAATTTCGACGTAGGGCTTGCCGTGGCTGATTCGCGTGGCGGGGGGGCGCGACGCCGGGAAGGCGTCCGGCACGAACGACTGGAGCCGTACCGCGGCGCGCTGCTCGCTGTACCGGCGGTACTCGGCCAACGCCTGCGCCTGCGCGGGCGGCAGTTCGCTGAGCGGCGGAGGCGGCGGTTCCTGCCACGGCCACTCGAGCACGTGCAGAATCGTGAGCCCGGCATCCGATTCCTGCGCGAGCGAGAACGCCTGCTGGAGCGCCGAGAGCGACGAGTCCGAGAAGTCGACGGCGCAGAGCAATCGCCGAAACGGCAGGCGCGACGTGGACTGGGCGCGCGGCGGCACGGTGAGCACCGGACAGGTGGCCTTCCGAAGGACCTTCTCGGTCACCGATCCGAGCACCAGGCGTTGGAAGCCGCTGGCGCCGTGCGTGCCCATCACGATCATGTCAGCCGGAAGACTGCCGGCGCGTTCGAGGATGTGGCTTGCCGGCTGACCGATCTCGATCACGATGTCCAGCCCGATGCCGGCGGCGGTCGCCGCTTCACAATGAGCCGCGGCTTCCTTGCGGAGACGTTCCGTGTCGCTCTCGTCGGCGCCGTCGGCACGGCCCGACGGCTCGAGGCCTGGAACCGGCAGGTGCAACGGGCTGCGGACGTAAAGCGCGGTGATTCGCGCCTGGCGCCAGCCGGCGATGACGGCTGCCTGGGCGACGGCGTGCGCCGACGCGTCAGAAAAATCGATGGGACACAGAATGCGCTTGACGTCCACCTACGCTCCCGGCGTCACTACGCGATCCGCGCCCGAGCCATGTACCGATGGCACTCCACGCACTTGAGGATTACCTCCGTGTACGCCAGCGGCGTCTTTTCGAGGTCCCGTTTCACCGCCGCCAGGCGGAGATCTTGAAGCGCCCGCACGAACGCGGCGCTCTGCCGCGCCGACTCCGGATACCTCAACACCATCCACCTGGGATCGTTCGTCAGCCGCTCGAGGTCCTCCGTGTGCTTTTCCAGGCTGGCCCAGTCGCTCGTCACGACCGTTTCCAGAATCAGCTGGGTGTGTACCAGCTTCTCCCGCATGATGCTGTCGAGCTGCGCGCGCTGGCCCGACACGGCCGCGAAGCCGACGACGACTGCCGACAGGACAACCACGAATTGCCACTTCTTGTTCATGTGAACCTCGGCAATTACCATCCCTCCCTGACCGTGAATATGGTCAGGCGACCTTCACCTCAATGGCCTTCGGCACGGCCTTCGCCGATTTCGGGAGGTGCACGCTCAGGACGCCCTCTTTGAACTCGGCCTGCACCTTCGTGCCGTCGATCTCGGTCGGCACGGCGAATCGACGGACGAACCTGCCATACGACCGCTCGATCTTGTGGAAGCGCTTACCCTTCTCTTCCTTCTCCTGCTTGCGCTCTCCCTCGACCGTGAGCACGCCGTCCTGCAGCTCGACCTTCACGTCGTCTTTCTTGACCTCGGGAAGATCGGCCTTGATCAAGTACTCCTGATCGGTCTCCTGAACGTCGACGGCCGGCGACCACTCGGCGAACATGGACTCTTCGTCCTCGGGCTGCCTCGAAGTTCGCACGCTGAAGAGCCGATTGAGGCGCGAATTCATGTCCTCGAGCTCTCGAAACGGATCCCATCTCACGATAGCCATAGGTCTCCTCCTTTCATTTCCCTTGCTTCCTTGCTTCCCATGACGGCGCATCCGCGCGGCCCCCGACGATCAGCAGCCGATATCCGCTCGCACGAACGTGCCGGCGGGCGTCTGCTTGAGGAACTTGATGTCCGTGAGCGCGCCAAGCAACGCATCGCTGGTCATCGAGTCGAGGCCCCAGAGCCGTTCGACCTGTTTCCTCGTCAAGCTGAGACCGGGGATCTCGAGGTACTCGGACCGTTTGATCTGGGCCCAGTCCGCGAGCGCCGGCTCGGCAGCAACCCTCGCCGCCGACTCCCGGGGCCATGATTCGAGAAGAGCGGAGAGTGTGGGTGACATGCTCGACTCCCTGTCGAGCAACCGACATGCCAGCCTCGCGTGACCAATAGACACGGCTCGAAGCCCTGTTCCGGCAGGGCTTGTCGGGGACTTTTCAGCGCGTTGGGAAATATCTCGCTGGCGGATCGGCAGGCGGACGGCTCATCGTCTGGGCGCGGCGGAGCGTTCCGCGGCCCGCGTTCGGCGCGACCCGGAGTCCGGCCGCGAATCGGCGGCGGGCTGTTGCGCATCGGGCGCCGGGGCTTCGTGGCCGTCGTCAACAGCCCCCGGCGCGGCTTCGTCAGCCGACGGCGCCTCGGACGACGAGGGGCTGGCGGTTCGGAACCTTCTCACTTCGCCGAGCCGGCGCTCGCCGCCCGGTTCCTCGACGACCGCGCGCCAGTAGTAGACCGTGTCGGCCTCCAGGCCGGTCAGCTTCTGCGTGTAAGAGCCGCCCGTGGTTTCAAGATCCTCGAGCGGAAGCGTGTAATCCGCAATCCCGCCGGGCGCCGGCTGCGTCTCGCGGGCCTTCGGCGAGTTCGTGCGGGCGGCGGGCGGCGCCTGGCTCGTGTTCGAGACGACGGGCGCGGGGGCGACCGGCGGGGTAACGGCGGCCACGACGCTCACCTGCCCACCGCCCACGGGTGCCTTGGGAACCGCCTGCCGAGGCTTTATCTGCAGGCCGA
>Ga0326597_10003152_pt1 | contig 24003 bp, 18 predicted proteins | sample RVTome_12_FD_203789 | JGI IMG/M metagenome (GOLD analysis project Ga0326597, IMG submission 203789) | Soil microbial communities from uranium-contaminated site in the Upper Colorado River Basin, Wyoming, United States - RVT100D185 | ecosystem: Environmental > Terrestrial > Soil > Contaminated >... | reverse complement strand
GTGTCGCCCCGCCACAGCAGCCGTCCGGCCGCATCGAGGCGAAACGGTCCGAAGTCCAGGCGGGACCCGTTCTGGCTCACCGGGTTCCGCCATGGCTTCGGGAGGGCGCACCCACTGCGGCCATGCTCACGCGACGCGGATTCTAGCAGGGCGGCGCCGGGGCGGTGGAGGGTTGGACGGCCGCGGCCTCGAGCACCGCCTGGCGCCCGTCCTTGGACATCCCTTGGAATTTGCTCGCCCCTCGACCGTGACTCCCGACGCGGGCGGGCCGAGATTCGGGGAGGAGATCATGGGAGGAGACATGCCAGGACACGACACCAACCCTTCGAGCACAGACCGGACCTTTCGGGAGGCGCGCCGGGAGCTGGCCGGGCTCACCGCAGACGCAGAGCGCCGGCTGCTGCTCTGGCTGGCCGCACGCACGCCGCCAGTCGTCCACTCCGACCACCTGACGCTCCTCGGCCTCGGGGGCATGGCGCTGTGCGGAGGGGCGTACGCGATGAGCGGGAGCTCGTCCTGGCTCCTCCTGCTCGTCAACGTCGGCCTCGCGGTGAACTGGCTGGGCGACAGCCTCGACGGGACCCTGGCTCGCTACCGCGGACGGCAGCGGCCCCGATTCGGCTTCTACGTCGACCACCTGGCTGACGCCTTCGGCGCGCTGTTCGTCCTCGTCGGGCTGGGCCTGTCGGGGCTGATGAGCCCGCTCGTCGCCGGCGCCCTCCTCGCCGCCTACTACCTGCTCGCCATCGAGACCTCCCTCGCCGCCCACGCCCTGGGGACGTTCAAGATCTCCTGGGGGCCCTTCGGCGGGACCGAGCTGCGGATCGTCCTCGGCCTGGTCAACGTCGCCGTCCTGCGGTGGCCCTCGATCGCGGTCGCCGGCGAGACCGTCTGGCTGTTCGACCTCCTGGGAGTGTCCGCGGCCGCGGCCCTCGCCTTGCTGGCCGTGACGGCCGGAGTCCGCGGGACGCGCGAGCTCCTGCGGCTGGAGGGGACGGCCCGCCACCCCCACGCCCTCCCCACCCCCTGAGATCAGGGAGTCGGAAGGGGCCGCCCCGGCGTCAGAGCTTGAGGATGTCGACGAGCTCCTTGACCGCCGCCGCGGACTTGTCGAGGGCCGCCTTCTCGTCGGGTGTCAGCTGGATCTCCCAGACCTTCTCGACCCCCTTCGCCCCGAGCTGGGCGGGGACGCCGACGTAGAGGCCCTTGATCCCGAACTCTCCCTCGAGATAGCAGGCACAGGGCAGGACCTTGTGCTTGTCCTTGAGCACCGCGTCCACCATCTCCGCCGCCGCCGCCGAGGGAGCGTAGTAGGCGGAGCCGGTCTTGAGGAGCGAAACGATCTCCGCGCCACCCCCGGCCGTCCGCCTCACGATGGCCTCGACGCGTTCGGGCGGCAGCAGCTCCGTGATCGGGATCCCCGCCACCGTCGAGTAGCGCGGCAGCGGCACCATGGTGTCGCCGTGGCCGCCGAGGACGAAAGCGTGGGTGTTCTCCACGGACACCCCGAGCTCCATCGCGATGAAGGCACGCATGCGCGCGGAGTCGAGGACCCCCGCCATCCCGAACACGCGGTGTCGGGGGAAGCCCGAGACCTTGTAGGCGACCTGGCACATCGCGTCGAGGGGATTGGAGACGATGATGAGGACCGCGTTGGGCGAGTGCCCGACCGCCCGCTCCGTGCACTCCTTGACGATCTTGTAGTTCGTCTGGAGAAGGTCGTCGCGGCTCATGCCCGGCTTGCGGGCGATGCCGGCGGTGATGACCACCACGTCGGAGTCGGCGGTGTCCTTGTAGTCGCCGGTCCCGATCACGCGAGCGTCCGATCCCTCGACCGGCGTCGCCTCCATCATGTCGAGGCCCTTGCCCTGAGGCATCCCTTCCACGATGTCGATGAGGACGACGTCGGCAAGCTCCTTGTCGGCGATCCGCTGGGCGAGGGTGGCACCGACGTTGCCCGCCCCGACCACGGTGACTTTTCTATTCATGATTCCTTCCTCACGGTTTGAATCGATGGGACTCGCCGCGGATTCTACCGCCCTGGTGCGGGCCGCGTCACCCGCGCGCCCATGCACCCCATGACTCAGGCGAGCGGGAGAAGGATGACGGTAGAATGTCGGCCCCGAGAAGGAGGCACGACCGCATGTCCTACGAGAACGTCACCATCCCCGCCGACGGCGCGAAGATCACCATCGAAAAGGGTGTGCTCCAGGTCCCGGACCGCCCCATCCTCCCCTTCATCGAGGGCGACGGGACAGGCCCCGACATCTGGCGGGCCAGCGTGCGCGTGCTCGACGCCGCGGTGCAAAGGGCCTACGGCGGCGGGCGGAAGATCGCGTGGATGGAGGTCTACGCCGGCGGGAAGTCCTTCGCGCGGTTCAAGACGTGGCTCCCCGACGAGACGGTCGAGGCTTTTCGGGAGTTCCTCGTCGGGATCAAAGGTCCGCTGACCACCCCGGTCGGCGGCGGGATCCGCTCCCTCAACGTCGCCCTGCGCCAGATGCTCGACCTCTACGTCTGCCTGCGCCCGGTGCGCTGGTTCGAGGGCGTGCCCTCGCCGGTCAAGCACCCGGAGAAGGTGGACATGGTCATCTTCCGGGAGAACACCGAGGACATCTACGCCGGGATCGAGTTCGAGAGCGGAACGGACGACGTGAAGAAGGTCCTCGCTTTCCTGAAGGAGACGTTCCCCAAGTCCTACGCCAAGGTCCGCTTCCCGGAGACGACCGCGATGGGCTTCAAGCCCGTCTCCTCCGAGGGCACGGAGAGGCTCGTCCGCGCCGCGATCGACTTCGCGCTCAAGAACGGCCGGAAGAGCGTGACGTTCGTGCACAAGGGCAACATCATGAAGTTCACCGAGGGGGCCTTCCGCAGCTGGGGCTACGCGCTTGCCGAGCGGGAGTTCGGAGACCGTGTCTACACCTGGGTGCAGTGGGAGCGGACGAAGGCGGAGAAGGGGGAGGAGGCGGCGAACGCCGAGCAGAAGGCCGCCCTCGCCGGGGGGCGCATCCTCGTGAAGGACGCGATTGCCGACATCACCCTGCAGCAGGTCCTCACCCGACCCGGCGAGTTCGACGTCATCGCGACGCTGAACCTCAACGGCGACTACATCTCCGACGCGCTGGCCGCCCAGGTGGGTGGCATCGGGATCGCTCCCGGGGGCAACGTCAACTACGTGACGGGCCACGCCGTCTTCGAGGCCACCCACGGCACCGCCCCGAAGTACGCCGATCTCGACAAGGTGAACCCGGGCTCGGTGATCCTCTCCGGCGAGCTGATGCTGCGCTACATGGGCTGGACCGAGGCCGCCGACCTCGTCATCAGGGGGATGGACGGCGCGATCGGCGCCCGCACCGTGACCTACGACTTCGCCCGGCTGATGGAGGGGGCGAAGGAGGTGAAGTGCAGCCAGTTCGGCGACGCGGTGATCGCCCACATGGGCTGATTCTCACCCGAGCCGGAGGAAGCGCGCCTCGCGGATGCCCGGCGTCTTGGGCAGCTCGTCGAGAACCGCCGCCGGCACCTCGGTGTCGACCTCGATCAGCATGATCGCCCGCCCGCTCCCTGCCTTGCGCCCGAGGCCCATGCGCGCGATGTTGATGCCGTGGGCTCCGAGAAGGGCGCCCACGCGTCCCACGGTGCCGGGCGTGTCGTCGTTTCGGACCATGAGCAGGTTGCCCTTCGGGATCGTGTCGATCTCGACGCCGTCCAGGTCGACCAGTCGCTGGTGGGTCCCCCCCAGCAGCGTCCCCGCCACCGAGAAGTCCTCTTCGCTCGTCTTGAGCCGCAGGGCGATGAGGTTGGCGAAGCCGATCGAGGCCGAGGACGTCGACTCGAGGATCTCGATCTTGCGCTCCTTCGCCATGGTGAGGGCGTTGACGATGGTGAGCCCCTCCGCCATGTGGGGCCGAAGCACGCCGCTGACCGCGGAGGAGAGGATCGGTTTGAGGTCGACCTCCCTCAGGTCACCGTACACCCCGAGCTCGATCCGCTCGAGCGACCCGCGGCAGGCCTGACCGAGGAAGAGCCCGAGCCGCTCCGCAAGGTCCATGGCCGGTCGCACCTTGTCGTACAGGTCTCCGGCGAGCGAGTAGAAGTTGACGGCCTGCTGGATCAGCCCTCCCTTGAGGTAATCCCGCACCTGCTGGGCGATGTCCGTGCCCACGCGCTCCTGGGCTTCGCGGGTGGAGGCTCCGAGGTGCGGCGTGGCGATCACCTTCGGGTGCCGGGCGAGACGCCAGTCCTTCGGGGGCTCCTCGGGGTAGACATCGAGGGCAGCCCCGGCCACGCGGCCCGCGTCGAGAGCCCCGAGGAGGGCGTCGGCGTCGATCAGCTCGCCGCGGGCGGCGTTGACGATCCGGACGCCGGGTCTGACCTTGGCGAGGGCGGCCTTGCCGAGGACGTGCCGGGTCTCCTCGGTGAGGGTCGTGTGCAAGCTGAGATAGTCCGAGGTCTGGAGGAGCTCGTCGAGGCTGCGCAGCTTCACGTGGGCCTGCTCGGCGACCGCGGGGGACACGAACGGGTCGAAGGCCTGGACCTCCATGCCAAACGCGCGGCACCGGGCGGCCACCTCGCGCCCGATGCGCCCGAAGCCGATCACCCCCAGGCGCTTGCCGAAGAGCTCCACGCCGGCGAACGCCTTGCGGTCCCACTTCTCCGCCTTCATGGCGGCGTCGGCGGGCGCCACGTTGCGGGCCAGGGCGAGCATCAGCCCCACCGCGAGCTCCGCGGTGGAGATGGTGTTGCCCCCCGGTGAGTTCATGACGAGGACCCCGCGGCGCGTGGCGGCGTCGAGGTCAACGTTGTCGATCCCCACTCCCGCCCGGCCGATGACGCGCAACGCCTTTGCCGCGTCGATGACCTCGGGCGTCATCTTGCTTCCGCTGCGAATGAGGATCGCGTGATAGGGCGGCACGATCTTGACGAGCTCGTCAGGAGGATGGGCCTTCTCCATGTCGACGGTCCAGCCTTCGGCGCGGAGGATCTCCTGGCCGCGCTCGGTGATGCCTTCGAGAACGAGGATGCGGTAGCTCACGGTCGCCTCTTGCCGAGAAGGAAATGATGTCGCTGCGGTCGATCGGCCGACCTCGGAGCACGGGGCGCCCATTATCCCTGCTTTCCCGCCTGTCCGCGAGGCGCCGAGCCGACGACCCCGGCCGGCCACGAGCCTCGGAAGCGTCCACCTCCGGTCCACAGGAAATGTGGAAAACCCTGTGGAAATGCCGGAAAGCCGTCCCCGTAAACCATTCCTCTCTAGCGGTTTGACACACTTTGCACTGTGTGACAGCAGCACGACGGGGGCATGCGATTTGCGTTGCCTCACTCTGGCGAGATCGCTCCGCCGAGCTCCCCGCCGGCTCGCCTCCGCGTGTAATCCCCATCACGGGAATACGCAGCCTCCCGAGCGTATTACACTGGTGAACGGAGGGTGTGATGCCGAAGATGACGGCATTGATGGCGCTTTTGGCTCTGACGCTGGCGACGCCGGCGCGGAGTCAAGAGGACGCCAGGTCGGACGACGAGACCACGGTGTCGGAAGCGCCGGCCCTCGAGGTGGAGCGTCTTGCTCCACGGCGCATGATCCGCGTCCTCCAGAATCCCTACGACCTCGCGTCGTTCTACCGCTCGTCTCAGGACCCCTGGGGTGGCCCGCGGCCGACGCCGAGCGACCCGGCCTACGGCCTGGCCAGCTTCTACCGCTCTGAGCGCGGCGGGCCCATCATGCCTCCCTGGGCGGCGTTCTGGGGCGCGGGGTACGCGGCACGCCAGCCGGGAACGGGATACGTCGGCTACCGGCACTCGATCGGCGAGAACGGCGAGCTCTTCCTCGCGGTGCCCTTCCTCGCTCCGGTGGGACCGCTGAGCGGAGCATTTTTCGGCTATTGACGATTCATCGCCGGCGCCGGCTCCCTCGAGTCGAAGGGCGCCGGCGCAGGCCGATGCCGGCGGCCTCGGCCACCGTTCGACCCGTCGACCTGGCGAAGCGGTCGGCCACGCTCTCGATGTCGCCCACGGTCTCGTCGCGCTCGACCCGCTCGACGCGCGTCATCGGGTAGAAGGACGAGACGAGGCCCAGCCCCGGCGGGTCCCCCCGCTGCTCCTGCCGGATCCAGTCCTCGAGAGACTGAAGCTCGATCCCCCTGATGGCCACACCAGGCGGGAGCAGCGACAAGAGCAGCCCGAAGACCCGCTCGCGCGGGGTGTGAAGGTAGACCAGGACCGGTGTTCCTGGAAGAAGACCGAGATCCTTCACCGCGAGCCGAGTCCCGCCACGAAGTCGCCCAACCGCTTGGCACCCTCCCTCAGGTCGTCCAGAGACGCCGCGAAGGACATCCGGACGTGACCGGGGAAGCTGAACCCCTCACCCGGGACGACGGCCACGGCTTTCTCCTCGAGGAGGCGCGTCGCCAGGGCCACGGTGTCGGGCAGCGCCTTCGACAGATGGTGCCTCATGTTGGGGAAGACGTAGAAGCCCCCTTCGGGGGCCGCGCAGGTGACGCCGGGAAGACCGGCCACGGCGGGCTGGATGAAGTCGCGGCGGCGGCGGTACTCCGCGGCCAGCTCGCGGACGATGTCCTGGGGCCCGGTCAGGGCTTCCACCGCTGCGTGCTGGGCGAAGGTCGCCGGGCCCTGGACGCTGTGGGAGTTGAGGGCGGCGCAGGCCGCGGCCAAGGGCCGGGGACCGATGACCCAGCCCACTCGCCAACCCGTCATGCAGTAGCTCTTCGAGACCGTGCCCACCACGGCGAGGCTCTCTCCCGCCGCCTCCTGGAGAGCCGCCACGCCTGGCAGCGCCCCGCCCCGGAAGACGAGGTGGGCGTAGGTGTCGTCGTAGAGGAGCACGACACCCTTGCCACGGGCAAGTCGGGCGATCTTCAGGAGCTCCTCGGGGTCGACGACCGCCCCCGTCGGGTTGCAGGGGCTGTTGACGACGATGGCACGTGTCTTCGGACCCATCGCGCGGGCGACCGACCGCGACGTCACGCGAAAGCCGTTCTTCTCGGCCAGCGGGACGAATACCGGCTTGCCCCCCGCCACCCGCGCGGCCTCGGCGAAGGTGGGCCACGCCGGAGTCGGAATGACGACCTCGCTGCCCCGGTCGAGAATGGCCTGGTACAGGACGGCGAGGGCCTGCTTGCCTCCCACCGTCACCGTGACCTGCTCGGGAACGAAGGAGCCCCCGAAGTCCTCACGGTAGCGCTCCACCACCGCCGCTCGCAGCTCGGGCAACCCGGCCGCCGGCGCGTACTTCGTGTGCCCCGCCTCCATCGCCTCTCGCCCCGCGGCGAGGATCCGAGCCGGTGTCGGTTGGTCAGGCTCGCCGACCGAGAAGTCGAGCACGCGCACGCCCTTCGCCCGCAGCGCGCGCGCACGCTGTGCCATCGCCACCGTCGGCGAGATCTCGAGCTTGCGCACGCGCGACGCGAGGGCAATGCCGGGGACGTGGCTCATCGAATCCTCCGTCGCCCCGTCCTCGGGGCGGGCCTGATGGGGGTGCCGTAGACCTCGCGAAGACGCCTCTCGACGACGGGAGGGACGAGCTCGGTCACCTTCCCCCCGAGCTGGAACACCTCCTTGACGAGGCGCGAGGACACGTACGAGTAGCTCTCGTGCGGCATCATGAAGACGGTCTCGATCGACGAGTTGAGACGGCGGTTCATGAGGGCCATCTGGAACTCGAACTCGAAGTCGGAGATCGCCCGGATGCCGCGGATGATGACACTCGCCCCGACCTTCTCCGCGTAGTCGACGAGGAGCCCCGAAAACGTGTCGACCTCGACCCGGCGGTTGCCCCGGTGGGCGGCCCGGATCAGGTTCACGCGCTCCTCGATCGAGAACAGGGGCTTCTTCTCGGGGTTGACGAGAATCGCGAGCCGCACGCGGTCGAAGACCCGCAGGCCGCGCTCGACGATGTCGAGGTGACCGTTGGTGATCGGATCGAACGATCCCGGGAACACGGCGAGCGAGCGCCCACGTCGTGGCTGGCCCATCAGGTCTCCCCTGTGCCGCCCGCGCCCCTCACGGCGGCGGGGAGGCCCGCCGACGGTAGAAGCTCAGGCAGTGGTCGCCGACGCGCACCGTGCGAGTCCGCGCGAGCTGCCCTATTGTCTCCGGCAGGGAGCGCTTGTGGAAATGCTCGGCCACCACGAGGCCCCCCTCGGGAACGAGCGAGCCCTCCCCGAGCGAGGCGAGGAGGGGCTCGTAGAGGTCGCTCGCGTAGGGAGGGTCCAGGTAGGTCACGTCGAACTGCCTTCCCTGGTCGGCCAGGATCCGCAGGGCGGTCCGCGCGTCCTGGCGGACGACCTGGACCTCACCCCCCGCCCCCGCGACCGCGCGGGCGTTCTCCCGCGCCGCGTCCACGGCCGCCGCATCCGAATCGACGAGGACGACCCGCGCCGCGCCGCGCGAGAGGGCCTCGAGGCCCACCCCTCCCCCGCCGGCGAAGGCGTCGAGAAACCGGCACCCCGTGATCTCCGGAGCGAGGATGTCGAACAGGGTCTGCCGGACTCGCCCGCCCGTGGGCCGCGTCCTGTCCCCCGGAGGACTCTTGAGGCGTCGGCCCCGGCCGCGGCCGCCTATGATCCGGGGCATCGCCGCTCCATGCCGCCGCGACCATACCGCCCGACGGCGGCGAGCACCAGCCCGAGGACCTGCGCCGTCCGCGCCGCCCGCCGGGACTGCCCGCGCGGCCGCGCTCCGGGCCCGCCGCGACCTGCTCTCGTCCCCGCGCTCATGGCCCGCCCAGGGCCCGCGACGCCTTCTCGATCTCCGCGGCGCACGCTTCGAGGACCGCCCCCGTCGCGGCCACGCCGGCGTCGATGCGGTCCCACTGCCGCTGCTCGATCGCCTCGCGCACCGCGGGCAGCGTCTTGACCCCATAGCCGGTGTAGAAGCCGGGGGCGTAGACGAAGTGCCGGAACCAGGGACGGCCCTCGAGGCCCTCCTCGCGGGTCAGCGCTCGCTCCGTCTTCATGAGGATCGCGTTCACGCGGCCCCGAGCGGCCTGCGGACTCGCCCCCGACCCCACCGGCGCTCCCGCGTAGGCACGCGCGGCGGCGTCGAGGTGCGCCACGGCGTTGCGCAGGGGGGCCAGGTTCAGATAGGGCACCGGGTCACGCCGCGGAGGAGACCGCCGCGTCTCGTCGGGGGGCGCGGTGGCAGCGAAAGCCCCCGCGTCCAGCACGCGGTTGCGCTCGTCGGTTTCCTTCCGCATCGTCTCCACCAGCTTGTCGAGCTCGTCCACATACCGGCCCACCGTGGCGGCAAGCGCGGTGAACTCGAAGGGCAGGACGTCGGCCTGCGTGAGGCGCAGGACCGCCCGTCCCGCCACGCGCGCGAGCGCCATGCCGTAGGCGAAGTCAGGGTCCATGAAGCGCACATAGTGATCGAACGAGTCGTAGATCGAGTGGTACTGCCCGTAGTGGTCCTCGCCGCCGAAGCCGATGTTGAGGGAGGCGATCCCCAGGTGCTGGAGAAACGGCGTGTAGTCCGAGCCCGAGCCCAGGGCGGAGAGCCGGACCGGCTCGCCGGCGAGAGCCCGCGCCCGGGCGTCGGCGTCGCCGAACACCATCGCCGCCGCCCGCTGACGCTCGCCCACGCTCGAGCCCGTCCGGGGGTCGCTCACGTCCCGGGCGACCTCGGTCATGAAGCGCTCGAGCGAGTGCGAGCCGCCCATGTAGAGGTAGCCGCGGCTGTTGCTGTCGGAGTTGACGTAGACGACCGCCTTGTCGCGCAGTTCGTCGGCGTGGCGCTCGGCCCACTCGACCGAGCCGAGCAGCCCGGGCTCCTCGCCGTCCCAGGCGGCGAAGACGATCGTCCGCCGGGGGCGAAAGCCCTTGACCGCGAGCTCGCCGATCGCCTTCGCCTCGGCCAACACCGCCACCATTCCGCTCACGGGATCGGTGGCCCCGTTGACCCAGGCGTCGTGGTGGTTGCCCCGGATCACCCACTCGTCGGGTGACTCGGCTCCGCGGAGAACCGCGATCACGTCCCAGGCGGGCACCGTCTTCCAGTCGAAGGCCACCTCGAGGCGCACCTTCGCCGGTCCGGGGCCGAGGTGGTAGGTGAAGGGAAGAGAGCCCCGCCACGCCTCGGGCGCCACCGGCCCCGACAGCGCCTCGAGTAGCGGCCGGGCGTCGGAGTACGAAAGCGGCAGGACCGGGATCTTCGTCAGCGTGGCCGCCTGCTCGAGCGGCAGGCGGTTCGCGCCCTCCGTGGCCCCCACCCCGGGAGTGAGGGGGTCTCCCGGGTACATCGGCATGTCGGCCACCGACCCCCGCTGCGCGCTCCGCGCGCTGCGGTAGCCGCCCTCGGGATAGACGTCGCCCACGAAGTACCCGTCGTCACGGGGGTCCGAGTAGATGAGGCAGCCGATCGCCCCCTTCTCCGCCGCCACCTTGGGCTTGATCCCGCGCCACGAGCCCCCGTAGCGGGCGATCACGATCTTCCCCCGGACGTCGATCCCCCGAGCCTCGAGCTCCTCGTAGTCCTCGCGGACGCCGTAGTTCACGTACACGAGCTCGCCGGTGACGTCGCCGTCGACCGAGTAGGCGTTGTAGGTCGGCAGCTGCTCGTCCTTCTGGCCGGAGGTGGCGTCCTGGGGAAGGGCGGGCTCGGTCAGGCTCGCCGTGAACCGGCGAGGGGACAGCAGCTCGACCCGCCGCTTCCGAGGGGTGGGGAACAGCACGTCGAACCTCTCGATACGCGCGTCGTACCCCCAGGAGCGCAGCTGCCCGGCGATCCACTCCGCGTTCTCCCGCCCCATCGACGAGCCGACGTGGTGGGGACGGCTTGAAAGCCGCTTCGACCACGCACGCAGGTCGCCGGGGGCGAGATGCTCGTCGAGCTGCTTCTCGAGCGCCAACTCTCGAGCCGCGCTCTCCGGAGAGAATCCGAGAAGGGTCGACGTGTCGCGCGTGTCGCGCGTGTCGCCGGCCTCCAGGGCGATGGCAAAGAGCAGCGTCGCGGCGAGGAGAGTGTGTCTCATGTGCGCTCCCGATTGAAGAAGGTGATCGCGGTCTCGGAAGGCGAAGTCTACCCGACGGGGCGCCTCGCCGGCTCGCCTCAGCGTGCGGTGACCTCGAGCGTCACCTGTCCCGGGACCAGACCAGGGGCGGTGGCCACGACGCGGATGGGACCCCGGCCGGCCCGATCCGCGCGAACGACGAGGAGAGCGAGCCCATGGAAGGCCTTCCTCCGGTCGGCCTGGAACGGCTCGAGCGACGTCGGGTCACCGTTGTCGACGGCGGCGATGCGGCCGGCGCCGCTCACCTCGAAGCGGACGAGGTCGTCGGCTTCCGGGCAGAGGTTGCCCGCCTCGTCCTCGACCCGCACCGTCACGAAGGAGAGCCCGTCCCCGTCGGTCGGGAGGCGCGTGCGGTCGGGCCGGAGCACCAGGCGCGCCGGCTTCCCCGCCGTCCGCAGCTCGGTGCGGGCGACTTCGGCCCCGCCCGTGAACGCGACCGCGACGAGCGCGCCCGGCGCGTACGGCACGTCCCACGCCAGGCGATAGGGGGTGTCGAACGTCCGGTCCGCGTCCGTTCGGTCCCCAGCCGGGATCGTGACGAGGTCTCTCCCCTTCTTCTTCCGGCCGAGGGATCGCCCGTTCAGGAACAGCTCCACCTCGTCCGCGTTCGTGTAGGCGAACACGGGGACCTCCTGGCCCTCGCGGCCCTCCCAGCTCCAGTGCGGCAGGAGATGCACCATCGGGTCGCTCGTCCAGCGGCTCCGGTACAGGAAGTACCGGTCCTTGGGGAACCCGGCGAGGTCGACGATGCCGAAGTACGAGCTGCGCGACGGCCAGTCGGCATCGTCCTCGGGCTCGTTCCACATGAAGAACGGCGTGGGCTCTCCCAGGTAGTCAAAGCCTGTCCACACGAACTCTCCGAGGATAGAGGGATTGTGGTCGAGGGCGTCCCACTCGACGTCTGGGGGGTACGCCCACGGCGCGGCAACGACGTCGTAGCTCGTGATCTGGCGCGACGGGTGCTTCTTGTAGTGCTCGACGGGCAGGTGATAGACGCCGCGCGAGCTCACGGTGGAGGCGGTCTCCGCCCCGAGCAGGATCCAGTCGGGGTGAGCGGCCAGCACCTCGGCGTACCGGCGGGGCTGGTAATTGAAGCCGACGACGTCGACCTCGCGGGCGAGGCCGTTGCGGATCGCGTTGTCGAGCTGGTTGAGCCCGGCGGTGACGAGGCGGGTCGGGTCCTCCTCGTGGCAAATGGCGGTGAGGCGACGAGCCAGCTTCCAGCCGTCGGGGTCGCTCTGCTCGAGGATCTCGTTGCCGATGCTCCACAGCACGACGCTCGGGTGGTTGCGGTCGCGCCGGATCATGTCGCGGAGGTCGGTCTCCGCCCACTCGTCGAAGAAGGTTCCGTGGCCGTTCTCGACCTTGGTCTTGCGCCACTCGTCGAACGCCTCGTCGATCACGACGAAGCCGAGTCGGTCGGCGGCCCCGAGGAGCTCTGGAGCGGGCGGGTTGTGGCTGCTGCGGATCGCGTTCGCGCCCATGGCCTTCAGGATCTCGAGCTGGCGCTCGATGGCCCGGGCGCTGACCGCGGTGCCGAGGGCGCCGAGATCGTGGTGGAGGCACACGCCCCGCAGCGGGATCCGACGCCCGTTGAGCACGAACCCGGTGTCGCGGCCGATCTCGACGGTGCGGATGCCGAACGGCGTGATGAACCGGTCGAGGACCTGGCGGCCCCGGCGGACCGTGGTCGCCGCCCGGTACCGGTAGGGGCGGTCGACGTCCCAGCGCTCCGGATGGGCCACCACGAGACGCGGATCCACCGTCGCCTCGCCTCCGGCGGGCACGCGCAGCGGGCTCTCGTCGCGCGCGACGGCGTCGTCGTCCTCGTCGACCAGGACCGTCTCGACGATCACCGCGGCCTCTTCCTTACCCCGATTGCGTACCGCGGTGCGGACGGTGACGGCCGCCTCGGCATCGGTCACCCGCGGCGTCGTGACGAACGTGCCCCACCGTGCCACGTGGACGGGTCCGGTGACGTCTAGCCAGACGTGGCGGTAGAGCCCGGCACCGGGGTACCAGCGCGACGACTGGTCCTTCGGAGCGAGTCGCACGGCGAGGACGTTCGTCTCCTCGCCGAAGCGCAGGTGCGCCGTCAGGTCGAACGAGAAGCCGATGTAGCCGTAGGGTCGCCCCCCGAGCTCGTGCCCGTTGAGCCAGACGCGAGCGTGGGCCATCGCCCCGTCGAACTCGACGGAGAAGAAGCGGCCCCGGGCCGCCTCGGGCAGGTCGAAGTGCTTCCGATACCAGGCCACGCCGTGGAAAGGCAGGGCGCCCCGGTGGGGACCGAACTGGCGGTCGAAGGGCCCCTCGATGGCCCAGTCGTGCGGGACGTCGAGGAGGCGCCACCCGGCATCGGCGAACTCCGGCCTCTCCGCCCCCGGAGCCTCACCCCGGGAAAAGCGCCAGTCGCGATCGAGGCTGAGCCGGCGTGCCGACCCGACCTCGAGCCGCTCCACGGCGGAAAAAGGGGTGTCGGTCCCGCCCTCGGACGCTGCGCCGAGCCCCAGTCCGAGAAGGATCCCCGCGGCCGCCCACCACGCTCGACCTCGCTCGATCATCCTCGTCTCCTTCGTGTGGATGTCTCACCTGCCGGCCGGCCGTCGTGAGCCTCGCCCCTATCCACTCCGCCGCCAGTCCCGGCTGCTCGAGTTCGATCGGCCACGCCCGCGGCTCGCTTGCCCGGCGCCGCCTCCACCGATCATCGTGAGCCCTTCGACTCGAGTCAATGCGCGCGGCAGGGGGTGGTGGACGTCGCGCGCGATCATCGCCTCTCTCGCGGAACCACCCGCGGACGAGCGGTGTCGAACGGATCAAGACGCATGGGCGCGGCCCCACCTCGGCGCCGCGCTCTCGGCTGGGGAAAAGGAGGCGGGCGTGGAGCGCCGACTCTTCGAGCAGTTCACGCTGTCCACGACGGTCGATCGGAAACACCGGGCCGGCTCTCTCCCCGTCTCGGTGGCGCTGCATGCGGGCGCGCTGGGGGCGGTGCTGATCGTCCCCGTCTTGACCTCGAGCGGTCTGCCGCGGCCGGCCGTCTCCCTCGAGGTGCCCGCCAGCCCGGCCGTGCTCGTGCCCCCCCCCACCGCCGCCCCGCGGGGTGCCTCCGCGCACGCTCGAGAGCCGTCGAACCTCCGCCGCGTCTCACCTCGGCAGCTCCGTTGTGCTACGGCCGACTTCCCGCCCGGACGTGCCTCTCCTCGACGGGCCGGAGTGGGGCATCGACCCTCTGCCCGAATGCGAGGGTTGCGTGCCATGGGGTGTCCCGGGGGGCGTTCCGGCAGCGGCGCCCGCCCCTCTCGACCCGGCGCCGTCCCCTCCCGCGGTGCGTCCGGGCAGGGGCATCGATCCCCCCGTCAAGCTCCACCACGTGGCGCCGGGCTACCCCGCGCTGGCGCGCGACGCCCGAGTCGGGGGGGTCGTCGTCATCGAGTGCCGCATCGACACGGAGGGACGTGTGGCGGACGCGCGGATCCTCCGCGGCCATCCGCTGCTCGACGACGCCGCCCTCGACGCCGTCCGGCAGTGGCGCTACCGCCCGACGCTGCTCCACGGCCGCCCCGTCTCCGTGATCATGAGCGTCACCGTCCGCTTCACCCTGCGCCGCTAGCGACGACGTGCCGCCGGACGACGACTCGCACTCCTCGATCGCGCCGACGACCGGTATGATGTCCGTCGCACAGGGCTCGGTCCACTGTCGCCGTGCCCGGCGGACGCCTGGGGCGGAGGGAGAGCTCGTCCGGCTGCCGCTCCCCGACAGGACGCCAACGAGAATGAAGAGAAACCTGCCGGCGCTCGTCGCGGCCGGACTGGCCATGGCTCAGTCAAGTCTGCCCACGACGCGAGGCGACGCCGGGACCCGCGCCATCGTCATTGCCCACCGTGGGGCGAGCGGAGAGCGGCCCGAGCACACGCTCGAGGCCTACCGCCTGGCCATCGAGCAGGGCGCCGAATTCGTCGAGCCCGACCTCGTGGCCACGAGGGACGGCGTGCTGGTGTGCCGCCACGAGAACGAGATCTCGGGCACGACCGACGTCGCGTCGCGACCCGAGTTCGCGGACCGGCGGACCACGAAGTCGATCGACGGCGTCACGGTGACGGGATGGTTCACCGAGGACTTCACCCTCGCCGAGCTCAAGACCCTTCGCGCCCGGGAGCGCCTGCCCCATCTGCGGGGCACCGCCTTCGACGGCCGCTACGAGGTCCCCACCTTCGACGAGGTCCTCGACCTCGTCTCCACGCACGACGCGAGCGCGGGGCGAAGCGGCCGCCGCGTCGGTGTCTATCCCGAGACGAAGCACCCGACGTACTTCCAGCACCTCGGTACCCCGCTCGAGGGCCCCCTGCTCGACGCGCTTCGCCGGCGCGGCCTCGACGCCGCCGGCGCGCCCGTCTTCATCCAGTCGTTCGAGGTCGAGAACCTGCGAGGGCTGGCCGCGCGGACCCGCGTCCCGCTCATCCAGCTCATCGAAGCCGAGGGCCGTCCCTGGGAATCCACCCCGACACCTTCCTCGCCCACCTACGCCGAGATGACCCGACCCGAGGGTCTCCGGGAGATCGCGACCTACGCTCGGGGCATCGGGGTCCACAAGAGCCTCGTGATCCGCCGGGACGATGGCGGGCGATCGGGCTCCTCTACGACGCTCGTGCGCGATGCGCATACGGCGGGGCTCGTCGTCCACGTGTGGACGTTGCGGGCCGAGAACCAGTTCCTTCCCGCCGAGCGGAGGCGCGGAACGGACCCGGCCGCCCATGGCGATCTCGCCGGTGAGGTGCGGCAGTTCCTCGAGGCCGGGGTCGACGGCGTCTTCAGCGATTTCCCGGCGACCGCCGTCGGCGCGCGCGACGCCGGGGAGCTCTAGGAGTCGCGGACTCCGGGAGGCCCCAGGCGGCGCCGTGACCGGTCGCCTCGATCGCCCCGAAGGTGGACTTCGCCCGACATTGAAGGAGGCCACGCCGCGGAGTATCGTCGACGTGCGCACCACGCCCGGGCTACGGTCACGCCGAGTGGTGACCGCCGGCGAGAGAACCGGTGAGTCGAGCCGTCACGGAGGAGGGGATGGGACCGGCCGATTCAGCAGCCACGGGGCGGGCCGGCCACGGGCCCGACGCGGAGGCGCCCACCGACCGGCCCTACCTCCGGATGCATGCCGTCCGGGTCTTCGTGCGGGACCAGGAGCGAAGCCTGCGGTTCTACGTGGACAAGCTCGGCTTCAAGGTGGCCCTCGACGTCCGCCTTCAATCGGGCCCGCGCTGGGTCACCGTCGCTCCTCCCGACGGCACTGCTCTGCTCTCCCTGGTCGCACCTCATCCGCGGTCGCACGAGTACAAGCTGATCGGCCGGGCCACCCAGGTCGTCTTCGTCACCGAGGACGTCGTCGCCAGGTTCCGAGAGTGGCTGAAGCGCGGTGTGCGCTTTCGGCACACACCCCGCCTGCGGCGCATCAAGTACGCGAGCCGGCTCGCCGCCGAGCGTGGCTCTTCGCCGCCGACCCCCTCCGCCGAGCAGGATCCCGTCTGGGGTGGCGTGTTCACCCGTTTCGAGGACCTCGACGGCAACTCGTTCTCGCTCGTCGCCTTCGACGAAGAGAGCCGCGCGGTCGAGGCGCAGCGACGCGCCCTTGCCGAGAGGCAGGAGGCCGAGCGCCGAGCGGCCCACGAAATGGAGATCGCCCGCCAGGTCCAGGCCCGGCTCTTCCCGCAGCGGCTCCCCCCCACCGGGACCCTGGAGTACGCGGGTGCGTGCCTCCCGGCCCGCCAGGTGGGCGGCGACTACTACGACTTCCTGAGCCTGGGCCAAAAACGGCTCGGTCTCGTCCTCGGCGACGTCGCCGGGAAGGGAATCGCCGCCGCCCTCCTGATGGCCCATCTCCAGGCGAGCCTGCGCAGCCAGTGCGCCATCGCGCTGGACGAGCCGCACCAGTTCCTGCGATCGGTGAACCAGCTCTTCTACGACAACACGACGGCCGGCGCCTACGCCACGCTCTTCTTCGCCGAGTACGACGACCGGGAGCAGCGCCTGCGCTACGCGAACTGCGGCCACCTCGGCGGCCTGCTCCTCCGCCGCGACGGGGCCCTGGAGCGCCTGGACGCGACCGCGACGGTGCTGGGGCTCTTCGAGGACTGGGAATGCGAGCTCCACGAACGACGGCTCTTCCCGGGCGACCGGCTCGTCCTCTACACCGACGGCGTCACCGAGGCGTTCAACGCCGAGGAGGAGGAGTTCGGCGAGCCGCGCCTGCTCGACACGCTTCGGCGCACCGCCTGGGTTTCCCCGGGAGCGACGATCGACGCCGTCGTCGATTCGGTCCGGCGATTCAGCCCCCGCGAGCAATACGACGACATCACGCTCATCGTCGCCCGCTGCCGCGAGGCCTGAGGGGGCGAGGGCCCTATGCCCTCGCCTTCGCGGGAGCGGCGCTCATCCGTTTCGGCCCGCCCTCGGCCACATCCGGCGGGCAGCCCGCGGCCAGGGTCTTGAAGTTCTCGATGAACCGCGCGGCGAGGGCGTCGTACTTGCGGAAGTACTCCTCGCGGCTGCCCCACGTGTTGGCGGGGTCGAGGATCTCGGGGGGAACGCCGTCGCACGACTCGGGGACGTCGAAGCCGAAGATGGGATCCTTCCGGTAGGGCACGGCGTCGAGCGCGCCCGAGAGCGCCGCGTTCAGCAGCCGCCGCGTGTGACCGATGCTGATGCGCTTGCCGATGCCGAAGGGCCCGCCCGTCCACCCCGTGTTGACGAGCCAGCACCGCGCCCCGTGCTGCAGCATCTTCTTCTTGAGGAGGTCGGCGTAGACGTAGGGGTGGTGGACCATGAAGGGCCCGCCGAAGCAGGCGCTGAACGTGATCTCGGGCTCGGTGCCGAGGCCGATCTCGGTCCCCGCGACCTTGCTCGTGTAGCCGGAGATGAAGTGGTAGATCGCCTGCTCCGGAGAGAGGCGCGAGATCGGCGGCATGACCCCCGACGCGTCGCAGGTGAGGAACACCACGTTCTTCGGGTGGCCGGCCCGCTTGTCGGGCACCGCGTTGTCGATGTAGTCGAGGGGATACGCCCCTCGAGTGTTCTCGGTCAGCGCCTCGTCGTTCAGGTCGAGGATCCGGGAGACCGGGTCGTAGACTACGTTCTCGAGGATCGTCCCGAAACGGCGCGTGGTCGAGAAGATCTGGGGCTCGGCCTCGGGGGAGAGGCGGATCATCTTCGCGTAGCAGCCGTCCTCGAAATTGAAGACGCCGCTCGTGCCCCACCCGTGCTCGTCGTCCCCGACGAGGCGGCGGGCGGGGTCGGCCGACAGCGTGGTCTTCCCCGTGCCCGAGAGCCCGAAGAAGATGGCGGAGTCGCCGTCACTGCCCACGTTGGCCGAGCAGTGCATCGACAGCACGCCCTCGAGCGGCAGCAGGTAGTTGAGCACGGTGAAGACCGTCTTCTTGATCTCTCCCGCGTAGCCGGTGCCCCCGATGACGGCGAGCTTGTCCCGGAAGCTGAGCACGATGAACGTCCCGGTCCGGGTCCCGTCGGAGAGGGGGTTCGCCTGGAAACCGGGGGCGGCGATGATCGTGAAGTCGGGAACGTGCCGGCGCGCCTGGTCGACCGTCGTGTTCTTGAGGAACATGGTGCGGGCGAAGAGGCTGTGCCAGGCCTTCTGCGCGACGACCCGCACCGCGAGCCGGTGCTCGGGATCCGCTCCCCCGTACACGTCCTGCACGAACACGTCGCGCCCCTGGAGGTATCCGCACAGCCGCGCGTGCAGCGCGCTGAAGCTCTCCGGGTTGAAGGGCCGGTTGTACTGGCCCCACCACACGCTCTCTTCGGTGGTCTGCTCGCGCACCACGAACTTGTCGGCAGCGGCGCGGGCGGTGTGCTTGCCGGTGTCGACGACGAGGGGGCCGAGGTGGCACAGCTGGCCCTCGGAGCGGTGGATCGCCTCCTCGTAGAGCGCCGGTGCCGGAAGGTTCCAGTAGACGCGGCGGAGGTTGGTCAGGCCGTGGTTCTCGAGGCCATAGAGGCTGGCGAGCGCACCCGCCTCCTTCAGTGCCGGTGAATGCACGTCGAGAGAGATGTTCATGCCCAGTCCCTCACCAGCTTGCGGTCGCCGAGGAAGAGCTCGTTGGGCGAGCTCGGGTCGAGCGTCCACTTGATGCGGTCGACGCCCTCCATGATCTCCTTCACCGTGCCGCAGTAGCTCAGACGGAGGTGGCCGTCCATGCCGAACTCCCGGCCCGGCACGGTCACGACCCGGACCCGCTCGAGGAGCAGCTCGGCCAGCCTCGTCGAGTTCTTCTCGTAGGCGCGGAAGTCGGGAAAGCAGTAGAACGTCCCCGCCGGCTTCGTCACGTGGACGCCGGGGATGGTGCGGAGGCGGTCGAGCATGAGGTTGCGGTTGTTCTCGAGGGTGAGGCGGAGCGACTCGACGCTCGTCTGCACCCCGGAGAGGGCGCCGATCGCGGCCCACTGCGACACCGTCGCCGGACCCGAGGTCTGGTGGGACTGGATGTTGTTCATGGCCTCCACGACCTCGCGGTTCGCCACCGTCCAGCCGATACGGAAGCCGGTCATCGCGTACATCTTGGAGACGCCCTGGACGACGACGAGCTTCGAGGAGTCCGTGTCCTCCTTCACGAACTCGTACGCGTTGGGTGCCTTCTGGCCGTCGAAGACGAGCCGGTTGTACAGGTCGTCCATGATCAGCCACAGGTTCTTCTTCTCGCAGAACTCCACCATCTCCGCGATGAAGTCAGAGGAGTACATCACCCCGCACGGGTTGTTGGGGCTGTTGAGGATCACCGCGCGGGTGTAGGAGCCCACCTTGTCGGCGACGTCGGGAACCGACGGCTCGAAGCCGCCGTCCTCGGGCTCCACCGCGACCGGCACCCCGCCCGCGAGCTTGACCATCTCCGGATAGCTCACCCAGTACGGTGCCGGGAAGACGACCTCGTCCTTGGGCTCGAGGATCGCGTAGAGGAGCACCTGGATCGACTGCTTGGCGCCGCTCGAGACGATGACGTTCTCGGGCGCGGCCAGGCGGCCGTAGTGCTCCTCGGTGTAACGCAGGATCGCCTTCTTCAAGGCAGGGAGCCCGTCGGAGGGAGCGTAGCGGATCTCGCCGGTATTCAGCTGCGCGGCGCAGCTGAGCACGGCGTCGAGCGGCGCCTTGCTCTTCGGCTCGCCGCCTCCGAGGTGGATGACCGGCTCCCCCTTGTCGCGGAGCTTCTTCGCGGTCTCGTTGAGCTTCAGGGTGGGCGAGGCCTTGATGGACCTCGCGAGCTGACTGACGCTCATGGGTTCTTCCTTTCTCGTCTCGCGCGGACTTCGACCGACGGAGGCTACGTTGAATCGACGGTGAGGGTAACAGACAAGCGGCCCAGTCGGGATGAATCGTTTGAACCGGCCGTTCTGCCGCCGGCTTCATCGGTGCCATCGACGCCCTTCAGCGCTCGCTCCCCGGGCGTCGCCGGTCCCGCCGCTCAGCCCACCCGGGCCAGGCCGAACCGTCTCTCCCACCCCTCCTTCTCGAGGAAGCCGGCCAGGGACGAAGGCATCGCCTCGGGCCCCGCCTCGAGCAGCCGGAAGGCTTCGGCCCGTGCCTTCTCGAGCAGGTCGCGGTCGCGCAGGAGGTGGGCCACGCGGAAGGTGGGCATGCCCGACTGACGGGTGCCGAAGAAGTCGCCGGGACCTCGCAGCTCGAGATCCGTCTCGGCGAGGGCGAAGCCGTCACCGGTGCGGACCATGGCCTCGAGGCGGACCCGTGCCACCTCCGAGAGGCGGCCGTGCGCGAGGAGGACGCAGGTCGACGGGTGCACACCGCGGCCCACCCGCCCCCGGAGCTGGTGCAGCTGCGCGAGCCCGAAGCGCTCGGCGTGCTCGATCACCATGACGGTTGCGTTCGCGACGTCGACGCCGACTTCGATCACCGTCGTCGCCACCAGGACTTGCAGCTCGCCGGCCGCGAAGCGCGCCATCACCGCCTCCTTCTCCGCGCTGCGCATCCGACCGTGGAGGAGACCGACCTCGACACCGGGGAGGAGCTCGCGCCACTCCACCGCGGCCTCGGTGGCCGCCCTCACGTCCTCGAGCTTCTCCGACTCGGCGACGAGGGGGTAGACCACGTAGGCCTGCCGCCCGTCCCCCACCTCGCGCCGCAGGAGGGTGACGACCTCCCGCCTCTCCGACGCGGGCCGGAGGATCGTGCGGACCTCTCTGCGGCCCGGCGGCTTCTCGTCCACCACCGAGACGTCGAGGTCTCCGTAGGCGGTCAGGGCCAGGGTCCGCGGGATGGGGGTGGCGGTCATGACGAGGACGTCGACGTCGTAGCCCTTGTTGCGCAGCTCCTCGCGCTGGAGCACGCCGAAGCGGTGCTGCTCGTCGACGACGGCGAGGCCGAGTCGGTGGAAGGCCACGCCCTCCTGGATGAGGGCGTGGGTGCCGACGACGATGTCCGCCTCCCCGGCGGCGACCCGGGCGAGGGCGTCCGCGCGGGGCTTGCCCTTGACCGCCGAGGTCAGGAGAACCACGCGGTAGGAGGTGCGGTGGAGCAGCCGCCGGAAGGTGAGGAAGTGCTGGTCGGCGAGGATCTCGGTGGGGGCCATGAACGCCGTCTGCAGGCCGTTCTCGAGGGCCACGATCATGGCGATGAGCGCCACCATCGTCTTGCCCGAGCCGACGTCGCCCTGCACGAGCCGGTTCATCGGGTGGGGCGAGCGCACGTCGTCGGCGATCTCGCGCAGCACGCGCTTCTGGGCCCCGGTCAGGGGGAAGGGCAGGACGCGCTTGACCGCCTCGCGCGTGCGGTCGGTGATCTCGAAGGGAGTGCCCCGGCGCTCGGCGCGGATGCCCTGCCGGCGTCGGGCGAGGCCGAGCTGGAAGAGGAACAGCTCCTCGAGGATCAGGCGCACGTGAGCGGGCGCGCGGAAGCGGTTGAGCGTTTCGATGTCCTCGTCGGGGCCCGGCAGGTGGACCCCGCGCAGCGCCTCGCCGCGGCCCACCACTCCGAGCCGGGCGCGGACCTGCGGGGGAAGGGGATCCTCGAGGTCCCTTGGCACCTCCCCGGCGAGATGGCTGAGGACCCGGCGCAGGGGTTTCGCGGTGATCGCGCCGAGCTTCTCGTAGACGGGGACGATCTGTCCGGTGTGGATGCCGGGCGCCTCTTGGGCGTCGAGCATCTCGTACTGCGGCGAGCGCATCACGAGCCGCCGCGACCCGAAAGCGTCGCGCTCCACCGGACCGAACAGGGCCACGTGCCGACCCCGCGCGAGCACGTCCCGGAGGAACGGCTGGTTGAACCAGAGCACCTTGAGCTGGGGGCCGCTCCCGTCGTGGATGCGGGCTTCGAAGAGCGTCATGCGTCGTCCCCGACGCAGGCCGGCCGCAACCACCTCGCCCGACACCGAGACCCGCATCCCCGGGCGCAGATCCGCGATCCGCACGCTCGACCGGCGGTCCTCGTAGCGCAGCGGCATGTAGAGAAGAAGATCCTCGGCCGTCCGCACGCCGGCCTTGGCCAGGCCCTCGGCCCGCCGCGGCCCGACGCCCTTGACGTACTGCACCGGCGCGTGGAGGTCCATCCGCGGCGCCGATCTTCCCACGGAAGGCGGGAGGGACAGGTCCTATCGGAAGTCGACGAGCAGGCGCCCGGCGTCGAGACGGACGCGACGGGCCGTCCACGGCAACGGCTGGGGGGCGGCGATGTCAAGGCCCGCCGGCTGCTCCGCGTTTCGGGTGGCGAGGCTCACGAGCTGGGCGAGGACCGAGGGCGGCACCCCCACCCCGCCCACGGTGGCCTCCTCGAGCTCGAAACGACCCATCCCGTCCGCGCCCTCGAGACGGCCGCGCAGGTCGACCGGCACGGGGCCGCTCAGCAGGGACAGCAGCGACAGGCCGCTCCCCTCGGGCAGCTTGGCCTTCAGCCGGTCGAGGTCGACGACCGCGTGCGCGGCGAGACGGCCGGGCCGGAGCCGCAACTCCAAGTCGGACACTTCCGGAGGGATCCGGTCGCCGAGGGAGAGATTCACGAACGAATTGATCTGGCGTTCCGTCACGATCACCGTTTCCTTCGCCGCGGGGCGTCCGGACCGGATGCGGCGGTCGATGCGGCGCAGCGTGCGCTCGACGACGTCCGCATCCTCCCAGCTCAACCCGGGCCGGGTGGGAGCGGGGCGGGCGTCGGCCACCGGCGCCTGGGCGGCGAGCACGAGACAGAGAAAGGGCGAAAGGCCGCTCACCCAGGCATTATAGAGTCGCGGGGGCTCACTCCCCGAGGGTCACTCCCGCGCCTCACTCCGGCAGATCGACGCGGCCGGGAGGGCGCGCCCAGGCGTGCGCCGCGAACTCGCGACGGGGGTGAAAGCCCAGCAGCGTGTACAGACGGTGGGCGGCGGCGTTGTCGACCGTGACGGAGAGAGTGGCGGTGGCGAGCCCCTGTCGGTCCAGGGCGTGGAGGGCGTGAGCCATCAGGGCGAGGCCGAGGCCGCGCCGCTGCGCCTCGGGCACGACGGATACCTGGCAGAGGTGGCCGTTGGTCCGAGAGAGACGGCTCGCGATCAGGACACCGGCTGGTCCCCGGGGGCCGTCGAGGATGCGCGACGCCTCTGAGTCGAATCGCCCGCAGCCCGCCCGCAGGACGAGGGTGTCGACGAATCCCCGACACGCCGACGGCGTCGCGTAGGTCAGGTTCAAGGCGGAGTCGAGGGTCCCCACGTGGCTGCGGTAGATGATCTCGGCGGCGGCATGCAGGTCGTCCCGCTGCAACGGCCGCATCCTCCACCCCGCGGGCACGGCCGATGGCGCCTCCGGCGGCCGGGCCTGAAAGTCGCGGACCATGTAGTGGCGGGGCCGACTGGTGAACCCCTCGGACGCAAAACGCGAATCCGCGACCGGATCGGTGCAGAAGAGGGTCTGACACTCCACCCGCGAGCAGCCCCTCTCTCGGCGGGCGTCTGTCACCACCGCCTCGACGAGCGTGTCCTCGAATCCTCGTCCCCGG
>Ga0326597_10003151_pt1 | contig 24004 bp, 20 predicted proteins | sample RVTome_12_FD_203789 | JGI IMG/M metagenome (GOLD analysis project Ga0326597, IMG submission 203789) | Soil microbial communities from uranium-contaminated site in the Upper Colorado River Basin, Wyoming, United States - RVT100D185 | ecosystem: Environmental > Terrestrial > Soil > Contaminated >... | reverse complement strand
AATCGCGCGTCTGGGTCGCCATCGCCGGCGGCCCGTATACTGGCCGGAGTGGCGGAATTGGCAGACGCGCGGGATTCAAAATCCCGTTCTGGCAACAGAGTGAGGGTTCGAGTCCCTCCTCCGGCAGTATCGTGAGCGGCTTACCCTTAGAAACTTGAAGTGATCCTTCGACAACCCAGCGGAGCCTCAATCGGGAGTCTCCCGCCGTGCGGGGTTTCTGTGGCTAACGTGACACGAAAGGCGCCTTCCATCGGCGCTGCGCTCCGTCCCCCGGCAGCCAACTGCGGTACCACTTCAGCATCGAATCGCGAACATCGGATCAACGGGCCCCTTCCAGTTGGAAGGCCCCATAATTGGCCGATGGGGAGGACTTCCAATCCCTGCACGCCGGTCGATGGTGTTTCCAGGCTGGGAATTAAGGTATTGAAACGTTGAAATCGGGTAACATCGCCTTGATATTACCTCGTTTAGGCGTATATTACGACGTAAAGTGCCCCCGGCGGTGCCCGATCAAGGGCACGACGTTGGCGCTTGCCGACGGGCGTTCTCGCCGTACCAGCGACGGACATGCGATCACTCACGACCGACTACCTGGGGCAGTTCTCCCTGACGGTCGAGCAAGCCTCGACCCTGAACCGAATCGGTGAGTACCGGGGCAAGCAGGACCTGTTTGCGCGGCAGACGCCCGAGACGCTGGAATCGCTGCAGCAGGTGGCGATCATTGAATCGAGTGAATCGTCGAACCGCATCGAGGGTGTGACCGCGCCTCACAAACGCATCGAAGCGCTGGTCCTCAAGTCGGCCACGCCGAAGGACCGATCCGAGCAGGAGATTGCCGGCTATCGTGATGCTCTCGCGCTTATCCACGAGTCGGCCCGGCACATGCCGTTCTCGGTCAATGTCATCCTGCAACTTCACTCGATGCTCTACCGCTACATGCCCAACGAAGGAGGGCGATGGAAGGCGACCGACAACGACATCGTTGAACGGAACCCAGACGGCTCAATCAGGCGTATCCGCTTCAAGCCGCCCAGTCCGGTGGCCACGCCGCCGGCGATGGAGGCGCTCGCCGCTGGTTACAAGGACGCAATCGACCGCCAGCGTAAAGAACCCCTGGTCATCGTCCCGCTGGCGATCCTCGACTTCCTCTGTATCCATCCATTTGGCGACGGCAACGGTCGCGTCTCGAGGTTGTTGACGCTGCTGCTGCTGTACCATTTCGACTATCAGGTGGGGCGCTACATCAGCCTGGAGCGCATCTTCGAGCAGTCCAAGGAGACATACTACGAGACCCTCGAACGCAGCTCGGCAGGATGGCACGACGGAAAGCACGACCCGGCCCCGTGGATGGACTATTCTTGGGGAGTGATGCTACGCGCATACCGGGAGTTCGAGGATCGCGTCGGCACCATCGGTCTCGGCAAAGGGTCAAAGACGGAGCAGGTCCGGCAGATCGTCAACCGCCGGATCGGTCCGTTCTCCATCTCAGACATCGCGGCCGACTGCATCGGTGTCAGCCGCGACATGATTCGCCTCGTGCTGCGGCAATTGCGGGATGAGGGAGTCATCACACTCCAAGGGAAGGGACGTGGCGCCAAATGGATTCGACGGCAGGATTAGCAGTTGCGCAAGCGGACTTTCTAACTCGATACAAATGTGATCTCCCACCTGGCCGACACGACGCGAACGGACCCCGAGAGTCAGAGGCGGCTTGTGCTACTCGTGCGCACTGGGACATGCGAGTTCATCGGTGCGGCTGAGATCATCGAGGAGTTTGCAGGTATGGCTCGCGCGAAGCCCGAGCAGTTCGCACGATCGCTCGGATTGTTCTGGACGCTTGTCGGCGACCGAGTGCTGGTGGGCAGGAAGAGGCTGCTGGTACAGGAGATCAAGAAGGGCAGCATGTTGTCGCGGAAGGAGGCGATCCTCAATGCCGATACGGTCCACCGACTGCAAGGACTGCCGGTTGACGACGTGGACGGGTGGGACGAGATCGCCAAGGGCGTTCGTGGGCAAGGCGAGGACTTCACGACCGGAATGCACGAAAGCGCGGAAAAGGTCCACGAGGTGATGCTGGAGACGGTCACCGCCAAGGACGTCCGCAAGAACGCGGGACGGTTCGAGGTAGGCGAGGCGACAATCAAGGACTGGTTTCACGATGTGCTGAAATCGAACCGAGAGACCCTGGGCCTCCCCGACGACGAGGCGAGGTGGCCGGATGTCGGCCAGTTGCCGTGCATCCGCGCGTTCGTGTCGATCCTGATCGCGCTGACCAAGAAGCATTATATGTCGCTCGACCACAAGTATCGTGGTGGCGACCAGCACGACGTGGACCACTATACCAGCGCAGCGATTGCGGGGTGCCTGGTCACATCGGACCGGCAATTCCGCGACACGGCCAGTCTGATTACGTGGCGCTCGCCTCCCGTACTTACTACTAAGGAGTTTCTAACGCAAGTAAGCAAGATGTGAGGTCGTAGGTCCAGAAGCACCGCCCGCCGGACTGAGTCATTCAGCGCGGACCCTCCGGCCGCTGTCTCGGCCGTCCAAGTGTATCCCGTCTCTTGTGCGCGCCGGCCTGTGATTTCCTGAGCACGTTGCATCACGTCCAGCGCAATCATCGCAAAACTCACAGGAGGCGCCCCGCAATCGCAATAAATTTAACAGAATCTTAATAATCTCTTAACACTTCCATAATGCTTTGGTGTCAGACTTCGCTCCCGCGTTAAACGAGGGCTATCGATCTTTGGGTTCTCTTTACTTATTACAGGCCGTTAACAGAATAGTCTCCGTTCGTGGATGTGTTCGGAGAGTCAAGGATTGGAGTGAATCCGTGAACTATGGTCGCGTATGGATGAAACGGTCGTGCGTTTTCTCATTCATCGCCGTCCTGATCCTGGGCGGCGTGCGGGCGGTAGGACAGCCGGAAAACCAGGCCGCGGATCAGAATGAAGCAGCGGTGCAGCCCGCGCCACCGGAAGGCGAAGCGCAAACGGTGGAGACCAAGGTAGACGAGCCGCGCAAGACCCACGGCCCCTTTGACCTTGACTACAAGTACATGACAGGGGATTGGGGCGGGACCCGCACCGAGCTGGAAGACTTAGGCGTCACCATAAAATTAACCCTCATGAACCAGATCATGGTGAACGTGCACGGCGGCTTGGAGACCGAAAACGGCCACGACACGGCCGGAAGCTATGAAGTAGATTTTTACTTCGATATGGAGAAGCTGCTCGGCATCAAGGGCGCGACGTTCTGGATTCGCCCGAAGGGCACCTGGGGCGGGGACGACAGCGACTTTGACAAAGAGAAGATCGGCGGGCTATTCAAAACCAATCAGGACGCCAGCAGCGAGGAGCCCATCTTTGTTGACAAGTGGCACTGGCAGCAATTCTTCCTGGACAAGAAGCTCGAAATGCGGATCGGCCGGCAGGAACCCGTCAAGGACCTCTTCGACACCAGCAAGATCATCGGGCACGAGGACAAGTACTTTCTCAACCAGGCCCTCGTACGCAACGCAACCATCCCGTCCGATAAGGGCTTGGGAGCGTTTGTGCGGTGGAAATTCACTAAACACGCCTACGTAAGCGCCGCGGCCCTGGACGCACAAGCGGAAGATCGCCAGACGAACTTCAACACGGCCTTTCACGACGAGGACGAATTCCGCTTTTTCTTCGAATTGGGATGCAAGCCGGAACTGAGCTCTTCGAAAGGGCCGCTCTGGGGGCACTACCGAATCGGAACGTGGTACGACCCCACGCGCCGGCCGAAGTTTCGGAACACCTTCGACGGTTTGCGGCAGGAGCGGTTCCGCGGCGATATCTGGGGCTACTACGTCGGATTTGACCAGATGATCTGGAAGGAAAACGAGGGCCCCGACGACGCGCAGGGCGTGGCCATCGCCGGGCGCTTCGGGCACGCCAATGGAGAAGTCAGCCGGATCGAGGACTTCTGGTCGTTCGCCGGTCAGTACGAAGGGTTGATACCGGGGCGCGACGACGACGTGCTGGGCGTCGGCGTGGGCCAGGGAATCCTGGCGGATGAGTACGAGCGCGTACACCGCGGTGCAGACCGCGAGACGGTGTACGAGCTGTATTACTCGATCAAGCTCGCGCCGTGGCTGTGGATCAGCCCGGATGTACAATACATCACCAACGCCGGCGGTGACGACCCGGACAACGACGCCTTTGTCGCGGGGTTGCGCGTAAGGATGAATCTTTAGTTGGAACTTCGAAAAAAAAGGGAGCAGTAGTATGAGAAGATCTTCGGGAAGTGTCGTACGTCTCTTGAAGGCGGCCGCGCTTTCATCCGCGGCCGTCGGGGCCCTCAATTCGTCGGTCTGTACGTGGGGCGACATCGGTCAGAACGTCGTATCGGGAACCTTGGATTTCGTGGAGGGTTATACTACCGACTGGTGGCAGGCGGTCTTCCCGCCCCCCGAGGCCATCGGCGGGAATTAGCGGGCATTCCCGGCCGGGATGCGTTCTGAGTTTGGAACGGAACTTTAACAGGAGAAACCGTATGAGCGGGAACAATCACTCGGGTCAGTCGTGCGCAGCGCGGCGAACCCGCGCGTGTTTGCTGGGTGTACTGTTTATTGCGAGCCCGGCGTACGCACAAATGAAAGGCCACGTAAAAGTCGACGGGTCTAGCACGGTCGCACCCATCACCACGGCCGCAGCGGAGATGTTCAAGGAAGAGCATCCGCGCGTGCGCGTGACGGTGGGCATCTCGGGGACCGGCGGCGGGTTCAAGAAATTTCTCGACCAGAGCCCGGCGCTGAGGACGGATATCAGTGACGCCTCTCGTGCGATCGCGCCGAAAGAGATCGAGCGGGCGGCGGAAATCGGCGTGGAGTTCATCGAAGTACCGATCGGCATCGACGGTATGACGGTTATGGTTCACCCGTCGAATGACTTCTGCGACTATCTCACGGTGTCGGAGTTGAAGCGCATCTGGGAGCCCGGCAGCGCGATCAGCAACTGGCAGCAGATTCGCCCCGGCTTTCCTGACCTCCCCTTGAAGCTTTATGGCGCCGATACTGACAGCGGGACCTTCGACTACTTCACCGAGGTCGTCGTGGGCAAGTCTCGTGCGTCGCGCAGCGATTACACGGCCAGCGCCAGCGACAACGTCCTCGTTCAGGGAATAGCGGGTGACAAGGCCTCCCTGGGCTATTTCGGATACTCCTATTACGAGGCCAACAAGGACAAGCTCAAGCTCATCGGGGTAGACAACGACAACGGAAACCCGGTGAAGCCGAATATCGACGTGATCCGCGCGGGCAAGTACGAACCGCTCGCGCGGCCGATGTTCCTCTATGTGAACGCCGAGTCGTACAAGCGGCCGGAAGTTAAGGAGTTTATGGATTTCATTCTCGACCGCGCACGCGAGATCGTGGAGCACCCGAGCGTCAATTATGTCGCTCTGTCCGACGGCCTTTATGAGCTAGCGCAACGGCGCTTGAAACAGGGCCAGACCGGGTCGGCCATGGCCGCCTCGACGGGCGCAAAGGAAGACCTGGAAGAAGTCTTCCGCAAGTATTAGCGGATATCCCATAGTGCTCGGTCAACGATAGTTCGATGCGTTGCACGAGAGTTGCGAAGGATTCCACTGCTCGCGCGTAGTCCTGGTCGTGCGTAACTCTTTGGTTTTTGGGTACGGGCATCCGCTTTTCCGAGCCGCGACCGCTTTTCCGAGCCGCGACCGTGAGGGAGCGAAGTTCGCCCCGGAAAATCCGAGCCGCGACCGCCTGCCCTTGACGTTGCGCAGCAATGTCAAGGGTGAGGGAGCGGGATTGACGCGCCTTTTCCGAGCCGCGACCGTGAGGGAGCGAGATTGACGCGCCTTTTCCGAGCCGCGACCGTGAGGGAGCGAGATTGACGCGCCTTTTCCGAGCCGCGACCGTCAGGGAGCGAGATTGACGCGCCTTTTCCGAGCCGCGACCGTCAGGGAGCGAAGTTCGCCCCGGAAAATCCGAGCCGCGACCGCCTGCCCTTGACGTTGCGCAGCAATGTCAAGGGTGAGGGAGCGGGATTGGCCGACCAGAAAGTTTAAGACCGACGCACTACCCGGCAGAACCGTCAAACTACGAATCCCGCCGCACTGGCGAACGCTCGTGCAGCGCCGGCTTCGGGGGTTCTGGAAGCGTGGGCGTGACGGTTTGCGGCCCTGATGCCGCACGCTATGTAACCACGCACAGGGGACCGCAAGCGTGTCGCGCAGCCAAGGGGGCGAAGGCATCGTCGCCCCGGAGTCGTTATGTCGTTTTTCAGCACGCTCAAGGAGAAGGCGATTTGGGTGTTTCTGGCGGCCTGCGCCCTGCTTTCAGTCGCAACGACCGCTGGGATCGTCTGGGTCCTCGTCACCGAGTCCGTACACTTCTTTGCGGAAGTGTCCGCTTTTGAATTCTTTCTCGGGACCCGCTGGGCGCCCATACTAGAGCCACGCAGCTTCGGCGTGCTTCCGCTTGTTTGCGGCACGTTTCTGGTAGGCGCCGGGGCTCTTTTTGTGGCCATCCCCGTGGGGGTTGGAACCGCCGTCTATCTCAGCGAGTATGCTCCGAATGCCGTCCGCGGGGTCCTAAAGCCGATCCTCGAGGTGCTCGCGGGCATCCCCACGGTCGTGTACGGCTACTTCGCCCTGACCTTTGTCACGCCCCACGTCCTGCGCCCCTTGTTGCCGCATACCAACGTGTTCAACGCCGCGAGCGCCGCGCTCGTCGTGGGCGTGATGATAATTCCCACGATCGCCTCCCTGTGCGACGACGCATTTCGCGCCGTGCCGAGGACGCTTCGCGAGGCGGCCTACGCCCTCTCGGCCACGCGCCTGGAGGTCACGACTCGCGTTGTCGTACCCGCAGGAATGTCCGGCGTGGTGGCCGCGATCTTGCTCGCGTTCGCCCGCGCGATCGGGGAGACCATGGCGGTGACGCTGGCCGCAGGCATGACGCCAAAGCTGACCTTGAACCCGCTCGAGAGCATTCAGACGCTCACGTCGTACATAGTGCAGGTAAGCCTCGGCGACACGCCTGCCGGCACGATTGAGTATCAAACCATCTTCGCCTGCGGGATGACGCTCTTTCTCATAACTCTCACCATCAACCTGGTGGCCCACAAAGTGCTCAAACGCTTCCGAGAGGTGTACGAGTGAGCGGTGAAACCTCCTTATTCGTGCCGAGGCTCGCCCGCCGCCGCCGCAGAGGGCGCATTTTTTCCATGGCCTGCGCACTGGCAAGCCTCTTCGGGTTTGTGTTCCTCGTCGTGTTGATTCTCCGCGTGCTCTATGAGGGCGCCGCCTGGGTCAACGAAGATTTTCTTCGGAATTATCCTTCCACCATCAATCCCCCCAAGGCGGGTGTAAAGAGCGCCATTTGGGGCACCGTATGGCTGATTTCAATCACGCTCCTTATCTCGGTCCCGGTGGGAGTCGCCTCCGCCGTCTACCTGGAGGAATACGCGGCCAACGACCGGCTGACCCGCTTTATCCAATTGAACATTGCCAACCTCGCCGGCGTTCCCTCGATCGTTTACGGTATACTGGGGCTCGCGGTGTTCGTACGGTTGTGTCGCTTAGATCGCACCGTGATCGCCGGGGCCCTTTCGTTGAGCCTGCTGATAATGCCGGTAATCATCATCGCGAGCCGCGAAGCCTTGGTGGCCGTTCCGCGCTCGATTCGCCACGCCGCGGTGGCCCTCGGCGCCAGCCGCTGGCAGACCGTGCGCGCGCACGTACTGCCCGCCGCCCTGCCGGGAATTATGACCGGTGTGATCCTGGCCGTTTCGCGGGCCATCGGCGAGGCGGCACCTCTCCTGATGATCGGGGCCCTCACTTATGTGGCCTTCGTCCCCGAGGGCCCCCGGGACTACTTCACGGCTCTTCCAATTCAGATATATGATTGGTGTGACCGCCCCCAACAGGTATTTCACCATCTTGCTGCCGCGGCCATAATAGTCCTCCTGGGAATACTCATTCCGATGAACGCCGTGGCCATCACCTTGAGAGCCTGGCATCAACGTCGGAGGATATGGTAGTATGGCGGAGCCGGCCCGCACGCTCTTGTCGAAAGGGCTCTCCTTGAGGGCAGAGGAACTAGTCCGCAACCAACCCTCCCCCGCACCGGACGCGCTCTCGGCCGAAACCGTGATTCGCGTCGAGAACCTGACGGTTCGATACGGCGATTTCGCGGCGGTGCGCGCGGTGTCGATGGACATCTCCGCGCAGCAGGTCACCGCGATCATCGGTCCCTCGGGCTGCGGCAAGAGCACCCTTCTTCGGGCAATGAATCGGATGAACGACGTCGTCCCCACCTCCACGGTAGAGGGGAAGATAATCTACCGCGACAGGGACGTGTACGGACCCCTTTGGGATCCCGTGGAGCTGCGCCGCAGCATCGGCATGGTCTTTCAAAAGCCAAACCCGTTTCCGAAGTCGATCTACAGAAACGTGGCGTGGGCGCCGAGGATCAACGGGTACCGCGGAAACCTGGACGAACTGGTCGAGCGGTCCCTGCGCCAGGCCGCGCTCTTTGACGAAGTCAAGGACAAGCTCCACGAAAGCGCCTATGCGCTGTCCGGCGGCCAGCAGCAACGCTTGTGCATCGCACGCGCCATCGCCCTGGAGCCGGACGTGCTGCTCATGGATGAGCCCTGCTCGGCGCTCGATCCCATCGCAACGGCGCGCATAGAGGAGCTTATCCACGAAATCAAACGCTTGTATACCGTAGTGCTCGTCACCCACAACATGCAGCAGGCGGCGCGCGTTTCCGACCGCACGGCGTTCATGTACATGGGAGAGCTCATCGAGGTGGACGACACCGCCCTGATCTTCACCAAGCCCAACAAACGCAAGACCAACGATTACATTACGGGCCGATTCGGATGACCGCCCACTTCGTTCACCTTCTGGATCAATTGCACCGCCGGTCGCTGCGCATGGCCAGCCTCGTCGAAGACATAGTCGAGGAGGCCTGCGAAGCCGCCCTCGATACCGACAAGAAGCTCGCCCGCCGCGTGATAAAGCGCGACGAAGAGGTCGACTCCGAGGAGGTCGACATAGAGGCGGAAACCGTCCGCCTTATGGCCCTCTATCAGCCCGTGGGGGGCGACTTGAGACTGCTCTGCACCGTGCTCAAGGTCAACAACGACCTCGAGCGCATCGCGGACTGTGCCGTCAACATCGCCGAACGTGCCAAGCATCTCGACCGCCCGACCATGGAGGGGCACGCCGGCATCATCGGGCAAATGGCGACTCTCGTCCGGCGCATGCTCCGCACCGCGGTCCAGGCCTACGGCACACGCAACGGCGAGGGGGGCATCAACGTGTTTTCGCAGGACGATGCCGTCGACGCCTTGTACGGCCAGATGATAATCGGAGTGGTGGACGGAGCCCCGGGACGCCCGGACTTGATGGCCGGATACTTGGACGTCCTTTCCATCGCCAAAAACTTGGAGCGGATTGCCGATCACGCGAGCAACATCGGTGAGGACGTTGTCTTTCTGGAAACCGGGCAGATCGTCCGTCACCGAGACGATCAGTCGAAGGCTGATGAATCGTGAGCCCGTTGCGACGCGACTCGCCTGCCGCACGCCGCCCCCCACAAAATGCGGGTGCGACCGCTTCACGAGCGATCCTTGTGGTTGAGGATGAGGACGATCTGCGTGAGCTGATCGTGTTCAACCTGGAGCGCGAAGGATATGAGTGCCGTCGCGCCGCGGACGGCCGCGAGGCGCTCCTCCACGTCGCCCAGAGCGTACCGGATGTAGTCATTCTCGACCGCCTTCTTCCCAACGTGCCCGGCGACACGGTTCTCTTCAAAATTCGTCAGGATCGCCGCACCGCCGCCGTCCCCGTTCTGATGCTGACCGCAAAGGCGGAAGAGTCCGACGCGCTCGTGGGACTGGCGATGGGGGCCGACGACTATGTCACCAAGCCTTTTTCGATGAAATTGCTCGTCGCCCGCGTGGCGGCGCTGCTGCGCCGCGCTGAGGTCAATGTGCCGGGGGCCGGCGCCGATGTCCTTTCCTCGGGGCCGTTTGTGCTCGACGCGGAACGCCAGACGGCCACCGTCCATGGAAACGCCTTGAAGCTGACGACGACGGAGTTCAGGTTGCTCAAGGCGCTCATGTCCGCGGACGGGCGCTTGCGTTCGCGCGCGCAGTTAATCGACGCGGCCCTGGGCCCCAACGTAGCCGTCGTCGACCGCACAATTGACGTCCACGTTGCCGCCCTGCGCAAAAAGCTCGGGCCCGCCGCACAGTGGATTCACACCATCCGCGGATCCGGCTATACGTGGCGGGCGCCGGGCCCGGCCGACGGATGACACGCCAGATGCTCCTGCGGCCGGGACGTTACTTCTGGAAACTTTTCATCATTAACGGCGCCGTCGTGGCCGTGATCCTCGCTCCATGTCTTTGGGTCGTGATGGAACAGTTTCGCCGATTTCGAGAGGAGGCGATATCGCGTCACCTGTTGGCGCAGGCGACGGTCCTCAAGGTGGCGGTCGGCGGCCGGTTCGCCCGCGATTATGCCCGTGAATTGAACGAGCTTGCCCGGCAGGTGGGCTCCGCCGGCCACGAGGACGCACGCGTCACGTTCATACTAGCCGACGGCACCGTGATCGGGGATTCGTCCGCCGACTTCAGCAAGATGGGGTCACACGCCGATCGTCCCGAAGTAATCCAAGCCCTCGAAAGGGGGTTCGCCGAAGTCACGCGATGGTCGCACACGGTCACCAAGGGAATGAAGTACGTAGCGGTCCGCGTTGGGCCCGGGGAGACCCCGCGGGGTGTGGTCCGCGTGTCCATTCCGTCGCGTAGCATCGGAGCCCGCACCGAGCCCGTACAGAGGCTGCTCCTGACGATCGGCGTGCTTGCCGTGCTGTCGGCGATTCTCCTGGCCCTGGCCCTGGCCCTTGTATGGAGCCGCCGAATCCGCCGAATCACGACCACCGCGCAGAGCATTTCCCGCGGAGACCTGTCCGCTCGCGTCGACGTATTGGGAGAGGACGAAGTTGCCCAACTCGGCCGTTCGGTCAACCGTATGCGTGACAGACTGCTGAACCAATTGGACACGATCGATCGGCAACGCCGTACGCTCGATTCGCTCATATCCCAGTTGGGCGAGGGCGTCGTAGTCGCGGATGGCGAAGGGCGAATCGTGCTGATAAATTCCGAGGCCGTGGAGATCCTGCAACTTATGCGCGGCGGCACCTGTGATTCCTGCGTGGGACTCGCCCTCGAGCACTGCGTGCCGCAGCGCCGTCTTCAGGACATGCTGCGTTCCGGCGTCCGCCGCGGAGGATTCGGCGACGGCGAGCCGAATCTAGGTCAGAATGGCGGAACCGCCAAGCGCCCGCCCGCCCACTCCGAAGAGATCGAGCTTCAGTTGACCGCGGGGACGGATATCCGCACCGTCCTCGCCCGCGCGTTCGACGTGCGCCTGCCCGCAATCGCCGAGACCTCCCGTTCCGACCGGCCGGCTACGCACGTCGGGCGGGCCCTGGTTCTCACCGACATCACCGAACTGGCCAAGGCGATGCAGGCCAAGGCGGACCTCGCCGCGAACGCGTCACATGAACTGCGCACCCCGCTCTCCGCGATTCGTGCCGCCGTGGACACGCTCAAGTCAATCGACTGGAACGGTGATCCCTCCGCGGCCGCTAAATTCGTGGGTGTCTTGGATAGGCAGAGTGCGCGCATGGAAGCGATGATCGCGGACCTTCTCGAGCTGTCCCGCCTGGAATCGGGAACGAATCGCTTCGAATCGGCGCAGTTTTCCGCCAAGGCCCTGCTCGACGAGCTGCGCAGCGCCTTCGCCGCCGCCGTGGCCGACAAACGCCTCAACTGGAAGACGTCGCTGTCCGACCCCGCCCTCACCTGCACCGTGAGTATCGAACTGCTCCGTATCACTCTGCGCAATCTGATCGACAATGCGATACGCTTTACGGCGCCGGGCGGGGAAGTCGAGGTGTCTTGCCGGCCCGAGGGGGCGGGTGTCGTCTTCGAGGTCGCCGACACCGGATGCGGCATTGCGGCCCACGAGCAGCGCAGGATCTTCGAACGATTCTACCAGGTGGAGCGGGCCCGTTCCGGCCCCGACCGTGGAACCGGGCTGGGCCTGTCGATTGTTCGTCACGCGGTTGCCGCGATGAACGCCCGCGTAAGCCTCCAAAGCACGCTCGGCAAAGGAACGCGCGTCACGATTCAATTGACGCAGGACCCCAGGCCCGAGGCTCGCGCCGCCCCCGTGAAATCGGCTTGAGTCCGCGCACGGGGCCCGGTTTATAAGGAACCGTTGCGAGCGTCCGGCGCACCGTCGGACGCGCGCCAGGAAACCCGGCCGGTGAGCTACGAACTTCGTGGACGTGTCGTTTTCATAACGGGTGCCTCCCGCGGCATCGGCCGGGCCTGCGCCCTGGAGTACCACCGTGCCGGCTGCAACGTCGTAGCCGCGGCGCGCTCCGCCGACTTGCTCAACGAACTCGTCGATGAGCTCGGGTCCGACCGGATCGTTCACGCCGTGGTGGACGTGACGGATGCACGGCAGCGCGCCGAGGCCCTCGCGTCCGCCCGGGAACGCTTCGGCGCCATTGACATTCTGCTGAACAACGCCGGCTGGGCGAGCTTCGCCTCCGTGCTGCGACTGCCGGGCGCGCATCTCGAACGCATGTGGGGCCTCAACTTCGCAGCGCCGGTGGCGTTGATACAGGAAGTTCTTCCGGAAATGATTCAGCGCCGCAGCGGGCAGATCGTCAACGTATCATCGGTCGTCGGCAGTCAGGCGATTCCGCGCATGGGCGTGTACGGCGCCACCAAGGCCGCCTTGTCTTCGCTCAGCACGGCGCTGCGCATGGAACTCCAAGGCACCGGCGTGGACGTCCTGCTGGTCTCGCCGGGCTCCACGGCCACCGGGTTCTTCGAGGCCGCGGCCAGCGTCGACGTGCGCGCCGTCAGGCTCGCCGAGACGCAATACTCCCCGGACAAGGTCGCCCGGGCCATCGTCCGCTCTTCGCGCCTACGGCGCCGCGAGGTCACCTTGTCGGCGGAGGGCAAGGCCATCTGCGCCATTCGCCGCGTGTCGCACCGATTGGCCGACGCGATCATGTATCGGGTCGCCAAGCGCTCCATGCCGCCGCTGAAGCACTGAACTGCGCGGCGCCCTTCGGCGGCAGTGGTCCGCCCGCGGCGCATCCACTGCTTCATACTAAGGCAGCGCTCAAAAACAACTTGGACGATTTCTGAGGGAATAGACGGGATTTACACGATTAACGGGAACCAGGGCCTGCGCTCGTCACAGGTGTTGAAGCGCAGCTATCCCGTTCATCTTGTAAATCATGTCTTCTCCAGGTGTTCATGTTATTGTCGAGCGCGCCCTGACACTACAACGCTACAAATCTGAACCGCGGATGAACGCCTGCCTGCCTGCCTGCCTGCCGGCCTGCCGGCAGGCAGGCAGGCAGGCAGATGAACGCAAATAAGCTGAATCGCGGTGGGTGCGTTGCCCGATGGGCGCGGGGGCGCCGCGCACGAATGAGCGGATATGTCCTCCTGCCCGTACCTGCGAATCCGCGTTCATCCGCGTTCATCCGCGTTCATCCGCGTTCATCTGCGGTTATCTGCGGTTATCTGCGGTTTTCAGGCCCGTGCTTTTAGCGTTGTAGTACTAACCGCCTGTTGAGGAACTCCCCACTCATGTGGGACCGACTTTCCAGTCGGTCATTCCGGCGGCAACAGAGCCGTCTGGCGGAATGGAAAGACCGTCCCACAAACTTTTCTCAACAGGCTGCTAACCATGCCGATTCTCAACCCTCGTTGATCCAGGCTACGGTGTTTCCCTTTTCGGGCTGGTCGCCGGTGATCTTCTTCGCGTACGCAACCTTGTCCTTTACCTCCGTAAGCTCGATCGTCGCGACTTCCGTTTCTTCTCCGGCGTCGAGCACCTCCCCGCTGTCCTCGTCCACGATCGGCTCTCCCAGCTTGAAGACCTTGAACTTCATCCCCGCTTCCAGGCCGTCGCGCTCCCCGCCGCGGATCACTATCTTGTCGCCCTTGGCGAGCACGACCTTGCTCTTCCACGCTATCGTTTCCGCCTGCTTGTCGATCGCTTTGAGCGCATCGTTGATGAGTTGGCGGGTGATGTCGCCGGTCGTGTCTCCGCCCGCGTCCTTGTTGCCGCCGAAGCCCAGTCCTCCGACCCCGCCGCTCCCGCTCTCGCCCTTCTTGACCTGTTCCGCCGATACCGTTGCCGTGTCGAGTATCATGCCCGTCGACGTGTCATAAATGCGAACGTCCATCGTGATCTTGTACACGGTCTTGCTCTTCCCCATGCCGAACCCCTTGAACGATCCGCTCCGCCCCGAGCTCTCCGTCGCCTCCGCGTCGGTAATCACCGGCTTGATCATTAGCTGCGCCCCTTCGAGCTCCCCGGTCTCCGCACCGGATCCCCCGCGCATCCGCCCCTCCGTCGCCAGATCTTGCTCCTTGAGCATTCCGTCGAGGTTCTCCCGCTCCACGACGCGATAACGCCCCGTGTTGCTGAGCTCCGAGATCATCTGCGCCTGCAAGGCCTCACCGGAAATCCAGGACACCGTCCCGACCGACCACTGAATCGGCGCCACCGCGATCGTCTTCTTGATCTCCGCCTTGGCACGCGCTGGGCCCACGCCGACCCCGCAAAAAACGGCGATTCCCGCGAAGAACCACGCCCGGCTAGTCCACGTCTTCGTATTCATATCTCGAATCCTTTCCAATCGTTACCTGTCAATCTGTTCGGTCCTTCAGACGAGCTAACTGATCCGCGGAACCACGAATCCTCGCTTCGTAGCCCGATTTCCGCCCCGTGCGCAGAATGTTACACGCCGGTTGCACTTTTTGACAACGAGGCGCGCGATCAAGCCAAATCGATGCGGATCGCGGGCGGTACGACTCACGGCCCCGGCTCCGCGAAAATGCCAAGCAGCATGTGTACGTCAATCGACCCGCCCGTCACGATGCAGACACAGCGCCCGCGCTTAGATTCGGGCATTTCCAGGGCGGCCGCGACTGAAAGTGCGCCGGAGGGCTCCACTATTATACGGTTGCCCAGCCCGAGCCGCCGTACCGTACGCACAACAACTTCATCGGACACAACGAGGACATCATCCACCAGCCCGTTCAAAACGCCAAAAACCTCCGCCGTCACGTACGGCACGGCTACGCCGTCACAAATCGTATGGCAGTCGACGCTGGCCGGCGCGCCCCGCCTGAAGCTCTCCGCAAGTGCGGCGCAGCCCTTCGGCTCCACGCCGTACACCCGCACCGACGGTTTGAGCGCCTTTACGGCGCTGGCAATCCCGCCGATCAATCCCCCGCCACCTACGGGCACGAGTATCGCTTCCACCTCCGGCATGTCCTCGATAACTTCCAGGCCGATCGTGCCGTGGCCGATCATGACGTTCCGGTTGGTCCAGGGGTGAATGAACGCGAACGGCTCCCGCTCCCAAACCTGCTCCTTTAGAAACCTGAAGACCTCCGCCATGGGAACGAGCACCGGCTCGCCGCCGTACTTGCGCATCGCCTCGATCTTCGTGCGCGGGGCCGAGTCGGGCATTATGGCCCGAGCCGGCACGCCGAAGTGCCTTCCGGTCCACGCCAGGGCCTGGGCGGTGTTGCCGGCGCTTACCGTGCTGAGCCCCGCCGCCCGCGCCGCCGCATCGAGTACGGAAACCGCGTTAAACACGCCGCGAATCTTGAACGACGTGACCGCCTGGTGAATCTCCGGCTTGAGCCATATGTCGCGCTTGCCGTCATAACTGTGCAGCGGCACGAGCGGCGTACGCACGACCACTTCGCGGAGCCCCTCCGCGGCCGCCCTGATCTCACCCAATGTCGGTGCTTCCATGTGGGCGCGTCCCAAACGACTACCATCTAAATGTGGCACGCGTGTGCCACTGCACTTGAGCCGTGCATGACTCTCTACGTCGCCACGACGCAAGTTGTACACGGCGCAGATGTAACCGGTCCTGGCCGCCGCACGCCGAGTATAACGCATCTCCGCCTCCCACATAGAATCTTTGACGCCGAGTGCCGGCGTGCGCACAATGAGGATGCGCGGATGCGCAGGGCCCGGCGAAAATGAACACCCTCATCGTAAACCAGCAGCAGGTCGAACGACTATTGCCGATGGCGGAGTGCATCGGCGTCATGGAAGACGTCTTGACGGCCCTCGCCCGCGACGATTGCCTGCTCCCTCTTCGAAGCATCATGTGGCTTGAGCGCGACGTCGCGGCCCTGGGCCTGATGCCCTCCGCGTGGCGATCCGCGCGTATCATCGGCCTCAAGGCCGTTACCTACTTCCCCGGAAACGAGGGCACCGCGCTCGATTCACACCAGGGCGCGGTGATGCTTTTCGATGGCAATCGTGGAAACCTGCTGGCCGTCATCGATGCAACCTCGATCACAGCCATTCGCACGGCCGCCGTCTCCGGCGTGGCGACCAAGGTACTCGCCCGCAATGAGAGCAAGAATCTCGCAATCATAGGCTCCGGCGTGCAGGCGCGCATGCACCTGCGGGCGATGTTGCTCTGCCGCCGGATCGCGCGCGTGCGCGTTTGCAGCAAGTCGCACGGCCAGGCACAACGCTTCGCCGACGAAATGTCGCGCGAGTGCGCAGCACCCCTTGACGCCGTTGCCTCGCCTGAGGAGGCCGTCGAAGGGGCCGACGTCATCTGCACGACGACTTCCTCGCGCCGGCCCGTGCTTATGGGGACGTGGCTGAGACCGGGGACGCACGTCAACGCCGTCGGCTCCAGCACCTCCTCCGCGCGCGAGCTTGACGGGCCCGCCGTCAAGATGAGCAGGCTCTTCGTCGATCGGCGCGAGTCGGCCGCGCGCGAGGCAGGCGACTTCGTCATTGCCAGGCAAGAGGGCCTCGTCAATGACGACCACATCATCGCTGAGATAGGCGAAGTCCTTGACCGCTCAAGCCAAGGGCGCCGGTCGCCGGACGAAATCACCCTGTTCAAGTCGGTAGGGCTCGCGGTGGAAGATCTCGCGGCCGGTTGGCACGTTTACAAGAAGGCGCTTCAGCAGGATGGAGCTACTATCATAAACTTCGGTGGAGCCCGCCATGCGGCCCCTTGAACCCGTAAGCCTCGACGAGATCCGCGAAGCCCGCGTGCGCATCCGCGAATTCGCCCTGCGCACGCCGCTGGTCCGATTCATCGACGACGACTCGCCCGCGCAAATATTCCTGAAGCTCGAAAATCTTCAGCCGTTCGGGTCGTTCAAGGTACGCGGCGCAGCGAGCGCCGTCGCCGCGGGCGATGCCGCCTCCCCCCTTGAAAAGGGGGGACCCAGGGGGGTCTCGCCCAAGGCACGTGTCCATCGACCAACCTCACGTCGGGCGATCCGGCCGTCTCTGTGTATCTCTGTGCACTCTGTGGATACTAGTGTCCATCGACCAACCCCGCGTCGGGCGATGCCGCCTCCCCCCTTGAAAAGGGGGGACCCAGGGGGGTCTCGCCCAAGGCATGTGTCCCATCCTCCGCGCAGCGAAGGGTGGGGTCACGGCACCGACCCGGCTCAGAGCGCTGTTAGCCGCCGCACTGGCTTCGCGGGCTCCAATCTGCTATCCTCTTCTGTCAAGGAGTGGATCTAACTCGCCGCAAAAGGGGTTCCGGCCGGATGGCCTTCCATATTGCCGCCATATTCTCGGTTATGGGCTGTTCGCTCGTCACGGCGGAATCAACCGAGGCGCCCGCGCCGACAACGGTTGAAGTTGCTCTGCCCGGAAGCGTCTCCGGCCGTCCCATAAGTCCGGCCGTGGCGCGGGGCTGGGCAGAATGGCTCACGATCAACGGCTTCGCATTCGACCGTTGCGGATTCGCCCCGGCCGAAGGGACGCTCGTCGTCGAGTTGAGCGATCAGGCTCAACTCGACCAACTTACACGCCAGGGATTCACCGTCGTTCGCACGCTCCGGCAGGGAGCGGCGGACCGCGCCGTACTCACCGATCCACAGTATTTCGACCCCGACGAGATCGACGCAATGCTCGACCAGGCCGTCGCGGACCACCCCTTAATCGCCCGCAAATTCACGATCGGAAGCACGTTCGAGGACCGGCCGATCTACGCGATTGAAATATCGAATCAACCCGCCGCGCCCGAGGACGAACCCGCCATCCAGTTCAACGGCCAGCACCACGCGCGCGAAGTCGCAACTTCTCATATCGTAATGAACGTTATCGAAACGCTTACCGATGGATACGGGTTCGATCCTGACGTCACCGCCTGGGTTGACAATTACACGACCGTCTGCATTCCCCTGGTAAACCCGGACGGCGTGCAACACGTCTTCGACGTCGACGTTCTCTGGCGGAAGAACCGCAGGGATTACGGCGGCGTCTGCGTCGGCGTGGATTTGAACCGCAATTATCCCTATCGCTGGGGGCCGGACGCCTGCGGGTTTACTTCTGGATGTTCCGGCGATACCTACAAGGGCCCCTCGGCCGCGTCCGAGCTCGAAACCCAGGCCCTGATCGCCTTGGCCGCGGAGTATCGCTTCGTTATGGCTACCTCCTATCACTCATACGGGAGGTTCATCGATTACCCTTACGCGTGCAGCAACGGCTCCGCCGCCGGCATAATGCCCGAACACCTCGTCATTCACGAAATGATGAACGGCGCGGCGGACGCCATCGACGCCGTGGACGGCGTTCCGCGTTACGCCGTGTTCTCACCGGCGTCCGCCGGGCCGCTCAGTGGAGACGACACAAGCTGGTACTACGCCCACCTGGGCACTTACTCGTTCATCATTGAGGTGGGCACGTCGTTCGAGCCGCCTTTCGGCGAGGTCGCCGGCATAGTCGATCGCAACCGCGGCGGATGGGAATACCTGTATCAACGGCTCGGCCAAGCCCGCATCGACGTCCACGTCACCCACGCATGTTCGGGTGAGCCCCTTGAAGCCGAAGTCACGCTTACCGACTTTTCCTTCGACACCGGCGAGCTTCCGCGGCGGACCTTTCTTCCCTTTGGCCGTTGGACTTTCGTCGTTGCGCCAAACCAGTCCTATACGCTGCGCGTCAGCGAGCCCGGATACCAGACGCAGGACGTGCCCGTAAACGTCGGCAACGCCCCTACTCCGGTCAACGTTGCGTTACTGCCGGCCGAAGGATGTGATGGTGTACCCGTCCCCGCGCCGAACGAACCGGGCCTGATCCTGTCTTCGCTGTTCACGCTTGCCGCTGGGATTGCGGTCCTCAAGCGCGTGGCGTAACACACCGTACGCAAGTCCGCGAACGCCCCGTCCCTCCCGAGCCGCAGCTCGTAGGGTGGGCATCGGCGGGTGCCCCATGTCTTTAGACGTGGGGGACCCGATGACAGTATCTCACCTTACCACCCCCCGAGCCGCGCCAGCTTTTCCGAGCCGCGACCGCTTTTCCGAGCCGCGCCTGCTTTTCCGAGCCGCGACAGCTTTTCCGAGCCGCGACCGTCAGGGAGCGCGTGCCCATGTCTATAGACGTGGGGGACCCGATGACAGTATCTCACCTTACCACCCCCCGAGCCGCAGGCTTCTGTCCTTGACGCGAGCCATAGCGAGTGTCAAGGATCAACCTGCGCGATCGCGCGCCATCGGTGACGTCGCCGCACCGCCCGGCAGCGCGTTGAGCACCCGTGTCCGCTTGGCTCAGACCTCTTCGAGCCGCCGGCCGTGCGTCTCGCGCAGCAGGGCGAACAGCGGCAGCACCATCAACGCCACCGCCGCGGCCGCGATTATGCACGTCGAGAGGTCGATCCGGTATGTTCCCGCGTCCGTCTTGTGAGTCAGATACCCGAGCAGCGTCGCCGTACCCGCCGCGAACATCGTCATGAATAGGTCCGTCCAGGCCGACCCGATCGCCCGGAAATCGTTCGGAAACAGCTCCATCGTCGCCACGCGCAGGATCGCGAAAACGGCCATCGATGCGAAGATTTGAACTACGAAAGCTATCACGACACCGTTCGAACCCTTCGGCAGCAGGGCCATGTTGAGAAGCGCCGCGACGTACAGCCCTCCGAAAACGTAAAGACACAGGTGGCGCCCGAGCCTGTCCGAGAGGTACCCGGCCGACAGCCATGCCGCCATGATTGCGACGACCTCGTATTGCACCACGCGGCCGACCGTTGCCGGACCGAAGCCGTTGTCAACACGGAGGTACTCGGTGCCCAAGAGCGAAATGGCGACAATAGCCCCGCCCGCGAAAAACACCTTCATTATCGACAACACCACCAGCGGCCTTCTATACGCCCGCCGGAAGGGCGCCGCCAGCAGGTCCAGCCCGATGCGCCCGTCCCGCCGCAGCTTCGTCGCGCGGAAATGCCGCGTCTCACGCATGAAAAAGACCACCGGAATCCCCGCAAACAGTCCCCAAACGGGAAAACGCGCAACGTCGCGCCAAGCCTCGGCGTTGTCCTCTCCCATTTGCCGCACGAGCCCGCCGAGGGCCACCCCGCCGCAGGCGCTCAGGACCGCGGTCACCGCCGCATAGAGCCCGCGGTGCCGCGGCGGGGCCTCTTCGGAAATCACCAGTTGCCAGATGTCCGACTTGTAAAAGACCGACAGCACCGTGATCAGGAAAATGTACTCCGTCGCTGTGCGCGCAAACCCCACGAGCCATTGCAGAAAACAAAGCCCGGCCATCGTCGTCCAGAGCATCGCTTTCCGCCCCCATACGTCGGCCAGTACGCGTGGCACGAACGCCAGGCACGATCCCAGATATACCCATCGGTACATGCCCACCATCGGGCCGAAGTCCATCTCAAAGCCCGCGCGCACGTAAGTCATCATCGCATAACGAAACGTGGTGGCGAACGAGTCGAAGAAGCCGGCCAGCCCCAAAAACGCAATCAGGAGGACCAGATACCAGGTCAGGTGATCCGGAACGCCTCCGCCCCCGCGTACAACGGAATCACCTCCAACGCGACCGACGGAATGGCGCGAAGAGCTCACGCCTTGCGCAGCTCGATGTCCTCGCCGGTTACGCGGACCTCATAGGTGCGCACGCCCTTCGTCGGCGGCGGCTCGATGGCCTCACCGGTCTCGAGGTCGAACTTTCCAAAGTGCCACGGGCACGTCACTGATTTGCCTTCGACCAGGCCCTCGTGAAGCGGACCGTCACGATGCGGGCACGTGTCGCAGATCGCGAAATAGGTGCCCTCCACCAGAAAAATGGCCACGTCTTCGCCCTCGAAGCTGACCAACACCGCCTTTCCGGGCTCGAATTCGTCTTTTCGCGCAACTCTTTCAAAGTTCACTGAGTACTCACAAGGCTAGAGATCGGCCCCGACGGCGGAAACGTGTGCTTTCCTTCCGCGGAGTCCACGTCCGCGCAGGCCCGATGCCGGCGCCTTCAACGCGCAGGTCCGCTCACAAAGTGACCGTGCCTGCGGCGATGCTACACGCTCCGCGCCTTCAGGGCCAGCCCGCGCGCCCGCGCGTCGGCGGCCTCTGCAAGCCTCCCCAACGCCTCGAACGTTGCTTCCAACTCTAAGTAGACTTGCGCTCGCTCCGGCTCCGCGGTCAGCGCCGCGAGGTATGACGCGAGTGCCTCATGGTAGCGCTTCTGCGCGAAGTGAATCTTTCCGATCCTCTCGTGACACGCACCGATTTCCGCACCGTGTTTCAACGCCTTCGCGAATTCGGCCAGCGCGGCGGGGAAGTCACCCTGATGATAAAGCGCCTCGCCGGCCTTGAAATAGGCCGCGCCAAGCTGCGGATCGAGGCGCACCGCCGCACGAAACTCCGCCAGGGCGTCGGAGTGCTCCTTTCGGACCGCCCACGTGTCACCCAAGTGTACACGCGCGGCCGGATCAAACGGTTGAAGCTTGAGCGCATCGCCGCACTCCGCCATGGCCTCCGCTTCCCTTCCTTGCCGTATGAGTATCCGCGCAATCATAAAGTGTACCGTGGGGTGCGACGGGTTGATGCCGACCACCTCACGGAAAGAATCGACGGCCTCGTCGAGAAACTCCATCTTCTCGAGAATTGTCCCCAGCATCAGCCGGCCGACGGCCGAATCCGGGTTCACGGAAAGCGCCGTCCGACACGCCTGCTCAGCCTTGACGTACTCTTCCAACTCCATAAAGGCGTATGCCAACCCGAGATGCGCCGCCGCGAAATCGCCGTCCGCCTCCCGGGCCGCGTCAAACGCCGCAATACCGGCGTCGGGCCGCCCAGCCTGAACGTACGCCCGGCCCAGCAGGAAGTGTACGAGGGCGAGCTGCGGATAATCGCGCGCCACGCCCGAAAACTCATCAATGGCTTCGGGAAACCGCTGCGCCTGTTGGTGTGCCAGTCCGAGCAGGAGCCGCGCCTTCGCGGACGCGGGAACTTGAAGCTCAACACTTTGGCGAGTCATTCGTTCGCCGCCCCGAGAATTGCCGGCGCTGTCCGAGTGTGGAATTGCGCACGTCTAGGCCGTTGACTGCGCCCAGAACCCCTGGTCCTTGGCAATCGCACGCGGAAACGTCTCCAACAGCGTGTGGCGCAATCGCGTGTAGGCCTCCTCGTACCGTGCCTCGCCCCGGCGAGAATCGATCCCGACAAGGTCCATATCGGCCATCATCTGCTGCGACTCGTCGAGCGAAAGCCCCAGACCCATAAACGTCGGGAAGCTGCACTCCGTCCCCAGGCAGATCCCTTGATCGAGGAGCCACCGGTTGCCCTTGACCACGAGGTCATCGGCGGTCTGAGCGTTCATGGTCTTGTGCCGCCACGTCATCCCCTGGCCATCGAGCTCGAACGAATCTACCCCGTAAACGGGAGTGTCGTGCTCGACTCGGAACTGTCCCAGATTCACCGTGTGCGGGCGCGCCGTCACTATGAAATCCAGAGTCTCCTGATACGTCTCCATCGTCTCCCCGGGGTAACCCACGATGAAGCTAGCGTGGGCGCGCAGGCCGTTTCGCTTCGCTATGGCCACGCCCTCGTGCGCATCGTCCACGTTGTGGCCCTTGCGCATATTCTTGAGAATCTGCTTGCTGCCCGACTCGATTCCGAAGAAAACCCCGAAGCATCCCGCCCGCTGCATCAGCTCGGCCAACTCGTCGCTCAGGTCGTCCACGCGGGCATAACACGACCACTGCAAGCCGAGATCCAAGTCGATCATCAACTGGCAAACGTCGTGAGGAAAACGCTTGTGCCTTGCCGGCCCGTCCGTGAAGTTGGAGTCCGCCACGCGGTACTTCGTGATGCCCAGCTCCGCGTTGCCAAGCAGTTCCTCGCGAATCTCGCCCAGATCGCGAATGTTCTTTCCCCTGTCGTACGAGCAGTAAAAGCAGTTGTACTTGCACCCACGCGAAAACTCGATCGAGAAAACGTTGTCGAAGCTCCGGTTCACAAGCCGCCAATCCGGTACGGGGATATGAACGTCCCGGGCCTTGAACGCCTTGCCCTTGACACCAACGTGAGAGGATTCCGCGCCGGATGGTCCGTAGCGCAGGTTCCCTTCTTCGTCCCTATACGCGATGTAGGGAACCGTGGCCGGGTCACGCCGTCCGTTGATGACGTCGAGAATGTCAAGCAGGGGGCCTTCGCCGTCACCGAATACGGAAAAATCCGCATAGCTGTGAAGGTCGTGCGATTTGCGAACGGTCGGACCGCCGAGTATGACCTTGCTGTCGGGAGAGAGCGGCCGCACTTTCTCGACGTATGCGCGAACGATCTCCGGTGTCAGAAGAAACGTCGTCGAGAACCCGATCGCCTTGGGCTTCTCCGCGAGGAGTGCCTCCACCTGACGCATCCGCCCGGGGTAGCGCAGAACGTTGTCCACCACGCGGACCTCGTAACCCTCCGCCTTGGCCACCGTCGCCAGGTCGCAAAGGCTCAGGTGCGGGCGGTGCGGCACGCGAATCCGAAACGCACCTCCGCGTCCGTTACGATTGCCGTTCCCGCTTCCGTTTCCATCCTCCTTGGGCAGTGGACGAAAATATTCGGTGACGCGGAACTGCTTCTCGATGCGCTCCTTGTCGTCCTTCGTGATGTCC
>Ga0326597_10003150_pt1 | contig 24006 bp, 17 predicted proteins | sample RVTome_12_FD_203789 | JGI IMG/M metagenome (GOLD analysis project Ga0326597, IMG submission 203789) | Soil microbial communities from uranium-contaminated site in the Upper Colorado River Basin, Wyoming, United States - RVT100D185 | ecosystem: Environmental > Terrestrial > Soil > Contaminated >... | reverse complement strand
AAACCGGCGCTTTCATGCCGGTTAACAGCAATCAGTTCTATCCGATGCCGGCCGGCGACAACTTCAACCTGCCCCAAGTGGCCTTCACACAGTTTTTCTCGCCTTACTTCGGCTTGATCATTGGCAAGCTCGACACCAGCGGCGGTGATGCTAACGAATTTGCTCACGGCAAGGGCGATACCCAATTCATGAATCTGGCATTGAATTTTACTCCCGTTCCACTTTTGACGTCGCCCTACTCGACGCTTGGCACGGGACTGTTATTTTTTCCAACCAAGGATTCAAAGGAAGCCACCGTAAGCTTTATGGTTCTTCAAGCCAATGGCCAGGCTAGCCTCAGTGGCTTTGACGATTTGGACGCGGACAAATTGACCTTCGTCGGTGAGGGCCGGGTGAGGACAAACTTCTTTGGCCTGGCCGGACATCAGCTTTTCGGCGCGGCTTTTTCCAACAGAAAGTTTACTTCGCTCGATCAGAGCTTGCGTTTAATCATCGAGAACCGTGGGCTTGAGGGGAAGAAAGGCTCCTGGAACGTTTGGTACAACTTTGACCAGTATATTTACGAGCCCAAAAAAGGCTCGGGTCAGGGTGTCGGTATCTTCGGACGTTTCGGTGCCTCGGACAGCAATCCGAATCCCATCCATTTCTTTTACAGCATAGGAATCGGCGGCAAGGGCATCATTCCCGATCGTCCCCTCGACCGGTTCGGCTTGGGCTTCTACTTCATCGACATCGCTAATCCTAAAATCCAGGGGCCGTTTCGAAGCGAGAAATTTTTTCGCGACGAATACGGGTTCGAGGCTTTCTACAATATTGCGCTAACGCCGTGGATGCTGCTGACGCCGGATGTTCAGATCGTGAGAGGAGCGCAGAAAGATAAGATCACCTTGGGCACAGGTCCTTTCGGAATACCAATCATAGCCAGCAAAAAGAGTATAGGCCCAGCGACGATCCTCGGTCTGCGGCTGCAGTTGATATTTTGAGAGTCGAGGGACGAGTAACGAGGGAAAAAATCGAAGCAGAAGGAGATAATCATGGAACTCAAAGATAAACCGGATTCTGAGAGGCAACCATCTACGCTCAGCGAGCACAATCCCTACGGCTCACCTCCGGGCACCGGCATCTCGATGCCGCCTTACTATCTGCCGACGCCCTCGGTCAAGAACAAGAACAACTACTTCCCGCAGAGCGAGCCGCTCGGTCCGGACGAGATGCGCATCATCTTCATGGGCAGCAATCCCTGGCCGCCGCGCATTTCTCAGGCCAGCACCTGCATCATGGTGGAGCTAGGCAGCAGCAAGCGCTTGTTCTTCGACTTCGGCCCCGGCTGCCTGCGCAATATCATCGCCAACCAGGTGCCGGTGCCGGAGATCAACGACATCTTCATCACCCATCTGCACATCGATCACTGCGGCGAACTGCCCTACCTGTGGCAATTTGCCCCATTCAACGGGCGCTGGAAACCCATGCGCGTCATTGGCCCCTCGGGCCGGACGCCCGAGATGGGTACGCGGGCCATGTGCGAGGCGGTAAGAAAAATGGGTGCCTGGACTTCGGCCTGGTCTGTGGGGCCGATGGCGGACGGCTACGAGATCGACGTCACCGAATTCGATTTTAGGGACGACGGCGGCATCTGCTACGAGAAGGACGGCGTGAAGGTGACCCACTGGCGGCGCTCGCACATGGTGGACGGCGCGTCCGCCTACCGGCTCGACTGGAACGGGCTTTCTTTCGTCTGGACCGGCGATGGCAAGCCCGACCAGCTCACCGCCAAGTATGCCAAGGGGGTGGATGTGTTCGTCACCGAATTGGCGATCGACATGGTCAACCTGTGGGCTTTGAAGCAGGGGGTTCCGCCTGCCCTGGGAGCCTTTACCATCGACAACTGTCACACGACGCACTATGCGGTTGGCTACCTATCGAATCTGGTCCAGCCGCGGCTGGCCATGGTTACGCACTTCTCCTACGACCGCGAGCTGATCGGCGAAATGATGGCGGGCGTCCGCGCGCACTACAAGGGCATGTTCGCCCTGGGCATCGATCACACTGTGGTCAATGTGACCAAGGATCGCGTCTGGATTCGCGAGGCCGCGCTCCCGGAGACGACCAACACCGCCCGCCCGAGCATGGAATGGCTGCTTCAGACTAACTTCGGCGGCAAGTTGCCGGGAGAAATGACCATTAGGAACCCAGTCCTGGCCCATCAGGAGCAGTCGGTTCGCGACCTGGAAATCAGCCCCGCGCTCTTCACGCCCAAAGACCAGATGCGGCAATGGATCCGCGCGTCCGACTGGCCCGCGGAGGCGAAGGTCAACATGGCCGAATTCCTGAGCGGCCCGGCAGCCAAAAAGTAAGGAGTGTTGGCCATGGATCACGTCGATCACGACCTGGAGGCCGGCTCGTCGCCGATACCGGTGACCATCCTCACCGGCTTCTTGGGCGCGGGCAAGACAACGCTGCTCAACCGCATCCTCAACGGCAACCACGGCCTCAGGGTCGCGGTGCTGGTCAACGACTTCGGCTCCATCAACATTGATGCCGAACTTGTCGTGGGCGTCGAGAGCAAGGTCATCAGCCTCGCCAATGGCTGCGTCTGCTGCACCATCCGCGACGACCTCATCGAGACGGTGATGGAGATGATCAACCGACCGGAACACCCCGAGTACATTCTCCTTGAAGCCAGCGGCGTGGCTGAGCCCTCCAGCATTTCGATGACGTTCAACAATCCCAACTTTCGCGACCGCATCCGCCTGGACAGCATCCTGTGCGTCGTGGATGCCGAGCAGCTTTTCGCTGCGCCGGAGTTGATGGATCTCAAGATCTTTCAAATGGCCTGCGCCGACATGGTGATCCTGAATAAAGTGGATCTCGTGGATGTCAAGCAGATCGCGAAAATCAGGACCTGGCTCGACAGCCGCTTCCAACGCTATCGGCTTATCGAAGCTGTCCGGGCCAACGTGCCTCTTCCGGTTCTCCTGTCGGCCGGCTGCTTCGAGCCTGCGCGACTTGCCAACGCGCGTTTGGAGGATGGCGGCTGTACCGATGCTGATCGTGATCATGACCACCACGATCTTGACCACGCGAAAGCGTTCAGCACCTGGAGCTACGAGACCGATCGTGCGCTTTCCCTGGAGGCGCTGCGCGAAGCACTGTCGAAGCTGCCCGCGCCTATCTACCGCGCTAAAGGCGTGATCTACACGGCGGACGCACCGGAACGTCGGGCCGTGTTGCAAGTTGTCGGCAGGCGGGTGGACGTTTCCCTGATGGATGCGTGGGGAGAACGCACGCCACGCACGCAAATCGTGGCGATCGGAGCGGTAGGGGCGATTGATGGGGAAAAGTTGCGCGCTGCTTTCGAGCAGTGCGCGCCGGCGCCCAGGGGGACGAGGGTCGAGGGACGTGACACGTGGGAAGAGCAAGTGCCGAGTGTCGAGTGCCGTGGAAGAAGGGAACGAGGCTAACCGCGCTTGAGGATATTGGAGATTATCAAACGGGAGAGTGTGGAGCGAACAAGGGCAAACGCTCGACCCTCCGCATAAAACTCGACACTCTGCGATTCCGTATTCTCATGAGGTGGAGACGACCAGGCCGGTATGTCGTGGTCCTCCCGATGGAGAGAGTCGGAGAAGCAACATTAAGAGAAAGCCAGCGACAAGAGGAGAAAAGATCATGAAGAGCACTAGAAAGAAGGGCACTAATAAAGCGATGTCGAAAGGATTAACACGACGAGACTTGTTGAAGGCTTCCGGAGTGGCCGTGGGCGGGCTGGCACTTACGGGTGTTGTGGTCGGAGCGGGGGCGGGCAAGGTCCTCGCGAAGCAACAACAACAATGCGACGACAACGAATGCAACTACCCGGTGGGCCCTGGTACCACGGAGAAGTATACATACCCCACCCATCTATCCAGCTTTACGCTGGACATGCAGCCGCAGCTCGCGAGTGATGAGATGCGGATCACATTTCTCGGGACAAGCTTCCCTCCTGCACGCAGGGCGCAGCAGATGATGAGCATTTTCGTGGAGGTGGGCCCGTGGGTCCCAGACCCCGAGGGCGGATTCGGCAAGGCGACGGACTCCTTCGTCTTCGACTGCGGCGCCGGGGCGTTAACCAATTACGGTGCCATGGGGATCGCGTTTAGCAGGATGGACAAGATATTCATCACTCATCTTCACGCCGACCACATGAGCGACCTGAGCGCGATCTACGGCTTCGGACCCGCGAGCGACCGCAAGTGGCCCCTGTACGTCTGGGGACAGGCGCCGTCAGGGATCACGTGCCCTGCCTGGGGAAACAATCCGCCGACGGAATATGACGATGGCACCAACGCGTTCTGCCAGAACCTCCGAGCAGCCATGCGGTGGCACACGGAGAGCTTCAGCTTCCTCCCGACGAGCCACGCGGATTACCCAATTCCTACCAAGGATGATTGGGGAACGCCGTGCGAACTCGTCCCCGTCGGAGACGATCCTGCGGACGACGGCTATGGCTTGGTCCCCATTCAACTGGACTGGACGGCCGTGGGAGGTGTCGCCTACGACAACCCGACAACGGGCGTGAAAATCACCCACTTCCCGGTGATCCATGCCAGAAAAGGCTCGTTGGGCTACAACCTCGAGTGGAACGGCCTGTCCATGATCTACACGAGTGACACCAGGCCCGAAACTGTGAGCATAGGACAAGCCGATAACGTGGATCCCATTACGCAGGTGGCCAGGGGCGTGGACGTGTTCATCCACGAGATGATACTGCCACCGGAACTGCTGGCCATGAAGAATCTGGGCTACGCGGCGCCTGCTCCTGGTGACCGTGCGTTTGATGCCCTAGAGAAGAGCCTCACGGATGTCGAAAACAACTCCCACACTCCGCAGGGGGCGTTCGGGTACCTCTTGAGCCAGATCGATCCCCGTCCGCGGCTGACGGTCATCGCGCATTTCCCGGCGACCGACGATACCGTCAAGTGTGCCATGAACAGCGTCCGGGCGCACTTTCCGAAGGGCGGCTACCCGGAATTCGGTAAGGACATCATTTGGTCGACGGACCTGATGGTGCTGAGCGTTAAGAAGGGTACGCAAGGTAAACCGCCGCAAATCACGCAGATGATGGGCAACGTCTCTGATTACACGTTCAGCCCACCGCTGAATTATTACTCCGTGAAGCCTGCGAAATACCCAACCCCGACCGCCCAACTCGACACGACGAACCTGATATTGCCAGGCGACAACACCTACTGCGAGAACGGGTATTGATTGATGGTCGTGATTGACATCGGCCTGAGGCAGGAATTCGTGGCGCTTCACCCCGTCACTTGGAGGAGGGTTTCGGTGCGGGACGTGAACTGCAGCCACCAGTGCCACGATCGCGACCACGCGAAAGCGTTCAGCACCTGGAGCTACGAGACCGATCGTGCGCTTTCCCTGGAGGCGCTGCGCGAAGCACTGTCGAAGCTGCCCGCGCCTATCTACCGCGCTAAAGGCGTGATCTACGTGGCCGACGCGCCGCAGCGCCGCGCCGTGTTGCAAGTTGTCGGCAGGCGGGTGGACGTTTCCCTGATGGATGCGTGGGGAGAACGCACGCCACGCACGCAAATCGTGGCGATCGGAGCGGCAGGAACGATTGATGAGAGGGCATTGCGGGCTACGTTCGAGCAGTGCGTTGACACTCGGCGGTGAACTCATTCGTTGTCCGTCCGAAATGCTCGAGCCTCCAATGGAACGGGCGAAGTGAGGCTACGAAAGGAACCATGAAGACAAAACTTCTCGCGCGGCTCACGATGCCGGTGCTCGCTGGATTTCGCGTTGGCGGCTGCCGGCAGGGCACCGCGCGCTTGTATGCGCTCGTTGCCGGATGTCTGCTCTGGGCGCTTGCGCGCGCATCGATCGCGCAACCGCTGCCATCCTGGAACGGCGGTCCGGCGAAGCAGGCGATCGTCAAGTTCGTGACCGACGTTAACTCGCAAGGCGCTCCGACGTTCGTTGCGCCGAGTGATCGCGTCGCTGTATTCGACAACGACGGCACGCTGTGGTCGGAGCAGCCTCTCTACTTTCAGTTCGTGTTCGCGCTCGACCGCATCAAGGCGATGGCGCCGCAGCACCCGGAGTGGAAGGACAGGGAGCCGTTCAGGTCGATCCTCGCTGGCGACATGAAAACGGCGCTCGCCGGCGGCGAGAGAGCGGTCGCCGAAATCGTCGCCGCGACACACTCCGGCATGACGACCGACGAGTTCGCAGCGCAGGTCACCGACTGGCTCGCGACCGCGCGTCATCCGCGCTTCAAGCGGCCATATACCGACCTCGTGTTCCAGCCGATGATCGAGTTGCTCGCGTATCTCCGCGGCAACGGCTTCAAGACCTACATCGTGTCGGGCGGCGGCATCGAATTCATGCGGCCGTGGACAGAGAAGATCTATGGCATCCCGCCGGAACAGGTGATCGGCAGCCAGGGCAAGCTCCAGTTCGGGATGCGCGACGGCAAGCCGGTGCTCGTGAAACTGCCGCAGATCGATCTCGTGGACGACAAGGCGGGTAAGCCGATCGGCATCCAGAAGCACATCGGGCGTCGTCCGCTCGCCGCGTTCGGCAACTCGGACGGCGATCTGCAGATGCTGCAATGGACGGCGGCCGGACCCGGCCTGCGCTTCGCCCTGATCGTCCACCACACCGACGCCGAGCGCGAATGGGCGTACGACCGCAAGTCGAACATCGGCACGCTCGACAAGGCATGGGACGAAGCGCAGGCGAAAGGTTGGGCCGTCGTTGACATGAAGCGCGACTGGAGGAAGGTGTTCGCTTTCGAGTAGCGCGGACGGACGAGCCCTTCTGTCCCAAAAACAGGTGTTGAAATCACGTATTACGTGAAAGGAGATTGCGATGGCAAAAGCGAACAAACCCAACATCCTCGTCATCTGGGGTGACGACATCGGTATCTGGAACCTCTCGTGCTACAGCCACGGCACGATGGGTTACCAAACGCCCAACATCGACCGTATCGCGCGGGAAGGCATGATGTTCACCGATTCCTATGGTGAGCAAAGCTGCACTGCAGGACGCGCCGCGTTCATCACCGGGCAAAGCGTATACCGGACGGGTCTTTCGAAAGTCGGCGCACCCGGCATGGATGTTGGCCTACAGGCGGAGGACCCGACGATCGCGGAGCTGCTGAAGGCGCAGGGTTACGCGACCGGTCAGTTCGGCAAGAACCACTTCGGCGACCTGAACAAGTACTTGCCGGCGGTTCACGGCTTCGATGAATTCTTCGGCAATCTCTATCACCTCAACGCCGAGGAAGATCCGGAGGATCCGGACTATCCGGATCCGAAGCAGTTCCCGAAGTTCAAAGCGGCCTTCGGCCCGCGCGGTGTATTGCGCTGCGTTACGACCGACAAGGACGATCCCACAGAGCAACCGCGCTGGGGCCGCGTGGGGAAGCAGAAGATCGAGGACACCGGACCGCTGACCCGCAAGCGGATGGAGACCTGCGACGACGAGTTCGTCGCGGCCGCGAAAGACTTCATCACGCGGCAGCAGAAGGCCGGCAAGCCGTTCTTCTGCTGGGTGAACACCACGCATATGCACCTTCGGACGCATACGAAGCCGGAAAGCATCGGTCAGGCGGGCCGCTGGCAATCGCCGTATCACGACACGATGGTCGACCACGACAAGAACGTGGGCGAGCTGCTCGACCTGCTCGACCAGCTCAGCATCGCCGAAGACACCTTCGTGATGTACAGCACCGACAACGGGCCGCACATGAACACCTGGCCTGACGGCGCGATGACGCCGTTCCGCAGCGAGAAGAATACGAATTGGGAAGGCGCATTCCGCGTGCCGCTGCTCGTGCGCTGGCCCGGCAGGATCCCGGTGGGTGTCGTCACGAACGAAATTGTCCAGCACCACGATTGGCTGCCGACGTTCCTGGCGATGGCGGGAGAGCCTGACATCAATCAGAAACTGCTCAATGGCTACGAAGCGGCGGGGAAGAAGTTCAAGGTGCACATCGACGGCTACAACCTCCTGCCTTTCCTGACCGAAAAGGGAACGAAGAGTCCGCGCAAGGGGTTCATCTATTTCGACGACGACGGCGACCTGGTTGCGGTGCGCTTCGACAACTGGAAGGTCGTTTTCATGGAACAGCGCTGTGCCGGAACAATGGCGGTCTGGTCGGAACCCTTCGTGCCGCTGCGCTTGCCCAAGCTCTACAATCTGCGGACGGATCCTTTCGAGCGGGCCGACACGACCTCGAACACCTACTACGACTGGTTCCTGTCAAAGTTGTACATGGTCGGGGCAGCCGGTGCGATCGTCGAGGAATTCCTGCAGACGTTCAAGGAATATCCGCCACGGCAAAGGGCGGCGACCTTCACGATCGATCAGGTGCTGGAAAAGATGAAGGCGTCGCTGAGCGGTGCCGGACACTGAGCAGCCAAGGCGGAGAACCTTAAGTGAGCAGGAGCAAAAGGACGAGTCTCAAGGGACGAGGGCTCCAAGAAAAACACTCGACACCCGACACTCGTCACTCTGCACGCGAGGAGAAATAGCCATGAACCAAGTTAGCAGAAGCGTTGTCACGGTCCCGGACGCGACAGACAATAGAGCCGAAACCATCGAGACTCGCATCGGCAAGCTCGACTTCGAGCTGGGCGTGCCGACCAAGGAAACCGTCGCGAAACTCTACGACGAACTAGATTTCCAGCGCGCCTGCCAGGCCTATCTTTGGGCGCTGCCCGCGGTCAGCTTTGCACAAATGCAGGCGATGGGTGATTTCGCCAGCGGCGCGCGCAACGGTGATGTCGTCATCTCCGAGGGTTACCGGAGCGTCAGCGCCATCCTCACGGCCAACGTGACAACGCCGTACATCTCTGGGATGGTCGATCTTGCCGAGACCGGCCCCGTTGTAGTGGACGTGCCCGCGGGTCTCATCGCCGGGTCGGCCATGGACTTCTGGCAGCGGCCGCTCACCGACTTCGGCGTGACGGGACCTGACAAGGGCCGGGGCAGCAAGTATCTGATCGTCGGCCCGGGACAGGAGGATCCGCAGGCGAACGATACAACGATCCTGCGCTCCGCGACGTTCGGCGTCATGTTCTTCTACAGAGCCCTCGATGCCGACCCGGCGAAGGCTGAAGTGCTGAAGAAGGGCGTACGCGTGTATCCGTGGAGCCAGCGCGAGAACCCGCCCGCGACGCGGTACCTCACGCCCGACCCGGACAAGCTCGCCAAGATGCGACCAATGCCGCGTGGCATGGAGTATTGGGAGCGCCTCGCAGCCGTCATCGAGCATGAGCCCGTTGAGGACCGGGATCGCTTCTTCGTGGCGATGCTCAGGCCGCTCGGCATCCAGAGGGGCAAGCGCTTCAAGCCAGACGAGCGACAAACCAATATCCTTACCGAAGCGGCGTTCGTCGGCGAAGCGATGGCGAAGGCATTCGCGTTCAACAAGCGCTTCGATGGTGCGCGCTACCGGCCCGACGCGCACTGGGAGCGCCTGATGTTCATGGACCCGGCGCAGGACTTGGCGGACTACAGTCAGCTCGACGAGCGTGCAGCCTTTACCTACGAGGCGATCGCCATGTCGAAGGCGATGGTTACGAAGACGCCGGGTGTCGGCCAGGCATATCTCGCCTCCTACCACGACAAGGAAGGCCACGCGTTCCATGGCGCCAAGAGCTATCGATTGCATGTGCCGCCTAACCCGCCGGCGAAGCAATTCTGGTCGGTTACGCTCTACGACGTGGACACCCGCGCCATCATCCAGAACAAGGAGCAGATCGCCGACCGCAGCTCGCGCCAGCCCGACCTCGTGAAGAATCCCGATGGTTCGGTGGATCTCTACTTCGGTCCAGCCATGCCGAAAGGCCCTTCGGCTTTGCTCAGGATAGGCCTCGAGAAGAACTGGATTCCGACCGTGCCTGGCAAAGCGTGGTTCGCCTATTTCCGGTTCTACGCGCCACTGGAAGCCTACTTCGACACAACGTGGCCGCTGCCGGATATCGAGAGGGTTCAGTGACGGGGGTCGAGGGACGAGGGAGAACACTCGACGCCCGACACCCGACCCTCGACACTTCCTGCATGAAAGGAGAAATAACCATGAAACACACTGCTCTGAAACGATCGACGCCTACCGCTTTTTTGACGGCGCCGGGCGTTAGTTCGAATGCCGGGGCGGAATCGGTTACGGCCTCGGAAGCCCGTGCTATCGCCCTGGAGACCTACATCTGGGGCTACCCGCTCGTCATGATGGACATCACGCGCAAAGTGCAGACGAACGTCGAAGCGGCTGACAGCTCTGTAGGTCGAGCCCCGCTCAACCAGTTCGCCCACGCCAAGACTTTTCCGCCGGTGACCTTCCGTGACGTGGTGCGGCCCAACTTCGACACGCTCTATTCCATGGCGTGGCTAGACGTGGGGTGGGAACCACTGGTGATGACCCTGCCGAAGACCGACCGCTACCACGTTTTTCAAATGATGGATGGGTGGTCAGAGGTATTCGCCGCGCCCGGCACCCGCATGAACGGAGGTACGGGCGGAAACTACTTAATCGCGGGTCCGTCGTGGTGGGGGCGTGTGCCGAAAGATATGGAGCTCCTGCGAAGCCCCACCACCCATGTCTGGATCATCGGTCGTATCCAGATGAACGGCGTCGCCGACTACGACTTCGTCCACAAGCTGCAGGATCAGATCAGGCTGACGCCGCTGAACCAGTGGGGCAAGCGCTACGCGCTCCCGAAAGGCAAGGTGGATCCGAATTTGGACATGAAGACTCCGCCGTTGATCGCGGTAAATAAGATGGACGGCGAAACGTTCTTCGCTGCATTGATGGAGACGCTCAAGAAAGATCCGCCGTTGATTCACGATCAGGGTGTGGTGGCCCGGATGAAACGCATTGGCCTTGAACCCGGAGAAAGGCTCGACTTCACGGCCCTGACCGCTCCCATCCAGCAAGCTTTGAAGGACGGAGCTACCGATGGCCTGAAGGCGATCCAGACGCGCGTTCAGGTCCTTGCGGAGACAGCAAGGAACGGTTGGAGCGTACCGGCGGGTACCGTTGGCTACTACGGCGCCGACTACTCCTTCCGTGCCGTGATCGCGTTCGTTGGCTTGGGCGCCAACCGGCCGGAGGATGCGATCTATCCAGGTGCTCTTAGTGACGATGAAGGCAGGCCCTTCAGCGGCGCGAACCGCTACATTCTCCACTTTCCCAAGGGGCAGACGCCGCCGGTGGACGCGTTCTGGTCGGTGACGATGTATGACGATAAGGGTTTCCCCGTCGAAAATGCAATCCAGCGCCAGGCAATTGGCGACCGCGACAAGGTGAAGCTCGACGACGACGAGTCACTGACGCTCTACATCCAGCACCGGTCTCCCGGACCCGAGAAGGAATCAAACTGGCTGCCGGCGCCCGAGGGCGTCTTCACGCTCACCATGCGTTGTTATTCACCCCGGCCCCAGATCGCTTCCGGCGAGTGGGTGCCGCCGCCGATGAAACGGGTCGAGTGAGGAGTTCTCATATGACGACAGCTTCAGCCCAGGATGAATCTTAAGAAAAGATAACGGCAAGGCGCAAAGGACGATAAACGCTATGGAGACAACGCGAATGGACCGCCGAACACCGATCCGGTTCGAGAAAATTTGCGCCAAGAGAGATCGAAGAAGTCGAGTGAGAAGGTAGCAATGAAAGGAAACAAATCATGAAAGCAGAAATGTACGTGCATACAACACAAAGCGTAGACACGCCGAAGAATGCCGAGGCGGCGACAACGCAGGCCAATGCCGCCGTGCTGACAGAACTCAACTTCGCCGACCGCGAAGACTTCGAGGATGCCCAACGGGGCTTGATTGCCGCGCCGGCAAACGCGGTCATCAAAGGCGCCGACGGCCACGAGGTGTGGAATCTTCAGGCCTATGATTTTTTGAAGCAAGATAAAGCGCCCGTCACCGTGAACCCAAGCCTTTGGCGACAAGCCCAGCTCAACATGAACGCCGGCCTCTTCAACGTCGTAGACCGTGTCTACCAAGTGCGCGGCTTAGACCTCTCGAACATGACCATCGTAGAAGGCGAGAAGGGCGTGATCCTCATTGATCCTCTCGTTACGATGGAGGCCGCGCAGGCCGCGCTCGACCTCTACTATCAGCACCGTGGCAATCGCCCGGTAGTCGCGGTGATTTATACACACAGCCACGTGGACCACTTTGGTGGGGTGAAAGGTGTAGTGGACGAGGCTGAGGTGAAAGCGGGCAAGGTCAAAATTCTCGCGCCGGAGCGATTCATGGACGCAGCGGTCAGCGAGAATGTGACAGCGGGCACGGCCATGAGCCGGCGCGCGCATTACTGGTACGGCGTGGCGCTGCCAAGAGGCGAACGAGGCCAGGTGGATGCCGGACTCGGCAAGGCCAGCTCCATTGGCACTTTCACAATGATCGCACCGACGGACGTTATCACCAAAACCGGTGAGAAGCGGTCCATAGACGGGGTAGAGATGATCTTCCAGATGGCGCCCGATACCGAAGCGCCTGCCGAGATGACGATCTTCTTCCCACAGTTCAAGGTCTTCGACTCTGCCGAACTGGCATGCCACACGCTACACAACGTCCTGACGCTGCGCGGGGCGCAGGTGCGCGACGCCTCCAAGTGGGCGTTCTATCTCAACGAGGCGATCGCGATGTATGGCGATCAGATCGAAGTGCTGATCGCCCAGCACCATTGGCCGCGCTGGGGACACGATCGGTCGATTAAATTCCTCAAGGACCAGCGCGACATCTACAAGTACGTCCACGACCAGACCCTGCGGCTGGCGAACGAGGGCTACACCATGGCCGAGATCGGTCCGATGCTCGCGCTCCCGCCCAGCCTTGCCCGGCAATGGTATGCCCGCGACTACTATGGGACGGTTAACCATGACGCCAAGGCCGTCTACCAGAAATACTTGGGTTGGTACGACATGAACCCGGCTAATCTCAATCCGCTGCCGCCCGAGGAATCGGCTAAGAACTACGTGCGGTACATGGGCGGTGCCAAAGCCGTTATCGCCAAAGCGCGCGAAGACTTTCAAAAAGGTGAATATCGGTGGGTAGCCCAGGCGATGAACCAGGTCGTGTTCGCCGATCCCGACAATCAGGACGCGCGCAGCCTTCAGGCTGATGCGCTGGAGCAGCTCGGCTATCAGGCCGAAGCATCCACGTGGCGCAACAACTACCTGACGGCGGCCTATGAGCTGCGTAATGGAGTGCCGGCGACCCCTACGACCGCCAGCCCAGATGTCCTCACGGCATTAACCATTCCGATGTTCTTCGATTTCATGGGCGTGCGCCTCAACGGTCCCAAGGCGGACGGCAAGGTGATCGTCCTCAACTGGGATTTCACGGATGTCGGCGAGAAATACGCTCTGAATTTGGAAAACTCGGCACTGACCTACATGCCGAATCAGCAAGCGCCCAATGCCGACGCGACATTCACGCTCACCCGCACTGCCCTCGACGCGATTACTCTTGAGAAGACGACGTTCGAAAAGGAGATCGCAGCCGGAAACATAAAAATCCAGGGCAACGGGAAGAAGCTCGGCGAGTTGATGAGCCTGCTGGATGACTTCAAGGGCGGGTTCAACATCGTCACGCCGTGAGTAACGGAGAAAGTTGCCGCGGAAGCGAGTGGAGTGGGCTAATGAGCAAGTAAAATGAACGGTAAAAAAGCAAAACTGCTGCTCCGAGTCATGATGAACCACAGATCGCTCGTATTGAGTTTGTCTATTACGATTTTTCTCTTGGAAACTGGGGCGGGCTGTCAGACTGCTACCGACTCGTACGGTCGGAAGCTTGTTGGCGGCATCGAGGTGAAGGGCGATGAAATCAAGGGCCAGTTGCCGCAGCGGGTCCCTCGGCTCATTTACGTCGTCGATTTTGCGCTCGATGCGGAGAGCTATACCGGCGACAAAGGTGTCCGCGGAGTGCTCCCCGGCAGACTCGGGCAGCGACTGCCGCATCCGTTGGCGAAGGACAATCCCTCGGAGAGGGCGCACCAAATTGTCGAGACCATGGCCGAGTCCCTGGTCGAACGGTTGACTTCAAAGGGCTTGCACGCGGAGCGGTTGCGCAAGACCGAAGGGAACCTTCCCCGGGAAGGCTGGCTTGTGCAAGGAATTTTCACTGAAGTGGACGAAGGCAATCGGCTCAAGCGGGCCGGAATCGGCTTAGGAAGCGGCGCCACGAGCATGGATCTGCAGGTTGGTATCAGCGATCTGGCAAGCTCCGATCCCCGCGCGGCCTTCGTGGTTTTCGGAACCGCAAAAGACCCGAGTCGAATTCCTGGAGCCGCCGTAACGAGGAACCCCTACGTCGCGGCGGCAAAGTTCGTTCTACAAAAAAACGCGACCGAACGGGACATCGGAAGAACCGCCGAGCAGATTGTCGAGGAAATCCTGAAGTATGAACAACAAATCAGAGAGAAAGCGCAGCCCGGCAAGCGATCTCAGGAAGTAAGCCAATGACAATCGCGAATACACTGCCGGCATTTCACGTGATGGCCAAGCCGACAGGCTCCAAGTGCAATCTCGATTGCGCCTACTGCTTTTATCTCAAGAAGGAGCAGATGTATCCCGACAGCTCGTTTCGTATGTCGGACGAGGTGATGGAGCAGTACATTCGCCAGACAATCGAAGGCCATCGGGTTCCTGACGTCACCATCGCCTGGCAGGGCGGCGAGCCGACGCTCATGGGGCTCGAGTTTTTCCGGCGCGCAGTGGAGGTGGAGAAAAAATACGCTAAGCCGGGGATACGGATCGAAAACACTTTTCAGACCAACGGCGTCTTGCTGGATGACGAATGGTGCGAATTTTTCCATGCCAACAATTTTCTTATCGGGCTCAGCGTCGATGGGCCGCGCTACTTGCACGACACCTATCGATATGACAAAGGCGGCGCCGGCACGTTTGACAAAGTTATAAGGGCCGCCCGGCGGTTGCAGGAGCACAAGGTTGAATTCAACGTGCTCTGCACGGTCAATTCAGCCAATAGCGAGCACCCTCTCGAAGTCTACCGCTTTTTCCGCGACGAACTCGGCGCGCGCTATCTCCAGTTCATCCCCATCGTCGAGCGCGAGAACAACACGGGGCATCAGGAAGGCACGCGCATCACCGACCGCTCCGTACGCCCGCAGCAATGGGGTAAGTTCTTGATCGCGATCTTTGACGACTGGGTGCGCCGTGATGTCGGCATCATGTTTGTGCAGTTCTTCGACGCGGTGCTGGCATCGTACGTGCGCGGTTACTCGACCGTCTGTGTTTTGCAGCCGACCTGCGGAGAGGGCGTCGCGCTCGAACACAACGGCGATCTCTACTCCTGCGATCATTATGTCGAGCCGAAACATTGGCTCGGCAATATTAAAGACAGCGCGATTGAAACCCTCGTTTCATCCGAAAAGCAGCGCGCGTTCGGCCAGGACAAATCCAACACGCTGCCGCAGTACTGCCGCAAGTGCGAATTCCTTTTTACCTGTCACGGCGAATGCCCAAAAAATCGCGTGCTCAGGACGCCCGACGGCGAGCCCGGGCTGAATTGGCTCTGCGCTGGGTTAAAAGCTTTTTACGCGCACGCCGAACGGCCGACGCGGATCATGGCCGAGCTATTAAAGCGAGGACACTATGCGGACGAAATCATGCAGATGCTTGCGGCGGAGGAGGCGGCGAAGCTGAAAAACGCATTTGCATCATGCGGACGCAATGATCCCTGTCCCTGCGGCAGCGGAAAAAAGTTCAAGCGATGTCATGGCGAAGCGAGGAGCGAGGGACGAGCGTCGACACACTCGTCCCTCGACCCTCTGATTAAACGAAAGGAGTTCCAAGATGGCTAGCGAAACAGACAAAATCCAACGTTCAGTTTTACCGATACCGGACCGGGCTCATGTCCCCCTAACCACTAAAGATCCGAACACGAAATTTCCACCCATCGAGCCGCTGCGCCCGCCCAAAGGCGCGCCCAATGTGCTTGTGGTGCTCATCGACGACGTGGGTTTTGGCGCGTCGAGCGCCTTCGGCGGCCCATGCCAAACGCCCAACTTTGAAAAGCTCGCGGCGAACGGCCTCAGGTACACGCGCTTTCATACCACGGCACTCTGCTCACCCACGCGCGCCGCACTGCTCACCGGGCGCAACCATCACTCCGTAGGCATGGGCAGCATTACCGAGATGGCGACCTCCGCACCCGGCTACAATTCCCTGCGGCCGAACAACAAGGCCCCGCTCGCCGAGGTTCTGAAGTTGAACGGCTACGCCACGGCGCAATTCGGCAAGTGTCATGAGGTGCCCCGGTGGCAGACCAGTCCCATGGGGCCGTTCGATCAATGGCCCACGGGTGGCGGTGGTTTTGAATATTTCTACGGCTTCATCGGCGGCGAATGCAATCAGTACGAACCGGAGCTATATGAAGGCACGACGGCCGTCACCCCACCCAGGACGGCCGAGGAAGGTTACCACTTGACCGAGGATCTGGCCGACAAGGCCATCAACTGGGTGCGCCAGCAAAAGGCGTTGATGGGCGACAAACCTTTCTTCATGTACTTCGCTCCCGGCGCGACTCATGCCCCGCACCACGTACCGAGGGAATGGGCCGACAAATATAAGGGCAAGTTCGACCAAGGTTGGGATAAACTGCGTGAAGAAACTTTCGCTCGGCAGAAAAAACTGGGCGTCATCCCGCAAAACGCCGAGCTCACCAAACGGCACGAAGAAATCCCCGCATGGGACGATATGCCGGAGGATTTAAAACCTGTGCTCGCGCGCCAGATGGAAGTCTACGCCGGTTTTCTCGAACACACCGACCATCAAGTGGGCCGCCTGATCAGTGCTTTGGAGGACCTCGATATCCTGAACGACACTCTGGTCTACGCCATTATCGGCGACAATGGCGCCAGCGCCGAAGGGACCTTGCAGGGGCTATTCAACGAAATGGTGGTGCTTAACGGTCTAATGGAGGGCATCGAAACACCGGAGTTTCTGAAGGCGCATATCGACGAGTTCGGCACGTCCAAAGCTTACAATCACTACGCGGTTGGCTGGGCCCACGCCATGTGCACACCCTACCAGTGGACCAAGCAGATCGCCTCGCACTGGGGCGGCACCCGCAACGGCACCATCGTGCACTGGCCGAATGGCATCAAGGCCAAGGGCGAGTTACGTTCGCAGTTCAGCCACGTGATCGACGTCGCGCCCACTATCCTCGAAGCTGCCGGCATTCCTGAACCCATCATGGTGCACGGCATCACACAGAGCCCTATGGAAGGTACCCCGATGCGCTACAGCTTCGATGATGCACACGCTCAAGAACGCCACGACGTGCAGTATTTCGAGATGCACGGGAATCGCGGCCTCTACTACAAAGGCTGGAGCGCCATCACCAAACATCGCACGCCCTGGCTGACGGGTCACATCGAGACCATTCCCTTCGATCAGGACAAGTGGGAACTCTATGACGGCACTAAGGATTGGACGCAGGCGCACGATCTTGCGCAACAAATGCCCGAGAAGCTCCGGGAGCTGCATATCATGTTCGCCATCGAGGCGGTGAAGTACAACGTATTCCCGCTCGACGATCGCTTCGTGGAACGTTTCGATCCCGCCGTATCCGGGTGCCCGTGGCTCGTGAAGGGTGATTCTCAGTTGCTGTTCGGCGGCATGGGGCGGCTCTCGGAGCACAGCGTGCTGCCAATGAAGAACGTCTCATTCTCGGTGACGGCGGAGCTCACCGTCACGGATCATGCCGCCGAGGGCGTCATCATCGCCCAAGGCGGCAGGTTCGGCGGCTGGAGCCTCTACACCAAGGACGGCAAGGCGAATTTCGCGTACAACTATCTCGGCGTGAACATCTATCGGGCGAAGGCACAACAACCGCTTTCCCCCGGCACACATCAAGTGCGGGCCGAATTCGCGTATGACGGCGGCGGGCTCGGCAAGGGCGGTAATGTGACGCTTTACTACGACGGCCACGAGGTCGGCCAAGGCCGCATCGAGCATACCGAGCCATTGGGTTTCTCCGCAGAAGAGACCACGGACGTAGGCTACGAAAGCGGTTCCCCCGTCACTACCGATTATCCGGCGCACAACGGGCACTTTACGGGCAAGATCCATTGGGTGCAGCTCGATGTCGGTAAAGACAATTTCAGTCATCTGATCAGGCCGGAGGATCGGCTGCGCGTGGCGATGACGCGGCAATAGCGGATGGCACGTGGCGTTTGACTCGTAGGTGCGAACGGCACGGCAAAGCCACGATCCAAAGACCGTCGAGACGGACACGATCGAACGGACGAAAGGAGTTCTAAGATGGCTGACGAAACAGACAAAAACCAACGTTCAATTTTACCGATACCGGACCGGCCGCATGTGGGCGTAACCACATACGACGCCAAAGATCCAAACACCAAATTTTCGCGCATTGAGCCGCTGCGCCCGCCGAAGGGCGCGCCCAACGTGCTGATCGTCTTGCTCGACGACGCAGGTTTTGGCTCATCCAGCGCGTTCGGCGGTCCGTGCCATACGCCAACCGCCGAACGGTTGGCGAACGACGGCCTGCGCTACAGCCGCTTTCACACAACCGCGCTCTGTTCGCCGACGCGGCAAGCTTTGCTAACCGGGCGCAACCATCACACCGTCGGCATGGGCGCGATCACCGAATTCGCTACCTCCGCGCCCGGTTATACCTCGATTCGACCCGACTCCTGTGCGCCGCTCGCCGAAACGCTCAAGCTGAACGGCTACTCGACAGCGCAGTTTGGCAAATGCCACGAAGTGCCGGTGTGGGAGACGAGCCCGATGGGGCCCTTCCGCCAGTGGCCCACCGGCAGCGGCTTTGAGTATTTTTATGGCTTTATCGGTGGTGAGACCAACCAGTATTACCCTGCCATTTACGAAGGCACGACTCCGATAGAGCCTGCCAAAACACCCGAACAGGGCTATCACTTTACCGAGGATATTACCGACAAAGCAATCAACTGGGTGCGTCAGCAAAAGGCGTTGATGGGCGACAAACCTTTCTTCATGTACTTCGCTCCCGGCGCGACCCATGCCCCGCATCACGTGCCGAAAGAGTGGGCGGACAAGTACAAAGGCAAGTTTAACCAGGGCTGGGACAAACTTCGCGAAGAAACCTTCGCGCGGCAAAAGCTCTCGGGTGTCATTCCCGAAAACGCCGAATTGACCGCACGCCCGAAAGAGATTCCCGCGTGGGACGACATGCCTGACGTGCTCAAACCCATCCTGGCGCGCCAGATGGAAGTCTACGCCGGATTCTTGGAGCACGTCGATTACAACATCGGGCGGCTCGTCGATACGCTCGAAGACCTCGGCGTCCTCGACGATACGCTGATCTATTACATTATCGGCGACAATGGCGCGAGCGCCGAAGGGACGCCCAACGGCACGTTCAATGAATCGTTTATACTTAACGGCGTGGAGTTGGAGACGGTGGAGTTCATGGCGTCGAAAATAGACCAGTTCGGCAGTCCCAATTCGTACAATCATTATGCGGTGGGTTGGGCGCACGCGATGGACACGCCGTATCAGTGGACGAAACAGGTCGCCTCGCACTGGGGCGGCACGCGCAACGGCGCCATCGTTCACTGGCCCCGCGGCCTCAAGGCCAAAGGCGAGATGCGTTCACAGTTCCATCATGTCATCGACGTCGCCCCGACTATTCTGGAATGCGCCGGGCTGCCCGAGCCGATCATTGTCAACAGCGTCCAGCAAAAACCTTATGAAGGCGTGAGCATGAAATACAGTTTCGAAAATGCCAAGGCGGCGGAGCGTCACGAGACGCAATATTTTGAAATGTTCGTCAATCGCGGCATCTACCACAAGGGATGGACTGCCGTGACGCGCCACAGCACGCCATGGCTGCCGGAGCCACCGGTCGCGTTCGACGACGACGTTTGGGAACTCTACGCGCCGGACGACTGGACCCAAGCGCGCAACATTGCCAAAGAAAATCCGCAGATGCTGCGCGAGCTGCAGCGCCTGTTCCTCATCGAAGCGGCTAAGCACAACGTGCTGCCGCTCGATGATCGACGCATCGAACGTTTCAACTCAGACCTCGCCGGCCGGCCCACGCTCATCCAAGGCAAGTCGCAATTGCTTTTTGGCGGCATGGGACGGCTTACCGAAAACACCGTGCTCAACCTCAAGAATAAATCCCACTCCGTGACCGCCGAAGTGATTCTTCCCGACGGCGGCGCAAGCGGCGTCATCATCGCGCAAGGCGGCGAGTTCGGCGGCTGGTCGCTCTATGCCAAAGAGGGACGGCTCAAGTACTGCTACAACCTGTTCGGCTTTCAGCGGTTTTACATTGAAGCGATTTCGCCGCTGCCGTTGGGCAAGCACCAGGTGCGAATGGAGTTTGCCTACAACGGCGGCGGCCTGGGGAAAGGCGGCAATGTCGCGCTGTTCGTGGACGGAGAGAAGGTTGGAAAGGGCCGCATTCCGACAACGCAACCGATGCTGTTCTCTTGCGATGAGACCTGCGACGTGGGTAATGAGAGCGGCTCGCCGGTCGCCGAGGACTACGTCGCCGAGACCAGCAGGTTTAATGGCAGGATCAACTGGATCCAGCTCGATCAGGGCGCTGACGATCACGACCACTTTATCAGCCCTGAGGAAAGGCTGCGCGTGGCGATGGCGCGACAGTAAGGGAGCAGAAGATCGCGAACATATCCTGATAGGAAGGCAACGCTGAAGGAACCGTAGCAATGGCGCTTAACGAAAACAGACTTTCTCTGGAGAACACGCGACTTGCTTATGAGCGGACGATGATGGCGTGGATCAGGACGGCGACGTCGTTGATCACCTTCGGCTTCAGCGTCTACAAGTTTTTTCAGATCGATCAGCCGACCGGCGCTCACGGTGAGCACCTCGTCACACCGCGCGGATTTGGGATTGTTATGATCAGCATGGGCCTTTTTGCTCTGCTCGTGGCCACGATCGAGCATATAGGAAGCATGCGAATGCTGAGGAAGGAACTCCCCAGCGCTCCGCTGTCGCTGTCAGCGCTGGTTGCCGGCCTGATTTCGATTCTCGGAATTCTGGCGCTCTTGGCAGCGATCTTTCGGCAGTAGACGGTTATGAGTGCCAAGAAGGACTTTGAGCGTCTGAACGAAAAATTCTTGCCCGGATTGGCTTCCCTTCGTGGTTATGACCGATCCTGGTTTGGTTACGATTTTCTGGCGGGGCTCTCGGTCGCTGCTGTCGCGGTGCCGATAGCGATCGCTTACTCCCATCTTGCGGGTTTTCCTCCGGTTCATGGGCTCTATGCCAGTATTCTGCCGCTCGTCGCCTATGCTGTTTTCGGTTCTTCCCGGCAATTGATCATGGCGCCGGACGCCGCAACCTGCGCGATCATCGCGGCCACGTTGATTCCGCTCGCCGGTGACGATGCGGCGCGCTATGTCTCGCTGTCGATGATTTTGACGATAATCACGGGAGCATTCTGCATCGCAGCGGGTGTAGCAAAACTCGGTTTCCTGACTAACTTTCTGGCGCGGCCCATTCTCACGGGTTATCTGAACGGCATCGCGCTGAGCATCATCAGCGGACAGCTCGGCAAGTTGTTCGGCTTCTCACTCAAACCCACTGGATTTTTCCGCCTGCTGTTCGAATTCTTCTCGAAACTTGGCCAGACGCACTACCTGACGCTCGCTGTCGGCATTACGATCTTTGTCACGTTAAGACTGCTCAAGCGGCTGGCGCCCAACATCCCCGCCCCGTTGATTGCCGTTGTGCTGGGAATTGCCGCGGCGTCGTCCTTCGATCTCGGCGGGCGCGGGGTCGCGCTTCTCGGCGCGATTCCGGCAGGTTTTCCTGCGTTGATCATCCCGACCCTTAACTCGAGCGATTGGGGGCCGCTCACGCTCGGTGCCGTGGGGCTCGCGCTCATCAGTTTCAACAGCGCGATGGTGACGGCACGGAGCTTCGCCGTGAAGAATCGCTACGACATCGATTCGAACCAGGAATTCATCGCGCTCGGCGTGGCGGACATAGGCGCGGGTCTGTTGCAGGGCTTCGCTGTGAGCGGAGCGGATTCTCGAACTGCGGTCAATGATTACGTCGGCGGCAAGAGTCAGATCACGGGTTTAGTCGCAGCTGCGGTCTTGATTGCGGTTCTGCTATTTCTTACCGAACCGCTTTCCTTGTTGCCCATTGCGGTGCTAGCAGCCGTGCTCATCAACGCTGCTGTGAGCCTGTTCGATTTGCAGAGCCTCCTTAGCCTTCGGCGAATCAGCCGTCAGGAGTTCCGTTTGTCGCTGGTCACTTCGCTGGGTGTTATCACCGTAGGCGTGCTGCCTGGAGTCTTGATCGCGGTCACCCTGGCGATCATACAGCTTTTGGCTAAGGCCTCTCGACCCAATGATGCGGTGCTGGGACGAATAGCGGGCGTGGATGGCTTTCATGATGTCAATGGCCAGCCCGAGGCCGAAACTTTACCGGGGTTGATTATCTACCGGTTCGATTCATCACTAGTGTTTTTTAACGCGGATTATTTCAAGAACAGAGTAAGGACCATTATCGCGGAGACGAAGACGAAGCCGCAATGGTTTCTCCTCGATGCCGAGTCGATGCCTTGGATCGACACGACCGGCGCGGCAATCCTTGATGAGGCGCGCAGAGAGCTGGCGGAGAAAAATATTGTCTTGGCGGTAGCCGAGGCGAAGAAGCCGCTGCGCCTCATGCTCGATAGGACTGGTCTGAAGGAGCGGATTGGGCCGGAGGCGTTTTTCCCGACGCTCGGGGCGGCTGTCGAGGCGTTTAGGAAGATTGGCAATGTGCATTTTACGAAAAGCTTAGAGCCTGTCCCGCATTTATGGGTTGAGCAAACGGCCCGGGAGCGATCATCGAGACGGAATTACTGAGGTAAAATACCGAAGGTTAGCAATGAAAATCTACCACAAGTGCGAATGGGTGCTCTGATGCGACATGTGATCGAGCTTGCCGGCCAAGGTATCGAAACGCTCGCGGTGGCTATCATTGTAATTGCGATCGTGCATGGCACGGTGCGCTACCTTTTTCATATCAACCAAAAGGTTGCCGACGCTTATACCTTATATAAGATTCAGCTTGGCAGGGCGCTGTTGTTGGGACTGGAGTTTCTGGTGGCGGCGGACATCGTCAGGACAGTGGCCCTCGAACCGACAATGCAGAACGTCATGATTCTGGGATTGTTGGTTGTTGTGCGCACGTTCTTGAGCTGGTCGTTGGTTGTTGAGATGGAAGGACGCTGGCCGTGGAGAAGTGCTGAGGGGCGAGGGGGAGAGAGTGTCCATGACAGCTATGGAGGTACTGAGAGCAAAGGAAAGTGAACACTATGGAAGAGCTATTAACTCGCATGTGGGAAGATCTTGCCGGGCGCGTGGGCGGGCCGATGAAGTTGCGCTTTATTCTCCAGCCGGTCATGGCGGCCATCTTCGCTATTCGCGCCGGCTTGAGAGACGCGCGGGAGGGGAAAGCAGCTTATTTTTGGGCCATTATCAGTAATCCGGCTCATCGATCGGACTTGCTGCGCGAAGGCTGGAAGGCGGTCTCCAAAGTGTTTGTCATGGCGGTCATCATAGACGCGATTTACCAGTACGTGGCGTTTCGCGGGTTCTACCCGGCAGAAGCACTGGTCGTCGCGTTCAGTTTGGCCTTCATTCCATATCTATTGATCCGCGGTCCGGTGAATCGGATTGCGCAACGGAAATGACGTAGCGCTTCATAATTACTATGCTTGAAAGTTTTCGCAGCTTACGCAAATTCATCTGGCGACGGTTGCTCAGGGATGCACCATTCGACGAGACTCTTTCTAATCACGAAGTGGGCCATGATCTTACGCTCGCCCGCCGAGAATGAAAATGCAGGGATTTCCTTCCATATGATGTGCTCTCCTCGACTCGTCATTCCCGCGCACGCGGGAATCGTGCGCCCGTGAGGGCGCCACATTAGCACGGTGAAAGTCCGTGTCGGAGTATGCCACAACTCCGTAGCCGAAGGTAACTGCGTCGGC
>Ga0326597_10003149_pt1 | contig 24017 bp, 22 predicted proteins | sample RVTome_12_FD_203789 | JGI IMG/M metagenome (GOLD analysis project Ga0326597, IMG submission 203789) | Soil microbial communities from uranium-contaminated site in the Upper Colorado River Basin, Wyoming, United States - RVT100D185 | ecosystem: Environmental > Terrestrial > Soil > Contaminated >... | reverse complement strand
CTCGGCGGCATGATCTCCTCACTCGTCCATGTGCTGATCGTGACGCCAGTGCTCTTCCTCTCGATCCGTGAACGACAACTGGGACTGCACCATGAAGCGGCGCCTGCCGACGGGGCGCGTCCATTCAGTGCACGCCGCGCTCTCGTCACCACGGCGCTGGCGGTTGGGGTGGTGGGTGCGATGGCGGTCGCGTGGCACCTCACGCGTCCGGGAGTGACCGATACCGAGTCGTCTGCGGTTGGGACCGTCGTGCAGACCGTGCGATCCGGAGACATGGACGTCGTTGTGCTCTCGCCAACTGGGACGTTACACACCGGTCAGAACACGTTCACCATCGAGTTCCGTTCGTCGTCTGGAAGCCTCGTCGACGTCGGCACGGTACGCGCCAGCGCGAACATGACCATGCCAGGCATGGTCATGTCTGGGAACGTGCAACTTCGGCCAACGGATGTCGTGGGACGGTATGCCGTGACCGCCGAGTTCGAAATGGCCGGCTCCTGGCCGTTCAGCATCGACTGGGACGGTCCTGCCGGCCGTGGGTCGGCCAGTTTTCAAGGAAGCGTGCAATGAGAAGGCGTCAACGTATCGGCATGTTCATGGTCGCGGCGGTCGCGCTTGCTGGACCCGCGCGCGCTCAGCAGGAGGCGTCCTCTGCCCTGGCGACACAGTACGTGGATGAGCGCGCGGGGCTTGGGCTCGACGCGGCCATCGCCCTGGCACTGGCCCGCGAACCGTCGCTTCGGGCCGTCCGTGCCGACATCGAGATCGGTCATGGGTTGCGGCAGCAGGCCAGCTTGCGTCCGAATCCGACGGTCACCTTCGAGCGTCGCGACGAACCGACGGGGACCGACAGCCAGACCAGCGTCGGGGTGGCGTGGCCGCTGGATCTGTTTCGTCGATCGGCGCGGGTCCAGACCGCAGAGCAGGGGCTACAGGTGGCCCAATTCGCCGCGACCGATCGCGAACGCCTGCTGGCTGCGGACGTGCGGATGCGGTACGGTGCGGCTGCGGCTGCGGTCCGGGATGTGACTGTTGCCGAGGAGATTCTGGCCGCGGCCCAGCGACAGTGGGATCTTGTGCGTGCTCGCGTCGACGTGGGCGCCTCGCCACCGCTCGAACGAGATCTCCTGGATGTGGAGTTGCGTCGTCTCGAGGTCGAGCGGCTGCTGGCGATCGGTCGTGCCGATGTAGCCCTGGTGCAGCTGAAGCCGCTTCTTGGAATGTCCGCGGATGAACCGCTGCTCCTGGGTGAGACGCTCGAGGCGCTGGTGGCTGGGCGCGGGACCGAAACGGTATCCGTCACTCCGGTGTCCGTGGCGAGACGGCCAGACGTGCGAGAGGCCGCGGCCCGCGTGGCGTTGGCAGACGCGCGGGTCGAGCAGGCGCGTCGTGAGGGCCGAGCCGACCTCAGCCTTTTCGGGATGTACATGCAAATGGACTCCAGCTCTTCGCTGGCCGGCGGTTCGATAGGAGCCCTGGGAAGTATGCGTCGCCGTTTGGTTGCTGGCGGGGCGATGCTGATGGTACCCGTGTTCAACCGCAACCAGGGTCAGGTGGCCGCTGCGCGGGCCGAGCGGATTGGGGCGGAGGCTCGCCGAGAGGCGGCGGAATTGGCCGCTCGCGCGGAGGTCGTCGCTGCCGAGGCGCGCGAGGCACAGGCCGAGCGGGCCGTCAACCTGTACAGCGCCGGCGTGCGCACACTTGCACGCCAGAATCTGGATGTCGTCCGTCAGACATTCGATCTCGGTCGTGCGACGGTCTTCGATGTCCTGGCAGAGCAGCGCCGTTATCTCGAGATTGAACAGGGTTACACCAGTGCGTTGCGCGAGGCGTGGGATGCACGCGCCGAGCTGAGGCGCGCGCGAGGAGAAACACAATGAACGTCGAATCACGTGTGAGCGTGAAGTGGCCGGTGCTCGTGCTGGCAGCCGGGGTATGTGTGGCTGTTGGTGCCGGCGTGGCCTATGTCAGTCTGCGATCGAATGCTGCAGCCCGACCGTCGGTGGACGAGCAGATGGCGACAACCATGCCCTCGATGGCCGGGGGCGCACCTGCGGAGCCACGTTCGAGCTCTGACCCGTCGGGGACGCTGGAAGACGTGGTCGTGGCGCTCGGTCAGGAGGCAGCCGAGCGTGCCGGCATCACCGTGACTCCTGTGGTCATCGACCGGATTTCCGAGGCTCTCCGCGTGCCGGGGGTGGTCGAGGCCAACGCGTACAAGCAGGTTGTCGTCACACCGGTTGTCGGCGGTCGGATTACAAGCGTCACAGCCGACCTGGGTCAGCAGGTCCGGGAGGGGCAGAGCATGGCGCAGATCTTCAGCCCGGAGCTTGCGGAGGCCGAGATGCGCTACATCTCGGTTCGCGCGGAGCTGGCGGCGCACGGACGAGAGGTCGCTCGCACGGAGGAACTGGCGGCCATCGGCGCCGCCAGCCGTCAGGAACTCGAGCGCACTCACGCCGTGCACGCGGCGCATCTCGCAGGTCTCGAGAGCGCGGCCTCGAGCCTTCAATTGATTGGGCTGTCCGCCGAGGAGATTGCGGGCCTGGGTTCCGCCACGAGTCAGGGCGCCACCATCAATGTGCCCGCGCCTCTGGCTGGCGTAGTGACCGAACGCCTGGCAAATGTTGGTCTCAACGTGGATCAGGCGACGCCGCTCTTTACCGTTGTCGATCTCTCGTCGGTGTGGGTGATCGTAGAAGTGTACGAGACCGACTTCCATCGCGTCGGCGTGGGTACTTCGGCCACGGTGACGACACAGGCGTATCCGGATCGGATGCTGAGGGGACGGGTGAGCTATGTCGACCCCCAGGTGAGTCCAACAACGCGAACCGCCAAGGCTCGCATCGAGGTGCCCAACCCGGGTCACGACTTACGCCTGGGCATGTTCGCCGAAGCGGTCCTGGAGGTGGAAGGTGGTGTCTCAATGCCGATGGTCCCGCGCAGTGCCGTCCAGAATGTCGGCGATCGGACCGTGGTGTACCTGGCGGAACCGAATCAGGAGGGGACGTTCATGGAACGCGAGGTGCGCCTGGGGCCCGTGATGAGCGACCACGTGTCGGTCCTGGCCGGCGTGCAGGTAGGTGACGTGGTGGTGGAGCAGGGTAGTTTTGCCGTTCGCGCCGAGCGCGAGCGCCTGGGACTGCGAGCAGCCCCGTCGAGTGCCTCTGACCCTGTGTCTGGCGTGACGAACGGCAGCCGAACGATGCAGGAGGCGAGCGTAACCGTGACTGACACGGGTTTCGAGCCCCAGCGCATCGTGTTGCGGGAAGGAGTGGCGGCGCGAGTGACATTTACACGGACCAGCGAGACGACCTGCGCGACAGAGGTGGTATTCCCCTCGCTGAACATCCGGCGTGGTCTCCCGCTCAACCAGCCCGTCGCCATCGACTTCACGCCAGACAAGGTCGTCGAGATCGGATTCGCGTGCGGTCTCAACATGCTGAAGGGCGTGGTCGTCGTGGAGTAGGGTGCGGTCGCATCGAGGCTTTGCACGATCTCTCCAGAGACGTCCATTGCCTCGGAATTACCAGCGATCTTGCGTAGAGAATGGTGCGCAGACCCTCCGAATAGCTGCGGTCGTGACGTTCGACCGATCACCAGGAGAAGAGGCTCGCGGCGAGCCATCGCCGCTTGGGGCGGACCGTGGAGGGTTCCTGTCTCAGACTGTCCCACGCTCCCGGGGGTCGCGTCGTCCAGTCGCTGTCGCGGCGGCCGCCTCGCCAGTCGGTTCGACGATCTCCAGAGCGGCGCCGATCGTACGCTTCCGAAGGCGGGCCTTCGACTCTGCGGGCAGAAGTGTGCATGGTTGAGTTATCGGGCGGATTGGCGGGTCACGTTTGCGCATGTCTGCGCGGTGTTGCCAACAATCTGCTCGAAGTGACGGAAATGTCTTGTCAGGAATGGTCGATCTTTGTAACGTGGCCGAAGCGACTTCTCTTGACCCGGATCCTTTAATGTGGCACACACTCCGGCAATTGCTCTGTTTCCATCGCAACTACGGTGTCGCTGCAGGAGGGGGAAGGATGTTCTTGCGGTGTCGGACGTGCGGGCACCGGACGGTAGGCTGGTCCGTCACGCGCAGGGCGCCAGAGTCCGACGAGCGCGCACGCCGTGCTCCACGTGCGGCGCAACACCCGGCGTCGGCCGGCCAGGTCTGACGCCTCGACGCCGCGTCGTCCTCAGCAACCCTTCGCGCCCCGGAGGGGGCTAGATCCCCGCTTCCTTGAACCCCCGCTGCAGATCCTCGGCGTTCATCACGGGCATGAGGCGAATGAATGCGCCAAGCTCCTGGAACAGCGGCTCGAGTATCGTCGGCATCTGCCACGATTCCTTCATGTCGAACACCATTGTGGCCGACCGCATACCGTCCTCGTTGGGACAGAAGTAGGCGGCCTCCGGCTTGAGCGTTTCAATCGTGGATTGGATTGTTCGCTGAAGGGCTCCGCTCTTGATCGCCGCGTTCCCCTTGTCAACGGGCAGACTGACTTTCAGCAGCATTCTCATCGTGTTTCTCCAGTGAAGAGCTTGGGGCCGGTCGCGACCCGGCCCGATGATACTGCCAGTCGCGCCAAGCGGTCGAATTCATGCTCGGGAGGCTGACATCCGACGGGACGATCCAAACTGGGCGCGGCAGCAGGGATCGGGCCGCCAACGGCGCCGCACCAGTTCGCCCGTCAAAAGTTCTCGGTGTCGATTTCTTGCTGGGTCGCTGCGTTGTACCGATCCCCGACGACGGTGCGCTCGTTGATGAGCGTGTCGAGTTGTCGAACAACGGATGCGGACAGCTGGACGCCTATGGCTTCCAGGTTCTCGACGAGGTGAGACGGGTCGCGGGTCCCGGGGATGGGAATGACAAACGGCTCCTTCGCAAGCAGCCATGCCAACGCCAGTTGACCCCACGCGCAGCCGACTTCGCCTGCAATCTCACCGTAGGCGTCGAGGAGCCGCCGGTTGGTCGGATAGTGCTCTGGGGAGAAACGCGGCATCGCGCGTCTGACGTCTCGAGGTTCGAGTTCGGCCGACGGGTCGTGCAGCGCGCCGCACAAGAACCCTCGGGCGAGCGGGCTGAAGGCGACCAAGGCAATGTCGAGCTCCCGACAGGCGTCGAGTATTGCGATCTCCGGGTTGCGCGTCCAGAGCGAATACTCGCTCTGGACGGCCGCGACGGGGTGCACGGCCTGCGCTCGGCGTAGCGTCGCCGCAGATACCTCCGACAGTCCGATTGCCCTGACCTTTCCTTGGTGTACCAAGTCCGAGAGCGTACCGATACTTTCCTCGAGGGGCACTCGCCGATCCATTCGATGGAGGTAATACAGGTCGATCACGTCGGTCTGCAGGCGTCTCAGGCTGTCGTCGCAGGTACGTTTCAATGTCTCGGGACGTCCGTCGATCTCCCGCGTGCCGGCCTCGTTCCGGAATATCCCGCACTTGCTGGCCAGCACGACATCGGAGCGGTGCGGCTTGAGAAACGCGCCGACCAGTTCCTCGTTGGCGCCGAAGCCATAGAGGGGCGCGGTGTCGAACATCGTGACGCCGCGGTCGAGGGCCGTGCGGAGCACCGTCTCGGCAACCTCCCGCGAGGGCGGTGAGCCGTAGGCATGGCTGAGGTTCATGCACCCCAGCCCGATGGCCGAGACGCTGAATGGACCGAGACGACGTGAGTGGATGGCGGTCCCCCTTCGACGAATCAGGCGGGCGTAGCCGCGCTCCGATTCAGTTGCCGCTCGAGCTGGTCGAGCGTCACGTAGCACGGCAACACACCTGCGACGCTGGCATTCGGCTCGCGGCCCCCGCGAATGGCGGTCACGAATTCGCGGTCCTGTAGTTCGATGCCGTTCATCGATACGTCCACCTTCGAGACGTCGATCGGAGTGCCCTTGCCGTCGGTGAGGTCGTCGTACCGCGCGATGTAGGTTCCGTTGTCGCAGATGTACCGGAAGACCGTGCCCAGCGGTCCGTCGTTGTTGAACGACAGCGCCAGCGTGCACAGTTCGCCCGTACTGGCCTTCAGCTGAATCGACATGTCCATCGCGATGCCCAGCGTCGGATGTATAGGCCCCTGCACCGCATGGGCGGCCTCGACTCGGCCCCCGGTCTGGTACGCGAAGAGATCGATGGTGTGGGCGGCGTGGTGCCACAGAAGGTGATCGGTCCAGCTGCGCGGCTGGCCAGCGGCGTTCATGTTGGTGCGGCGGAAGAAGAACGTCTCGGTGACCAGATGTTGGATCTTCAGGTCGCCGGCGACGATCTTCCGACGGACATACTGGTGGCTGGGGTTGAAACGGCGGGTGTGGCCGCACATGGCTACCAACCCGGTCTGTTTCTGCATCGCGACCACCGCTTCGGCGCCACCCAGACTATCGGCCAGGGGGATCTCGACCTGGACGTGCTTGCCCGCCTTGAGGCACGCGATGGCCTGCGACGCGTGCAGTTGGGTCGGTGTGCAGAGGATGACGGCATCCACGTCCTTCCGCGCAAGAGTCTCCTCGAGGCTTGTGGTGACGTGCGGGATGCCGAAACGCGTGGCAACGTCCTGGGTCTTGTCCAGCACGCGCCCGACCAGCGACACGACGCGTACACCGTCGATGCGCTTCAGCCCGTCGCAGTGTTTCACGCCAAACGCGCCCGCTCCCGCTACCGCAATGTTCAATGTTGTCATCAGCTGTTCTCGAGAATGAGATTGCCGACTGCCGTGTTGGAGGCCGGCACATGATAGAAGCGGTGGGCGACCCGTACGGGCGAGCAACTGGTGGCTCCGCGGGCGACCAACCACATCACGAGCTCGATCCCCTCGGCACCCGCCTCGCGCATGTACTCGAGGTGCGGCACCTGCGAAAGACCCTCAGGGTCGTTGATGAGGCGATCCAGAAACGCGTTGTCCCATTTCTCGTTGATCAGACCGGCGCGGGGACCGTGCAACTGGTGGCTCATGCCACCGGTTCCCCATACCTGCACGTCGAGATCCTCGCCATACGATTCCACCGCCTTGTGGATCGCCTTGCCGAGGTTGAAACACCGGCGGCCGGACGGTGGGGGATAGAGGACCACGTTGACCGCGAGCGGGATGACCGGGCATGGCCACGCGCTCGGTTGCCCGCACATCAGTGAGAGCGGGACGGTCAGTCCGTGGTCGACGTCCATGCGGTTGACGACCGTCAGATCGAAGTCGTCCTGGATGACCGACTGCGCGATGTGGGCGGCGAGCTGCGGGTGCCCCTGGACGACTGGCACCGGGCGCGCGCCCCATCCCTCGTCGGCCGGCTTGAACTGCTCGGCACATCCAATCGCGAAGGTGGGCACGAAGTCGAGGCTGAAGGCTGTCGCGTGATCGTTGTAGACGAGCACAATCGCGTCGGGTGTATGCTCCCGAAGCCATGCCTTCGACGGATTGTACCCTTCGAAGACCGGCTTCCAATACGCGTCGCCGGACTTGCCGAGGTCGAGGGCCGCGCCGATGGCGGGCACGTGCGACGTGTAGACGCTGGCGGTAATCTTAGCCACGAGCCTTCTCCCCGCGACTGCGGTTGCCGTCAGCCGGACGCCCGCCCTCACGCATCATTTTGGCGTATTCCTCCTGGGTCATGCCGCTCATGCTGGCTGCCATATACTGGAAACTCCTTCCGTCGGTGGCACCGATCCTGGCAAGGAAGTAGATATTTCCCCCGAGCTCGATGCAGCGATTCAGGTCGCGGTCCATCACGGCCTGCTTCTGCTCTTCGCTCAACTGCCACTCATCCAGATAGGCGCGCTCGTTCGCCAGAAACCGTTCGCGGTTGTCCGCCTTCATGAGCGACGCGCAGAACTGGTTCAGCCAGTAGCCCTTGCGCATCTGATCGGTGTCAAAGACCGTTGTGCCTGGCATATCGGTGTACGGCTTGTCGATAGGCATGTCCTGCTCCATTTGCTACGAATCGGCCCAATAGAGGCGCATCGGGTTGTCAACCAGCAGTCGTCGTTGCGCCTCCGGTGCGGGTGCAATATGCGGGACGAAATCGACCAGCAGGCCGTCGTCAGGCATATGGTGCTTCAGATTTGGGTGCGGCCAGTCGGTCCCCCAGAGCACGCGGTCGGGGAACGTCTCGACGAGACGCATAGCAAAGGGCACGACGTCACGATACGGCTGCCGTTCGCCGTCGAGTGCCGGCGGCCCCGACACGGTCAGCCGCTCGGGGCATGAGACCTTCGACCAGATGTGATCATGTTCCCGCATCAAGCGTATGAAGCGTTCGAATTCTGGCCCGTCCACGGGCTGGCTGACGTCGGGGCGCCCCATATGGTCGACCACCACCGTGGTGGGAAGCGTCGTGAAGAAGTCCCATAGCTCAGGGAGATCCCGCGCTTCGAAGTAGACCACCACGTGCCAGCCAAACGGCGCCACTCTCGTGGCGATGTTCATGAGTACGTCGCGAGGGGTGAAGTCCACCAGGCGCCGTACGAAGTTGAACCGCGTGCCCCGCACACCGGCTTCATGGAGGGTGCGCAGCTCTCGGTCGGTGACGTCCTGGCTGACAGCCGCCACACCACGGGCCAGGCCGCTCGACGCCTCGAGCGCATCGACGAGCGCGCGGTTGTCCGTGCCGTGACAGGTCGCTTGGACGATGACGTTCCGAGCGAAGCCCAGGTGGTCACGCAGCGCAAAGAGCTGCTCTTTCGATGCGTCGCACGGCGTGTATTTTCGCTCCGGCGCGTAGGGAAACTGATCCCCTGGTCCGAAGACGTGGCAATGGGCATCCACGGCGCCTGGAGGTGGCACGAACGTGGGTTTAGACGGGTTCGGATGGAACGGCAGCCATCCGGGGGTCATCTTGAAGGCCATGGTGTTGTCCCGTGATCGACACGGCGTCGCGCCAAGGGGCCGCCGACGTGACACCGAGCTTATCAGAGGCGGCCGTTGCCTCGAACCCCGAGCAGCGTATTCAACCAGAGGCGTTCGTGCCCGGGGGGCTCCGGAACGGCGCGCAGTCGGTGGCCGTTTCCACAGACCAAACCCTTGGCGGTACTGCTAGATTATGGCGAACATGAGAGGGAGTTTCGCAATGATCACCGGCATGCGATTGTTCGCGGGAGCGGCTGCCGTGCTGCTTCTGATCCTCACCGGCGTGTCGGCCGTGTTCGCACACCACTCGTTCGCGGCCGAGTTCGACGCCACGAAGTCCTTCGAGTTGACCGGGATCGTCACGAAGGTCGAGTGGCAGAATCCGCACACCTTCTTCTATGTCGACGTGACCGATCCAGGGACGGGCCAGACGACCAACTGGGCGATGGAGCTTGGGAGTCCCAATGGACTCATGCGCGCGGGATGGACGCGCAGCACGTTGAAAGTTGGCGACATCGTTGCCGTTGAGGGGAGCCTCGCGCGAAGCGGAGAGCCGCTCGGCAACGCACGAGTCGTGGTTCTGACGAGCACCGGACAGCGGTTGTTCGCGGCCTCCAGCCAGACACCCTGAGCCAGGACTACCGGAGGCGCAATGTCTACCTACCGCCGCTACGTGCTGGTCGCCCTCGCGGTCGTGTACGTGTCGTCGCTCGTGGTCGAGGGTCAGCAGCCCGCCTCCGGGCCGCCCGAACCTACGCCGCGCCTTGCAGACGGTACTCCCAATCTGGGACGAGTGCCCGGCGAGAAGGGCGTGTGGAACGTGCCGTACATCCAGAACATGGCCGACCGGGCCAGCGGCCGTGGTGCGGGCCCGGCGGGGAGCGAGGGAGGCGGTGGCAACGACGGCGGCCGCGGCGGCTCGCGCTCAGAGCCCCACATCCCGTTCCTGCCGTGGGCGGCGGCGGTGTACGACTACAACTCGGCCAATGTCTCGAAGTACGACCCGGAGGGCTACTGCGTGCCTCCCGGTGGACCGCGCATGATGGCGACGCCTTATCCGATGGAGATCCTGCAGCTACCAGAGCAGCGGCGCATCTTTCTTGTGTTCGAGGGGGCGACGCACATCTGGCGCGAGATCCATATGGACGGACGCCCACATCCGGTGGGCGATGCGCTCAACCCGACGTATCTGGGGCACTCAGTCGGCCGCTGGGACGGCGACACGCTCGTGGTCGATGTCGTCGGCTTCAACGAAGGCACATGGCTCGACTACTACGGGCACCCGCACACGGACCTCCTCCACGTCATTGAGCGGATCTCGAGGCCGAACAGAGACACGCTCAACTACGAGGCCCTCATCGACGATCCAGGTGCCTACACCCGGTCGTGGACGGTGAGCTGGAATCTCTCCTGGAATCCCACCGGTGAACTGGCGGAGTACATCTGTCAGGAGAACAACCGGTATCTCTGGAACCTCAGGGACGATTTCGGCCAGCCGATCGTTGGCCCGCGGCGGTAGTTGGGACTGGTCAGTTGCGGGTGAGCCGGAAATCGCCGCGCTCGCCGCCCTCGGTCCATGTGCCAGTCAGTACGCGGTGGGCCGAGCCAAGGTTGTCGAGCTTCCCCTCGACGAGATAGCGGATGCTCGCACCGGAAGGGGTCGAGGCCTCCGCCTCGAAACGCACGGCCCACGTGGACGGCTCGAGCGACGCTGTTCGGATTGGCACGGCGTCGCGACCAGGGTTGATCGTGCCCGTGATGACCTTGCCGTCCCAGTGGAGGTCAAGCAGCAGACGGTGGCGCGTTTCGGCGGTTGGACCCCACTCTCCGCTCCATGTACCCTTCAGCGGATGTCCGTACTGCGCTGCTGGAAGCGCAACGAGCAGCGCGACAAGCGCGATTGTCGCGAGGAGCGATCCGACGAGTCGGCGGTGGTCGCGCATGGTGCCGCCGATCATACTGCAGGGGAGATGCGCCTGCCCGGTGCCCGGTTCGGTCCGTCGAGTCAGTCCCGTGGCCTGGCTTTCACCGCCTTCAGAACGCGGTCAGCCTGTTGGCGCCAGTCATCACGTCCGGCGTCACCCGCGGTGAAGATCTTCGCGTCGGCCAGATCCGCCATCCAGGCCTGGCGCTCTGCGGTGCCGGCGGCCGACCACGGTTCCAGCCCCGCCTCTCGAACGGTCGCGGCGGCCTCGCGCATCTCCTCAGCGCGGCGCCGGCCATGTTGAATCGCCCGCTGGAAGAAATAGCGGCCCTGGGTTTCCCAGTCTATTCCTGGAAACGTTTCCGCCAGGGAAGCCAGTACCTGGTCCTCGACACCGTACGAGCGCGCGGTCGTGAAGCTCTCGATGACCATGGCCTCGAGCCCCTTGATCATCACGCTGCGGCACATCTTGGTCGCTGACGCGACCCCGAGTGTGTCAGAGGCGACCGTGGCGTCGAACCCGAGGGCCACGAGCAGCGGATGCAGCGCCGCGGCTGAAGGGCCGCCCAGGCGCAGCGGCACCCGTATTCGGTAGGACGCGATCGCCGTCATGACGGCACCCTCGACGTAGCGGGCGCCGCCGGCGCCGACGCACTCCGCGGCCCTGATCTTGGCCCTGGGGGAAGCCGAATTGAAATCGAGAAAGAAGACGTCCCGCCTGACGGCTGGTGCGCAGGATTCGGCCACCGCCACCGTCTGATTCGCAGTGACCGCCGAGACGATGAGATCGGCGTACGCGGCAAGCTCCGCATGGGTGCCCAGTAGCGAGACATGGTGCCGTGACGCGTGTTGGCGCAGCGGGGCCTCGGCGGTGGTGTCGAGCTTGACGTCGTACGCGGCGACCACGAGGTGCCGTTCCCTGAGGTCTTCGGCAAGGATGCGCCCGACTTCGCCGTAGCCCACGAGGCCGATGCGCCACAGGCGTGGATCGCTCGGGATGCCCATCGCCTCAGTCGACGTACTTCAGCCCCGCCTTGGCGAGTGCCTCGCGCATCTTGTACATATCGAGCCCGAGCGAGCCGGCCGCGAGCTTGGCGCGCTTGTCGGCCTCGTTGGCCTCGCGCGCTTCAGATGCATCTGCCGCGAGTGTGGCGACTGACGCCGGCACGACCACCACACCATCATCGTCGGCCACGATCGCGTCGCCTGGATTCACTAGCGCGCCGGCGCACACCACGGGCACGTTCACGGAGCCGAGTGTGGACTTCACCGTACCCTTGGCGCTGACGGCGCGTGAAAATACGGGGAACTGCATCGTGGTCAGCTCCTTGACGTCGCGCACGCCTCCATCGATGACCAGTCCCAAACCGCCCCTGGCACGGAACGACGTGGCGAGCAGTTCGCCAAAGAAGCCATCGTCGGAGTCGGCGCTGCACGCCGCCACGATGACATCACCTTCCTGTAGCTGCTCGGCGGCGACATGCAGCATCCAGTTGTCACCCGGATGCAACAACACGGTGACTGCCGTCCCACAGACGTACGCGCCGGGATACACGGGCCGCATATACGGCTTCATGAGCCCGACTCGGCCCATGGATTCGTGGACGGTGGCGACGCCGAGCCGCGACAGCCGTGCGACGGCGGCAGCGTCGGCTCGCACGATGTTCCGCTTGACGATGCCGAGCTGGTTCATGCTCATGAGGTGGCCCCCGCCTGCAGCGCCGCATCGAGGCGGGGATAGACGCGGCGTGCGTTGCCTTCGAACACCCGGCGGCGACCCGAGTCGTCCAAATGTGGAGTCGCCGCGATGTAGCGCTTCGTGTCGTCGTAGGAGTGACCGCTCTCGGGATCGATGCCTCTCACGGCGCCAATCATCTCGGAACCAAACAGGATGTTGTCCGCTGGTATCACCCGCGTCAGCAGGTCGATGCCGGCCTGATGGTAGACGCACGTATCGAAGTAGATATTCTTCAACAGGTGTTCGCCAAGGGGTGGCTTCTTCATGTCCTGGGCGATCCCGCGGAAGCGGCCCCAATGATAGGGTACCGCGCCACCACCGTGCGGGATCACAAACCGGAGTGTTGGAAACTCCTTGAAGAGATCAGCCGTGAGGCACTGCATGAACGCGGTCGTATCGGCATTCAGGTAGTGGGCGCCCGTTGTGTGGAAGCACGCGTTGCAGCTCGTGCTGACGTGGATCATCGCGGGGATGTCGTACTCGACCAGTGCTTCGTAGATCGGATACCAGTGACGGTCCGAGAGCGGCGGCGACGTCCAGTGACCGCCCGACGGATCCGGATTCAGGTTGACGGCCACGAAACCGTATTCATTGACGCAGCGCTTCAGCTCCGGGAGACAGGTCTTCGGATCCACGCCCGGCGATTGTGGGAGCATGCCGCAGCCGATGAAATGTCTCGGAATCAGAGACGACACCCGATGGATCAGCTCGTTGCAGATCGCGGCCCAGGCGGCGCTGGTCTCGAATCCGCCGATGTGATGGGCCATGAAACTGGCGCGCGGGGAGAAGATCGTCACGTCCGCGCCACGTTCGCGCATCAGTCGCAACTGGTTCTTTTCGATACTCTCGCGCACCTCGTCGTCGCCGATGCGCAGCTCCGAGGCCTTGGGCGTCGAGGCGGGGTTCTTCAGTCCCGCGATCTGGCGGTTCCGCCAGTCTTCAAGCGCCTGTGGCGTCGTCGTGTAATGGCCATGACAATCGATGATCACGAAACCTCCCGTGTGAGGACGACGGAGGGCACCATGACCTCTCCGCGCATGAGAAGGCGCGCGGTGCGTACGAGTGCCGCGCGCGTGACGTGCTGTGGGTCGGCCGGATCGATGCCGAGCTCCACGGTGAACTCGCCGCTCGGATGCTCGACCGAGATCGGCTTCACGTCGCCTGCCGGTACCTGCGCCAGACCCTCGGTCACCGAGCCATCGAGGACGCACGCAGTGCCCACTGTCACCGCCGCCAGCACGCCGATGGCGTCGTGGCACACATGCGGGATGAAGCAGCGCGTAGAGATGCTGCCGCCAGCCTTCGGGGGGGCCACCAGGCACATCTTGGGATACGTCTTGCTGCTGACGTCTCCAAGCCCCATCAGCAGCGAGGCGCTGAGACGCAGCGCTTCAAGACGTCCCTTGAGGGCGGCGTCCGCGTTCAACTCCGTCACGCTCTCGTAGCCCGTCCGGTTCAGGTCGCTCGCCCGCATCATCACGAGAGGCATCCCGTTGTCGATACAGGTTACGTCGAGCGAAAATGTCTCGAAGCCCTCACCTTCGACCTGGATCCGATCGCGGGCGTGACCGGTAGGCAGCAGGCCAGAGCAGACGGACCCGGCGGTGTCGAGGAAGTCGATCGCGATGGGCGCCGCGGTGCCCGGCACGCCGTCGATTCTGGCGTTGCCCTCGTATTCGACGCGACCGCCCGGCGTCTGCACGGTCACGTCACACCGCATTCCGGTGTTGCGCGTCAGTACTCGCAACGTAGTCGTGTCGCCCTTCGGCGGTACAAGGCCGACCTCGATCGCAAAGGGCACGACTGCTGCCAGCATGTTGCCGCAGTTCGGCGTCGTGTCGACCCGTGCCTCTTCCACCATCACCTGGGCGAAGAGGAAGTCGAGATCGACACCCGGTTCGGCGCTGCGGCGTACGATGCCCACCTTGCTCGTGAGCGGATTGGCGCCACCGAGCCCGTCGATCTGCCGGCGATCCGGCGATCCCAGAGCGGCAAGCAGCACCCGGTCGCGGCTTTCGAGGTCAGACGGTAGGTCTGCTTCGAGAAAGAACGGGCCCCGCGAGGTACCGCCCCGCATGAAGAGGCAAGGAATAGCCGTCTGCATCGAACCTAATCTTAGGGCTGCACCACAGCCAGGGTAGAGCGAAGGATCGATTCGCTCACAGTAAACCCAGGAGCGGCGCGACGAACGTCATCAGCGCCGTCATGACGATGACCCAGACGACGCTGATGATGGCACCAGGGACCAGCATGTCCGTCATCCGGTAGTAACCCTTTGCGTAGGTGATGACCGCCACCGCGTCGAGCGGCAGGAGCATGGCGCAGGACGCGGTGAACGCCACCGGCAGCGCATAGAGCGCGGGGTTCTGACCCGTCGCCAGCGCCAGCAGGGCAATCGGTGGCACCAGCACTCCGACGATGGCCGGATTGATCGGAACCGGGAGATGGATCAGCACCGTCACCGCGCTGACCAGGGCAATCACGGCCGCGACCGGCCAGAGCTGCATGTCGGGCAGCGCGGCGACGAGGTACTGCGCAAGTCCGGTGCTCGAGGCGGCGGCGCCGAGCGAGGTCACGCCGCCCACGAGCATCAGCGCCTCCCATCCGATGGTCCGCTGCGCGCGCGGCCAGGTCAGCAGGTTGATGCCCGGCACGAACATCGCCACGGCACCGGCCATCGCCACCATCGTCGCGTCAATCGAGCGGAACCAGCTGCTGGCGATCCAGAGGACGATCATCACCGACAGCAGGCCGATCAGCTTCTTCTCGCCAGCCGTGAGTGGTCCGAGCGCCAGGCGTTCCTGCTGCAGTTCTTCCGGGTCGCCGATCGTCGCGACTTCGGGTACGTAGCAGCGCATCAATACCCACCACGCGATGGGCGTGAGGATGATGGTCATCGGAATTCCGAGGCCCATCCACTGCAGAAAGGTGACCCGTACTTCGCCGAACTGTTCAATCTGGAAGAGCGCCAGGATGTTGATCGAGCTGCCCGCCGGCGTCGCGACACCACCAATGAAGGCGGCAAACGGGATGCCGATCATGAGCGCCTTGCCGAATGCCGACTGTCCGGGCACCGCGTTGATTCTCACGAGCAGCGGAAGCGCCATGCTCATCCAGACGGCTGCGGCCGGTACGTCCGAGACGATCATCGAGATCGTCGCCGTGCCCACCATGAAGGCGAGCACCACGCGGCGGCTGTCCTGGCCCGATCGGATCAGGAGGGCCACTGCGAAGCGTCGGGCCAGGCCGCTGTCCACCACCACTTGTGCGATGCAGAACATGGTCAGCACGAAGAAGAACACCGGTGTCATGAAGCCCGCGATGGCGGCCCCCGGGGGGGCGATCTGCAGCACCGCCTGGAGCACAATCGCCAGCAGCGACGTGACCGCGATAGGGATGCCCTCGGTGACCCAGAGGATCAGGGCCACCGCGAAGACCCCAATCAGGTTCTTGCCCCCTGGTGTGAGGCCCTCTGGCGTCGGGAGCAACAGTGTGATGACGAGCGCCACGAAGGCAAGGGCGACGCCGACACGTGTGGTTACGCCGTGTGACGGGGGTGGCGCCGCGTATGGCGAGGCGGAGGCTGCGACCTGAGAATTCACCGACGCAGTATAGAACGGCCGTCGGAGTATTCCCAGGAAGCTGTCTTACCCTTGTTTAGGATCGCGTGATGTCCACAGACAGATGTCGGCGCACGTCGATCGCGAGCAAGCAGGGATGCGACGACATCCGCTCGCGGAGTGCTCGAGTGGTGTCGCAGAGTCGGTTGGCGTCGGCGTGCCGTGCTCGGTGCGGTGACGGTTGGCTGCGAGTGGACACGCCGGTCTGCTCTGTGACATGGGGAGGCACACGCTCACGTCGACCGCGACGCTGACGCGCGGGCCACGCGACGCGCCTCGATCGCCACCCCGCCGCCGACGGAGAGTCCGCGATCTGTGAGCACGCGGTTCCCCGGGCTACTCCCAGCGGCCGACGGTCGTCCCGTCGGTGAACTTCGCACCCACGAAACCCGCGGCCGGAGAGCCGTCGCGCATCGGATGCACCCGCATGGTCACTTTGGCACCCGGCTTGAAGGTCGAGGGCCGAATGCCGCGTCGACCCAGGGAGTTCGGGCTGCCCCATTCCACGCTCCACTCCTGTGCCGGCGCTCCGGGCGTCGTCTCCACCATGACCTGAATCCAGGTGTGGGGATTCGTGAACTGAAATTCCTTGATCGTTCCAGTGATCTCCTTTTCCTCATCACTGAACATCGTGCCAGCGTGGTGCGCGACGAGTGTCGTGGTACCCACCAGGAACAGACAGCTCGCGAGCATTCCGATGATCACGCGCCGGACGGCGCATCCGAAAGAGGGGGTGTTCGATGTCATTGCAGTTACCTCATGAGGACATCCGGTCTACATCTTCGCTATTGCCCGAGCTTCTCGCCGCCTGGTCCGAGAATCAAGGTCTGACCCGTGTCGGTGTCGACGGGGTTGCGGTTGTTCTCCGCGCACCCGTAGTCGTAAACACGCGTGCCGGTCGGCTGGCGGCGGTACGTCTTGGTCACGTTCCACGGCGCCGTCAACGCCTTCGGGTCTTCAATCACCATCCGTGCCTCCATGTTCTGCTCGTCCAGTCGTCGCAGGCGGGTCGTCACGCGCGCGGCGTCACTGAGCACGAGGCCCGTTCGGTCGAGCACGGTGTCGCCCAGCGTCGGCCACTGCGAGTGCTTGATGCTGAGGGTCGTGAACACAAGGGTATCGCCCTCCCAGTGACCGACTGAATCCCCGGTATACGTTGGCCACCGGTCCTCGGGCGCCGGGTGCTCGCGTCCGTCCGTATAGATTCTCAGGACGTTCGGGCCGTTCTCGGTCAAGATCCACGTCTGTTCGGGCCGCACGACGAACTCGTACATGTCGGGCAGGTTCATCAACCGTGGAAACCCGGCGGGAGTGCCGCAGATGTTGATCGGGTCCGGCAGTCGGCCCTCATCCCTGAGTTTGACGTTCCGCTGATAGATCGCCTCCCATTCAGCGTTGTAGGGCGGGCGCGAGCGCAGGCCAGGGGTGAGTACGCCACCTGGCAGGGTGGCGGTCGCCCGATCGAACACCGTCCCACCCATCATTTGCCAGACCCCGCTCCAGTCCGGAAGGTCGTCCTGGGCTTGGCCGCTCACCGGTACGGCGAGCAGGGCAGCGACACACACAACACCAAGCAGTCTCATGGAACTCTTCTCTCTTTCTGTCCCGCTGGCCTACGGAATCTGCACCTTCTCCGCGTCGCCAGTCACCTGTTCGGCGTACTCGGGCAGGAACCAGCCAGCCTTCGTCAACTCATCGAGCCGCTGCTGTACCTTTCGCCGATAGGTTGCCGTGTCTGTGTGGAGCGCGCGCAGTCTCTCGGTCGACAGCGGCGTCTGGTACCCCGCGATGCTGCAGTAGAAATCGTCCCGCGTGCCTGGCTTCGGATCGGCGCTGTTTGGGACTGCATAGGTGGCCGCCGGAACATCCACGTAGGTATTCCGCACGCCGCCTCTGGCATTCCCGTTGGCGTCGAGCGCGAGCGCGCCGTTTTCGACGACGACGCGTTCGGCGCGTGGCGGCACCGTCCCCTTGTCGGCCCACACGATCACGTGGTGCAGGCCCACGGCCATCATCGCCCCGACCGGGAACTGCGATACCGGCATCTTGCACGGGTCCGGACTGTAGGTCGGATTCTCACGCGAATCGTTGTGGGGCATGCCCGCGACTTCGTACATCCGGAACTGATCGCCAGGGGCATCGCCGTCCGGCCGCCGATAGGCGCTGCCGCCTTCCGCGCCCCGCACCACTTCGGTCTGCGTCGGAATCTGGATGAGCGGCACGTCGACCTTCGGGATGGGCATCCCGGCCGTACTGGTCGGCAGGAACCCGTCGAAGATCGGCGCCCCGTCGGGCATTCGCCACACGGCGTGGGCCGGCAGGTACGCACGGAGGGTGCCCGCCGACTGCGACGTGCCCATCAGAATCATGCGCCGCACCTGCAGGCCGGCGAGAGGCGAGCCGGGTCCGTTGCTCTTGAGCAGCGCGCCGACCTGCGCGATGATCTCGCTGGCTTGGCCCTGCTCCGGGAGATTGATCGGCGCGTAGCGTTGGGGATTCGACGCTACGATCGTGGCTTCCGTTCCGGCCTTCTGCGGCGCGATCTCCACCGAGATGTGCCCGTTGCGCATGACGTAGAGCCGGGTGAAGAAGAACATCCAGCTGTTGCCGCTTGCGTGCATCGGCTCGGCAACCACAACGCCGCTGAACCGACTCCGATCTTCCGGCTGTCGAACCAGGATGCGCGTGGTGTAGGGTTTGCCGCTGGCCGTTCCCGAAACGAAGTATTCGGTGACTGCGTACCCGTGGTCCTCCAGGCCGGTGCCAGCCGGCACCTGTCGAAGCCCCGGAAACATTGCGCCCGGGCCGGTGACCGGCGCGCTGACCGTTGGATGTGGCGCGGTTTGTATCTGCGCCTGGGCAGCCCCGGCGGTCGCGGTCGCCAGCACGATGAGTACGAGCTTTTGGAACATGAAGATCCTCATTTGCCTCGACGGGGCCTCATTGGCCCGCGCAATACTTCTCTTGGTCCCTGTGGCGGAGTGTACACGGATTCGCGTCGCTCGAACACACCACCGCCGCCGTCACGTCCGTCGCGGGTGGCCGCGTCTCCGGTCGGGTGCCTGACCCTGCCTGCCTCGCGATCCGGAGCCGCGAGCTGCCACTGGCCCGTCTCGGAGGTGTGCGCGGTCGGCGGCGGCTCGCGACGCACGAAATTGCGTCAGGCGCTGCAGGACACGGCAGTTCCGCGCAACCGCCAAGCTGGCGACGGGGCGGTTGCGTGCCGATACGCTCGGGTATGAATATTCAGCTGCTCACCGTTCTTGCCGTCCTGCTTGCCGTGATGACCCTCTATATCATGCGTCGTCGGGTCCGCCAGGGTCGACGCAAGCCGACCTTCTAGCCGGCAGGCGCATCACGGGTGCGGGGGTGTCGGCTTCGGGACACCTCTACTGCCCTGTCTACCTCCAGCGCCACGCCGGGGTCGCTGAGGCCTCCAGTCGACCAATCGACCGCGTGCGGTCCTTTTCTGGTCGTGTGCGTCCGCGCTGCGCGGCGTCGAGCCTCGAGCACTGTCGAACACTGGTCATGGCTCGCGTGGAACGCAGACGGCGCGGCCCGCGGTGACGCGTGAGCCGGAGACTTCCCCCGTTGCCAGTCAGGGCGCGTACGAGGCGCGTCCACGCGTGTCCACTTTCGAACTTCAATCCGCAGCAAGGAATCCAGACGGCTGTTGTCGCCAGTCCCCACGCCGGTAACAGTGTGGGCCGATTCGTCGCGTACGAGTGGCGCAGGGAGACGCCGGCGACAGGCCCCGACGGGTCAAGCCGCGCGAGCTCTGAGGGCATGCGGTGCAGGTGTCGCGGGACGTTCGCGTCGATGGCGTGGGTTCGGCCCGCTGCCGTCGAATAGCCGCATTGGTATACTCGACGTTTCTTAAACCCACCGGAGATCGATGCAGTACATCTACACAATGAAAGGCCTCGGGAAGGTGCATCCTCCCGACGCCGTGGTGCTCAAGGACATCTGGCTGTCGTTTCTTCCAGGCGCCAAGATCGGCGTGCTCGGCTTGAACGGTGCCGGCAAGAGTTCGCTGCTCAAGATCATGGCTGGCGACGACCAGGAGTTCATTGGCGAAGCGTTTGCCGCCGATGGGATCACTGTCGGCTTCCTCCAACAGGAGCCACAGCTGGATCCCACCAAGACGGTGCTCGGCAACGTCGAGGAGGGTGTGGCCGCCACCAAAGCGCTGCTCGATCGGTTCGACGAGCTGAACATGAAGCTTGGGGAGGATCTGCCTCCGGAGGCCATGGAGAAGGTCATGGAGGAGCAGGGGCGTCTGCAGGACCGCATCGAGGCGGCCAATGCCTGGGACGTGGACTCGCAACTCGAACTGGCCATGGATGCCCTGCGCTGTCCGCCCCCCGATGCTGACGTCACCACGCTCTCTGGCGGTGAGCGTCGGCGCGTTGCCTTGTGCCGGCTACTACTCAGGTCGCCGGATCTCCTGCTGCTCGACGAACCGACCAACCACCTGGACGCCGAGTCGGTAGCCTGGCTCGAGCGGTTCCTGAAGGAATACAAGGGCACGGTAGTGGCCGTGACCCATGATCGCTACTTTCTGGACAACGTGGCCGAGTGGATACTCGAGCTGGATCGCGGATCCGGAATCCCCTGGAAAGGGAACTACTCGTCGTGGCTCGATCAGAAGCAGCAGCGGCTTGCTCAGGAAGAGAAGACCGAGAGCAAGCGGCAGAAGACGCTGCAACGTGAGCTCGAGTGGATTCGAATGTCGCCGCGCGCCCGCCAGTCCAAGGGGAAGGCTCGCCTCAACGCGTATGAGGACATGCTGAACGCCGACACCGCCCGGAAGCTCGATACGGTCGAGATCTACATCCCTCCAGGTTCACGCCTGGGTGACGTGGTGGTCGAGGCTCGCGGCATTCGCAAGGCCTACGGCGATCTCCTGCTCATGGACGATCTGCACTTCACGCTTCCTCGCGGAGGCATCGTGGGGGTCATCGGCCCGAACGGCGCCGGCAAGACGACACTGTTTCGGATGATCACGGGTCAGGAGACGCCTGACCAGGGTACGCTTCGTCTCGGCGAGACCGTTCAGGTCGGGTACGTCGACCAGAGCCGTGATGCGCTGAGTGCCGACAAGAGCGTGTTCGAAGAGATCACTGGTGGGGTGGACGAGCTGCAGATCGGCAAACGGACGGTCGCGTCGCGGGCATATGTTTCCTGGTTCAACTTCAAGGGTGGACAGCAGCAGCGGAAGGTCGGAACCCTCTCGGGCGGTGAGCGCAACCGCGTCCACCTGGCCAAGCTGCTTCAGCGCGGCTCAAACCTGCTGCTGCTCGACGAGCCCACCAACGATCTCGACGTCGATACGCTCCGTGCGCTCGAAGAGGCGTTGGTGGACTACGCCGGTTGCGCCGTCGTTATCAGCCACGACCGATGGTTCCTGGACCGCATCGCCACCCACATGCTCGCGTTCGAAGGTGACAGTCAGGTTGTGTGGTTCGAAGGGAACTACCAGGACTACGAGGCCGACCGGAAGCGCCGGCTGGGTGCCGCGGCCGATACGCCGCACCGCATCAAGTACCGGAAGTTGACCCGCTAGAAGCCGGTGTCGTTTACCGATCTGCGCGCATTCGTCGACCAGTTGCGCCGCGACGACGACCTCGTCACCGTGGAAGCCCTCGTCGATCCTCACCTGGAGGCCGCCGAGATCCACCGCCGTGTGGTGGCGGCCGGCGGTCCGGCGCTCGTTTTCAATAACGTCACGCGGTCGGATTTTCGTCTGGTCACGAACCTGTTCGGTACCGCGCGCCGCGCCGAGCGGGCGTTTGGCGATCGGCCGGTGCAGCTGGTCAGACGGATCGTCGAGCTGGCCGAGACGCTGCTTCCACCGAGTGTGGGCGCGCTGTGGGGTGCGCGCGACATCGCCATGGACCTGCTGAAGATGGGGACACGGCGCGTACCGAAGGGCCCGGTGACCGAGCGGCTGACGTCGGATGTTCACCTCGATCGGCTGCCCGCGCTGACCTGCTGGCACGAAGACGGCGGTCCGTTCATCACCTTGCCGCTGGTCTACACGACTCACCCCGATCGCCCTGCTCACAATCTCGGGATGTATCGCATGCAGGTGCACACGCCACGCACAACCGGGATGCATTGGCAAATCGGAAAGGGCGGGGGCTATCACTACGCCGTTGCGGAGGCGCGAGGGCAGCGGCTGCCGACGACCGTGTTTCTTGGCGGGCCGCCCGCCCTCACGCTGGCGGCGATAGCGCCGCTACCTGAGAACGTTCCTGAGCTGATGCTGGCGTCGCTCATCGCCGGCGAACGGCTGCCGCGGGTACATGGCCACGGCCCTCACCCGCTCATCGCCACGGCGGAGTTCGCGCTGATCGGCCATGTCGCGCCGCACCGCCGGCAGCCTGAGGGTCCGTTCGGTGATCACTACGGCTACTACTCGCTGCGGCACGACTATCCGGTGTTCGATGTGCAGCGGCTCGCAAACCGGCATGACGCCATCTTCCCGGCCACTGTTGTCGGTAAGCCGAGGCAGGAGGACTTCTTCATCGGAGACTTGCTCCAGGAACTGCTCTCGCCGCTGTTTCCGCTGGTGATGCCGGCGGTCGAACGCCTCTGGTCGTACGGAGAGACCGGCTACCATTCCCTCGCTGCGGCCGTGGTGAAGCAACGATATCGGAGAGAGGCGATGGCCAGTGCCTTCCGCGTTCTGGGCGAAGGACAGCTGTCGCTGACGAAGTTTCTCCTGGTGACCGATCGCGACGTCAATCTCGCGGACTTCCGACAGACACTCGAGCACGTTCTCGCGCGCACGAACACCGAGACCGATCTCTACGTCTTCTCGAATCTGTCGATGGACACGCTCGACTACACGGGACCCGCCGTCAACGAGGGGTCGAAAGGCGTGTGGCTCGGACTTGGCGACCCGGTACGCGATCTGCCGAGACAGTTCACCGCCTCGACACTCCCCTCTGGCGTCGTCGATGTGCGCGTATTCTGCGGTGGGTGCCTCGTGGTTGGCGCGCCGACCTACGCGTCGGAACCTGGCGCGGCAGCGCGCCTGGCTGCCGACCCGGCGTTCAGGGAGTGGTCGCTGGTCGTCGTCACCGACGAGCCCGCACGCGCAACGGCGAGCGTGATGAACTTCCTCTGGACGACGTTCACTCGATTCGAGCCGGCGGCGGATATCCACGCGGCCGAGCGACGCATTGTTCGCAACCACATCGCCTATGGCGGACCGATCGTCATCGACGCGCGCCTCAAGCCTGGCTTTCCCAGTGAGTTGGCCTGCCGCGAGGACATCGCGACGCTCGTCACGCGGCGGTGGAAGGAGTACTTCCCGTCAGGACGCGTCGAGATGGGGGATTCCGAGCGGGCCCACCTGGACTGACGCGCGGGTTGTGGCCCCACGGTGCCCTCGCCGACACCCGAGATCAGTTCAGTGAATTCGGTGTGGCCAGCGTAAACGGCGCGATTTCGGCATCGAACCGTTCGCCGTCGGCCGTGACCATCTGATAGCTGCCGTGCATCGACCCGACGGCCGTCTTCAATGGACAATAGCTTGTGTACTCGAACGCGGCGTTTGGCGGCAGCACGGGTTGTTCGCCCACAACACCCGGACCTTTCACGCGTTCGACGTCGCCTTCCGCCGTCGTGATAATCCACTCGCGCGAAACGAGTTGCGCGGTTTCGGAGCCGACGTTCGAGACACGAACATGGTACGCGAAGAGATATTGACTCTCCTGCGGGGCACTTCGTTCCGGGAGGTAGTGGCTCGAAACCTCGATGCGGATGCCCCTGGTGGTGGTGTCGCTGCCGTAGGTACCCTGTCCTCGACCCTGCCCGTCGTTCGGCGTGGCGTCGGGTGTGTTCTCTTTGGGCTTGGGGGTAGTCATAAGTTGTCATCGATTATGTCATGGCGAACCTGAAGTTGCG
>Ga0326597_10003147_pt1 | contig 24022 bp, 21 predicted proteins | sample RVTome_12_FD_203789 | JGI IMG/M metagenome (GOLD analysis project Ga0326597, IMG submission 203789) | Soil microbial communities from uranium-contaminated site in the Upper Colorado River Basin, Wyoming, United States - RVT100D185 | ecosystem: Environmental > Terrestrial > Soil > Contaminated >... | reverse complement strand
ATTTGCCGAAGCCGAGAGCTTCGCGCTAGCCGAGACCGAGCCGCACGCGGACGCGTTCGGCGATGAGGGCTTCGATCTGGTCGGGCGCTCCGGCGCCGGGTACCCGTTCCAGGTAGCTGCAGTCGAGAGCGTCGAAGACCGAAGCCACCCGCGCGAGAAACTCGCGCCGCTCGAAGATGCCCTCGAGTTCCGCGCCACGAGTGTGCACGCGCTCGAACGCGACCTGCGGATCGATCTCGAGCAGCACCACGAGGTCGGGTATCGGAAACTCGGCCTCGCTGTCCGCGAGGATCTGCTCGTAATCCAGACCGCGCGCACCCTGATAGGCGACGGTCGACAGGTAGTAACGGTCGGTCAGCACGACCTGGCCCGCGCGCAGTGCGGGCGCGATCACCTCGGCGACGTGTGCCCGCCGGTCTTCGACGAACCAGCGCAGTTCTGCCTCGGGCGCGAGCGGTTTGCCCGAGCGCGCCATCTCGCGAATGCGCTGGCCGCTCGGAAGCCCGGTGGGCTCATGGGTCTTGACGATGTCACAGCCGGCCGCGCGCAGGCGCGCCGCCAACCGCTCGAGTTGCGTGCTCTTACCGCTGCCGTCGAGGCCTTCGAACGCGATCAGCCGCCGGGCATTCACGGGGATGCGGCCGTCAACCGTTCACGCAGCGCGGAACCCGAGCCGGCTCTGAACATCGAAGTCCTCGACAGCGCTGCGGAAATTCGGCCCCAGCGAGTGGGCGGCCCGTCGGCACGGCGCTTGCTCTAGGAGCGGTGTGCCTTCGGGCACACCCGCCACTGCCCCTTCAAGGGACCGGGGGCCGGCGGGACTGGAGTCGTCGGGCGGGGGCACTGGTTCGGCGTGGGATCCTACAGGGGTGAGTTCCACGTCGAGTTTCCGCCCGGCGGCTCCGCATCCCAGCTCGCTGCTCAGATTTTGCCCTGCAGCATGAAGGCGATCACGAGACCGTAGATGGCGATCGACTCGATGAGCACCATGCCTAGGATGAAGCTCGTGAACATCGTGCCCGACGCACCCGGGTTGCGCGCGATACCAGCCGTGGTGTTGCCCGCGGTGAGGCCTTGGCCGATCCCGCAGCCGAGCCCGGCGAGCCCGATTGCGAGGCCCGCGCCGAGCGCGTAGCCCCATTTTCCGTCACCGCCGCTGCCGTCTTCGGCGCCCGCCACCATCGGCAATGCGATCAAGAACAGACTCCAGAGTACGACCTTTCCGAAATTTCGAATCACAGTTGTCTCCTTGCTGAGCGTGGCTCTTTGCCGAGGCCCCTCTAGTGGGGTTCCTCGAGCGCCAAACCGATGTAGATCATGGTGAGCAGAGAAAAGATGAATGCCTGCAGGAACGAGACGATCAATCCCAATCCCATGAAGACCGCTGGCACCCCAATCGGAACCAGCGAAATCCAGACCGCGATGACCGTGTGGTCCGCGAACATGTTTGCCAGGAGCCTGACTGCCAGCGTCAGGATCCGCGCCAGATCCAGGGGCAGTTCGATCGCGAGAATCACGGGCGCCAACAGGCGGAAGTGCACGGTTCGCCCGAACATCTCGCGTTCGAAGAAGCTCGGCCCCATGAACTTGATCAGGTATTTCTGCTTGTGCTTGGCGACGCCCACCCAGGTGTAGACGATCCAGGAAATGCACGCCCAGGCCCAGGTGGTGTTGGCATCCGAGGTCGCGCCTTCGACTCCGGGGAGCAGCCCGATCAAATTTGAAAACAGGATGAAGACGAACATCGTGCCGACGATTGGGAAGAATTTGCGCCAATCCTCGCCGATTCGATCGCGGGCGAGGTTTGCGAGCGCCTCGATGACAACCTCGAAGCAATTGCGAAGCGTCACGCCCTCGTCGGGAACCAGCCCGCCATTTTCGACGGCAATTCTGCGGCGAATCAAGAATCCCGCAGCGAGCATCAAGATGCCGGCGAGGATCGCCGCCTGGACGACCCACGGAACTGCAGATTCGAGCGGGGTGTAGATGTTCACCAGCTCTCCTCCTCGGATTCGTCACGCTCTTTGGACTCGCGCGCCAACCACGGATTCCAGCGCTCCCAGCTCGGATCGTCGTCGTCGAGCCGCGGGGCGTTCGGGTCGACCGGCGGCCGCGAGCGCCAGGCCTCGATGACCGTCGCGGGCATGATGAGCGACAGCCCGATCAACAAACCGGCGGCATCGGCGCCAAAATACAGCGCCCCGCAAATTCCAGTTGCAAGCAGAATGAAGCGCAATCCAAAAACCGCCGCCCAGGCGCGCTGGCCGGGCATCACGCCCCAGAAGAGAAACTGCGCGCAGCGTCGCAGCGCGCGGAAGTTCGCGGCTTCGAGTGCGGCCCCAACCGCGAGGCTCGTCGCGAATGCGGGGGTCGCCAGCGCGAGCGAGGTCGCGACTGCGCCCGCGGAAATCGCGAGGTTCCAGCGTTCGATGGGGTCGATGCTCATGATTCGCTCTCGTCGGTTTCCCTGGCTTCGTCCGGATTCTCACCCTTCATCCAACGGCCGAGGCGGATCAGTCGGACGCTGAAGGACGCGAATCCAATCGCGGTTCCAATCAGAAGAAGCCAGGGTGCGGTATCGAAATAGCCGTCCAACCAGTACCCGAAGCCGATCGCGATCAGCAGCGCGATGACGGCTTCGAACGCGCCCTGGTAGACGGCACCCTGTCGCCGGTCTTGCCCGGCTCGAGACTTCTTCTCGTGTTGCCGGTCCGTCACCGCAGACCGGTGACCCTAAACGCGGCACCCCCCGGCCAGCGCTGCAAACCGCGACCCCGGAGGACGGCGCGCATCCTAGCCAACGCCCGGGAGGGGCTCAACGCACCCTCGCGGCTTTTTGCATCGCGACGTGCGCGGCAGCCAGGGCGGCCTCGATGTCTCGGTCTTGATGAGCGAGTGAGGCAAATCCGCACTCGAACGGGGACGGCGCGAGGTAGACGCCCTGCTCGAGCATGCTCTGGAAGAAGCGCTTGAAGCGCGCCGCGTCGGCCTTCTGGGCATCCGCAAAGTTTTGGACCGGGCCCGGGTGGAAGAAGAAGCCGAACGCGCCTCCTTCCGCGACCGCGCTGAATTCGACCCCGACTTCGCGGGCGATCTCGCTCAGGCCATCCGCCATCCGCTGGGAAGTCGCCCCGAGTCGCTCGTAGGCTCCGGGTTTTGCGAGTTCGCCGAGCGTGGCGAGCCCGGCCGCCATCGCGAGCGGGTTGCCCGAGAGCGTGCCCGCCTGGTAGACGGACCCCTCCGGCGCGATCTTGGCCATCAGATCCGCGCGGCCTCCGTAGGCGGCTGCCGGCAGGCCGCCGCCGACGATCTTGCCGAGACAGGTGAGGTCCGGCTTCACGCGGTAGAGGTTCTGGGCGCCCCCCCAGGCGAGGCGGAAACCGGTAATCACCTCGTCGAAGACCAGCAGCGCGCCGGAACGATCGCAGCATTCGCGCAGCGTCTTCAAGAAACCAGGCAGCGGCGCAACGCAGCCCATGTTGCCCGCGAGCGGCTCCACGATTGCGCAAGCGATCTCGTTCCCCCAGCCCTCGAAGGCCTGCAGCACCGCGCCGATGTCGTTGTAGGGCGCCTGGATCGTGAGATCCGCGTAGCTTGCGGGGACGCCCGGCGAGCCCGGGATGCCGAGCGTCGCGACGCCGCTTCCCGCCCCGAGCAGCAGCGCGTCGACGTGACCGTGGTAACAGCCTTCGAACTTCAACACGCGCTCGCGGCCGGTCGCGGCCCGCGCGAGGCGCAGCGCGCTCATCGTCGCCTCGGTACCCGAATTCACCATGCGGATCTTCTTCACGCTCGGCAGGGCGCCGGTGATGACCTCGGCGAGTTCGATTTCGAGCTCCGTGGGCGCACCGAAACTCGTCCCCGACGCCATCGCCGCGCGCAGCGCCTTGAGGACGGACGGGTTCGCGTGGCCCGCAATCAGCGGGCCCCACGATCCGACGAAGTCGATGTACTCATTGCCGTCGACGTCCCAGATGCGGCAACCCTTGCCGCGCGCGATGAAGCGCGGCGTGCCGCCGACGGATCCAAACGCGCGCACGGGACTGTTGACGCCACCGGGAATCACGCGCTTGGCGCGCTTGAACAGCCGCTTCGAGCGATCGGTAGTCACGTTCGGGCCTCTCTGGGGTTAGGCGCCCTCGCCTCCCTCGGTCTCGTCTCTTTCCGCGCCGTCCGATCCCGATGTCGCGCCGTTGCCCTTCGACACGACGGGGTCGATCGACTCCTCGTCCTCGAGCGAATCTTCTTCTTCGTCGCGCTCGGCGACTCGAGCCATCGAGACGAGCCGCTCACCGCTGTCGAGATTCATCACCCGCACACCCTGGGTGGCACGGCCCATCGTCGAGATTCCCTTGACGGGGCAGCGCAACACCTTGCCACCATCGGTGATCAGCATGACTTCATCGTCTTCGACGACCTGTGCGACGCGCACGACCTTGCCGTTGCGAACCGAGGTTCGGATCGTGATCACGCCCTGGCCTCCGCGACGCTGCAGCCGGTAATCGTCGAGCGGAGTCCGCTTTCCGTAACCCTTTTCTGTGACAGTCAAGATCGTCGCACCTGGCGAGAGAATTTCCATCCCGACCACCGCATCGCCCTCAGCGAGCCTCATCCCGCGCACGCCCGCAGCCGAACGCCCCATTGGCCGCACCTGTTCTTCGGGAAAGCGGATCGATTTGCCGCCACGGCTCGCGATGAGGATCTCCTGCGATCCGTTGGTTCGGCAGGTTGCGATCAACTCGTCCTCGGGATCGAGTTTGATCGCGATGATTCCACCGCGCCGCGGATTCGAGAATGCGGTCAGCGGCGACTTCTTGATCACGCCATTTCGCGTGCAGAGCAGCACGAAATCATCGCCGACGTCATCGAAACTCCTCACCGGCAGTGTCGCCTCGACGCGCTCGTCCTCGGCGAGTTGGAGAACGTTGCTGAGTGCGCGCCCGCGCGCCGCGCGCCCGAGCTGCGGAAGTTCGTGGACCTTCAGCCAGTGGGCTCGCCCGCGCGTGGTGAAGAAGAGGATGTAGGCGTGGGTCGAGGCGACGAACAGGCGCTCGACGAAATCGGCCTCGCGCGCCGCCATGCCCTTCACGCCCTTGCCACCGCGCCTTTGCGCGCGGTACTGGCTCAGCGGATTGCGCTTGATGTAGCCGCTGTTGGACACGGTCACCACCATGTCCTCTTCGACGATCAAGTCTTCGGTGCTGATTCCCTCGACGGGACCGACGAGTTCGGTCTTGCGGTCGTCACCGAAGCGATCGCTGATCGCCTGAACCTCCTTGACCGCCACATCGAGAATTCGCGCGTCGCTCGCGAGCAGGTCCCTGAGGTCCGCGATCTTGGCGCGAATCTCCTCGAGTTCGTCGAGCACGCGCTGGCGCTCTAGGGCCGTCAGCGCCCTCAGGCGCATCTCGAGGATCGCGTTGGTCTGCCGCTCACTGAGTTCGAAGCGCTCCATCAGCCGGGTGCGGGCATCCGCGGTGGACTCCGATGCGCGAATGATCGAGATCACTTCGTCGAGGTTGTCGAGCGCAATCTCGAATCCCTCGAGGAGATGCGCGCGCGCCTGAGCCTGGGCGAGGTCGTAGGTGGCCCGACGCACGACCACTTCGGAGCGGAAGTCGAGGAAGTGCCGGAGTGCCTGCTTGAGGGAGAGCAGCTGGGGCCGGCCATTTACGAGCGCGAGCAGGTTCACGCCGAAGGTCGACTGGAGTGGCGTTTGTTTGTAGAGCTGGTTGAGCACGATGTCGCCCTGCGCATCGCGACGCAGTTCGATCACGACTCGCATCCCGTCTCGATTCGATTCGTCGCGAAGATCGGTGACACCGTCGATCTTTCCCGCGCGCACGAGGTCGGCAATTCGCTCGACGAGTGACGCTTTGTTGACCATGTATGGGATTTCGGTGACGACGATCCGTGGGCCCCGCTTGCTCTCTTCGAACTCCGCGCGCGCGCGCACCGTGAGCAGGCCGCGGCCCGTCTCGTACGCAGATCGAATGCCATCGCCACCGCAAATCATCGCTCCGGTCGGGAAATCCGGCCCGGGAATCTTTTCGAGCAATTCGTCGAGTGTGCACTTGGGATTGGTCGCTTCGAGAACGATCGCGTTCGAGAGTTCACGCAGGTTGTGGGGTGGAATGTTCGTCGCCATTCCAACCGCGATCCCCGATGAGCCGTTCGCGAGCAGGTTCGGGAAACGGGAGGGCAACACGACCGGTTCCATGACGCCGCCGTCGAAGTTCGGCACGAAGTCGACGGTCTCGCGGTCGATGTCCTGAAGCATCTCCTCGGCGAGGGGATGGAGGCGCGCCTCGGTATAGCGGTAGGCGGCGGCGGAATCGCCGTCGATGGATCCGAAGTTGCCCTGACCGTCGACGAGCGGATAGCGGAGCGAGAAGTTCTGGGCCATCCGGACCATCGAATCGTAGACCGCGCTGTCTCCGTGCGGGTGGTAGTGTTTGAGGACCTCGCCGACGACTCCGGCAGACTTCGAATAGCTGCGACTCGAGAGCAGCCCTTCCTGGTACATCGCGTAGAGGATGCGCCGGTGAACGGGTTTGAGACCGTCGCGCACGTCGGGTAACGCGCGACTGATGATGACCGACATCGCATAGTCGAGAAACGAGCGCTGGACTTCATCTTCGATATTGACGGGCGTATGGACGAATTCCGGGGGCGCACCTCCCCCCGTACCTTCTGCGGAAGCGCCGTCGTCGGGAAGTCTGGGATCGTTGCTCACGGCAGCGGTCTCCTAGATATCGAGGTTCTGCACTTCGAGTGCGTTGCGCTCGATGAATTCGCGGCGCGGTTCCACGTCGTCGCCCATCAGCGTCGTGAAGGCGAGGTCCGCCTCGACCGCATCGGGTGCGCGCACCTGGAGCAGGGTTCGATTCTGCGGGTTGAGCGTCGTGTCTGCGAGTTGGTCGGGATTCATCTCCCCCAACCCCTTGTAGCGTTGGATGGTGAGGCCCTTCTCTCCGATCTTCAGCAGGTGTTGGAGAAGTGCGACGGGGCTGACGATTTCCTCGAATTCGGTTTCACCTGGGCGGTTGACGCGGAACGGGCCCGAGCCGACGCGCCGCATTTCGGCATCGAGCTCCGCGAGGCGCATGTAGTCTGCCGAGCGAATGAAATCGGCGTCGAGTGTGGTCTGGTAGACCACCCCCGACCGGCGCGCCCCCGCGACGAGTCGAAAGCCGCCGTGCTCCGGATCGGGTGAAGTGGTCCAGTGGACGGTCTCGGCATCCGGATGTAGCAGCCGGAAGCGCTCGTCGATGACGGGGGCGATTGTTCCGCGCAATGCCGTTTCGTCGACTAAATCTGGCTCGCGCGGCACACCGACGCTGACCATCGCGTCGATGACCCGGCTGTCGATTCGCCGCAGTCCCAAACGGGCCAGAATCGCGCGGTAGTAGCTCGCGCACTCGAGCAGGCGCCGTAGGGCATCGAGACCCAGCGGGCCCGTCGAACCTTCGGGGATGACTTCGGCGTTTACGAGTGCGAGCCCGAGCAAGTGCTCTTCGAGGCTGCGCTCGTCTTTGATGTACTGCTCGCTCTTGCCCTTCTTGACCTTGAAAAGCGGCGGCTGTGCGATGTAGAGATAACCCGCGTCGATCAATTCCTTCATCTGACGGAAAAAGAAGGTGAGCAGCAGGATTCGGATATGGCTGCCGTCCACGTCGGCGTCGGTCATGATGATGACCTTGTGATAGCGGGCCTTCGAACAGTCGAAGTCCGATCCGATCCCGCAGCCAATCGCGGTGATCAGCGCCTGGATCTCCGTGCTCGAGAGCATCCGATCGAGTCGCGCCCGCTCGACGTTCAGGATCTTGCCCCGAATCGGCAGGATCGCCTGGGTTTCGCGCGATCGACCCTGCTTGGCGGTGCCGCCCGCGGAATCGCCCTCGACGATGAAGAGTTCCGCCTTGGACGGGTCGCGCTCCTGACAATCGGCGAGCTTGCCCGGCAGGCTGTGGTCCGAGAGTGCCCCCTTGCGGCGCGCGAGGTCGCGGGCCTTTCGCGCGGCGAGCCGGGCGCGCGCAGCATCCTGGATCTTCGAGAGGATCTGCTTCGCGGTTGCGGGATTTTCCTCCAGGTGGTCGCCGAGTTTGTCGTAGAGAATCGCCTCGACGAGGCCGCGGACATCGCTGGTGCCGAGCTTCGTCTTGGTTTGGCCTTCGAATTCGGGCTGGGGCAGCTTCACGGAGATTACGGCCGTGAGGCCTTCTCGTGTGTCGTCTCCGCTGATCGTCTCTGCGGAGTCCTTGCCGTTCTTCTTCTGGTTGGTGAGGTAGCGGTTGAGTGTGCGCGTGAGCGCGGTGCGAAAACCGATCAGGTGCGAGCCACCCTCGACCGTGTTGATGTTGTTCGCGAAAGAAAAGACGCTCTCGTTGTAGGACTCGTTGTACTGGAGTGCGATCTCGATCTGCACCGGCACCTCGCCGTGGTTGCTGGTGAAGGTACGCGTGCCCGAGACGAAGATTGGCGGGGTATGAAGCGGTGCGCGAGCGCGATTGAGATGCTCGACAAAGGAGACGATACCCCCCTCGTAACAGAAATCGTGGCTCTTCCCCGAGCGCTCGTCACGAATCTGGATGCGCAAACCCGCGTTCAAGAACGAGAGTTCGCGAAGGCGCTGCGACAGCACATCGAACGAGAATTCCGTCATCGGGAAGATTTGAGGGTCTGGTGCAAACGTGACGCGTGTGCCCGTGTTCTCGGTGGTCCCGATTTCGTCGATGCCCGAGGTGGGTTGACCGCGTTCGTAGGTCTGACGCCAGACCTTGCCGTCTCGCCGGATCTCGAGCGCGAGTCGATGGGATAGGGCGTTGACGACCGAGACTCCCACGCCATGGAGGCCGCCAGAAACCTTGTAGGTCTCCGAATTGAACTTTCCACCCGCGTGCAAGGTGGTCATCACCACTTCGGCTGCCGGCCGCTTTTCGGTGGGGTGCATGTCGACGGGGATGCCGCGCCCGTTGTCGGTTACGGTGATGCTGTTGTCCTGGTGAATCGCGATCTGGATATCCGTGCAGAATCCGGCCACCGCTTCGTCGACCGAGTTGTCGACGACTTCGTAGACGAGGTGGTGCAGACCCTCGGGGCCTGTGGTCCCGATGTACATCGCGGGGCGTTTTCGGACCGGATCGAGACCTTCGAGAACCTCGATGGATCTGGCGTCATAGGCGCTCAAATGAATCTGTTCCTTGCGCGGATGGCTCTGCGGCGGGGCAGGTTGAAGAATGTTCAACCAATGGCTCACCGAATTGGTAGAGCGAGGTTACTGAATGGCTAAGTCCGCGTAAAGCCTCGCAAACCCCCGAAATCGAACTCAAACGCGCATGGGCATGACAACTGCCAATGCATCGTCATCGTCCGTGGGGATGAGCTGCGCGGGAGAAGTCGCATCCTTGAAGCCAAGACGCACCTCCTTGGCCTTGATGCTGTTCAAAGCGTCCATCAGATACCGAGCATTGAAGGCCACCGTGATGGACTCGCCCGCGTAGTCGACGTCGAGTTCCTCTCGAGCGTCGCCCAGGTCGGGGTTGTTCGAGCTGAGCCGCAATTGCCCGTCAGAAAGCTCGAATTTGATGGCTCGGCTGCGCTCGGCAGAAAGCAGCGAAACCCTTCTCAGTGCGCGGGAAAAGGTTTCGACCGCAACGGTGAGGTTGATCGTGGTTTCTTTCGGAATCACCTGTTGATAGTTCGGAAATTCCCCCTCGATCAGCCTCATCACGAGGGTCACATCTCCCTTTCGGATCAAGCCACTGTTGCCTTCGAAACCCAATTCGACTTCATCCGAATCTTCCCCGTCGAGCAAGCGTTTGAGCTCTGCGAGGCCCTTGCGGGGGATGATGACTCCAGGTTCAAGCCCGCTGAGTCCACCGCCGAGCAGCCTGTCTACGATTGCCAGTCGGTGCCCATCGGTTGCGACCATCCGAACCTTCCCTGAATCACGTAGTTGCTCGAAATAGACACCGTTGAGGTTGTATCGCGTCTCGTCGGCAGAAGCCGCGTACATCGTTCGCTCAATCATCTCCGAGAGAAAAAGTGATTGAACCGGGGCCGTCTTTCCTAAACTAAAATCGGGAAGTGTGGGATATTCATCCGCCGCATTTCCAGCGAGCGTAAATTGAGCGCGATCGCAGCGAATCTGCAGATAGGCGTTGGTGGTTACTTCGAGCGAAACGGGTTCATTGGGAAGCTCTCTCACGATCTCATAGAATTTCTTCGCCGAAACAGTCGCTTTTCCCGCAACTTCGATCTCTGCGGGGTGAAATCCGCGAATTCCAACTTCTAGATCCGTCGCTGCAAGACTGAGTGTCTTGGTCTTTTTGTTGCTCGCATCCAGGAGAACGTTTGCGAGGATCGGCATCGTGTTGCGTTTTTCAACAATCGATTGAATGCGAGAGAGTCCCTTTTCGAGTTCATTCTTTGAAATCGTAAGTTTCATCTGGTTCCCCGTGTTTCTCCTGGTTTTTCAGATATTTAATCTTTAGTAGCAATAAGTACCCTTGAAGTCCGACAAAAGCCCTGGAACTGGCCGAAGGCCATCCACTTATGGCTTTGTCCGATTCGATCGCGATGGGCCGAGAATCCGCGGAGGATGACTGGTGCCCTTCTCGATAGGGGGCATCTTAACACGGGTGAGCCGACCCGTCGGCGCGTTTGGATCGGTGGCCCGAAGCTGTTGGCGCAAGACGGACGCGATCGCTACGCTCTCGCCCCTGAGTATTTAGAAAGAAGACCTTTTGAACAGAGCTTAATGAAGCAAACGCCCGGGGCGGGCAGGATCCCAACCTGTCTCGGCAGTAAAACCGGATATCCGACGGGAAATTGAGCCGCGGACCCCTTTACCCTTAGAAAGATTGGGAAAAAGTGGAAATGGAAGGCCTCTGATGAAACGCACTTACCAGCCCAGTCGTATCCGCCGGAAGCGAAATCATGGCTTTCGCGCGCGAATGAAGACGCGTGCGGGACGAGCAGTTCTCAAGCGACGTCGCGCGAAAGGCCGTAAGCGTCTCGCAGCCAGTATTCCCTCGAAGTAGGCCGGTGTTTCCGAAAACAGGCCGCTTTTGCCGAGCGGATCGGATGTTGCGGACTCTGGATTTCAAGCGAGCGGTCAAATCCGGCAAACGTCGGGTTTCGGACGGTTTTGTCGTCATCGTGGCGGAGCAACCCAGTGCCGGAACGGAAATTCTCGACGAGGAGCGGTCTCGAAGACCTCGGAGATCTCGACTGGGTGTCACGGTTAGCAAGCGAGTGGGCAACGCAGTGGTTCGCAACCGCGTAAAGCGCTGTATCAGAGAGTGGTTTCGACATGCGCGCGCGGAATTGCCGTATCCGTCGGACATCGTGGTAATTGCTCGTCGGACCGCACGTGGCCTTTCGGGGCGCGAAGTAGCAACGTTCTTGGATCGCGCAATCCAGTGCCCGATCACCGGTGGAGACCGTCAGACCGCGGTCCGATTCCAATGAACCACTTTGGGACGAAGATCGTCTTGCAGTTGTTGGGTTTCTACCGGGTTTTCGTAGCGGTTTTCTTTGGACCGGCGTGTCGCTTCGAACCGAGTTGTTCGCACTACGCGGCGGAGGCGATCGAGCAATTTGGCCTTGCGACAGGCGGTTGGCTCGCCGTCCGGCGGATCGCTCGCTGTCATCCGTTTGGAGGGTGCGGCTATGATCCAGTACCCGAGCGAGTGAACGATGGATCGTAATTTCGTTCTCGCATGTGCTCTTTCGCTGGCTGTCATCACGGGCTGGATGTACCTGACGGGCGGCTCCAGCCAACAACAGCCAACCGGTGTAAGCCCTTCCGAAGAAGTACAACCTCCTGACGCCATTGAAGATTTTCCCCAGGCAGGCGAAGCGCGGCCCGCGCTCAACCCAGCCGTGTCGCCGGCCGAGATTCCGGTCGCGCAGCCGGATCGCATCGAAATCGACGAGCAGCAGATTGCGATCGAGATGCCGCTCTACTCGACCGTGCTCACGAGTCGCGGTGCGGGCATTTTAAGCTGGAAACTCAAGGGGTTTCGCGAGACGCCCGATCCTGCAGCGCCAATCATCGAACTCGTGACGGGCCATGCCGCCGGGAAGGCCTCTCTGCTGACTCCGTTTGCCGAGTTCGGGATCGGCGACTTTGCCGATCGGGTCTTCGAAGTGAGTCATGAGGATGGCTCGAGCGTTTCCTTCGAAGCCCGCGAACGCGGTGTCACGCTGCGCAAGACGTTCAGCTTCGATTCCGATTCCTATTCATTCCGGCTATTGATCGAGGTATTGAACGACTCCGCGGTTTCCATCGGGCCGCGGTTCCAGATCGACATCCCCGCCTACCACAACGACGCGGACGATTTTCGCGAGCAGGCGCTCGCGGCGCTCGAAGACGGCAGTCGTGTGGTCGCACCCCTCGCGGGTTTGGGGAGCGGGGGCTTCTTTCAGTCGCTCATGGGCCGCGTGCCGGAGAAGTACCAGGATTACCTAGGGCAAATCGACTGGGTGGGCATCCAGACCACCTATTTCCTGACCGCAATTCTTCCCGATAGCCCGCGCCAGGCGAGGGTTCGCATGGAGGCGCTGGAACCTGGCGTGTCAGGCGTGGCCCAGCTCTCGTTCGAGGAGACGCAGATTCCGCCGGGCCGATCCGTGGCCCGCGAATTCCGGGGCTACATGGGTCCCAAAGAGATGGAGCGACTCGAGGCCTTTGGTGGCGGGACGTTCCACGCGATCGATCTCGGTTGGTCCTGGGTCGAGCCGCTGACGCGCTTTTTCTCGCTGTTCTTGAAGATGCTCTACTCCGTCGTGGCGAACTACGGGGTTGCAATCATCATTCTCACCATCCTGGTTCGGATCGTCACGGCACCACTGACCGTCAAGCAGATGCGTTCGATGGAGCGAATGCGAGCGCTCTCTCCCAAGCTCAAGGCAATCCAGGCGGAATTTGCCGACGATCGACAGAAGCAAAGCGAGCAGACGATGGCCCTTTACAAGAGCGAAGGCGTCAATCCTCTCGGCGGCTGCCTGCCGATGCTCCTACAATTTCCGGTGTTCATCGGGTTGTTCTACGCGCTGCGCAGTACGATCCAGCTGCGCCAGGCGCCCTTTTTCGGCTGGATCGACGACCTTTCCGTGCCCGAATCGCTGTTCGAGATTCCGGGCCTCGGCTTGCCGTTGCGGGTACTCCCTTTGATCATGGGGGCGTCGATGGTGATCCAGCAGCGAATCACACCCACGCAAGCGGATCCCGCACAAGCGAAGATGATGATGACAGTGATGCCCGTCATGATGACGGTGATCTTTTACCAGTTCCCGTCGGGATTGGTTCTCTACTGGATGGTGAGCAACATACTCGCGATCGCCCACCAGTTGTGGATCGGCCGAGGGATTCGAGCCCGAGCGGCGAGTTAGGAGGTAGCGGTGAACGACGTAAAGAGCGATGCGCGTGAATTCGTGGGAGATGGGCGAGACGAAGCGATTGGCAAAGCGTGTCAGTATTTCGGCGTCGACGACGCGTCGGCGCTCGAGATTTCTGGGTTCGAGGCCGGAGCCATCTACGGCCTCGCGAGGCGCACGGTGATCGTCGCGGTACCGAAGGGCCGCGCGAGATCTGCCCCCGAGCGCTCCCGAGGCGATTCGGGGCGAAGAGACGAAGGGCGGAGAGACGCAGAGGAGCGCGGAAATTCCGGGCGGGGTGCCGGGCGGGATTCGAGTCGAAGGCGTGATCGAGGCCGCGGCGATCGCGCGCGCGAGGCTTCGGCGAGCCCGAGGGAGGAACGCGAACCTTCGAGGGATGCGCGAGAAGGACGTGAGCCCCGGGGGAATCGCGACCGATCACCGAAGCTCCAGGCCCGGGGCGCAGCAGCGGCTGGGGAATCCTCTCGCGGTTCCGCAACTGGCGAGCTCGGCGAGATCGGTCAATTCTTGCTCGGAACCATCGAGCGGATGGAGTTGGGCTCGTTCGAGATTTCCGAAAGCAGAGAGGGTGAGATGATCGTGTTGCACGTGCAGGGAGCCGCCGCACAAGCGCTCTCCGCGGGCCAGGGTCGGACCGTCGATGCGCTCCAGCTGCTCGTCAACCAGGTGTCCGCAAAGGTGAGTCCAGATCGACAGCGCGTGGTGATCGACGTCGAAGGAGATGCGGATGCCCGGGAGGAATTTCTCGGAAAACTCGCGGAGCGGGTCGCAACGCGAGCGCTTCAGACGGGCCGCCCCGTCGCGCTCGACCCGATGAATGGTCGAGATCGACGTTTGATCCATGTGGCGCTTCGAGATCGCGAAGACGTAGCAACGATGAGCGAGGGCGAGGGTCGGTATCGGCAGGTCGTCGTGGTGCCCGAGAGTTCGGACGAATTCGAGCACGCGCGCGCGCAATCGGAGCGGTCCGGCAGCGAGAGCTGAGAACCCCCATCTCGCGTGGAACATTTGGTCGTGTCCCAAAGCTCGTGCTCGACGCGAAGAGCGATCGGCTGCCGGGGGTCGTAGTCGCTCTGCTGCGCCCCGCGCAAATGGGCTGCGCGATCCCTCCACTCCTCGTGGATCCGGTATGTATTCGATTTCGCAACTGAATCGTCCCAGTCAGCAGCTTCGTTGGGAGACGATCTGAATGTTCCACGTGGAACGCCGCTCCGGTTGTTCCACGTGGAACGCTGCCCCGAACTGATATGCGGCGAGCCGATTCCCGAGGTGAATCCGCCGCCGCACGCAGCCTGCTGGACCAGGGGCTCGACGAGCTCGAGCTGGCGGTCAGCGATCAGCAACTCGCTGCACTGCTCGGGCTCGCGTCGCTGCTCGCTCAATGGTCGAAGCGAATCAATCTGACTGGTCACCGAACGGCTTCCGAGATCGTCCGAAGGTTGATTCTGGATGCAGCCGCGCTCGCTGCGCGGCTACCTGAGGTCGCGTCTCTGGCCGACATCGGCTCCGGGGCCGGTTTTCCGGGCTTTCCGGTCGCCATCCTGCGCGCAGACTGCCAGGTGACGCTCGTAGAATCGCGAGAGCGGCGGCATCACTTTCAGCGTCAAGCCATCCGACAGCTCGGGCTGCGAAATGTCCGCACCGAACGCGGGCGCGCGGAGGCCCTCGAGCCGACGCTCCACACAGCTGCGATTGCCCAGGCCGTGGCCAGACCTGCGGATGCCCTCCCCCTCTTGCTGCCCTGGGTCGAGATCGGCGGGCTGCTGCTGTTTCCGAGCTCGACTCCCCCTCCGCCCATCCCGCACGACGATCCCCGGGCCTGTTTCGAGCCCTTTGCGACCTACCGCGTGCCTCTGGGCGGACCGGAGCGGACGCTCTGGACCGCGCGCAAGACTTCAGGAAACGTCGCGTAGCGTCTTGCAAAATCGATTTTTGCAATCAAACCCAGAATCCCTGCGACAGCCGGGAGGGGGTGTGTTAGATTCTGTGAATCGAGAAAAGCCCCCCGGGGAATCATTCTGTCCGCGCCTGAAACCACGATTCAGCAGCAACCCTCGCCCGCTCCGGGCCTGGTTTTTGCCTTCGTCAACCAGAAAGGCGGAGTCGGCAAGACCACCACCGCGGTCAATCTAGCTGCGTCATTCGCGGCTTCGGAGCGGTCCACGCTCTTGCTGGATCTGGACCCCCAGGCGAACGCGACGAGTGCTTTCGCAATTGCCGCAACGCGTCATGTCTATGACGCGATCAGTGGGCGCTGCGTGATGAAGGACATTGTGCAGTCAACCGAGCTCGAATTTCTCGATTTGATCCCGGCGGGCCGCGATCTCTACGGAGCCGAGATCGAACTCGCTTCGATGCTCAATCGCGAACGCCAATTGGAGCGCGCGCTTTCCGATCTGCGTCAAGCGTACGAGTTCATCTTCATCGACTGTCCGCCCTCACTGGGTCTGCTGACGCTGAATGCGTTATGTGTTGCGTCACACGTCATCATTCCGCTGCAATGTGAGTACTACGCGCTCGAAGGCCTGGCCGGCTTGTTGGAGACGGTCGAACTCGTGCGCGAACAGCTCAATCCCGAGCTCGGCCTCGAGGGCATCTTGCTCACGATGGTCGATCTGCGGAACAACCTCAGCCGTCAGGTCGGCGCGGAGGTTCGCGATCATTTTGGCGTCGAGGTATTCGAAACGGAGATCCCGCGAAACGTGCGGCTGAGCGAAGCTCCGAGCCACGGCAAACCCGCACTGCTCTACGACATCCACTCCAAGGGTGCAGTCAGTTATCTGCGGCTCGCCGATGAAATTCTGCGCCGCTATCCGCGACCATCACACGCTGCCGCGCCCACCGTTCTATCGTGCGGTTCGGCGCTCGAGGGGAACATCGATGAGTAACCAGCACAAAGCACTTGGGCGCGGCATCGGGGCGCTGATTCCCGGCGCGGCCCTCGCGAGTTCGCCCCCGCGCGCGGCAGAATCGGGCCCGACGCGCATCCCGCTCGACTCCATCGAGCCGAACCCCGATCAGCCCCGGCGCGCCTTCGATCCGAAGCATCTCGAGCGGATGGCGCAGTCCATATCCCGTCACGGTGTGCTGCAACCCGTCGTCGTGCGCAAAGCCGGCCACCGCTACCAGCTGATCTGCGGTGAGCAGCGCTGGCGAGCTGCGCGTCTCGCGAATCTCGCATCGATTCCGGCTGTGGTAACCGATGTCGACGACCGGGACCGGCTCGAGCTGGCCCTGATCGAAAACGTGCAGCGCGCGGATCTCAACCCGATCGAGCTCGCACACGCCTTCAAGGCACTCTGCGCCTCCGGAGCCACCCAGGAAGACGTCGGCGAGCGCGTGAGCCTCGACCGATCGACGGTCGCCAACCACCTCCGAATGCTCGAGCTACCGCGAGACTTTCAGGGCGACGTCGAAGCCGGCCGGATGAGCATCGGACACGCCAAGGCGCTGCTCTCGGTCGGAAACCCCGAGCGCCGTCGGCATCTCCGGGATCGCATCGTCCGCGAAGGGCTGTCGGTACGCGTCACCGAAGGGCTCGCCCGAGACGTTTCAAAACCCAAACCGCCGCGGGCGCCGCGCCGCCCGGCAGCCGACCCCAACCGCCAGATGCTCGTCGACAACCTGCGTCGGCGCCTGCAAACCAGCGTTCGGATCAACGGAGACGACGCGCGCGGGCGCATCGAAATCGAATATTTCGGTGCCGAGGACCTCGGGCGGATCGCGGGCCTGCTGCTCGGCGATGCCTGAACGGCCGGACGACCTCGATTCCAGCGCGGCACCTCCGAGCGTGTTGCGGGCGGGCGCTCGGTTCGAGGGTCTGATCGCGTTGCGGGCGCCCGGCCGAATCGAAGGCTGTGTGATCGGCGAGGTGGTCGCCTCGGATCTGCTTTGGATTGGCCGTTCCGCCCGCATCCAGGCCAAGATCTCCGCTCCGGAGATCGTGATCGCGGGTGAACTCGAAGGAGAAGCCGAGGCCACCGGCCGCATCGAGCTGCTCGGGAGCGCTCGGGTGCGCGCAACGCTCGATACCCCGCGCCTGGTTCTAGCCGAAGGCTCATTTTTCGAAGGGCGCTGTCGGACCCGCGAAGATTTCGCGGCCGCGCCCTGGGCCGAAATCGACCCCTGAAGGATCCGTGCGCCCCGCAAGTTTGCTCTTCAATGCTGGGGCTTTGCTTACCTTGAAGTTCCCGTCAGCTATGTAAAACTTCCGCCTCTTGACCTCCGGCGGGTCGTTGAACTCCGCGATCCGCCGGCGGCTTTTTGAGTACAAGTGCTCTTGGTTTCCGGCGCGCCGTAGTCGGCGAAACCGATCGCATAGACGACCGTTTGGAATGAATCGGCACCAGGTTTGATGGGAACCCCGCAACAGGCGGAAACTCCACGAGGGTTGGGAGCCGCGCGACCCGGGCAGAAACCTCGGGGCCACTCGGGACCATGAATGGGAACCTCGGAATCCGATCGGAGCCTCGGAACCCGTCAGGGATCGGCGGAAACACGCCGCCGGTCGAATCGGCGCGCAACTGGAACTGTGAAACTGGATCGCCCGTCAACGTGTTGTCCGAAACCCGGAAATTCCGGATCGAGGCCGAGACCCCATCGGGGCGGAGTGAAGTGAAACCGCGACATCAGCTGAAACCGACTTGGGTCGCGTGCTGGGCGTTCTTCGCGTGCGCGCTGGGCGCGGGTGCCGCTGCAGCCAGCGAAGGCGGCCTGGTATTGCTGCCGGATTTGACCGGAAAGCTTCCGATCCTGATCGTGCTCTTCGGGCTGCTGATGTTTCCCGTTAACGCACTTCTCTTCAAGCCGATCTTTCAAGTGCTCGACGCGCGCGAGGAACGAACGACCGGTACGCGCAAGCGAGCCGAGAAGATCATGGAGAGCGCCGAGGCAACCCTCGCCGGCTACGAGCGAGCGGTTCGCGAAGTGCGCGCCGAGTCGGAACGGCTGCGCAAGCAGCAAGCCGCCGCTGCTCGTGAAGAGAATCTGACGGTGGTTCACGAGGCCCGTGTCGAGTCCGAGCGCCAGCTCGAGCGCGCGCGGCGAGAACTCGCAGCGGCCCTCGAGCAATCGCGGCAGACCCTGGGTGCCAGCGCCCGAGACCTCGCTGACGAAGCCGCCTCTCGCGTGCTGGGTCGGCCGCTATGAATCTTCACGCCCTCATGAATGTTCGATTTGCGGCCGCGTCATTGCTGATCCTGCTGGCCCTGCCCGCGTCCGCTTCGGAAGACTCGGCAGCCGGCATGCAGACCTTTATTTGGCCCGCCGTCAATCTCGTCATCCTGTTTGCGGTCCTGGTGTATTTTGCACGCAAGCCGTTGCGGGCCTATTTCGACAAACGCCGAAGCGATATCCAGGGCCAGCTTCAGGCGGCCGCGGACCAACTCGCGAAGGCAGAGACCAGCTACGCGAAATGGCAGCGCCGCATGATCGACCTCGAAACCGAACTCGATGAGATCCGCGCGACATCGCGGCAGCGCGCAGAGGCCGAGCGCGAGCGGATCATTGGAGATGCGCGCGCTTCCGCAGAGCGAATCCAGCGCGAAGCGACCGCCGCCGTCGCGTTGGAACTTCGGCGCGCGCGGGAAATCCTCCGCGAAGAAGCGGCGCGGCTCGCGATCGAACTCGCCGGCGAGCGCCTGGCACGAGAAGTGACCGATGCCGATCGAGATCGCCTGATCGACGAGTTCATCGACCTGATCGCTGCGACGTCAGGCTCCGGCACGAGTCTGCGGGAGGGCGCCTAGCCGTGCAGAACAAAGCCGCTCACCGTTACGCGCGGGCTCTTTTCTCGCTGGCGCGAGAGGAAGGCACAGTCGCGTCGATCCGCGGCGAACTCGACGACATGGCGAGACTGCTCGCCGCGAACCCAGACCTCCAGCGGCGACTCTTCCAGCCGCTGCACCCGGTTCACGAGCGGCGGGAGGTATTGAAGAGCCTCTGCGAGCAGGGCCGCGGCAGTAAAATGATCCAGAACTTCTTTGCTTACCTGATCGAACAACGACGCCTGGTCGTGTTCGAAGCCATCCACGACGAATTCAATCGCCTGGCCGACGAAGCGGCCGGCCGAGTCCGCGCCGAGGTGCGCAGCGCGAGCCCGTTGCGCGATCAACAGCGCGCGCGCCTCGTCGCCGCGTTGGCTCGGAAAACCGGTAAAGAAATCGATCTGACCGTGCATGTCGACCCCTCGCTGATTGGCGGCGCAATCGCCACGGTCGGCGGGCTCGTATTCGACGGTAGCCTTCGCACGCAGCTGTCACAGCTGCGCAGCACATTGACACAGAGACGAAGCCCGCACGGCAACAGCTAGGAGCGCGACCCCAGTGTGGGGTCGCGCGACGACGCAAAGGGAATTCGAAAGATTCCCCAGCTAGGAGCGCGGCCTCGGAGTGGGGTCGCGCGACGACGCAAAGGGAATTCGAAAGATTCCCCAGCTAGGAGCGCGGCCTCGGAGTGGGGTCGTGCGACGGCGCAAAGGGAATTCGAAAAATTCCCCAGCTAGCTCGAAGGGTCTCGCGCGAATGCAGCGGACCCGACCGAAAAGAGGAAACAGTCTTGGACATCAAGCCGGCCGAAATTACCGATATCCTGAGGCGCGAAATCAACGAGTACGGTCGCGAGATCGACGTCGCAGAGACGGGAACCGTGTTGTCGATCGGCGACGGTATCGCGCGCGTCTACGGGCTCGAATCCGCGATGGCGGGCGAACTCGTCGAATTCCCCGGCGGCGTCTCGGGCATGGTGCTCAACCTCGAAGAGGACAACGTCGGTATCGCGGTGATGGGCGAGGCACACCACGTGCGAGAGGGCGACGTCGTCCGGCGTACGAACCGCATCATCGAAGTTCCGGTGGGCGAGGCGTTGATCGGCCGGGTGGTCGATGCGCTCGGCAATCCCATCGACGGCGGCGCGCCGATCGAGTCCACCGAGTCCCGCCGCGTCGAGCTCAAGGCCCCCGGCATCGTCGCGCGAAAATCGGTTCACGAACCGCTGCAGACCGGCATCAAGGCGATTGACGCAATGACGCCGATCGGACGTGGACAGCGCGAACTCATCATCGGCGACCGCCAGACCGGCAAGACCGCGATCGCAGTCGATACCATCATCAACCAAAAAGACACCGACGTATTCTGCATCTACGTCGCGATTGGACAGAAGCAGTCGACAGTCGCGCGGGTCGTCGACAAGCTCAATCAACACGGCGCGATGAAGTACACGACCGTGGTCGCGGCGACTGCGAGTGAACCTGCTCCGCTTCAGTACATAGCCCCGTACTCGGGCGTGACGATGGGCGAGTGGTTTCGCGACAATGGCAAGCACGCGCTGATCATATACGACGATCTCTCGAAGCAGGCGGTCGCCTATCGCCAGCTCTCACTGCTCTTGCGCCGACCCCCCGGACGCGAGGCGTACCCTGGAGACGTCTTCTACGTGCACTCGCGGCTGCTCGAGCGCGCGGCGAAGATGAGTGACAAAGAGGGCGGCGGGAGCCTCACGGCGCTGCCGATCATCGAGACCCAGGCGGGTGACGTCTCGGCCTACATTCCGACCAACGTCATCTCGATCACCGACGGCCAGATCTTCCTCGAGGGCGACTTGTTCAATTCGGGTGTGCGACCGGCCGTGAACGTCGGCATCTCGGTGTCGCGGGTCGGCGGCGCCGCGCAGACCAAAGCCACCAAGCAGGTCGCCGGCAAACTCAAGCTCAGCCTAGCGCAGTACCGCGAGATGGCGGCTTTTGCGCAGTTCGGCAGCGACCTGGACAAATCGACCCAGGAGCAGATTGCGAACGGCGAGCGCCAGACCGAGATGCTCAAGCAGTCCCAATATTCACCCATGAGGATGGAAGAGCAGGTTGTTTCGATCTTCGCCGCGTCACCGCGGGAAGATCGCGACTCCTGGGTGCGCGCCTACGAGGTCCGCGATTTGCTCCGTTACGAAGGCGAGCTGCTCGACCACGTTCGCCAGAATCACGCCGATGTCCTCTCGGCGATTCGCGAGAGCGGGAAGCTCGAGCCCTCCACCGAGCAGAAATTGATCGCGGCGCTCGATGAATTTGCGGGGATCTTCGTGCCGAGCGCGACGGCGTCGACCGAGGCCAGCTAATTGCCGAATCTCAAGGACATTCAGCGCCGGATCGGCAGCATCAAGAAGACGCAGCAGATCACGCGCGCGATGCGCATGGTCTCCGGCGCCAAGCTGCGCCGCGCCCAGACCGCGAGCGAGAACGCGCGCCCCTACGCGGATCGGATGCGGGCGACCGTTTCTCAGGTCTCCCAGGGCGTGTCCGAGGACGCGCACCCGCTCTTCGAACAGCGGGAGTCGCTGAAGAAAGTCGAATTCGTGGTGGTGACTTCGGATCGCGGGCTCTGCGGGGGATTCAATTCGAATCTCATCAAGTTCGCCGCCAAGCAGATTGCAGGGCGCGAAGCCGAGGGCCCCAAGGCCTCGATCACGACGGCGGGCAAGCGTGGACAAGAGTTCTTTCGCCGCAGGCGTCCGAGTCAACTCGAGGGCAACTACCCGCAGCAGGGCTGGGTGACATACGGCAAGGCGGCAGAGATCGCGAAGGCCGTTTCCGGCCGGTTCGTTTCGGGGGCGGTCGACGAAGTCTTCATCGTCTACAACACATTCGTATCGGCGATGACGCAGATACCGAAGGCGGTCCAGCTGCTTCCGTTTACGGCGGATGCCGAGCTGAGCGGGGACGCGTTGCCGTACGAGATCGAACCCGACCCCGAAAGCCTGCTGGCGGTCCTCGTCCCAAAAGCGGTCGAGGTCGAGATCTATCGGGCGCTGCTGGAGAGCCAGACCGGCGAGCACGCTGCCCGAATGGCGGCGATGGAATCGGCGACGCGCAATACCGAAGAACTGGTCGAGAAACTGACACTTCAATTCAACCGCGCGCGGCAGGCGGCGATCACCAAGGAATTGGTCGAGATCGTCAGCGGCGCCGAAGCACTCTAGGACGGGCGATGGCGAACGAGAACGGGCGAGTCGTACAGGTAATGGGACCGGTTGTGGACGTGGAGTTTCCGCCGGGGTCGCTTCCGGAGCTCTACGCCGCGTTGCGGCTCACGAATGCCGGCATCGACGCCCGAGAATTCAACCTCGTGGTCGAGGTCGCGATGCATCTCGGTGAAAATACGGTTCGCTGCATCGCGATGGATACGACAGACGGCCTGGTGCGCAATCAGCCGGTCAAGAACACCGGCGAGCCGATCACGGTGCCCGTCGGTCCCGCGACGCTCGGCCGGATCATGAACGTGATCGGCGAACCCGTCGATGAGCGCGGACCGATCGAATCCGACATCCGCTATCCGATTCACCGGCCCGCACCTGCGTTCGTCGACCAGTCGTTGTCGATCGATACCCTCGAGACCGGCATCAAGGTCGTCGATCTGATCGCCCCCTATCCGAAGGGCGGCAAGGTCGGGCTGTTTGGCGGCGCGGGCGTTGGCAAGACGGTCGTGATTCTCGAGCTGATCACCAACATCGCGAAGGAGCACTCGGGCTATTCGGTGTTCGGCGGCGTGGGCGAGCGAACCCGCGAGGGCAACGATCTCTGGCACGAAATGGCCGACGCCAAGCTCGCGGATGGAACGACGGTGCTCGACAAGACCGCACTCGTCTACGGCCAGATGAACGAGCCGCCCGGCGCGCGCGCGCGCGTCGGACTCTCGGCGTTGACGGTTGCGGAGTATTTCCGCGACGACGAGGGCAAGGACGTGCTGCTCTTCATCGACAACATCTTCCGCTTCACACAGGCTGGCTCCGAGGTATCGGCGCTACTCGGGCGCATCCCTTCGGCGGTCGGCTACCAGCCGACGCTCGCAACCGAAATGGGCGAGCTGCAGGAGCGAATTACGTCGACCAAGAAGGGATCGATCACGTCCGTTCAGGCGATCTACGTGCCCGCCGACGACCTCACGGACCCGGCGCCCGCAACGGCCTTCAGCCATCTCGACGCGACCACGGTGCTCAGCCGCGCGATCTCGGAACTCGGCATCTACCCAGCTGTCGACCCGCTCGACTCGACGAGCCGGATTCTCGATCCGCAGGTCGTGGGCCAGGAACACTATGAGGTGGCGCGAGGCGTTCAGCAGGTGCTGCAGAAGTACAGGGATCTGCAGGACATCATCGCGATTCTCGGCATGGACGAGCTCTCCGAAGAAGACAAGATCACGGTGGCGCGTGCGCGCAAGATCCAGAAGTTCTTCTCGCAGCCGTTCCACGTCGCCGAGCAGTTCACCGGACAGCCCGGCGAGTACGTTCCGCTGTCCGAAACCATTCGCGGTTTCAAGGAAATCCTCGAGGGCAAGCACGACCTGCTGCCCGAGCAGGCGTTCTTCATGGTCGGCACGATCGACCAGGCCGTCGAAAAGGCGGGAAAGCTCTAGGCGATGCCGTTCGAACTCACGATCGTTACGCCCGAGGGCGAGGCTTATCGGGGCAGCGTCGACCGCGTCGTGCTTCCCGGCAGCGAGGGGGAGTTTGGGGTGCTCGCGAACCACGAGCGCTTTCTGTCACCGCTGAAGGTGGGTGCCGTCGAGATCCTCACCGCGGAGGGCTCCCTGTACGCGGCGGTCTCATCTGGTTTTGCAGAGGTCGACGG
>Ga0326597_10003146_pt1 | contig 24025 bp, 19 predicted proteins | sample RVTome_12_FD_203789 | JGI IMG/M metagenome (GOLD analysis project Ga0326597, IMG submission 203789) | Soil microbial communities from uranium-contaminated site in the Upper Colorado River Basin, Wyoming, United States - RVT100D185 | ecosystem: Environmental > Terrestrial > Soil > Contaminated >... | reverse complement strand
AAATAAGGTGAAAGAAGCGTGGGGAATTGTCACCTTTCCAAGTGGCATCCACTTGTTAAGTCGTTGATTCTCACAGGGATATAAAAAATAGACGTTGACAGGTATGGGGAAAATTAGTAGGCTGTCACTACCCAACCCGCCCCACGATCTAGATCACGGGAATCTCGGCGGCTCAGTCGAAGAGGCGCCGGGTGGGAGGTTTCTATGCACACGCAGAAGTCAGAACAGGCCGCTCGAACCGTCTCGGCGACGGCTCCGGGCGTGGGTCCGCTCCAGGTGGTTTGCTTCTCGACTTATGTCTCCGACCCGGTTCGTCAGGAACCGCGGCATCGCGACGTGCGCAACTTCCTGCTCGCGCTTCGGGGAGAGCGCATCGAGGCCGAGTCGAAGATTCCCGTCGGGAGCGAGGAGCGCGCGCTCTCCGCGACCAACGCCAACGATTCGATCGACTGGTTCGGCGAGATGGTCGCGCGCTATCTGACCGAGAATGATCTTCCGCGACGAGTCGCGCTCGTTCCCGTCCCAACATCGCGCACCACTCTCGAGTCGAGCGCCGGCCCCTGGACGTCGCTTCTCGCGATCTCGATCGCGTCGAACGGCCTCGAGGAGGCGGACATCGTCGATGCTCTGCGGTGGCGGAACCCATTGCCCCCGCCGGGGCAGAGATCCTCGACCGCGGCCGAGCTCTTCGAGAACCTCGCCGTGACCCGAAAGCTCGATCCGGGTGTTCCGGTGGTCCTCGTAGACTACCTTTACACGTCGAGCGCTACGCTGCGCGCTTGCGCCGGCCGTCTGCGGGAGCAGGGGGTTCCGGTTCCGCTCGCAGTCTGCGCCGGACGGACGACGGATCAGGCCGTCCACGGGGCCTTCACCGTCGTGGTGGGAGAAATCTCGGTCTTCGAGCCGGGGCATTGAGTTTTCGGCGCCGCCGACCGTTGGAGTAAGCTCGCAACCGAGGAGCGGCTCGAAAATGCCTTCCATCTACAAGCAGTACATCGGCGGGGTCTGGGCGGAGGCGTCGAACGGCAAGACCTGGGACGTCATCAACCCCGCGACCGAAGAGTCCATCGTCACCGTCCCCTTCGGAAACGAGAACGACTGCCTTGCCGCCCTCGAGGCCGCTGAAAGCGCCTTCCCCTCCTGGTCCACGGCGACCGCCTACGATCGCGCGGGGTATCTGCGCCGGATCTCGGACCTCATCCGCGAATGCACCGACCGCCTCGCGGAAGTCACCGTCCGCGAAAGCGGCAAGCCGCTGGCGCAGGCCAAAGGGGAGTGGCAGGTGGCCGCGGATCTCTTCGAGTGGTACGCGGAGGAGGGAAAGAGGGCCTACGGCAGAACGATTCCTTCCCGGCGAGCCTCCAAGCGGATGATGGTCCTGCGCCAGCCCATCGGCGTCGTCGGAGTCATCACCGCCTGGAACTTTCCCGCGTACAACCCGGTTCGCGCCTGGGCGGCGGCGCTCGCCGCCGGATGCACCGTCGTCGCCCGCCCCTCGGAGCTCACGCCGCTCACGGCGATGGAGATCGTGAACCTCGCCCATGAGGTGGGGCTTCCGAAAGGGGTCTTGAACCTCGTCAACGGAGAGCCCGCGGGAATCGGCCAGGCCCTACTCGACTCTCCCATCTGCCGGAAGATCAGTTTCACCGGCAGCGTCCGCGTGGGCCGCATCCTGATGGACGGCGCCTCGAGGACGTTCACTCGCCTTTCGCTCGAGCTCGGGGGCAACGCCCCTGTCCTCGTTTTTCCGGATGCCGATCTCGAAGCGCTCGCCAAATCGGCCGTGGCCGCGAAGTACCGGAACGCCGGTCAGGTCTGCGTGTCGCCCCAGCGGTTTCTCGTGCACCGGACCCGCGCGGAGGAGTTCTCCGAACGGGTCGCCCCCCACGTGCGAGCGCTCAAGCTGGGCGACGGGCTCGACCCGGCAACCGAAGTCGGACCCATGATAAACGCCGCTCAGAGGGATCGGGTCGAGGCGCTGGTGATGGACGCGCGGGCGAAAGGCGTCGAGGTTCTCGCGGGAGGGGGAAGACCGGCGGAGCGCGGGCGAGGCTATTTCTTCGAGCCCACCGTGCTCGCGGGTGTCAAACCGGAAATGAGGGTTTTCGAGGAGGAGATCTTCGGGCCCGTTCTCCCCATCGCCTCTTTCGCGGAGGTGGAGGAGGCCATCGCCGCCGCCAACCGCACCGATTACGGTCTCGCCGCCTATGTCTGGACCAACGATCTCAAGACCGCGATCCGCTGTTACGAGGGGCTCCACTTCGGCATGGTGGGTGTCAATGAGTGGGCGCCGCAGGCCGCCGAGGCCCCGTTCCCCGGCTGGAAGCACAGCGGTCTCGGCGCGGAGTCCGGGGCCGAGGGGCTCGAGGAGTATCTGGAGAAGAAGCTCGTTGCCATCGGAAGCCTCTGAGGACTACGGGATCGATTGGAACAGTCCGCTACCGAGGAGACGCCGCACCAATTCGACACCGTCCGGGTGGAAGCTCACCCCGGTCAGGTAGCCGACGATCTCCTTCACCGGCTCGAATCGCTCGGCGCACCAGACGACCCGCGCCGAGACCTCGAGGGCTTTGTTCGCGGGGCGATTCTCGATCGCGAGCCCGACTGCGGCGCCGACGGGAAGGCTCAAATTGGTGATGATGCAGGTTCCGCTGTCCGACATATTGGAGATGATTCCGAAAACGGGCCGCCGGTCGGTATGGGGAGGGGAGTGGAGGCGCACACCGATCGTCACCAGGGGCAGGAACCGGGGCGCCTGATTCGCATGCTCCGGTCCTGTTAGGGGAACGACGCTCTTGGCGCTCATGGCCATGGTATTCGACGCGCCTCAAAAACAAAGCTCGCGTTCGGTCGGGGTGGGTCTCTTCCAGTCTGCCTGCCAGTTTCGGGTCCGTCAAGCGCCGCCGAAGGAACGGTTGATCTCGCAATCGGTCCGCTGCTAGCCTCTCCCTCATGGTGCTGTCCAACCGATTCCCTATGTTCCTGGTGCTCCTGGGCTCGTTCCTGGCTTCCTGCTCCGAGGCGAAGAAGGCTCCGCCGCCGCAGGCCGATGTGGAGGCCCTTCTCAAACAGCGCGCCGAGACCGAGAAGCGCGAGGCCGAAGCGGACGTGAACCCGAACCTCGGTGTCAAAGTGACCTGGACGATCCAGTCCGTCGAAGTGCGTCCTCAGCCGGCGAACGAAGCCGAGCCCTATTTCGGGACCATCAAGTTCGTAATCGAAAGCGAGACCCCCGAGCTCGATGGAGTGGCGACGGAACGGCTGGAGAGGAGCTACGACTATGTTTGGGACCCAGCGACCGGCGCCTGGATTCCGAAGTACTAGCGCTCTGCCGCGAACTGAGTCGAAAGATCAGCGCCCCGCCTTGAGCAGGTCGCGGATCTCGCCGAGGAGCTTGACCTCCGCCGGAGGCTCGGGCGGCGGCGGCGCTTCTTGTTTGGCCCGGAGGCGGTTCATCGAGCGGACGACGACGAAGATCGCCGCGGCGACGATGATGAAGTCCAAGATGTTGTTGATGAATAGACCGTATTTGATCACCGGAGCGCCCGCGGCCACGGCGGCCTCGAGCGAAGGGTAGACCGCGTCGCCGAGGTTGATGAAGAGCTGACTGAAATCCATGTTCCCCGTCAGAAGGCCGATGGGGGGCATGACGACGTCGTTTACCAGCGAGGTGACGATCTTGCCGAAAGCCGCCCCGATGATGATGCCCACCGCCATGTCCACCACGTTGCCCTTCATGGCGAACTCTCGAAATTCCCGCAGCCAGTTTCCGGCCATGTAAAACCTCCTGTATCCGCAGCGTGCGGAAGAACGACTAGTTAAGAAATATCCGGGCCTCGCCCGGTTTCGCCACGAGCGCGTCCAGATACGCGAGAACCGCGTCCCGCCGCTCGATTGCCTCCGTTCGTTTCGTTGCCGGAGGGCGATAAAGTGCTCCCAAGAGGGCGCCGGTTGCAAGTGCCAATTCCCGCCCGGATAATGGGATCACTCCGGAAAAACCGCATCCACTTTCCATGAAACCGGGTAAATTTCTGGCCGCTTGTCTTCTCGTCGGCTCCGCGGCGAGTCCCGAGAACGACGACGCGGTGAAGGCACGCTTGCTCCCGATGGAGGGTGAGTCGGTCCTCTTGCTGCTTCTCGACAACTCCGCGAGTCTGCCGCCGCTCGATCCCGAGGTCCAGAGACGGGAGGCGATCGAGAAGATCTACACCTTCCTCAAGGGACAGCCCTATCGTCTCGTTCTCTTCGGCGGCCGAAAGGAAGTCCACATCGACGAGCCGCAGCACTACCGGAACTCGGGGAAGTGGACGGACTTCTATTTCGCCTTCCAGGCGGCCCAGGAACTGACGAAAGAATATCCCGCGGGGACCGAGTTCAAGATGGTCCTCATCACCGACGGCAAGATTGACCCTTCGCCCGCCGAGTGGGCTGATCAGCAAGTCCCGCCGGGCGCGGACCTCAGGACCGTCGCCGGCGATCGAACCATAGGACTCCTGCAGCAGATCCGTCAGCCGCTGTACGTGATCCTGATCGGTCAGGAAGTCGACCTCGCGCTCATCCAGAGAATGGTCGTCGCCGCCAACGGCGAGATCGCCGCGAGCGAGTACGCTCAGGGAATCGCCGATTTCTTCGCCGACGACGGAATGCTCCTCCGGCGCTTCATCTTTCGAGTCGAGGAACACGAGGGGCTCGAAGAGATCCAGCCCATCGTCACGCGCATCGCCACCCCCGCCACTCCGAAGGTGGAGCTCGCAATCGCGAGCTCGCTCCTCATCGCCGTCGTGATGCTCGTCGGCGTCGGCGTTCGATCTTTCCCGGGAGCGGGTGACCGGGAAGTGGTGGAGCTTCGCACCGGCGAGCCTGTCCAGATTGCGGTCGACCGGTTGCGAAGGCTCTCCTCGGACGTTCCCGCCTGGAGCCGGAAGGGTCTGTCCCTGTTGGAGTCCTCGAGGAACGCCGTGGCCATGTTCACCGCGCAGGAGGACTCGACGGCGCTTCCTCCCATGGGCTTCGCCCTCGATGGGCTGGACGCGACGGCGCAAGAGCTCATCGCTCTCCCCCTTCCGGCGCTCCGCGAGCGTCTCGACCGCCTGGCGCGGGAAGGAAACAAGGACGAGCAGATCTACGCTCTGAACCTCGAGTACGTGTCCAAGGACATGGAGGAGCCGAGGGTGGAACGGCTCCTCACGAGCTCACCCGCCGAGAGGAAGAAGTTCTCGGCGAACGATTTCCTGCGCGCCAAAGTCCATCTGCTGCACAACGAGAAGCTCGCGAAGAAGCTCACCGGCGCCTGCGTCGTCTGCAAGGTCTACGGCCTGAACGCCCAAGAGCAGGAGCTTCGGCCGGGCAGCAAAATCCAGCTCGGCCGCTACGAGTTTCGGGTCGACGAGCTCACCAAGGGCGGCCGGAAGGACTTCCGGCTCGGGCTGAGCTACGAGCGCGTGCCCTCGCCCCTCTTCCTGAAGCGCCTCGTTCCCGGCTCCGTCCAGCGGGCGCTCCGTCTCCGCCGGAGCCACCAGCGCGTCGTCCGTTGAGTCTTCCCCGGTAAGTATAGCGAGCTAGATCGGCAACGCCGTTCCTGATAGCGTTTCCGGCGCCGTGACCTCGTTCGAGAAGCTGGGCGTGTTCTACCTCGGCCGCCCCTACGATCCCGCGGGCAATGCCACCAGCTCATCGCCGCTCCTCTACGACTCCAAAGACCTAACGACCCACGGCCTCATCGTCGGGATGACGGGAAGCGGCAAGACCGGCCTCGCCATCGTGCTCCTCGAGGAGGCGGCCCTCGACGGGATTCCTTCGATCGTCATCGACCCCAAGGGGGACATGGCGAACCTCGCGCTCCGGTTTCCCGACCTCTGTCCCGAGGATTTTCTTCCCTGGATCGAGCCGCGAGAAGCGCTTTCGCGGGGAGTAACTCACGAAGACCTGGCGCGGGAGACGGCCCGGAAATGGGAGGAGGGCATCGGGGAGTGGGGGCAGTCGAAGGACCGGCTCGAGGCACTCGTGGCGGCGGGAGCCGTCGACGTCTACACCCCCGGGAGCGCTTCCGGGCGGCCCATCGCGGCGCTCCTCCGCCTTGGCGCCCCGCCCGCGAGCCTCCTGCGCGATGAGGACGCGCTCCGCGAGAGAATCGTCAACGCCGTCTCCGGTCTTCTCGGGCTCGTCGGGATCGAAGCCGATCCGGTGACGAGCCGGGAGCACGTGCTCCTCGCGACCCTCCTCGACCGCGCCTGGCGCGGCGGAGACGACGCGAGCCTCGAGAGTCTCCTGAAGGCGATCCAGTCTCCGCCGTTCCAGAAGCTGGGGGCGCTCGCCCTCGAGAGCTTTTATCCAGAGAAGGATCGCTTCGCCCTCGCGGCGCGGCTCAATAGCCTCCTCGCGTCGCCGGCCTTCGCCGCCTGGCGGGAGGGCGAGCCTCTCGACGTTCAGCGCCTTCTCTACGGGAGCGATGGACGGCCGCGGACGGCGATCCTCTCGATCGCGCACCTCGGCGACGAAGCCCGCATGTTCTTCGTGACCCTTCTTCTGAACGAGGTCATCGGCTGGATGCGGGCGCAGGAAGGGACCGGGAGCCTTCGAGCCATTCTCTACATGGACGAGATCTTCGGGTTCTTCCCGCCGGTGAAGGCGCCGCCCTCGAAAGCGCCGATGCTGGCGCTCCTCAAGCAGGCGAGGGCCTTCGGTCTCGGCGTGGTTCTCGCGACGCAGAACCCGGTAGACCTCGACTACAAGGGTCTCGCCAACATCGGCACCTGGTTTCTCGGGCGGCTCCAGACCGAGCGGGACCGGGAACGGCTCATGGAAGGCCTCGCCTCGGCCTCCGGCGGTTTCGATCGCAAGAAGACCGAAGAGATCCTGTCGTCCCTGGGGCAGCGCGTTTTCCTCATGCAGAACGTGCACGAGGACGGGCCCGTCGTCTTCCAGACCCGGTGGGCGTTGTCGTATCTTCGAGGGCCGCTCACGCTCGAGCAGCTCAAGAACCTCGGTGGCGGGTCCTCGCCCGAGCCGGCAGCGCCCCCGGAGGCGAGGAGAGAGCCCACTCCCGCGATCGGCGGCGAGAGGCCGAGCGTGCCCTCGTCGGTGGCGGAGTGCTTTCTCGGCTCCGAAGGCGCCGTCTATCGACCGGCGCTTCTCGCGACGGCTTCGGTCCATTACGTCGCCGCGCCGCAGGATGTCGACCATTGGGAGAAGACAACATGGCTCGTACCTCTCGAGGGACCCGAGGGCGAGCCGGATTGGGGAAAGGGATCGGAGGCGGCGTCTCCCGTCGCGAGCGAGCCCGATCCCGGCGTTGGATTTGCCGAGCTACCGCCCGCCGCCGCGCGGCCGAAGAGCTATGCCGTCTGGGAGAAGTCTCTGAAGGAGCATCTCTACCGGGAACGGCGGCTTTTGCTCTTCGAATCGAAGTCGCTTCGGATGACGTCGCGGCCGGGCGAGAGCGAGGCCGACTTCCGCGCCCGACTATCGCACCGGCTTCGGGAGAAACGGGACGAGGAGCGCGAGGCACTCGGGAAGCGCTTCGCGCCGGAGCTCGCTCGAGTCGCAGAGGCAATCCGCCGGGGGGAAGCCCGAGTCGAGCGCGAGTCCACCCAGTTCCAGGGCCGAACGCTCGACACCGCCGTCGACTTCGGGCTCACGCTCGCAGGCGCCCTCTTCGGGCGGAAGCTCGGGAGCGTCACCAACGTGAAACGCGCGACTCAAACCGCGCGCTCGGCCTCCCGGGCCTCGCGCGAGCGCGGCGACGTGGCTCGCGCGCAAGCGGAGCTCGCCGAGCAGAAGGAGAAGCTCGCCCGGCTCGAGGCCGAGCTCGCCGAAAAGACCGCGGCCCTCGCGGCCGCCCCCGAAGTCGAGCTCCAGACCCTGTCTCTTCCCCCTCGAAAGTCCGACATTCGCATCGAGCGCCTGGCTCTCGCCTGGCATCGCTGACACAAGTTTTTTCTCCTCTCGGTGAGGCGTTTCTCCAGGAATCGAAGCAGAAGCGGGAACGATTCCTGCTCTCCCTCGTGCCTAGACCCTGGGCTTCTTGCTCCGCGGCTGCCACTGGACCGAAGCGAGATAGCCCGAGAGCTCCCGCGCCAGCTTCTCGATCTCTTCCGCGGCCGAACGGGCGGCGGCTTGCTCCATCGAATGGCCGAGCCCGCTGATGACGTCGAACCCGTAGCCCTTGCCCGTTCCCTTCATGTTGTGGCCGATGCGGCTCACGGAGTCGAAGTCTCCGGAGGCGACGAGCTCGAGGATGCGGGAGGCTTGCTGCCTTTGGTCGTCGAGGAATCTTGGAACCAGGTCCTGGATGTCGGGGTCGATCCCGACGACGTCGTCCGCGACGGTCTCGGGACCTTCCGTCTCGAGCTCGACGCGGGACGCCAGCGGGGACGAGAGGAGCTTCGCCACCGTCGCGTTCAGAGTCCAGCGCTCGAGCGGCTTCTGCAGCACTGCGGTCGCGCCCGCTGCGAGGCACCGCTTCAGCTCGGAAGGATCGGTGTGGGCGGTCATCGCCAGGATGGGCACGGTGGCGCCGCCTGCGGCAACTCGTCGGATCGCGCTCGCGGTGTCGTATCCCGAGAGGACCGGCATCTCCATGTCGAGAAGAGCCAGGGCGACCCGTTGTCGGCCGAAAAGGTCCAACGCCTCGCGGCCGTTGGTGGCGAAGAGCAGGCGGTAGCCGCCGCCGAGCATCAGGAAGCGCTTCACGATCAGACGACTGTCCGGGGCGTCGTCGGCCACGAGAATGATGGGCCTCCGATCCACCCATTGATCCACGAGCGCCACCAGGCGTTCCTTCTTGAACGGCTTCGACAGGTAGTCGTCCATGCCCGAGGCGAGGCAGCGGTCGCGAAACCCCTCGGTGGCGTGCGCGGTCAGCGCCACGATGGGGACGCGGTTTCCCGCAACCTCGCTCTCGCGAATCCGGGCCGTCGCCTGGAAGCCGTCCATGACCGGCATCATGAGGTCCATGACGATGAGGTCGTAGAGTGTTTCCTTCGCCATCGCCACCGCGACTTCGCCGTTCTCGGCGTTGTCGACGCGTGCCCCCGCCCCTTCGAGGACCCGGGAGGCGAGCCTCTGGTTGTCGGGGTTGTCTTCGACGAGGAGGATCCGGTGGGGGAGCTTCGTTTCCCGCGTAACCTCCGAAGGCGCCGGCCGCACCGCCGGCTGCACCGGGACTGAAAGCGCGCGCGCGAGCGTGTCCGCAAGCTTCGTCTGGCGAACAGGTCGGACCACTACGTGCGGGCAGCGTTCCGTGAGAACGGTCGAGGTGTTGGCGCCGATCGAGGTTACGAGCAGGAGCTCGCGCCGTGGCGCCTGGCGGAGCCGTTTCAGCGTCTGGAGCTCGAGCGGCTCGCTCCGCTGCTCGAGTATGGTGATGGTGATCTCGGGGCTTTCGGTCGAGAGCTTCGCTTCGAGCTCCTCCAGAGTCGATGCGATTTCGACCTCGAAGCCCCAGGCCTTGAGGATTCGGGAGAGAGACCGCCTCCGTCCCTCGCTGCCGACCGAGAGCAGGATCCGCGCCCGTTTGTCTCGGAGCTGGGCGCGGTGGCGAACGCTGTTGGGCTCGACGTCCTGGGGAACGTTCGTGGTCAAGGTGACGCGAAAGGTGCTTCCCTTGCCTTCCTCGCTTACGAAATCGATCCTCCCCCCCATGAGCTCGACGAGCGACCGGGAGATGTTGAGACCGAGCCCGGTGCCTCCGAACCGGCGGGTGGTCGACCCCTCCGCCTGATAGAACTTGGAAAAGAGCTGTTGTTGCTTGTCCGCGGGAATCCCGATCCCGCTGTCCCTGACGGCCATCGCGAGATCGAGACGGTCCCCGGGCTTCCAGTCCTCGATCTCGACCGAGATCGAGACGAAGCCCTCCTCGGTGAACTTGACGGCGTTTCCCACGAGGTTTACCAGCACCTGGCGCACCCTCTTGGGGTCGCCCACGATCTCCGCCGGGAGATGCGGATCGACGTCGAGGACGAGATCCACGTCCTTCATCATCGCGCGCACGTTGAGCGATTCCGCGACCTCTTCCACCAGCTCCCGGAGGTCGTAGGGAATCTGCTCGATATCCATCCGGTTCGCCTCGATCTTGGAGAGATCGAGGACGTCGTCGATAAGCCTCAGCAGGTTCTCGGAGTTCGTCTGAATGGTTCTGAGGAAGTCGTGCTGCTCGGCGCTGAGATCGGTCTCGAGCGACAGCTCGGTCATTCCCAGGATTGCGTTGAGCGGCGTCCGGAGCTCGTGGCTCATCATCGCCAGGAAGCTGCTCTTGGCGTTGTTCGCCTTCTCGGCCTCGAATTTCGCCTTTAGGATCTCCGCTTCGGCTCGCTTGCGGTCGGTGATGTCGCGGTACTGCCACAGGTGGGCGCGGTAATTCTGGTTGACGATGGGAACGTAGTCCCGAGCGAAGACCCTCCCGTCGTCGAGGCCCAGCTCTTCGCCGCGCACCAGAGTATGGGTGTTCAAGATCTGCTCCACCCGAGAGACGAATTGCTCGGGCGCGGGGAACAGGTGCTTCGACTGCTCGAGGAGCGTTCGCGAATCGGCCCCGCCGAGCGACCGGGGAGGCACGGGGATGTCGAGCATCTGGCAGAGCGATTGGTTTGCGAGCACCACCTTGTGATGGTCGTTCTCGAAGAGGATCCCCACCGGAAGGTTCTCGATGAGGCCTTCGAGCCGCGCCGTGGTGGCATTGATCGCGTCTTCCGCCTCCTTCCGCCACGAAATCTCCCGGGCGAAGACGCAGTGGTACTCCTGGCCGCGGAAGCTCAGGAAGTTGACGGTCACTTCCACCGGGAATTCGCGGCCGGTGCGGGCGCGGTACTTGGTCTCGGTGGTGAGCCGTTCGAGCTTTTGCACCTGCTCCCAGTGGGCCGGCCACTCCGCGCGGTCGAGGGTGACGTCGACGTCGTAAATCGAGAACGCGAGAAGGTCCTCGCGGGAGTAGCCCAGGTAATCACAGGCGGCGTCGTTCACGTAACGGAGCCTTCCATCCTTCGCGATCCAGAAGACGGCGTCGGCCGCCCGGTCCACGGAAAACTGGGTCAGTTTCAGCGTCTCCTCGAGACGCTTCATCTCGGTCACGTCCTGGGCGTGGCCCAGGACCGACGGCTCCTGCCCCGCCTCATGGTAGAGAGAGTTGTGGTAGGCCCAGGTGCGGATTCTGCCGTCGCGGCCGCGCACGTTCATGAGCCCGCTGACCATGGGGGTGGAAGCGACCTCGGCGAGATAGGTTTCGAACGCGGAATCCGCTCCCTCTTCTAGGAACTCGCCCAGGCTCCGCCCGGTCATCTCCTCGGGGCGGTACCCGAGGCTTTCGGCGGCGGCGCGGTTCACCGAAAGGAGGATGCCCTTCAGGTCATGGGCGCAGATGAAAGCGCCGCCGTGCTCCACCATCCGGCGGTAGCGTCTTTCGCTTTCGACGAGGGTCTGGAGGGCCTCCGGATCCAGGGCAAGGTCGACTTCCAGGGGACCGGGCGTCTCGGTCACGGTTTTTTTATTCGCGAAGCCGATGGGACTTGAGCTTGCGATAGAGAGTCGTTCTACCGATGCCCAGAAGGCGCACGACCTGCGAGAGGTTGCCGCCCGCCTCCTCGAGAGCCTGATGGATGGCGCGGCGCTCGAGCTCCTGCAGATCGAGGGTCTCGAGTCGGCTCCCCCGGTGCTTGGTTTCGACCACCTCCCGCAGGGGCGCAGGTGCTGTGGGAACGAGCTTCGTGGCATCGCGCTCGTCGACGATTGCGGGCTCCTCTTCCGCGGAACGCTCTTCCCCCGCGCCCCGAGCGCGAAGGCGGGGAGGCAGGTCTTCCGGGAGCACCATACCCCCCTTGGCGATGAGGAGGCAGCGCTGCATGATGTTCTCGAGCTCCCGCACGTTTCCCGGCCAGTGGTAGGCCTTCATGAGCTCGATCACTTCGTTCGAGAGCCGCGGCCGCGGCTGGGGCTTCGGGCCCTTGGGCGCCTTCGCGTTGTAGCGATCGAGGAATCGCTCCGCGAGAAGAACGACGTCGTCATCCCGCTCGCGAAGCGGAGGAACCTCGAGCTCGAACACCGCGATGCGAAAGTAGAGATCCTCGCGGAACAGCGACCGATTCACCATGTCCAGAAGGTTTCTATGGGTCGCGGCGATCAGCCGGAAGTCAGAATGAACCTGGGTCGAGCCTCCCACGCGGTGAAATTTCTTCTCCTGGATTGCGCGGAGGAGCTTCGCCTGGAGCGAGAGGGAGAGCTCGGCGACTTCGTCCATGAACAGGCAGCCGCCGTTCGCCTGCTCGAACTTGCCGATGTGCCGCGCCACGGCCCCGGTGAAGGCGCCCTTCTCGTGGCCGAAGATCTCCGACTCCTGGAGTGTCTCGGGAATCGCGGCGCAGTTGAGGGCGACGAAAGGCCCGGACTTGCGGCCGCTCGCCTCGTAGATCGCCTGCGCGACGAGCTCCTTCCCCGTCCCGCTCTCGCCATGGATGAGGATAGTGATGTCGCTCGCCGCCACCCGGTCCATCTGGCGGTAGAGCTCCTTCATCGCGGGCGACTCGCCCACGATATTGGCGTAGCCTTCGCCGCCGACTTCGCGCTCGAGCTGCCGGAGGCGCAAGGACATCTGGTAGCGCTCGACGGCGTTTCCCACGGTGGTGACGAGCTTGGTGCGGTCGATCGGCTTGACCAGGTAGTCGTAGGCGCCGCGCTGCATCGCGGCCACGACGCTATCGACGGTGTGATCCGCGGTGAGGATGATGACCGGGAGGTGCCGCTGTCGCTCTTTGATGACCTCCAGCGTATCGAGGCCGCCGATCCCCGGCATGCTGAGATCGAGGCAGATGGCGTCGGGCATCATCGCGCCGAGAGAGGCGAGGAAGCTCTCGCCGTCGTGGAACACCTTGACCTCGTGTCCCGCGCGGTCGAGGAAACGCTCCACGAGATCGCAGAGGTTTAGATCGTCGTCCACGAGGACGACGAGGCTCGAGCGTCCGTCCTTGGGTTCCGGTTTCCCGGTCACGAGACTGGGGCTGGTCATGCGAATCCATAGGCGCTCGGTGCGGCCGGCCGCGCCCGCTAACGATTTCTCAGGTGTCAGCTAGGAGTATATACCAAGAACTGGAACGAGGTCACCGCCGAGGCCGGGGAATCAGAACAAGCTCTTCCATCCGGGGATCGATGTACCAGACTCCACCGGATTTCAAGCCTGTGGAGAGGAAGGCTCTGGCTTCAGCCAACGCTGGAGTGAAACCGTCCTCGAGGAAGCAGGAACCGGGCCGTGATCAGATTTGATTACGTTTCGGAGAGGCGGGGGCCTCCCCTGAAGTCTCGATGGGGGGCAAGACTTCAGGGGAGGTATCGGGCCGAGGGGGTCGTCTCGGTCCCGAGGCTCAAAATCAATCTCCCATGTTGGCTCTATCTTCCAACCCGAACGTTCGAATACTTCGCTCCGACGACGGATTCGCCGCGCTCGGCGATGCCGAGCTCGATGAATTGAACTTCGGGCGCGTAGGTCCGGTTGTAGTGGATGGTGATCAACTCCTCCCCGTCGAGAAGTACGCGCGCCACGTTTCCACCACCCTCGGGCCCCCACTCGATGCGCCACTGGTAGTTCCGGCGCGGGTCCCAGGCGTAGAAGTTCGAGCCCTCGTCGTGCTGCTCTCCGTCCGAGATCCAGCGCACGCGGAGGTACGGTTTGTTGTGGGGCGGATGGAGCTTCTGGAGATTCACCCGGAAGGCGTTCTCGCGGAACGACCCCGCCGAAGGGTCCCACATCCCGAAGAGCATGAACTGGTCGTCCGCGGCATTGCTCTCTCGGAGGCCGCTGGTCGAGAACTCGACCCATCCATTCGAAAGCGTCGGCACCTCGTAGCGGATGGAATCCGCGGGGCTCGTAACCTGCCAGCCTCCCGAGGTGAACTGACCGCCGCTCACTTCGCCCAGGCTTCCGCCGGTGAGAGGGTCCGAGAGGATCGTCCCCGACGAAGGAGACGGTGTCGTCGTCGGCCCGGGGATGGTGCCGACCGTGAAGGTCGCCGTTGCGGAGAAGCTGCTCTCGACCGCTCCCGAGCGCGCGCGAACGCGCCAGAAATGCGGGCCCGCTGCCAGGGCCCGTTCGACCTTCCAGGCGGTCGAGCCGCCCGTTCCCTCGGGAATCTGCGCCGACTGCGCGACCAGGGTCGTAAAGCTCGATTCCGTGGCAACTTGAAACAGATACGTGGGAGCGGCCCCGCCGGAACGTGCGGAGTTCAGCACGGTGAGAGTCGGCTGCGTCTCCAAGACAGTGCTTCCCGAAAGGGGATCCGCAATAATGGGGGCCGACAGTTGCTGGGATCCGGATGGGCTTCCCGGGATGGGCGGATTGGCGCCAGGGTTCGAAGACGAGTCGCTTCCGAGGCCTCCGGTGGGGAGGAGGGGCTCATCGACTCGACAGGACATGGAAAAAGCGAGGGCCAGGGCGGCGGAAACGATTAGAAATCGGTTACCGTCGGCCTGGCCCATCGTGTGTACCCCGTCCTGGATTGGTTGCTTTCTTGTGGAGCCGGGGGTCGCACCATTGAAGCTCGTTTCTTTGGAGCAGCGGCCCCCGGCTGTAGGAGAACCCTACAACATCGAATCTCGCGTTTGCAAGGGTTTTTACCATTTTTCTTCAGGAATCACTTTAACTCAAGGGGAGCTTCTATGCTTCCCGATTGGATCGGGTTAAGTTGTTATTTATAAGGAGGTTCCGGTGAAATCCCAGGTCGTCGCCGCCGTGGATCAGGGAACGACCAGCTCGCGATGCCTCCTGTTCAATCGCGAAGGAAATGTCGTTTCCGCCCACCAGCTCGAGCACCGGCAGATCTACCCTCGCCCTGGTTGGGTGGAGCACGACCCCGAGGAGATCTGGGCGAGAACGGGAGAGGTCATTCGGGGTGCCATGGAAAAGGCCAGCCTGGCACCGAAGGCGGTTATGGCCGTCGGCGTGACCAACCAGCGCGAGACGACCGTGGTGTGGGACCGGAAGACGGGGCGTCCCTACGGAAATGCCGTCGTATGGCAGGACACTCGCACCGACGGTATCGTAGCCGACCTGTCCCGAGAGGGCGGCATCGATCGGCTGAGGGCGAAAACCGGCCTTCCGCTCGCGACCTATTTCTCGGGGCCCAAGATCCGATGGCTTCTCGATGAGGTTACGGGCTTGAGAGCCGCGGCGGAACGCGGCGACGCCCTTTTCGGGAATATCGACACCTGGCTTCTTTGGAACCTCACCGGCGGAGCTTCGGGTGGAGCTCACGTCACCGACGTGACCAACGCGAGCCGGACGCTTCTCTTCGATCTCGAGAAGCTCGACTGGGATGAGGAGATCCTGAAGCTCCTCCAGATCCCCCGCTCCATGCTCCCGCGCATTCGGCCCTCGTCCGATCCCGATCTCTACGGCGCCACGCGGAAGGATGGGCCTTTCGGGGGAAGCATTCCCGTCTGCGGAGACGTGGGCGACCAACAGGCGGCGCTTCTCGGACAGGCCTGCTTCGATGTCGGCGATGCCAAGAACACCTACGGCACCGGCTGCTTCCTTCTCATGAACACCGGCTCCACCAGGGTTCCCTCGCCCTCGGGGCTTCTCACGACCGTTGCTTATCAGATCGGAAGCCGCCCCGCGGTCTACGCGCTCGAGGGCTCCGTCGCCATCGCCGGCGCCCTCGTGCAATGGCTGCGGGACAACCTCGGGCTCGTTTCCTCGGCGGCCGAAGTCGAGGCTCTCGCCCGCAGCGTGGAGGACAACGGAGGCATGTTCCTGGTGCCCGCTTTCTCGGGTCTCTTCGCACCTCACTGGAGGAGCGACGCCCGTGGAGTCATGGTGGGTCTCACCCGATACATCACGAAAGGGCACATCGCGCGGGCGAGCCTCGAGGCCTCGGCGTTTCAGACGAAAGAGGTCCTCGACGCAATGCAGCGCGACTCTGGGGTGACGTTGAAGACTCTCCGCGTCGATGGCGGCATGGTGCGAAACGAGCTCTTGATGCAGTTCCAGGCCGATCTTCTCGGGGTTCCCGTGGTTCGGCCCCGGGTTACCGAGACGACTTCCATGGGTGCCGCCTATGCCGCCGGGCTCGCCGTCGGCTTCTGGGCGGACGAGAACGAGCTCCGCTCGCACTGGCAGACGGATCGGAGCTGGGAGCCGCGGATGGAGTCATCGGAGAGAGAGAGGCTGCGAGCTCAGTGGGAGAAGGCGGTCGAGAGAACTCTGGGTTGGGTCGAGCAGTGAGGCCCTAGCCAATCGTTGCGGGCACGTTGTATCGTGGGCCCGTGCTCCAGGACTTCCGGCTCGGGCTTCGGCAGCTGACGCGGCGGCCTACAGGGTCGCTCTCGATCGTCTTCGTGCTCGCCCTGGGCATCGGCGCGAACGCGGCGATGTTCTCCGGGTTCGAGGCCTGGGTGCTCAGGCCTCTCGACTTCCCTGAGCCCGAACAGCTGGTCCAGCTCGAAGAAGTCCAGCCGAAGCTCGGGCGCGACGGCATTGCCGTCTCCCCTCAAAACTATGGAGACTGGCGGGAGCGACAGGTCTCCTTCGAGAGCATCGGGGCGCTCCAGCGTCATCGCTACAACCTGGCCGACGAAGGCGAGCCCGTCCGCCTGGATGGCGCCCTCATTTCCGCGTCGCTCTTCCCCCTGCTCGGCAAAACGCCCATCGTGGGACGAGCCTTCACCGACGAGGACGACCGTCCCGGCCGTCCCGCAGCCGTTGCGCTCGTCTCCGAGAGGCTCTGGCGCGAGCGATTCGAAGCCTCCGCGAGCGTCGTCGGCCGAACGATCCGCCTCGACGGGCGCGTTCATGAGATCGTCGGCGTCATGGAGTCGGGCTTCCGCTTCCCGGAGTGGGCCGAGGTGTGGACGCCTCTCGGACTCGACGTGCACGCGGGTGAGCGCTCTCAACGATCTCATAGGTGGCTCAGCGTCTACGCCCGCCTCGCACCGGGTATCCCGATCGAAAGCGCCCGTCGAGAGTTCGAGGCGATCTCCGCTCGACTGGAAGCGGAGCACCCCCAGGCAAATCGCGACTACGCGGCTCAAGTGCTTCCCCTCCGCGAGGCGTTCGTTCCCGACGTCGTGGAAACGGCGCTCGCCGCATCGCTCGGCGCCGCCCTGTTCGTTCTGCTCGTCATCTGCGCCAACGTTGCGAGCTTGGTGCTGGCTCAGGCTTCGGCGAGGAGCCGAGAGACCGCGGTTCGAGCCGCGCTCGGAGCGAGCCGCTTTCGCCTTGCGCGCCAGAGCCTCGCCGAGGGCATTCTTCTCGCCATCCCCGCGGGGGTCCTCGGAGCGTTCTTCGGTTTCCTGGGTGTGCGCTCCATGCTCGGTTACGTTCCCGTCGAGCCGCCCTACCTCTTCCAGATGTCTTTCAGTCCCGAAGCGGGCGTCTACACTCTTCTCGTCTCGCTGCTTGCCGGGCTCGCGTGCGGCCTTGCCTCGGTCGTGAGGAGCTCGGGAGTGCGGCTCCACGAGGCGTTGAGAACGGGAGAACGCGAGACCGGTTCTGGACTCCTGGGTAAGCGCACCCGGGGCGCCCTGGTCCTTGCGGAGATCGCGCTATCGACTTCCCTCGCCGCGGCGGCGCTCTTGATGGTCAAGAGCTTTCTCGCTCTCCAGGCGGCCGATCCGGGCTTCGAGTCGAAGGGGGTCCTGACGGCGGAGCTGTCGGTTACCGGCGAGGGCCTCGATCGTCCGGCGGAGAGAGTGCAGCTGGCCGAGCGGGTGGTGGCAGCGCTTGGAGAGATTCCAGGAGCGGAAGCGGCTTCCGCCGTGAGCCGGCTCCCCGCGAGCCAGTCCAACGAGATTTGGGAAGTCCAAGCCGAGGCAAGCGCCCTCGAGGCGAGCGAGGCCGTCCGCACGACGGTACAGGGAGTCGTCGGCCGCTATTTCGAAGCGATGAGCATTCGCCTCCTGTCGGGGCGAAGCTTCACAGATACCGAGATGCGCGAAGGCGGAAAGGTCGTCGTCGTGAGCGAAGGTCTGGGCCGGGCGCTCTGGGGGACGACGGACGTCGTCGGCCGTCGGCTGGCGAGCGCGCGGGCGAGTGTCCCCGATGGGTATCTGGTGGTGGGTGTCGCCGGGGACGTCGACATCGGCCTCGACATGGTCGATTCGAACCTTCCGCGCGTTCAGCTCTATCAACCCTACGGAGAGGCTCCCCTGGACGCCCTCGCCGTGGTGGTGAAGGCCGAAGAGGCCAAAGAGGGGAGACGGGACGGTGCCCGCTTGTCCGCCTCTCTGCGCGACGCCGTCCGGCGTGCGGCGCCAGGCATCCCTCTCTCCGAGGTCCTGACGATGGACGAAGCCGTGTTCCGCGTGAGATGGGTCAGCCGGTTTTTCTCGCGCCAGCTCGTCGGCTACGCCGCGCTCGCGGTGTGGATCACGGTCGTGGGCTTGTACGGGCTCACGGCGGACTCGGTCGCGCGGCGCACTCGCGAGCTCGCGATTCGCTTCGCGCTTGGAGCGAACGAACGGCGCCTCGTCGCGCTCGTTCTGAAGGAGGCCGTCTTCCTGGGCCTGGCCGGAGTCGCTTGCGGGCTCGTTCTCGCGCTCGCGCTCGGCCAACTCGTCTCCCGGATGTTCGTGACCGTCTCGGCGCGCGATCCGATGACGCTCGGACTCGTCTCGGTAACGCTGTTCGCCGTGACTGTCCTCGCCGCGCTCTTGCCCGCCCGGCGCGCCATACGCATGGAGCCCACGACCGCTCTGCGGACGGAGTAGCTCTGGCGAAGCTCTCGCTCTACCTGGAGAAGAGATCCAACCCCGGACGGTAGGGGCCCTCGATCCGAATCTGTTTCAGCGAGTTCACGTCCATCTCGGCGTCGCCCGCGGGGAGGCCGTTCAACCGGAAGAGATAAGCGACGACGTCCACGTATTCTTTTCGCTTGAGGCTTCCGGGATTGTCCTGCGGCATGGTCGCGCGGATGAGCTCGATCATGTCGTGCGCGGTCTGCCCCGACCAGCCGTCCATGTAGGCGCCGTCGCCGAACTCGCCGGGCTGGTGGCAGCTCAGGCACGTTTTCTCGAAGACCGCAGCCCCTCGCTCCGCCTGCTCCTGGGTGTAGACGCCGCTCTGGACCGAGCGCGTCTTTTCCTCCTGGTCCTCTTGGTCCGCCTGCGCCACTGCCAGGAGGACCGTCGTCAGGAGGAGAAGCACTCTCATCATCGAGGCGAAGAATAGCACAGCCTCATGGAGCGTCGGCGGCGACGGAGCTGAGATCCTTCACTTCCGTCGTCTCCTCTCGCAGATCCGACACCACCCATCGGCCCTCGACCTGGCTCATCTCCACGTGCTGGCGGGTCTGGGCGATGCGGCGGTTTCCGAACGGGCCCGACTCCGAGAATTTCTGGAAATGCACCGCCTCGACCACCACCAGAAGAACGCTTCCGTCTTCCTGGCTCTCGGCGGATTCGAGCCGATAACCGACGTCGACGATTTGACCCTCGATCCCCTGGAAGCGGGCGTCGCCGCGCCGCGCGCGCAACTGGGCTTCAGCTTCATCGCTGTAGACCCGATAAGCCCGGGCCATGGGGCCGAAGTAGTCGAGGCCCTCTCGAACCGCCGTAGCGAGGGCGAAGAGTGCGACGATCCACCAGAGCTTCTTCACGGGAGCGCGGGACCTCTTCAGAACGGGACTTCGACGGCGAGCACTTCGCCGTTCTCCGTTCCCACGTAAATCAGCCCGTTGAAGAGATCGAAAGAGGGGCTGCCGACGCCCGGCGTACGTCCACCGGTGAGCGTGACCGAAGTGCTTCTTCCGTTCTTGGCCTCGAGCTGCAACAGCTCGCCGTTGTTCGATCCGACCCACAGGAACTCTCCGCCCGGTGGGTACGTGGGGATCGAGGCCCCGGTAACTTCGGCAGCCCAGTCGAGAACGACACTCGTTCCATCGTCGTGGATACGCCAGACGGTGTTCTGGGTCGAGAGGTAGAGTTCGGCTCCCGCGAGATTGGGGAATATGAATCCCTTGATGGCCCCCCCGGGGGCGTGATAGGGGAAGCTCCCCTTGGGCTTGCCGTCGCGAACGTCGAGGGCATGAATGAAGCCGGCGTCGTTTCCGACGTATAGATCGAAACCGCGCTGGACCGGGCTTCCCGACACGCTCTCCACCGGGGTCGACCAGAGCTTCTCTCCCGTGAGGAGGTCGACGGCCCAGACGGTATCGGCGCCCGCCGTAAACTCGTGGCTCGCGAAATAGGCCGCCCGGTTGGCGTAGTCGATGGTGGGCCCGCCGGCGATGATGCCGATTCCGGTTCCATCGGGATCGTCGAAGCGCCAGGCCTCCGTGCCGTCCAAGATATTGACGGCAATGATGGCATTGCGCTCGCCGGCGTTTCGAGTGCCGAAGTAGACGAGGTCGTCGGGCCCCGAGGAGAAGGTCGAAAACCAACCCCCGGGGGCGCCGGTGAGCATTCCGTAGTCCTCGGACTTCCAGAGAAACTCACCGGTGTCGGCGTTGAAGCAGTTGAGGAACCCGTCCTGGGTAGTGATAAAGGTCACGCTGTGGCCGTCGAACGGTCCCGTGGAAGGCACTACCGCGGGCCGGTGCTGGCCAAGATCGCTCAGGGCGGAAGGGAGGGCGTCGCTGGCCCACATTCCCCCTTCGGCCCCTCGCTCGAGGGGATAGAAGTTCTTGTCGTTCGAGAGCACCAGGAGAACTGACCCGATACCCGGCGGAGACATGAGCGTTGCGCCCGCCTTGGTCACGAACCGCCAGCGGATCGGCCCCGACGTGTCCTGGGCGGCGGCGGCGATGTTCGCTCCCGAAGACCAGCCCTCCCCGTCGAAGACGAAGACGCTGTAATAGTAAGGCTGTCCGTTCGTGAGACCGGTGTGAACGACGAAACTCCGCTTTCCCGAGACTCCACGCACGTCGACGACGAAGAGCGGCTGGCCGAAATCGATGTCGTCGAAGCTCGACGCGAAACGGTCGTTTCTTCCGATGACCCGGGTGAGCTCGTAGCTGAACGGCGGGTTCATGAACTCGATGAGGTTCTCGCCGTCGGTCGAGGTCGCGGTCAGGAACGAGACTTCGTTCTGGGCGAAAGCGATTTTCGAGAGCAGAAGAAAGCAGAGGAGAGGATATCGCTTCATGGGCTTCACCAGGGAGTCCGAGGGCCGCATCGTAGAAAAGCGGAGCGGTTGAAGTCAAATGGCGCTGTGCTAGTCTCCCGCGAGAGCCGAATGCCCATCCTGCTCGTCCTTTTGCTGCTCCTTGCGGCCTGTGGAAAGGTCGGGGAAGAGTCTTCGGAGCCCCTGGAGTCCCGGCTCGAGCCCTCCGCACCTGCCGCGGGCGAACGGCGCCCCCTGCGCGAGGGGTTCACGCAGCGACCAGAGAAGGACACCCCGGGGCTCCCTCCGCCCGCAGAGCCGCTCTTCAGCGAAGTCGAGCGAGCGGAGCTCGAGGCCAAGAGCCATGCGGTCTCTCCCGAAGAGCGCGAGAGGGCGCTAGTGGAGCTTCTGGCTCTCGTGGACGAGCTCGAGAGGACTGGGGACGCGCCCGGTCTTCTGGATCGGATTCGCTCGAACGCCTCAGAAAGCGCGAGGGAAGGGCGAGTGAGCTACAAAACCGCCGAGGAGTTTTTTCGTGAGTTCCTCTTTCCCAACGACGAGAAAGCTGCGGACGCCCGCTATCGAGGGAAAGTCGTCGTCCTCACCGGAGCCGTCGCGCCTCACAACATGGTGGATCTCGCGGACGGCTTCAAGCTCGTGGAACAGACCCCTTACGTCCACGAGCCCGTCCTTCTGGCGACGGACTACGAGCTTTCCTTCGTTCGCTGCCACCTCGCGCGCCGGGAGCTCCAGAAACTTCGCGACTGGCAGGAGGTCCATATCCTCGGGATCGTTGAGGGGAAGAGCCGTGGCGATCTGGTTCTCCGGCGCTGCATCGTTCTGTGACGTTTCTCCTGTCCGCGCTCGGACGAATCCATCCCACCACGAGCCAGTCCTGGCGTCGCTCTTCGCCGGACGCTTCCTCTCCCACATTCTTTATGGGGTGCGCGCGGCCGACCCCTCGAGCTACCTCGCCGTCGTTCTCCTCTTGACCGTCGTGAGCCTTCTCGCCGGCTACTTTCCCGCGCGCCGCGCGACCCGGGTCGACCCCATCCGGCGCTTCATCAGGACTGAAGCCCGCCTCTTGACAGCGGGCGCGAGTGATTCTAGTATTCCGCGTCCCACTCCCCAGAAAGAGGAATTGGAAAATCTGTGTGAACCGAGTTCTCGCCAGCGGGGCGATAGCTCCGAAATTACAGCAGGGAAAGCTCGAGAATGCCGAAAAACTCCTTTCGCGGACCCGCTCCGAGGCGAATTCGGCCCGACTGCGCCCTCTGGAGGCGGAAACGGTCGCGGCGCTCGCGAGCGTCTACCTCGCCCGGGGAAAGAGCGAAGAAGCCCGCAAAGCCGCACTCGAGGCGATCAGCATGGCGGACAAATACGCCGGCCGGCCGGTTCTCTACCGCGCCTACGCCACCCTCGGCAAGGCGCTCCAGAAGCTCGATCGACGGGAGGAGGCCCTGGACGCCTACTCGCGCGCGAGCTCCGAGCTTGACTGGATCCGCGGCGGCCTCCGTCCGGAGCACGTGGACTCCTTCATGGGCCGGCCCGACATTCAGGTGCTGGTTCGTGAGACCGTCGCCGCCCTCGATGGGGGGGGCCGGAGCGAAGCGGCGGGCACACTGCGGAAGTGGCTGAAGGCGCCGGCGGCGGCGACTTCCGGTTCGTAGCTCGGAGCGCGGCCATGACCAAGGAGAATCGAGCCCACCCGCGATTGCCGATTCGCGTCCCCGTTTACATCAGCGTCGAAGGTCGGGTGTTCAAGAAGAAGCTCCGTCTCCAATCGAAGGACATCTCGGCGGGAGGCCTGTCCTTCACCACGCGGCAGAAACTTCCCATCGACGCCCGGTCGAAGGTCATCATCGGCAAGCTCGGGGACTTCCTCGAGTCGGCCCACATCGAGGGCATGGTGGTCTACCTCCGGAAGAACCGGGAGATGAAGCAGTACGCCGTGGGCGTCGAGTTCACCCGGTTCGTGGACGTCGAACAGGAGGCGCTCGCTGCCCGACTGAAGGAGTGGGAGTCGCACTCCGCCGCGGTAACGTCCGAAGCCTCCTCGGTGAGCGGGTCATGAGCGGGAGAAGGTTCCTGCGCTATCCCGTCAAGGTTCCCCTCTACATCTCCGTGAAGGGTGGAGTCGAGCGCGGCGAGGACCAGCAGCCGACTCCTCAAGCAACCCCGGTGTAATCGTGCCCATGAACGGGACGCGGGGAAGCCTCCAGCTCGCTCTTCTCCTTCTTGCCTCTACGCTCGCCGGTGCCGGGGGGCCGGACGAGCGGGAGTGGATCCAGCTCTTCGATGGGAAGAGCCTCGACGGCTGGACGCCGAAGATCGCCGGCTACGAGGCGGGGGTGAACTTCGGTGAGACCTTCCGCGTCGAGAACGGGGTCTTGAAAGTCGCGTATGACAAGTACGACCGATTCGAGAACCAGTTCGGCCACCTGTTCTACGAGGTTCCTTTTTCCTATTACGTGATCGCCGTCGAGTACCGGTTCACAGGCGGGCCCACGCCCGGTGCGCCGGATTGGGCCTTTCGCAACAGCGGCGTCATGATCCACGGCCAGACGCCTTCGAGCATGCCGAAGGACCAGGACTTCCCGATCTCAATCGAAGTCCAATTTCTCGGAGGGGACGGCTCTCGCGAGCGCACTACCGCCAACCTCTGCACGCCCGGCACGCACGTGGTCGTGGACGGGAAGCTCGAGACCGAGCACTGCATCGACTCGCGGTCGAAGACCTACCACGGCGACCAGTGGGTGCGGGTCGAGGCGGAGGTGCACGGCGCCGAGTTCGTGATCCATCGGGTGAACGGGGAGGAGGTCCTGCGCTACGAGAAGCCTCAGATCGGCGGGGGCGTGGTCTCGAACTACGACCCGTCGGTGAAGAAGGACGGACAGCTGCTCGAAGCGGGCACTATCTCTTTACAGGCGGAAAGCCACCCGATCGAGTTCCGGAAGGTGGAGCTTCTGAACCTGGTAGGCTGCACCGACCCGAAAGCGCGCACCT